>JAABUP010000801.1_pt1 | contig 67689 bp, 88 predicted proteins | sample 5559201 | NCBI WGS metagenome assembly JAABUP01 (sample SAMN10711887, study PRJNA513373) | rock metagenome | isolation source: Antarctica rocks | place: Antarctica
TCACGTACCTTAAACGAAGTTGCTCAGAGCTGCTCACTTTCAAAGTGAGAAAGCGCACTGTGAAAGCACATTACTACACCATTTTACTACTTTAAAACCCTACCTATAAGTCATAGTCATAGCTCACAGAGCTGACTGCTTATTGCATCGCTGTAGTTGCTTCCTGCAATTCAAAATGGCAGTATGTGTACATGATCGATCATTTCTTGGATGAGGGATGTAGAATATCAACCGTTGAGGATGAGTCTAGGTTGGAAAGAGTGTAAGGTCAGCAAGGACAATGGGGCACACGTATTGGCTGCTGCCTGAAACTGTTCTGATCACTGGTTGGTCTCAGGACACATTTCAAGTTGTATGAGTAGCTATGGGCAAAGGGATGTGTACAGGTATAAGGGGGAACTCACACGCCCATACGGAGACAGCTACTGCATTAATGCAACAATTTTGCGACAACACCAACATTTGGGATCCCAAGTTCAACTTGTGTGAGTGGCAGTACAGCTTTACAACCTCGGATCTGCTGCTGTGCTTTACAACTTGTCCAATCTCTAAATGCCATAAAATGGTGCAATGCATAGCATCTACAGCTGTTTCAGGAGTGACATTTAAGCAACAAGACACCACTGACAATCTAAGCAATAGGACAACATGGAACAGTGATGTTACAGGCTGTCAGTTCATTTCAATGCCAGCTTCCCTAGGTGCAGATGACCAAAGAGACGCAAGTTGACCAGATTTACCCCTGATCAACCACCAAGACAGTGGTAACTGAAATACAACAATGCCTAAAATGACAGACCAGAAGTTCTGAATGGGTGCATGGTAAAAGCGGCAGGTGTAGTACATGTCCCCATCAATCAGAAAGAACAGAAGTGAACAGAACAGGAAGGTGCCAACCAGCAAGCTCTGCTCCAGAGGAGCCAGCCTCTGCGCTGCATGCCTGCATCAGAACACGTTGCACCTTATATTCAACAATGATGTGTTTCTGGAAACAGAAATTCAGACGAACTGTGAACTATTGCAGAAAGGGCGGATCAGTGTCTGATCAATGCAACTGATCATGGCCCACAAATATACACCAGACAAACATGCAGCAAACGCAAGGCCTGTACTATCCACGCTTTGCCAGACGGCATAGTGTGCTCGACAACTGCAAGCTAGTCAAATGGCACATGCAGTCACGCAGATGATTGCGTAGCATAGCTGCAGGTGACAACCGACATGCCTGTGCATTGAGTCAAGGCAGCAGGCAGTACCTGATGTCACGGGCTAGCAGCACTGCTTCTGCTGACAGCATTGCCACAAGCGCTGAGCCCAGGAAGACATGATCAGACATGAGATGAGCAGGCAGAGCTGAGACTGCACCAGCCTTGGTCAGGAAGTAAAAGATGCCTGCATCCCAACCAGAAAGCTTCAGGTGAAATCATAAGATCCAGAGCATGACATGCTAGCTGAAGCACAAGATCCAGCTAGCAAGTCAAGCTCTGGCCTGAGACCACATGGCTTATGAACAGTATGAACATGCAGTTGTGGGAAGGCAACTGCCCAGAACAACTGGGCAAGACCCCTGATGCATCACTTACTAAGAAGTACAAGTTTGTGAATGATTTGACATGCAGGGTCTGTGAAGGGTACAGCATCAATGATGGTCACATGATCTTGCGCAAATTGATGCAGGCCCATACAACAGATCAAATGACCTAGCAGCTGGCTTACCAAGTCGATGAATGAAGTAGATTGTGAGACGGGTGACTGTAATTCCAATGTATATGACGATTTGTTCAACCCATGGCTGATTGTCGAAATCCAGCACATCGGGCGCTAAAGATGCCATCTTGTAACGTGTTGCCAGGAAGAGGAAGGGGAAGATGGGCCCATAACTCCTGAGCAGGTGGTCAAACCAGACCAATGAGTGGAAAGCATGCTTTTCAGCACCTGTTGGATCACCTACATGGCATAAATAACCTCAGTCACCACTTACATGGAGACTGATTGCATGAAAAGTTGCTTGTTGAATGCCAGGCAGTGCTCACAGTACTAGGGGGAGACAAAAGTGCTACAAGTCATCTCAATGACTGATGCACATACAACTCGCAAGGCAGGCAGCGCTGCAGATGCTCTTTGATGCCTTGCTGATTTACTCAGCATCCACTTCAGCATCCATGCAACAGCTCTTACCTGCGTAAAAAACGATGCCCACTGCAATGGTGATAAACCAAACAGCTTGTGCAACTGACAGCACTATGGCAGCAAGCTTCCTGTCCTGTTTGAGCAGCATATGGCCAGAAGGACGGCCCCTAGGAACTGGAAACTCGTCTTGGATGTACTCAGCAACTCTTTTCACTTTCCCTTCAGCGTTTGCGACCTGTGGCTGTCTGCGGCGTATAGATGACATGCTGCCCAAAAGGGGGTGCAGCTGTTGTTCTGTTCACTGACAAGCTGTCGTTGCTGCAACCAAACTGGCAGCTGGTTCTGGGATTGGCCTTTGACAGTGGGTCAATTTAGGTCAGCCCCTTCATATGCTGCAATCAGTATGCGGCGTGCTCAATTACTTGAGCCACCACCACAGAAGCAAAGCCAACAAAGCCAGAAAGTTGATAGCAACCACAGGGACAATATACCTACAGTCAACACAACAAGCTTGTACGTATATAGCCACAAGTATGTTTGGATTGTGACTGGTAAAACACACGAATGTAGACTCACTGCGAATATCAGACTACTTCAGACCAGATGCACGCTAACGAACACTCTGATGGTGTCTCCAAGGAACACGACGGGGCCTCCTGCTCTGCGTGACCTTGTTCAACGTCTATGAGAAGTCTATCAGACTCTCTATCAGATGTCTGTTTGCCTGAACTCATGGCGATCAGTCTCCAGTGACACCCAAAACTGCCAAAGCTTCTAAACAACTTCTACGGCATACCAAGTCCGTGACGCCGTACAGGAGTAGGAGTGAGTAATAAGACGATTGAAACGTATACCACTCTCAACCCGGAATCCGCGATGCCCTGGGCGATGCCGCGGTTGAGTCTCGAAGGACACTACAAGGCAGACAGCGATTTGAAAGGCAACACCAGCCGTCTGAGTTGCAATACGTGTATTTAGAGTCTGGAACTCATCAGTCTAAGTGCATGTTAGCGAGTTCCAAAACCGTAAAGGTCGTCCTCTTAGGTGAAGGTAAGAACGTTTGGCGATAGCAGTGGTATGCAAACATGGAGCTGCAATGAAAGACGTGCAAAATGCTGTAATTGACAAATCTGCCAGTGCAGGACGTGTTGGCAAGACTTCTTTGGCCCTGCGGTTTGTGCACAACACCTTCAATCACAGTCAACAAGCCTCTTTGCAAGCCTCATTTTTGACCAAGCAGATCACTGCTGGCAACCAGCAGGTGTGCTGCGACGTGTGACACTGTCCCTGCACCTTTTGTCGAGCACCAGCAGGTCCCGCTGCTATGCGGTTTTGCAGCCCGGCTGCCAGCATGTGTGATGGCTGACAGCAGCGTGCGCCTGCTCAGGTAGAGCTAGCCATCTGGGACACAGCAGGGCAAGAGCGTTTTCATGCTTTAGGTCCCATATACTACCGTGATGCACAGGCAGCTTTGCTTGTCTATGACATCACTGATGCAGACAGCTTCACTCGTGTGCAGACATGGGTGCAAGAGTTGAGACAAATGGTAGGCCATCAGGCATCTTGCAAGCTCATGACATTGTCAGCCCTCACTTGCCAGTTACTCAGCTTGCATACTTGCCTGTACCTGCAGCTCAACTGTAATCACTCTCCTTGTTTACATCAGCCCGTCTCTCATTTGCGATTAGGCACCTGCTTCTGCTCCTGTTTCCCTGAAAAATGCAGCCTGGTGTGCTGTCTGACATTCAGAGCAAATCCTTTTGTATGGTCTTTGTCTGTGGACGGTCTGGCCTGAGGACTGGATCCTTAAAATGCAAATTGCATATGAACTTAAGTGTACAATATGGCACCTCAACTTTGTATCCTGTTTTGCTGCTTTCCATGACAACAGACCCAATCTAACTTGCCCCCCCTCCCCCCCCCTACCCTAAATTGTTCCCCCCTGTATATGTGGCAACTCTGCCTGGAATGTATCTTTGTGCCCACAGTTGCAGGCCAGGTCAATTTCCTGCAAGTTGCATACAGCCAGACTGGCTGTTTGGATTCTGATCAAACAATATCAAAGGTGTGGTGTGTCACACATGACCTGTAGGTTGGACCTGGCATTGTCATAGCAATTGCTGCTAACAAGCAAGATCTACAGAAGATGCAGACGGTATCAGCACAGGAGTCGGAAGCCTATGCAGCTTCTATACATGCTTTGCATGTGGGTACATCTGCCAAGACAGGGTTAGGGTTGCAAGACATTTTCCAGGCAATAGCAGATGAAGTTGTGGCCAAGCTCCCAGAACAAGGTATTGTGTTCTGCCTTCACAAGCCATCAGATTATGTGGTTGCCTCTGCATTCATGCACAGCATATGCTCAGAAAAGTTGTTCAAACAAAGGAAAAACCCGCTTTCTGAACCTTGGTCCAGAGATGATGGTGAGCTCCCCTTCCTAGAAAGAATATTTCGTTTGTCATCGCCCAGTGTGTAACTACCAATGAAGTTGCATCAGTGGTCCTAAGGCAAGCTGTTGCCTGCAGGAGCAGCCCAGCCCAGGCCAGCTGGCAGACTGGTAGTCATTGATGACAATGCGGCTGCCCCTCAGTCCAGCACAAAGAGCAGTTCATGCTGCTAATTTCAATGCTGGCTATGTTTATTTTGAACATGAGTCATTGACACTCACTGCCCGTCCGGCTGAACCTAGATCCAGAACATAAAAATTGCATACAGCAGCCATGAAGATGCATGCTGCTGTCAGCTGACCGAACAGGCTTGCCGCAGTTGAATTGGCGCACATCTGTGGCCATATATATGACTCAGTGAGTTTCTGCAAGTCAACCTAGTGTGTGGTCCCCACTAGTCAAACATTCACTGTGGTTCAGAGGCAGTGCATATTCACCAATACAGTGCAGTGGCTATGGTACAAAACAATTCACTGATCTTTGTGGATCAGAGATTTGAGTTTTCACAGAAACTCGCACTGCATCCTATCATCCCATTACTGACTACCATATGAAGCATTCCAATCAACTGCAGCCAGAAACACCACAAGTGACTGGTTGCACGGCCAGTGCACAGGCAAAGTAGCAGTGCTTTGATGAAGCAACTTACCGTATTGGGGCCAATTGCTTCATGAAAGTGATGCTCAAAGTCAGTTGGAGGTGATTGTGTCACAGCATATTTGGTCTCTAATACAAGGTACAGATGACCCCAAATTGGGTTGAATGTGCTGGTTTGCATCCATGTGGTCTATGTATAAACGTGACGGCATGTGGCTGGGAGCTCCCTGGCTGCTCCTCGAGGACGTCTCACAAGTCAGGTTTTGCCTGAGTCCATGTAGGTGTCTGCAGGGCATCCTCTTGTAATACACAAATGCATCTGCACAACGTTGTATCCGATGCAATCTGCTGGCAGCAGCAAATTGATCTGGCCGTATAGTATCATTGCAAACTCGGTGTGCAGCATATACTAGAGCTATGCATACATTGGAAAGTGCAAGCAATGATTGACAGTCTGATGCCTGTTGCCAAAACAAGCATGACCTCCAGCTGACAAGGTCTTGTGCATGCTTTTGCTGGCTCTGCCACCATTCGCGCCTCTTGCTTGGCCTGAAATACATGGGCATCCTCTAGCTGCGCCTTCTCATGCTGAGTACAATCCAGCTTATGCTTCAACAGCAGATTGCCGACCCTGCAGATCATGATCAGTCATACCAGCCGTTTTGACCACTTGGTATCATTGTGAGCAAACCAGCATGACGTCACTGCATAACTGGCGATCTTGGGTTGTCAACTTGAGGTTGTCTTGCAACTAGCATTTGGGCTGGAGCAGCAATGCCTGCTGATGGGGATCAGGATGTGCAAATGGCACCAAGCCTGCCGTTTATGTCAAAGTAAAACTCCTCACTGCAGCTTCTAGTCCGCCATGTCTAGCCCCAGGTCTTCATTTCACATGATCATGACACTCTCCATTCAATGTCTGCAACAATGCATGGCTGCCGAGTGCTGACATAATTGGGGCAGGTGATGCTGAAAAGTACAAGCCAGGTTGGGAGGTGTGCCCGTGCATCACATGTGTTGCTACTTTTCACACTTTGGCTTCAAGCCTACCTGTTGCCTCAAGCTTGCATACCACCTCTGTTGCTTCTGTCTTACTCTCATTACCTCATCTTCAGCAGTTTGCTGACCTTTCCGGGCTGCCTCTAGGCAGCTGGAGATGTCTTAAATACACAGAGTTAGGATGTTGACCACCAAGCTGATGGACTTTCACTTGAACATGTACTGGTCCATGCAGCAAGCAAGTCGAAGGCCTGGTTTCAGAGCTACTGCTGCTGATATGTGACATACGTGTGTGAATGTGTTAGTGGTTGCCACACAAGGCCAATAAGCGGCATGGGGTCATAGCCCGTAATGGCAAAATCCATGTTCATGACAGTGGCTCAGGCTGTGGTGCAGCTTGAATGACAGGCTCACCTGTAGTTGCTGTCTTGAAGACTGCATACAGGACTTCTGACAGTGCAGGCTGCGCTTGTGCTGCAGCGCAGATGCTTCTGCCTGCTCCAACTGCAGATGTAGAAACGCTGGCTCAGACACAATGATGCATGGGGCAACAGTGTCATAAGCAGCGTTTGGTAATGTTTAGCATGTTTTAACATGTTGCATGCAGGGCTGCTTTGCATGGTGGTTTGCGCCTTGCAAATTGGTGAGCCAGCATGCTTCTGACCTTGAACTGAGTACTAGCCAGGATGGCTGCATCCTGCTCAGACTAACGCCTCTGCTGCTGCTGTTGCTATTGTAGATTGGGCCATAGCTGCCAATCAATGCCCCTGATCAGCCAGTAAGTGCGCATCAACTCTTGTCTGGTTGTCCAGTGTCACCTGTGTATGAAATGATGACACACCGACAGTGCTGATAGCTGGCAGCTTGCTAGCTAAACAGGTTGTGTTGTGGATGCCAAAACTGATGTCCACAAAAGATGTGGTGCAAAGTACAGGTTTTTCAGGGCATGTGAATAGTACCTTTGCATGGGCAGGTGTTTGCAATGGCCTTTAAACACCTTCTAGTGTTGCGCAGGTGGCCAGATACTGAGGGTGCGACTTGGCAGTGTTCCAGCTGGCTCTGAATCTGAGCTTAGTGGTCGAGAGCATCTTGCAGACCTGACGAAGCTGGCTTCTCGACTGCGCCAGATCGAGTCGTCTTTGACAAATTTGCCCGCTACAACAAGCGGCACAAAACGCTGCTTCTTGAGTGATCGCAGTTGAGGTGCAGGCAGGAGCAAGCATGCATGCTGCGCACCTTGCGAGAAGTGCTACTTTTGGGTTTGGTTCTATATGCCGCACAGCTCAGTAGGCCTGTAAGCGCTGCCGACGCCAGGCACATCAGCTACTGATGATCGGTAGACATCGAGCAGCAGAACACAAAGTCTGTGGCCATGTAGGTCTGCGTGCGATCTGTGCAGTGGACGTGTTTTGACCCCGATACATTGTGCGATGACATGTCGCGCTGCTCTGCGCGCTGGTCCCTGGACCGTAACGCACGTAACGCACACGCGCATTCAGCTGCTGTGTTTACCCTCTCACATATCAAAGCATCAAAGCAAAACACATAAGCAACACAAATTCGACTGTCCGGTCCTCGGGACCACTTACCATACACCAAGCAGACGACAAACAGCTTTGGTTCTGCCGCCAGGTCTCCTTTCACTTGATGCTGATCACTACTTCTGCGAGCCCCCGCGTACTGCGCGGGGTGCTGTGTCCACGTCGCACTTTTGAAAGCTAGCAAGCTCTGCGTGTAATTTGCGGCGTATGCATACGCAGTCCTTTGCCGGCAGCTACACCACTTACAAGCCGTCCGGAGTGGCCATCGTGTGAAGGTATGCAGGGGATGAACGCCACGGCATGGAGGCCAACGTAGCCGCAAATCGGTCTGCCTGAGTCTATACACCTTCAAGTCATCACGAGCTATGTCTCAGCAATCCCCGGCATGGTTCGGTCATCAGCTTCACCAGCATCAGACTGAAATCGGCCCAGCACAGCCATCACACCTCTCCAGTGTCCTGCAGCACAGCATGCTCCTGCCCAAACCACCCACAGCCAGTTCCCGAATCAGGCTCAGCGGTCCAGGCCTACCAGGCCATCAGTGGTTCTCTTCATACCAGACTGGCAGTCAAACTGTGCCCTCTGCTGACAAGCCGCAGCATTCACAGCCACCTCACTCCCTTCCCCCAAGCAGCATGACAAAGGAGACTGTACAAGCTGGTCTGCCTTCCCCGCAGTTCATCCCAAATGCTGTGCAACATGCTGCGTCGCATCCTGTCAGCCCTGTAACCAGTGTCAAGCGAGTGTCACATGTCATGTCACATGACACGCTGCCAGGGCCTGCCCTGCAACCTTGCAGTCCCTGGAGGCGCACTGCATCACAGGCAGACACAGCTACTCTTGTCCCTTCAAGTCCAGCTGCTTCTGTAATCATTGCAGACAGGCAACAGCCAAGGCTTGCAGCGGCACTAGGTTTCCCTGAATCGACTGACTTTGATGCAGAGCCGATTTCAGTCAATGAACAACCACACACAGGTGATCATGCTGCCGTGGTGAGAACTTCTCAGTGAGCATAGTGCAGTGCAGTAGATTGTGCCACAGAGGCAGCCCTTTTGCTATGAGAAGCTTGTTCTGCCAAAGGTCCATGTCAAACCCCATTGTGCTTACTGCACCACCTTTCACCTTGGTTGTCTGGGCTATGTTATGTCCTCTCAGGTGTATTTTGACTACTCAAAAGAAACGCAAGCGATTAGCTGCAGATTTGAGCAACGCCCCTTGCAGCAGGATCTTCAACATGTGGCTACTGCAGGTGAAGGGGAACACCATCAATGTAATCATGCTGCACTACCCCAAGCTGCACTACGCCATGGGGGCTCTGCAGCTCATCAGCCACCAGTGGCAGATGCTGCAGACTGTGTGCCTGAGCAGGCCACCAAGCCCAGCCTGATCAATGCAGAAGGTGCCAGACCGAGGTCAAGCTCTTCCAAGCATCACAGGTGACCTGCTGGCTTACTTACTTTCAGTCTGCATGATGCAATGCCTGCATCTTCTGTATATCACGCTTCTCAAATCGGCTACCTTGTGCTATCCTGATTGATCCCACCAGATAGGTGGGAAGATCACTCTGATATCACTCAGATCTCCACTGCTCATATCTGAAGCCAGGAATACTGAATGGGCTGTAGATGTATGATAAACTTGCACTCTGCAGCAAAGCACTACTGTAGACAAAGCACATGTTTGTTTTGACTGCACTTAGGCCAAGAACGCATGCCAAAAGGCAGATCAGGGCAGCAGGCAAGAAAGAGGCAGGCGAGAGCCCAAAATACATGCTTGTCATGCGCAACTTGAACAAGCGCCAGTATAGACGTAAGTTGCCAGGCTCTATAAACTCAATCATGGCAACACATTGATGCACTATTGCCTGAGCTAGCCCACCCTGTCATATGCCTGCAAGCCATTTGCAGAGATGTCAACATGTGTTGGGTGGGGTGATGTGCTGTGTGCGTGACAGAAAGTCATTGGATGGCAGCAGCAATGCATTCTGCAGCGATACTGTGTCATTGTGTTAGCAACTTTGCATCCCATCCTGTCAAGCCAGCATCAACAACATCATTGCAAATATGCTGCTGGCACTTCACAGCCTTCTCAAACTTTGTGTTCCATGTGTTTTCATATGTTCATATATCGAGGTGCCAGATGATTGGACAAATGGTCTGCGCAGTCATTCATGTGTGCTTCAGCCATGGTGATTCTCTCGTGGAAAATCAACTTGGTGCTGTGAGTGACATCTGCTTCTGCCCTGGTCATTCTTTCATGGAAGATGAATTCACTGCTGTGAAAGACATGCGCTTTGGCCATGATCATTCTCATGGAACATCAATCCCATGTTTTGCGTGAGATGCAGAGCTTCAAGGCAGGTTGAGGCGCAAGGGGGTGAAGGTGAACAACTGGGACCACCTGATGTCCTGGCTATCCCCGGCCCAGAGGGGATCTCACACCCCCTGGTGGACCTTCATCTTCACAGCTGCCCTGCTGGTCATCTTCTTCTTCATGGCAGGTGAGCCCATGTGACCCACTCCTGATGGCTAATCTACAGTACTGGCGACCTTGTTTTCCATCCTGGTTGTGGTTTTGTCAGAAAGGCGAGCATTACAGGATGCAGTGGTTCTGCTGTTCCAACCATATTGTCTGTGTTAGATGAAGCTCAGCTGACAATCCACAGTTGTTCCTTCTTGGTGTGGGCACAGCTCATGCTGGGCGCATTTGACGTGCAAGTTCCTGCCCTGCCCTGCTGTGCGGTGCCCCCTTCTGTGCAGTTTGCTTGTTCTGTGTATAGCGCTTGTCCTGAATGCTTGCTCCCTTCTTGTACTTCTTGTCCTTTTGCCGGTGACCCAACTTCAGCAATATGCTTGCTGTTGCTGCTGCTGCTGCTGCTGCTGCTCATGTATATCACTACAGCAGTGACACAAAGTTGTGCCGGTCACGGCTGACAAATGGGTTATGCAGGGAGTTATGGGATGTATTTGGCCTCGCAAAGCGGACTGGTGTCATCTGTGTCTAACATTGCTGGAGTCACTCAGTATGACAATGTTGAGACACAGACAAGAGCTTTTGCTCCAAGTGCCAGTGCTCTCAGTCCTGAAGCAGGTATATTTATTTACTCATTCATGCATACCTCCAACAGTTGACCCCCTTGAGGGTCAGATGTGTACCGTCCTGAGCAGCTCTGGATCACATGGGGTCCTGCTCTGGCGGCCAGCATACCAGCGATAACAGGCATCAACACAGTTTAGTCACCCTGACAAAAAGGGTGCCAGTTCCATCATGGTTTGAGATGTAGATGTTGTGTGCCTTATCCATTTCAAGAAGCAACATGCTGCTCTTTCAAGTACGCAAAGGTCCCTGTGGTGCTGAGAAGGGGGCCTTCAGCATGACATGTCTGCTGTACAATGCTATTGCATGCCATGTAGGAAGCCAGTTGCACATCTCCATGTGTGCTTGTACAGGCGAGGTGATGTTGACAGACTACAGCCTCTCAACCAACACCAGCGTCACAACTGAAGAAGTGGAGGAGTGGGTGCGAAGCGGACCAAGCAGCATGACTAAGTGGGTGTCATGGCAGGCTGACTGGAGGCTGTTTGACTTTGACTTTCTGCTGGAGTGGGGGGGCCGTTACGGGCCTGCCCTGCATCAGGGCCAGTGGTGGCGCTGGATGACGTGGGGTACACATCCTCTTCTTGTTGTTCCCGCATCCTGTCACAACTGCTTGAATTGATGTCTGAAAAGCTGTTTGCAGCTTCTTCTGCTAGCTCATCTTTTCATCTTTGTAGTGGTTCTGCATCTGGTCCCTTTGTCTCATCGCCTGTGCATGTCTAGCTCCATCTCGTCGATCTGCTTCTTGTTCTATGGTTGGGTCCATTTGGATAGGCCAGCCACAGCAAATGCACAACAAGCATCATGGCTGTCTGTTTGCCATGCCAGCCTCACACGGATTTATTCACTGGCTGCTTTTGCTGTCCTCCACCACCACCTTCACTGTTTCAACACCATCACACCACCAACTTCACCCGCCTTCACCACCACCTTCACTGCTTCAACACCACTGCATCACCACCACCACCACCACCTTCACCACCAAGTTCACCTGTTCAACGCCACCGTCACCACCCCTTTCACTAGTTGAACACTATCTACACCGCCATCGCACTCTCTTCTCTTCTGTTTGCCACAGCAGTCAAGCCAATGGGATCAGCCCACGTTTTTCTACAAAGGTCTTTTACAGTTGGTCTTGATGCTGTTGTTGATCAAGCATGTCAGCAGGGTGTATGACGCCCAAGCTTTAATTTGCCTGTGGAGATGCCTACAGGGTACTATGGCTCAGCCAGATTGAATGTGTCATTAAGGAGGCTGCCCTGCAATGCAGCTTTCCAGCACATAGTGTCCAGCATGCTGACATTTCTGATACTGGCTTTGATTTTTGAGCATGCTGCTGGCAAACAACCCACACCAGCATCCTTTGCAATGGAGCTGTCAATCTACAACCGTGTTATGTGATTGCTGTGCATGCAGATCTCGGCAGATGGTCTCCAACATGTAAATGTGGCCAGCACTGGCCTTGCCTTGCAGCATTCATATGTGATGCACAACATGTTCTATTGCATACAATCCGTTTTATTCTGTAGTCCTCTTGCTGCAACGCAGTGATTGTGCATGAGGCCTTCTGGGCACTTTGGCAGCAAACAGCTGAATGTTTGAGGCTTTTGACTACAGAGTTGTGCATAAAATGCAAGCTGTTGTTGCAAGAGCTTCTGATGCATGCATGCATGCAAGCAAACAAGCAGCATGTCAGCAAGCAAACAAGCAGCATGCACGCAAGCAAACAAGCAGCATCTCATTGTGTTGCAATGCAGTGTTTGTGCACGAGGGCTTCCAGCACATGGTGTCCAATGTGCTGGTGTGGCTAGCACTGGCCCTGCCCTTGGAGCATGCCTACGGCACACCCCGCATCCTGGCTGTCTGGCTCATCTCAGCTCTCGGCTCAGCGTTCTTCTCTGCAGCCTTTGAGGATAGCTGCACATTGGTATGCTCTGAACTATGCCCTGCTCAGCACCTCTTTTTGTGAAACTGAACACAACACGGCAGTTCTACAGCACTGCACTTGACAACTGTTGCTTGCAGCTGCCAGAAACAACCTTTTTGCTTGGAAAGAGACAGTTGTGTGAACCCACATGCTCATCCCATGGTATGCAAGACAGTATGCCAAACAATATGCACTGCAGAGTGATTTGCAAACCACAAGCCTGAACTTGGCCAGGCATCAGTCAACCTCATTTGCTTTCACAGCAATGACCAAGCTGATCTGACATCTGTACCTGTCTTCATGAGCCACTGTAAGCGTAGTTGCTTGTGGGGTAGGTGGTGGGGTGCAGCGGGGCCGTGTTTGGGTTCATGGGGCTGTATGTGGCAGACATGGTGCTCAATTTCAAGAGCCTCAGCTTCCCCTGGCTGCGCCTGATTTGGATTGGCGCCACTTTGGCATACTTCTTGGTGGCCTCCATCACCCAGGTGATCTTCATCTCTGGCATCAGTACAGTACTAGTTGAGCAGTAGTACTGGTACAATAGCAGTTTAGCAGTAATAGTAGTACAGTAGTAGTTTAGCAGTAATAGTAGTACAGTAGTAGTTTAGCAGTAGTAGTAATACAGTGGTGTAGTAAGAGCTATCCAAGTGTTGTTCAATGCTGACAGGCAAGCTGCTGCACCTGCTTGCATTCAGGAGCAGTTGGGCACAATGGTCACAGAGTAGTGTATGCATGAGACTATGCATGCCCTCCTAAACATATCCTCAATGTAGAAAGGCTTTACTGTCCTCAGGCGTTTCTTAGGTTAGATTTCGAGAGTAGGGATGACGTTTCCGATATAAGCTAGGCATTTTGGGATTGAAAAGAGCTGTTTGTCACCAGAATGAAGCAGCTGGTGGACAATCCTGTGAGCGGCATCCACTGTCGGTTCCAGCTTGCATGGTAGACTGTCATTTGCACTCATGCTTCTTGGTATGGTCTGTGTTCAGGGGCAGGGTGAGTATGTCTCTTACTGGGCACATTTGGGGGGGTTTGTGTGTGGCCTCTTCCCGTCCTTCTTCTTCCTGCCCAATCTGAAGGACAAAAGGTAATGACAACGCAACATGATGGTGTGCGCATGACAGTTGTCAACATGTAAGGCCTGCCATGCCGTTCCTGAGGCTGATGCAGTATAGACGTCATTGAGATTCCTGTAGGTCAAGTATTCGAAGATCAAGGTCACAACCAATAGCTTGTAGACATTGGTGACAGATGCCTGCTTGTTTATATCTTCATATCAGAGCATGTGAGACAAGTGTCTGTGTCTGCTCCCTTTCGGCAACATGCTGAAGGAAATCTCAAAGGCAGCGTAGCATGGCATGGCATGTGCTCTTGCAGATGCCATGCTTTGCACGCAAGTCCATCATGCAGCTGCAGCTTTGCGCACTACACTGCACTTGTAAACGACCCTCACCTGTATATCTTTGCTTCCATCTCTGTAAACACCACGTCAAACTTCATGCAGCAGTGTGCTGCTGCGCATAGGTGGCAGGCTGCCAGTAAGCTGGCCAACAGGCTAGGCTTGCTGTCAAGGCACTCAGGCAAGCAGAAGTCACAGAAACAGTGCAAGCACCCTGAAGTGGGCATCAGCCACAGCATACGTAAGGTGTCCAGCCGCCTGCATAGGCACAGGCACAGCGAATCCCTCATGACATCATACCTGCGCATGCAAGCTGCCACAGCTGAGGCAGAGGTGGCAACAGGCAGACACACAGACGAACAGCGGCGCAGAGAGTTTTTTAGCAAGCAGGCCACTGCTGTGACAGAAGTGGCCACGGGCAGACAGATGGACAGACAGCCTGATGGACATATACAAGGGGAACTCTCTGATGATGGACGCAGTGCGCAGGCTTCTGGATACAGTCAAGCCAGCCAGTTTGCAGGACAGCGTGATAGGCATCCAGCGTCAAGGCTGGGAATGCAGAGAGGAGCGACAGGTGAGGTTTAGCGCCAGAAAGAATCTCTGTGTCTCTGCTAGCTGAAGTGTCATCTAATCAAAGCTGCAGCCTTGTGTATCAAAACGCTGAAATGCCCAGTCTGTGTTGCATTGATCAGTAAGCGTTGTAGCCTCTGCACGTCCGGCACGCCACACTGAAGCATGGCTTATGCCATGCCTGAACTGTGCTTTCTGTAGAGAGTTGAGAGAGGTGATGACCAGCAAAGACCCATTGCCTGACATGCAGGGCATGAGAAGCAAACCATTCCTGCAATGCTGCATCAGAGCAGTTCTTGCTTGTTGCACGCCAAGTTGCTGCTGCAGTAGTGTCGTGTTGGTGATACATGCAGGGCAAGCAGATGACACCAGAGGAAATAGTCAGCCCTGTTCAGATTTCAAGCTTGGGTACTACTTTAGGGGCATAGCCAGGCAGGAAGAGAAGCTGCAGGCCAAGGCAGATGCACAGCAACGCAAAGACCAGAGCAGAACAGGCAAAGGCAGTGCTCCTGCTGCACCTGCTGCTGACTTGCAGACCAACAGTCCTATCCATTTCACATCGCTGCTGGAAAAAGCCAGGCTAAACAAGCTGAGGAAGCAACGCAAGCAAAACAGGGCAACATGTAGGCAGCAGCGGTCACAGTGCTGCGGCGTTCCTGTGCACCTGGTTGTGGTCGTCTGCATGAGTGTAGGTGCTACAGCAGTCCTAGGAGTGTTTTTGGCTCTGCCGCTGTACTTGTACCTTGACAGGTTCCCACACATGGAATGCTAGGCAGCTGGCAGGTGGATGCCTCAGTAGAGTTTTTGGGTTGTGGGGCACCACATTTGCATCATGTGTCACACTGATTGTTAGAAGAGAGCCATAGAGTAGAGCCAAAGAGTAGTCTAGGTAGTTGAGGTGAGGTTGAGAGTGCTTGATTGCTTGCTTGGCATGGACATGCGTAGAATGCGCAGGACCATAATTTAAGCTAATGATTGTGTGCACTGCTGCGTGAACCCCATGACAGGGTAACATTTGCTGCAGCTGCCCACTCTAGCCAGTACGGCAAGGCACGGACCTCAGACTCTGATGCACAAGTGGCAGGCATAATACAATGCCACACCAAGCTATGACTGAAACCTCTATACATCACGTGACATACGAACCGCTCAACAGTCAACACCGTTGAACAGTCAACAGTGTAGTCCTTCACACCATCCTACAGCCTTCGCTGCAGGCAAAACACTCTTTTGAACACAGCACTTCATACTGGAGGCCAATGTGCATTGCACGATACTTCGCTAATGTTGTTGCAAGCGTTTATTGTAAGCCTTGCAAAAGCTCCCTACAGGTGTGCATGAACCAAAAACCACCTGAGGAGTCATATTGGCCAACAAAGGCAACCTGTCAAGAGCGGTGCAGCATCAATAAAACTGGCATATATAGCTATAGACCAGGGCACATACCAATAAGAACGTCATCAGCAACTGCTGACTGAGGCTTTGCAAATGAACAGCACTTGCAGCAAGCTGCAAATCAAAAGAAAGGGCATGTAGCAAATATGTGTAAAGCATGCCATGCCAAGCTGAGCTTCTCTTGACAAGCTGAGCAAGTTGGGCGCCACAAAACATGATCATATGCTGATTGACCACAATACTCAGGTGCTATCAACATGTGCATGTGTTGCATTGGCTGTGTCAAGAAACAAGCAAGCATCACAGCCTTGATGTTGGCCTGGGTCGTCAGTCCAAAATCAGGAGCACACACAGCCAGAGGAACACACAGCCAGACGCACAAACAAACAAGAGCATGAACACCTAGAACCACAAGCAGGTAATGCTCTTGTCTATAACCTGTAACAAACACACACGTTCCCAAAACCTAACAGCAAACATCCAGAATGTACACAAGCAGGGCCTAGGTATTCTTCTCAGCTGTTGCTTCGGCTCGCTCCTGCTCACGCTTCATGCGTTGTTCTTCTACATGCTTCTGCCTCTTATCTTGCAGTATTTGGAATGGCCCAGTTGATGATGTACGTGGTTTACGCAGGAAGGGGCTTCCATGCTTGGAGCGGAAGTTGTAGGCTAGCTGGTCAATGGTATCATGCCCAGAGCACATCTTCTCCGTGTCCAATTCAACCTGCAGCACAAGCGCACATAGCATTTGACTGGTTGAGCAAAACCTCTACCTGACACTGTACATTGCAGGCATCGCAGCTTCTCAGTCAGCCACTCTACAGTCCGTGACTGTAAGGTCAGGGTTTTGGGTAAGGGAGGGGAGGGGAGGGGAGGGGGGGGGATCCTCTTCTGGTACGGTGCTAATTCTAACTGAGCAGGCAGGCTCAGTCACCCCTGTGAGATCCCCAACGATTGATTATGATGATTGGTGGATGCATGTTATATACCTTGAGAATCTCCCCTATGAGGTCACGGCAGGGGACTTGATAGGCCCCCCGGTCCCTTGCACTCATTATGATCTCATTATCATCGGTTGCCACCAAGACCTGCATGGCAGAAACATTTGCTAACAAACCCACAACTCCCGTCAGGCATGCAGAGCTTGCTGTGCAACCAAAACCCTTATGTACTGCATCGAGCATGCTGCTTGCATTCTCATGGACATCACAGACACAGACATGAACACTACAACCATGGACATAAACTGATCCTTGCAGCTTGAAGTGCCCTTATGCAAGCATCAACAGCAAAACTGTGTTCTGCTAAACTAGATATGCACCGCTGCAGAGTTTGCACGCAGCTTCCTTCTTTGGCAGCTAGGACCAAAGGAAATGTGAAGTGCTCTTGACCTTGCACGCAGGCATGCATCAAGCTATGCACGCAGTGTGCATACTTGCATGCATGCATACGCTATACAATATATGGCAGCTGAGCCGCTGATGTGTTGGATGGCATTTTGGCACACGTAGTACGATGGCAGCAACAATGTAAGCATGCACAACATTTGTGAGTTTAACAGCTGAGCCTTTCCGCTTGGTGTTGACATTGATGAACATGCATGTCGAATGCCGAGGCAGCCCTCATGACAGCATTTGTGCTTCCATTCAACACAGACAGGAGGGGGCACACAACAAATGGTTTGTGGGCAGAGCCTTACATGAGGAGTCTTGCCTTCTCGCCTAATGATTTCTGCCTCCTTCACAATCCACGAGTCTGCTGATTGATCGCTGCAGAACACCACATCTACAGCGCCTGGGATGGTTGTCCTGCAAAGACATGAAATCAACATGAGCTGCTGTCAGCTGACACTACAATGTTTCGATTGATGATGCATTGCAGCAGGTTGTACGAGAGCAATGATTCCTGAAGATGCATGCAAGAGCGCCAGCCACTCTGTACTGCGTATGAACCCCTTCGAGCAGGTATCAACGTCACAATTGTGAAAAGTGCTGTATCTCCAGAGGCGTCCTGGAGGCTACGACGGATGTGAGTGTCCCAGCATCTTTGATAAGTGACTTTGTGATTTTGCAGAAATGTAGTACACAAACTGCATGGTAGGACATCTGGGTTTTGCACATAAGTGGAGAGGCAGTTGAATGCTGAATGTGCCAACCTTGTAGAGGTGCGTATGTCAACATATATAGGATCTGGCGGCCGATTCATTGCATCATAGACAACCACAACTTTGATGCGGCGGGCCTGGCTGTAGGCGACCATTTCTGATTCCAAACCAGTCCTCAAATCCTCCAGAACTTGTGTGGTGGCCATAGCATGTTTGGGTTGTGACTCCTGCATGTGTTGCACATACATGTGCAACACGTTGTACCCATCCACAAGAAGCACTGGCGGGTGCTCATTGCCCTGCACAAAAGGAGAAATCCTTGACATCATTGTCCTAGTACAAGGCTTGAAGACCAATATCTGAAGGGAGCAGTTGCAAAGGCGCACCATCGGGAGCTCAGAGCACTAAATGTAGAGATGCTTTGAGAGTTTGTAAACAATGCTTATCAAAAGAGCGTAAGCAAAGCAAAATTGGTGGTGGCCATAGCCATTGCAGACCAGACAAGATGAGCATGCATGAAATGATCCATCCGGGTGCTTTGTCAACAAATGCAAGCACTCAGCGCTTAAAGCCTGAAGCCTTGACATGGTCAACAGCAACAGTGTGTTCACAGGCAGCCTGAGTGTGCCCTTACCTTCAGACCGTACAGGTTCCGAAGGGAAGCCAATGGGGACTTCTTGAAGGCTCTCTGAGCTATCTCTTCGGCTTCTGCTTGCCTTTTGGCTTCCTGCGCAGTCCAGAGAGCACGATCAGGCAGTGCAGTGTGTTTGACTCACGCCATGGGCAGCTGCATCTGCAGCTGCATCTGCAAGAGAACTGTGAAGTAATTCATGAAGGAGCAAAAAGCAGAAAGCTTACTTCAGCACGTTGCTCAGGATCAAGCTTGCTCTTTCGGAATGTCTGCTTGTATGGCACCTTGTGTGTTGCTGCCTCACTAGCCTACAAGACCAAGCAAAACAACAGCTTTTAGGCATATGTGGGCTTTGAGCCTATGTTTGTTGTCAGTCCAACTGTTAAGACCTACCTTCTTGGCCTTTACAAGCCACTGTTGCTTTCTGACTGACACGTTGCTGTTGCTATCTATGCGTGGCGGGGCAGAGACATGGGCAGTCTCCTGCAATCCAGTTTGTATTTCAGGTACATTAAGTGAGACGCATTGGCGTTACCTGCTGGAAGCTTCACCTGAGTTGCAGGTTCACGCTGTGGTGAGGCAGTTCTTGCATGCTTTCTTTTGGCCTTCGATGCTTCAACGTCAAGGTGGCGCGTATTCGGGCGTGTACAAGTCTGACGCCCTCTGAGCTGCCCACAGGCTTGCGCTGCTCCCAAGTTTTGCTTCCCAAGCAGCAGTACAGGAGGTCTGCTAAGCATGCATGCAGACTGCAGGAGTATGCAGTTTGCTGCCTACAAGTGCCTTGCTGAAGCCTTGTGGCTGTGCATCGCAGGTATATGATAGCACAGTACGATAGCACAACACCACGATTGCAGCGCCAGTCAAAGGGCATTTACAGCCAAGGAATGTGAGTTTGATGCCGCTTGATCTGCCGCTTGATTTGACTAACCAGCACAGATGCCAATGCTGTACTTGCGAACTTACTGGCGCATGCGCTGATACAGTAAGCAATGCAGTCTGTGCAGCAAGCGCAGCGAGTGCTGTCTAGCGCCGGTTGTAGCACGAGTGGCAGCTCTGCTCAATACCATGCATCCCAGACTAGCCAACTGCTGCTACGCAGTGATAGCCTATCAAGCTGCCACCACACCTGCAGTTTGCAAAACCACATTCAAAGGAAGACATGGACGTTTCAATCCCACAAGATGCCCTCGCGAAGGCGAAAGTCAAAACGCCAGTCGCCCCTACATGCTGTCCCTCTGAGTGTCACAGCAGATGGCAACAACCCACTCTCGACAGAATCCCTCGTCATCACAAAATTTGTGGCAGAGACTTGCTTACCAACGAGGACAGGCAAGTATAGGGTCAGAGCCTACACACACTCGGTAAGCTGTAGCATTGTGAGCAACTCTTGCTGAGATGCAGCCAATGCATGCAGCACATCACCAAATGGTCTTTGCAGATTGATGGAGGCAGGACATTTTCTGAACCAACATGTATAATGACAGGCAAGCCTGAAGGCTTAGAAAATGTAAGTCACACAACAGCAAGGTCTGCTCGGTGCCTGTGTTAAGCCATGCAAGCCTTGATCGTTCACAATGCAAGTCATGTTTGCATTCATTTTGCAGGTGGTGGTGCGAGTACATGATGCTTGTTTCACATCAGGTTTGCACCTTTCTGAGACGTTTTGCCCTTTTAGCTGCAGACTGGGTGACTGTGGCACATGCCCCTTCCCTATTTGCAGTTCACCATGCTTATTTGTATTATGTAACACGTGTGGCTGCAGAGGTGCTGGGGTCTCTGAAGTGCGACTGTGCTGAGCAATTAAAGCTAGCAATGGACTACATCCAAGAGCATGACAATGGTATCATAATTTACCTTCAACAAGAGGGAAGAGGCATAGGGCTCTCCAACAAGATAGCTGCTTACTCCCTGCAGGTGGGCCTTTGTTAGCACATGCCCTGCCTCTTGCATGCCCATCACTGTTGCAGCAAAGCAGCAAGTTCATGTCTGCTCATGCATGATGCTGTTGGTCACATTGTACAGCAGCAAAGCTGGTGTGTGCTCATTGTTGGGCGGACTTGACTTCTGGTGCCGTGCATGCAGGAAACTGGTTTAGATACAGTTGATGCAAATCGCGCTCTTGGGCTGCCAGATGACTGTCGGGAGTACACATCTGTCACAAACATCCTGGCAAACCTTGGTGTCAAGAGCATACATCTCATGGTAGGGGAAGCACACCAAGTCTGAATTTGACCAGCAAGCGAGCTGCAAAGGAATGTTCTGACCATTTTTGCTAAAGCATATGCTTGTGTTGCAGACCAATAATCCGCGCAAGATAGAGTTGTTGAGGGCGACAGGCGTGCAAGTGGCAGATCGCATACCATGCATTGTCAAGGCACAGCCGTACAGTAAAAACTATCTAGAGATAAAGCAATCCAAGATGGCGCATGATTTTGATGGCAGCTATTGCTACTGGAATCATGATGGCAGCGCTTTGCTGCCCGGTACACAGCTAGCTGTAGATCCACAGGACACAATGAACAAACGGACGCCGCCTGACCGTCAAGAGTCCTGATCCTGTGACCTGCAGCTGGGAACTGCCTGTGTATTCCCCAAAGTTATCGATCGTAGCATATGGATTGCATGATGTGTCTGCAGATTCAGGGGTGCAGCTGCTTTCTGGTATAGTACTGCATTTAATGATTAACTGAACGTAAAGCTGTCTTCTGGTCCCGGTTTTGGCTGGCACTGTTCAGAGTGTGCTCCCGAAATCATATCTCTCACAACAAATGACACGAATTCTTGACTGCAGTGCCATGTATTCAGTCCCAACCAAGTGATGGTCATGTACACAGCTTACATTGATCTCTGTCAGTGTTGACAGTAAAGTGCGTGCAGCACACTCTGGGCTGTCTCCACATTCATGCCAAGTTCCAGGTATTTGCATGATCTGTCAGTGCAGTATAGGCATGAGAATGTATTTGTTTGACTGCTGGTTTAGGGCAACTGGTGTTGTTGCCTAACGTAGCTCTTATGAACTCAGGTTGCCTCCATGCAGTCCAATTTTTTCCAAGGATCAGCAGTTGAACATTTGTGAGGTCAACAGGTTGCCATGTGCTTAGTGAGAATTGCTGGTCACAGCATGTCTCACTTATCCCCTGAATGCTCCTGCTGGTATTTGGGCAGGTCATCAGCAAGCTGCAGCCAAGGTTGCTTGCTTTGCATCCAAATATGAAAGGTTGGTGCAGCCCTGCCTACCTCATCCAAGGTGGTTGTGTAAATATCTAGCTCCTACATATCAACCTACAACTTGCGTTCCCCAGCAAGCTGAGCAAGACTCGTACCTTGCCTGTGCCAGCAAGCTGTGGCCAATGCAAGCCAGTTGAGGAAGCAGGCACGTGCCTCTTTGGCGAATGTCAGCTAGGCAAGACTTGCCAGCAGTGCAAATAGCATATAATAAGAGTGCTCAGCTGAGCAGCAAGAGTTTGGCTTATAGTTCACAGCCTCCTTCGAGCGTACCTGTTTGGCATTTCCTACCAATTGAAACACGAGCGGGGTTCCACAGTTTGTGCAGAACTTTCGGACCGCCTTTTCGCTGGACTGGTAGACCCCTAAAGTGCCCTCAAACTTGACATCTGCCTGTGAAAGGTGCAGGGCGCGCGTGACATCCAAACAGGCCGCTGGCTTTTCAAAAGTGCGGCCAACTGAGTTGCAGATTGGCGCACCTCCTGTACAGTAAAGAACGCACCGACTGGAGAACCTGTCGCCAGTTGACACATGCGACAATGACAGAAGTTCTTCACAGCCTTTGCTTCGTCGAACTCAACGGTATAGCGAATTTTACGACACTGACAACCGCCTTGCAGTGCCATTCCGACCAATGATGTCTTAAGCTTCGTTTTCTATTTGGCCTGTCTGTTGGCCTGTTTGGCATTTTGTGAGACGGGCTTCTGAACTTGGTTGAAGAAGAGCGCAGGAACTTGCATGCTTGCTATTCCACAAGTTGTGGTCCATAACATCTCTTGAAACGACAGCTCTCATGCTTCTGTTCATTGTGACAGACTCAGCAACCATTCAGACATGAATGTGTAAGGCTACTGCATTCACACCAATTGGTCTTGGCTGGCCCCAATTGGGCCTTGCAAGGCCTTTAAAGCTCAAATTTGGTCGTGCATGATGACCATGTCATCCCTGACTGAATGACTGACTGAGTGGCAGCACCAGGCTGGCTGGTGGCACCGAGAACGTTCAGTTCAGCTGCGTGAGAAGTTTCGTGCAGTAGATTTCGCCTGATACAGAGTAGCTGCAAAGACACAAGCACCGAAGCACCGATAACTTCAACGGTGCTGTGACACACAGCATGCTGCACTTCACCTGAGCATATGCCCAGAACCAGAAAAACTCATGCATCATGGTATTCAAGTATGTGTGATGCTTATTTGCGAAGCCACATGTACCAAATGAACCGTCTTCCCACTTCCAGAGGGCCAGATTGCATGTTTTGATAGACACAGGCGTTCAGCACAATGGCTGTTTCAATGCTTGGTTGGAAGAGCAAAGCTAGCCAGTATGTTGCCATCCTGCTGCTATTCTCGATCATTTTTGAAATGTTTGGGCAAGCTGTCCCCAAGCTCTAGCCAAGGTTGCTTGCTTTTCAGCCAATAATGTTCGCTTGGTACCAAGACACTCGGGGGATCAAGGGTGGCCACACAAATTTCAATTTCTGGTGCCTGACACCCATAGTCACAGCTGTCTTTAGACAAAAGTCAGTCAGAAGAGATGAGCTGTGTCAAGTGCATACCAAATCTAGAGCAAGATAGTAGTAGGCACGCCACCTCTGCTGCTTGAACGCACAAGCAAGCAAAGTTACCTCTTGATTCAACATATGTGTGCCTTTATTGGCATAGTCGCCTTGTAACTGATACACCAGCGGTGTGCCGCATTCAGTGCAGAATTTCCGCATAGCTTTCTCGCTAGACTGATATGTCCCCAGGCTGCCTTCAAAACGAACCTGTGCCTGCAGTATTCCAAGCTTGATGTGAGCTTGGACACCCCAAACACCAAGGTGGAATTGTTGAGCAGTGGGTTTCATAATGACCTGTAGGACCACACTTGTATCATACCTGTGGGACAGTGAAAAAGGCAGCGACAGGTGAGCCGGTGGCTAACTGGCACATGCGGCAGTGGCAGAAGTGGCTCGGTGGTCTTTCTCCATCGACCGTGTAGCGGACTTTCCCACACGCACATCCGCCCTGCAGAACCATTCACTGAAGAATCTTCAGTGGAGATTCGCATGGAACAGTCGCAATGGCACTCACAAAAAGTCTGTTAGGTGGGCTCTGAAACCATTATGGTCATATCTGAGGAAAGCTTGTGCAAAAACGTCGGAGGTGTCACATCGTTAAGTCAGCCGGCATGCGAGGTTCATGTTGAACCTTGATGTTGCCATCCATTCCTTGCGTGATGCGATGAAACACCTCACTCAAGGGGCTATTTCGACCTGTTTGCCTTCTAGTCGAGTCAGTCTGACCTCTTGTATAGGCCCTCGTCTCTATATTCAACGGTCTTTGCTGATATACAGTAACTCGGCCGCTCATTTCTGCAAAACAGCGCGACAGATATCGCAGAATCAACATTGTAAGGCTTTGGCGAGACGCCTTAACTCACGCAGACGCGAGGTCACAGTCTCGCATGCTGGACTGCAAGCCGCTGCCCAGCCTTGGGTCGCCCACGATGTGACAGCAACTGTGCTAGCAGCAGCTGGTGCATATGTATGGGTCAAAGTTTTTGACTGGATGGCGACAAGGGGGCTGCTCGAGCAGGTTCAACTCAGGGTCTTGCATGCATGCAACCCAAAGATCTGTACTTGTAATCCTTGCTGACTGTCGATCCGTTCTGCAGCACAGACTCTTAGTCGAAAGCTGGTCCACATCACGTCTGGACCCCTTTTTGTGCTGACCTGGCCATTCTTCAGGTGGGTAGTGCTGTTTGAAAGCAGACTACTGCCTATCAGGGCCGTACAGGAGTCATCAATGCTGATGAACTTGGTCTGACTTACAGTGCAGGTAGCTCTGCCCGCTACTTTGCTGCTGTAGTCCCACTTTTGAATGCCTTGAGGTAAGGTGCTGCTGCTACATCATCTCCTGCATGCAGTTTTGCTTAGTGCTTCTGTCTGATTATTGATATACATGCATTGGTCCTGCAGGCTCATTCTTGTTGGGACTGGCGTAGTCAAAGGTGAGGGCACAGTGAAGGCAGTCAGCCGCGGCGGTGACAGGTGAGCTACAATCTATTGTTGCTAGGCTTAGTCCAGAGCTTGTTCAAGACGCCATGCCTTCAGTCAATTGCACTCACCCTGTTGCTTTGGTGTTTCTGCTGCAAGATTGCATGCCTAGGCATGCATGCTGAAAAGCTTGCATTTGGTGCCAGACAGGAACTGCTCAGAGGCCCACTGTTCTACGTACTCATCATGACAGCTGTCACAGTGGTTTTCTGGAGGGAAAGTCCTGTGGGGATGATGGTCCTGTCCCTCATGTGTGGCGGGGATGGTCTTGCAGATATAATCGGCAGAAAGTTTGGCACTGCCAAGCTGCCTTTCAATACAAGCAAAAGCTGGGCTGGCAGTGCAGCTATGTTTGCAGGCAAGTTGCACTCTGGACGGCTTGTTCCACTAGGTTGTCAGTCTCTTGTGCCTCAGTACAAACAGTAGTCTGTGCCAGTGTGTTGGTTCGCGGGGATAGCAGGACCTGCATCACGGGTCTGATGCAATTTGTATTTCATTATAACCTGCAATGTCTCATTGAATTTGTCCATGGCCTGTAGCCAGACTGCGCATTTGAGTTTGTGTTGGTCGATTTCCTCTGCATTTGCTTTGGGGCATCAGCTTTCCTACCCTGCCATGACACACCCTGACAGCTGACATGCCCTTTTGAATCTTTGTTTGTTGACACGTCGTGTCTGACCTGCAGGTGGTGCTGGAATGTCATTGGCGTTTATAGCACTGTTCAACACCCTGGGATTCTTCCCATATACTGTACAGATTCTTTTACCCTCTGTGCTATGCACTGCTTTGGCAGCTTCTGCTGTAGAGTCATTGCCCATCAACCAGACATTGGACGACAACTTTTCCGTTCCAGCAATCACTGCTGTCATGGGACATTTCTTGGTGAATGCGATACACCAAGCTGCGATGTTTTAGTTGCCAATGGTCATCATGCAGCAAGGACCACGTAGAGCATATAAAATCTAGCTTGCTCCTGGTTTGTGCGCCTTGCGCAATCAAGCTTTTACACAGGCAGCAGCTGATGATCGTGAGTTTATTTTGAGCGCTGTCTACATGGCCGACTATACTTCTTGCGTTCTGCTACAATTTGCTATTTGCCCAATGTTGCAAAGTGCAATGGCCAGATGAACGGCTGCCGCGTGGTACAGCAAGACATTATGCAAAAGATGTGATGATGTGCATGATCCATCGTGCAATACGGAGTCCCCTCTGCTGGAAATTGTGATAAAGTCATGAGTCACGGGTCAACCAGTCTGGGACACTTGATAAGTTGTAGGACATACTCAAATACCATACACATCTAAGCTGTTGAAGGTCATGAATCCATGATGCATCGAATCCACATGGAAGCCATGTAAGTGCATGGGCGTGACCTGTATGAAAGAATTGACAGTGACAAAAAAATAATTACACTGCCTCAAGTGATGCTACTCGAATTGCTGCCAATGCGCTTCAAGTCATGTGTGACCAGCTCCCCAAATGGGTCATGCATGTGAGACGACCAGCTAGGAGGTTTTGGGGAAGCCCTTCCACCCAGAGCAGGGCTTCCAGCTCGCATAGGCATCTGCCCTGATGACCTGCCTTCCAAAGCTTCTACAGGCACTGTCAGGCTGCCTGTCGAGTCACTAGAGCGTAAGACAGGCTGGCTGTGCAGGAATGCCTGTCCAGAGACCAGCGGCCCATCACTGCCCTGAGCAGCCTGATAAAGCCCTGACCCCTGTGCTTGAACTTGGCCCCAGCCACTGTCAGCTGAAGGTGATAGACCAGCAGGTGAAGTGCCTGTTGGTGCTCGAGCTGCTCCCGAGCTCTGAGCATCTGAGTCGCCTCTGTGCATTGTCAGCTGTGTGTTTGTCGCAATGCTGCGTCTGCTGTCATTGCCTCCAAGAGGCGGTCGTGGTCTAAGCTCCAGTGGCTTCTGTGACAGCTGCTGTGGCGACTGCTGTTGAAGCTGCTGCTGCTGCGGCTGTGGATATGGTGGATGAATAGAAGAACTGAAACTCGACGAGCCGTATGCTGCTGCCAGATCATCATGTGAAGCAGCTGGTGCTGATGCATTTGCCATCTGAGCTGTCTGAGTGGGTGCACCAAAAGATGCTGATGTGTCCAGCTGTGGACTTGGCCTGTCAGCAGGTGTCCATATGGCCGGCGAGATAATACTCACATTCACGTTCTCAGCAGTTGAAGCCTGAGGCTGCTCAGATTGATAGCCTGACGCGCCGCTTGTCAATCTCTGTTCATCACTGGTAAGCTGAGCTGGTGGGTGCTGCAGTTGTGACTGGAAAGGCAGTGAAAAGCTTGGGTGAGACAATGACTGCGGCATTTGCTGTTGAGGTACTGACTGCACCTGTGGCTGCTGCTGCATCTGATAAGGCGGCTGTGTTTGGGATTGAGCTTGGGGCTGAGCTTGAGAAGGAGGCTGCTGAGCTTGGGACTGCAGCGGAAGCTGCTGCTGCTGCTGCTGCTGCAGCAATGACTCATGCAAATGCAGAGAGGCAGAAGGGTCCCAAGACTGGCTACCCACGCTGCTGACCCCAGACACCTGTGGGGTCAGACCACCCATGTTACCCCCTGGGACGTCAAGCAGTTGCGCCATGGAGGTGCTCAGTTGTGCCATGGGTTGTGCCATGGATTGTGCCATGGGTTGTGCCGCAGAGCCCTGAAAGGGTAACTGCAGCTGATACACGCTGTTACCCCGGTGCCCAAACTGCTTCTGAAGCTGCTGTTGGCTGATGCTTGTCTGCATGCTGCGTAGCATGGGTGCAAGAACCAGCTCCATGAGACGGCACAGGTTCTGCTGATACATAGTGGCGTGCTGAATGGCAGCTAGAGGGTTGATGTTGCCGTCGCTGCATTGCACAAGAGCAATGTCAGGCACAGCTGTTGCACAGTGTTGCGTGACGCACGTCTTTCAGTTGATGCAACTGATCTGGTGGGCAATCTGCAGTGAGCTCTATGCACTGGCCACGGGGCATGCTCTTGATGGCCTCCCATGATGCAGAAGCAAAAGCAATGGTGATGCTGAATATGATTTGCAACATGCAATGCAATGCATGCATGCATGTATGTTGCAGATCAGCCTGTTGCAATACAATGCAATGCAATGCATGCATGCCTGCAACAGACTGTGCCCTGGAAGCCTCCTTTGCGACTAGTGTGTGTGCATGTACAAAACTGGCTAGCAGTGTTGCCACACCTGTCAGCAGACTCAGCCATAGCTGCATGGAAAGCCTTCTGCTCTTCTTGATACAGCACCTTTGCCAGAGCAACTATGTCCGTGAGTGTGCGCTCCATGGGGCCTTGAGACTGTACTATGTGTAAGGGCACCCCCTTGCGCTGCCACTGGACTGAGTCTGCTGATGCATGATTGCGTGCTTCTGCATTGTAATCAGCAAGTATTTGTTTGTCCATTCAGACTGGAAGAAAAACCTCGTTTGTGATAGACAGCATACCAGAAGTGATGTGCGTTGATGTGATCCAACTCAGAGCCGCTTATGCATCAGTGGTGACAACATGAAAACAAGTCCTGCTGCACTGAGTGTCCACATGCCTTACTGCATGCTCTTTGAAAGCAATTGTATCGCAAACAGGTCTGAAAGAGACGCCCAGATACCAATTGATGACAGATGATAATGTTGCAAGCTTTGCATCAGCATGCATGCAGGTCCTTGCACTACAACTACAAATGCATCTTACAGCTGCAAAACAACTTATGCCCATTATGCCACTGCACACATGCGTTTGGGTACACAGACACATTGGCAGCATGCACAGCAAAACCCCCATACAGTGTGCAGAATTTAGAGGTCAATTCCAAGGCAAGTCCACAGCCAATGGGAGACGCAAGAAGGTTAATCAGAGGCAAGGTGCAAAGACAGCATTGACCTGCTAAGGAGAGCTGTATGGCTTGTGCCATCTCAGCATCCATGCTTGGCAGGCGTCCAGCTGTGAAGCTAGGGGCAGGGCTGAGACCCTCATTGGCTGCCACTGACTGGAAAGCTGTCACAGAGATGCTCTGCGATTTGTTCTTGGGATCCTGCATGCACAGTGGACTAAAGTCGTCCAGGCATAACGGGTATGAAGATTCTCAGCGCCCTTGCTGTACAACAGGCTCATGCACAGATTTCACAACAGTTTGCAGCATCAGCCTCAGCAATCTAGCCCTGGGCAAGCTTGTGAATGATAAGCATGATAAGTGACGGAAAGGGCTTTAGTGACTCAGCAGTTCACTAAGGCTCAATATTCAAAGTGTAAGTACAGGGGCTTCTAGATGTCTAGATGTCTAGATGTCCAGGGCAGACTGAATTCAATGTTGCATTGATGAGCCCTGATAACTGGACCCAAGGGAAGCCAGCTTGCTGGTAACAGCTGCCAACCATACCAGCGCAACTCTGGACAGTCAAGAACAAACTGGCCCTGGAGCTTGCCTGATTGAAGGTGGAAAAGATGAGACCCACAAAGCCATCATCCAGCATCTGATATGTGGCTTGAGTCTTGATGTCTACATGGGACGGCAAGACAGTGATGTGAGGATGTGAGTGGTACCAGCCAATGACTCTGGTGCGCACACCCCCCTGTTGAGTAAACTGCTCTGCTGCTGCTGCACACCTTGAGAGTTGCTCTGGGCTAGCCTCCACACGGTCCTGATGTCATAAAACATATTACTAAACACCAGGCTCGGCCAACAGGCATCAGGTGCGAGTGACTCAAGTCAGAGGTGATGGTATGAACAAGCACTCTGGGTAAGCATGACAGGCAACCAGATGCTTGGATGAGCAGCTACACAATTGCTGGTGATGACTTGTGACAAAGACTACGCGGGGACAGTTGTGTCCTAGCATGTTATTATTTGGTGACACTGTTGTTCCTCACAGTCATAAAAGATTGATGGATCAAGCAGCTTGCACAGCAACATTGCAGATACCAGCATCATGGACAACAGTATTTTTTTGTACCTTGCGCCTGTCACTGCGTATCTGGGGCATGGCAATCCAAATGCGTGCAACATTTTCACCGTTAGGCCTCTCCTGCAAAAGAGGCCATACTTCTCGAACACAAGTACTCTCTTGATCAGGCCCAGAGCAACAACACTAGACACACATCATGAGTGCTCACCGTGATGTCACCCAGGAGCAGCCCCATGATTTCCTCGGCCTCTGTGCTGAGAGCGTGGCTTGCACATGTCCAGAACACCTCTGCAAGACGCCCACCAGCAGAGGTGTTTGCAGGCTACATGTTTCAGATCCGCACAAACTGACTAAAATGTGATGCAAAAACAACACCTGAGGTGACCTCGACACTGGTCAACGACATCCGAACTGTGACGTTAGATCAACAGAGCGATCTTCGGTGGCTATTGCACACTTCCGCACACAGCGCATCAGCCTCAAAAGCAGCCTGCCATGCAGCGTGGGGTGCGACTCACACCGCGTGAGACAAGAGCTCTATCTGGTGCCAAGTGGTTTCTGCGACGCGGTCTTGCTGATCAAATGCTTGGACATGATGGCGAAACCTGAAATCATGCAGTAATGTGCAACTGCATGGTACTGCAAGACGATGCCCCAAACATGTCCCTGAGACTCTCAACATCAAGTCAAACTCATTACCATGCATGTTGAAGGTTCCTGTGCACCAGGGAGAATGTTCAAACCTTTGTACAATCATGACGTGCGTGCAGACAATGTATATTGATGCCCATAAGACAGCTTGCACAATTGAGGCACGTGCACTATGCATATGAACATTTGGTAAAGACGACAACAAACCATTAACGCAGATGAGCCGTAAAGTTCAAACAAACTGAGTCACCCATAAAAATTGTGGCAATTGTCATATAAGTTGTTATCAAAATTGGAGGCATAGTCATTGCTGCATACTGGTATGTACCTAAACACAAAAGGTCAACATGATGTCATTTGTTTTGAATGCCCTGTTTCATGCATTGATCTGATCCATTTGATCCTGATGTCCATTTTGCTGGAAAACTAGACATCTGTGGTATACACGGCACCTCTCAACTATGAAGCACAACCAGGCTAAACAACTTGGTCCAAAAACACTATCTATTTCTTGGCTGCTGCCTTCTTCTTGCGCTCAGTCTGAGCCTTTGTCTTGACATGCTGATTTGTAGGAGGGGCCTGCTTCTTGACCTTCTTAGCTTTTGGCTTTGCAGCCCCCTTTTTGCCCTTTGCCTTTGTGTCAGAATCCTCCTCGTCCTCACTCACTTCCTGATCGTCAACCTCATCCTCCCTTTCATCACGCTCATGCTTTTTGCCAGCTGCTGCCTTTTTGGCCCTGGGCTTTGCCTCTTCTTTCTTGTCAGCTGCCTTCTTATCTGACTGCCTGGTTGACCTGCCTTTACCGGCATCCTTGCTTTGCTTTGCTGTTGTTGACTTGTCTGCAGCAGCCTCTTCCTCTTCCTCATCCTTGTCGTCGGCCTGTTCCTCACCCTTGCTGTCCAACAGCTCCAGCTCAGAGGCTTTCTTGACAACTGGATTACCTGCAACGCAAGCAAGTGAGGGAAAATCAGCACAGCAACCATATAAATTCTTGTAGTTCTGCAATGCAGCAAGCCCAAAGTGTATGTAGTATGCTTGTTAGTCAAAACAAAGGGTTTCTGGCGATACCTTTCTTCTGTGTTTGCTTTACAAAGTATGCTGGGTTGCCCTTCTCTCCATTTTTGGTGATTGGCTTGCCTTTGATCTGCTTTGTGATCTTTTTGTCAGTCTTCTCGACAACTTCGCCTTCGATGTGAGAGCTTCCCCAGTTCCACGCAACCTCGTCACCGACTTTGGGTTCCGGATCAGACATGCTGCTGCAGATCTACAAGATCACTTACGACTCTGAGTTGTGCGTGCAGCAGCAATGCAGCACAGCTACGTAGCAGGGCAATCAAGCTTAGTGCACATACGACCGTTGGCGGAAATTGCACATCGTAGGACGTTCAAACTAACATGTCGTGGCAAACTTCAGACGCGTAACGCCGAGAGGGGAGGGAGCCCTGCTGTGCCCACATTGTCCCCTATCGAGCGTTGGGAATGAATTTCGTCTTGTCTTTGAGTGTCCAATCTCTCAGCCACTCAAGGAAAATTATCACGATCATTTTCCGTTTCAAAACCTCTTCACTGCACTGAAGATACAGAATTTTGTGCCCAGAAGGATCGTGCAATTGTCCACAAAATTCTTTAGCTATGATTGACTTAGTACTGACGGTTTCCACTAGGTCACTGACACCCCTGGGACCTACTTGGTTTGCTGATGATGTGAATGTCTCCTCCTCCTGGCCACAAGGGGAAAATGACTGCTAGCCTAGCGTTCAAGGTATACTGTTACAGTAGTCGCTATGTCTGTTGTCAACAAGTGACTTTGTTTTAGACAGAGTTATGACAGGTATGCCTCACCTGATGCATCTCGCTATTTCAGTGTTTGTTTGCACAAATGAAGCCAAGTCCGAGATTGTCAACCTTTGACCTGACTTTGACGATTCATATTATGTTAAATTGTGTGATCAGTTTCTGGGACACAATCGAAAAGAGTCTCAGGAAAACAAGCAAATAGAGCTGGCGAACAAGAGAGAACAGGGTTGTAGTCTTTCAGAGCTTGACAACTTGACAGTGCATGGACGGCCATCCCAATCTATGAAGATGGTGATTGCAAACAGCTTAGATACTGTACAGTACAGTAACTGCACTGTCACAGACCTGCACCATGGAATTGCCAGCCATCCTACAACTCAAAATTACTCAAAACCTTGCCCTCTAAATGACTGCCGTATCGGACTGGCGCATGCTGCAGCCTGTATCAGCAACACATCAACTGTTTGCACAGCATAGCTGATTACAAACACTCACAATTCCAGATGACATGTACAACATTTGCAGCATCACGATAGCTGTATTTTGGACACATATACCACAGGTATACGGTCTGAAACTTACAAATAACCACAAAAAGGGCTGTCACCTTGTGCCAAGCTTGTTCACCAGAGCAACAGGTGGCTCAACTATTGCCTCATAGCATGGCTCATAGAAGAATGGTATCGAAATCCGAGACTGTGATGGGTCTGCATTTATGACTCTGTGAGGGGTCGGCTTGTACAAGCCATTCGACCAAACCTGCAGCTCAATAAAACTTTCCAATGAGCACCCGAAAGCGAATGACATGTCAATGGAATTATATCAATCTGGAGACACAGCTTGCTGATTCAGCACCAGTGTTACCATCTGCCAGGATGACTGAACGTGAACAAACAAGATAAGGCATGAGTCCTGCCTCTGTCACAGCAAGAGGACTTGTACTGCACCTTCAGCATGTCTCCTATGTTGCAAACGAATGTACCAGGTATGGGGTCTGCGCTGATCCACTGCCCTTGCTGGTTCTTGACCTGCATACAGCATCACTGCTGTTGGTCAACAGCCAACCAAACTCAGCAAACTCAGCAAGCTAAGGCTTCACTGCAGAAGGCTTTGATGGGGGCAAAAGACACAGCAGCTGCAGCAGGCAACACAAGCAGGGGGCACTCACCATGCACAAGATGCACAGGTGCTGTATATGACTGAGACAGCAGCTTACCTGGAGAGCGCTGACATGGGGGTCCTGATTGACCAGCGTCAGCAGGCCATAGTCAGTGTGCTCACCACAGCTCAGCTGCACTGACCTCTCTACCTCTGCTCCTTGCACTGCTGCTGCTGCAGCCTCTCTGATGCCACCCTCACGCTTCCTGAGCAACAATGCAGAGATTGTCTCAGCCCTGACATCGCTGTCGGTGTTCGGGCATCAAACTGCCCTGTGCATATGATGAGGTCAGGGATAGGCCAACACAAACGTTTCAGTAGTGTCTAGGTTCAGCAGTAGATTGTGCATTATGACAGTAACACGGCAACACGCTCACAGTAAGATAACAGATGCTTGACTTTGTTCAGAAGCAGGCGTCAGCAGCCTGTTCACAATTGCCACACATACTCACAGCAGCACAAAAGATTTCGTGACACAGCCAGTGAGCAGGTGACCGGACTCTCTAACGTAAGCTTGTCAAGCTGATAGCAAATCAGATTGCACCTTGTCCCTTCACAAATGGCACACATCAAATGCTGACCTGTGGGATGTGCCCTCGGCCAAGGGAGGATAGTGTATGACCCTGGTGCACCAGTATGACTGATCTCGACCAGAACGCTGGCCCTCAAAGAAGCTCTGTGGCAGACCAAGACCCATGGCTATGCCTGCATTCCCATGCACATCATGTGTATGCTGCCCATACACACAACACGTGAGTTATTGCTTTGCCTTCACGTGCAATACATGATGGGACTCTGTTAAGTCAGCAGCTCAGATTTGGCATCATGAGGATCAAGAGGCATAGCCTGCTGCTCGACATGATAGGGAAGCTATGGGAATGCCGTAGGAAAGAAAAGCTGACACCAAGCCGGCCCTGAGCAGACCATACCACCATGCAATTTCACCCAAGTGCATGCCCACAGGTGTTGGCACGTCAGCCAAATGCAGCATGACTTGATATCACAGCGTGCCAGTCATAGCCTGTGGACTTGGCTCATCAACAGGCTGAGACTGGGACGCTGTGACATCATGTCACGCAGCTTTTTGTTGACGTGCCAAAACCTGTGGACTTGGCTCACCAACTGGCTGTCAGCCTGCAGAACGGGCAAAGTCTGATCTTGAGCCTTACCCCGCATGAGATGCTGGCCTAGGTGCAGCATGCTGTCAATATACTCTCGTAGGGCTGTATCAAATGTTGGCCTCTGGGTTGGCCATTGATTTGGCCCATGAATTGGGCTTGCTGGAGAAACCTGCAGCCATACATGCTGTGAGGCAACAAGGGCCTTGTAACTTGCATGCTTGCATGGCATCGCGGCACAGGCAAGGTGCTTTTGCCATCTCATTTGCAGAGAGACTGTTGACTATGACAGACAACATGACCTGTGCTGTCCCCTGACTTTGTCCCCGTAGTCATGGCGCTGCAAGCTGTCTGAAACAATGTGTGCTATGTATGGAGTATGCTGCAGAGTGCTGCTGAGGAAAGAAATGCATCACCTGGGGGCTCTGCTCTCTGTACAAGTCAATTGCCTCATGCCAATCACGCTGATACCCATCCTCATAGCGTGTGACGTTAGCACCCAGCTGCTGATAGCCTCTGTAATGAGTGTCTGGTCGTATCAAGATCTGCTTTTTGGTATGCTCCTGCAGGGAGAGGCTGTGTGACAGCTGCTTCTGAAGAATCAGTCTGCCAGCAGTAAGGGCAGACAACACATCATTGCTCAGCTGCTGAAAACACTGCTCTGACATCCAATGCCGTTTCAGTGTGCACTAGTCAAGACAGTGGCTGAGACCAGAATGCCAGCACATTGTTGCACTTACTGGAAGCGCAAACCAAGCATGCGCCTCTTGCAGCACTTTCTGACATGTCTGTGCAGGCACGCCATGATTGGCAACCTGTGCAAGTGAGACCTGCGTTGTGAGTGTTTACAGAAAACGTGCATTAAGGGGCAGAAAGACCACTGCCAAGGGTTGCCTGGCAGCCAGCCTGGCTGCCAGGGACACTGCCAAGGGCGTCTTACTTACATAAAAGAAGCCAACTTCATGGCAGGCCTTGTGAAGCTGCTGAGCAACGTTCGATGCTGCCTATGAACCAATAGAGAATGTGCCTTTTCGCTGCAGGGATACATAGGCAGTAAAGGGGTAGCTGCAGTGTACAAGGCTTCCTGCCTGACCTGTTCTTCTCTGACTAACGATCCAACATCCACAACCGGGATGCTCTGGAACCAGCGCTTGGTGTCTTGACAGTGATGCTGTCGGTGGATTTGTGCAACGATTGATGCGCAGCGAGCACGTGCCACAGCTGCCGCGCTCATCCTGAAGTGACGAACAGCGTCCCACTATGAAAGCAAAGTCCTGTGAGGCTTGTGCCTGAATGTCAGTGGGACTAACCTACACAGCGGTAAGAGCAAGTGATCTTTTGCCTTTCGCTTTTGTCGTCAGTCTGATCAACGCCGAGCAAAACACAAGGTGACTAAGCTTTGACTCTACCAAAGCAGGTCAAAGCACGACATTGGTCTTCGAAGAACCCCAGATAGGCTGTCCTTTGTGAACCGCCTGACACGAGTCATTGGGTCGTTCTATACCAGTGATGGGCTTGAGTGTCGGGGCCGCTGAGAGGGCGTCACGCAATGCAGGGGCATCGCATGCATCGCATGGCCTACAACGTTGGGAGCTTCCCTTCAGCCCAGGACCTTTGTCTGCTGATGAGTCTGCCGCATATTGGCAAGAGGGGTATCTTGTAAAGTCAGGCTTGTTGAGCGAGGCTCTCTTGCGGCGTGCTCGTGAGGCAGTTGAAGCTGAGGTCGATCTTGTTGCGGAAGCCCTCTTGAAAGCCGGCAAGATACACAATGCCTGCCGAAACGAAGGCTTTGAGACGCGGCTCGCTTGCATCGAGCGACAGTATCCATCCGCCAGCGTGCTCCTGCACAAGCGGGGGGTGCTGCCTGAGGCTTTCTCAGAGCTCTGGGGCAGTTGTCAGCTAACTGCTGCTGTTCAGTAAGCATTGCAAAGCACTACTAGCATGTTGTCCAGCGCCACATCGAGCTTGCCACAAATGTTGTCTGCTGCTCAAATCTTCTGTTGCACTCTCATGCAGGTTGCTTATTTTGTGAAAAGCCCTGCCTGCACAACTTCCAGCAACTTCTGGAAGTGATTGGCTGCCTGTGTGTGCATGCAGGCAGCTGCTTGGGCCAGATATAGCTGGTCACCCAGTCTGGAACCTGCGATCCAAAGCACCCCAGCAAGCAGAGATGAATGTCCCTTGGCATCAAGATAACGCATACATGTCAAAGGAGGCATGGAACAACCTAACAGTGGTAGCATGGATTCCCCTAGTTGATGCCAACGAAAACAATGGCTGCATGCAAGTCGTTAAACAGGGCCACAGGTGGGATCAGACAATCTTCTTCGTCCTTGTGACGGTCCTGTGCCCAGTGTGGTATCATTGCACCAACATTATATACATCTGAGAGTGCCAATGCAGATGTTTGACATCATTTGTACAGTCATATGCACAGGGAGTGTACTTAAATTTACTGTCATCAGCTGCAATCTGGGAGTCGTGTATTGCCAATAACATCAAGTACTGCATTCAGCACTGACACACATTTGATGTGAAACAACCTTGGCTGGTTGAATTTGCTGACACAGACAGTCCAATGCGTGAAACAGGTCTGGTCAGACAGCAAAGCATACATGTTGCCAAGGTGGCACTTGGTACGTGGAGATGGATGAACAAGATGCAGCACAGAAGCTGCATGTGGACATGCAGCAAGATGTGATCACCTGCCCTATGCCTGCAGGCAGTGTACTTCTGATGAATGCCCACAGTAAGCTACTAACTCTGTTCTTGCATTCTACTGAATGTGCCCTACTTGCCCCCCCCCCCCCCCCTGGTCCTCCTCCTTCGACCTAGTCCACCCAAGTACTCAGAGTCCCCACGGGAATGACAAGACATGTACACGCAATCAACAACAGAGTTACAGCATCTGGTCACTCTGGTGCCTATGTCACAATACAACATGTCTTGAACTTTCGACGGTTAGTCTACCAGCAACTTTGTTATCTGCCATCTCTTGCTCCAGGATGTGTGGGCGTTAGATGTCATGCATGCACATACCTGAATGCTTTCATTGTTGTATTCAATGCCTGTTGTTGCTATGCAGTCCCTCACCGGTCCTTGCCAAATTTGAGCTCAGGTGTCAGATGGTCCATAGATCTCCGATGGCAGCGTCCAGACTTGCCGAATGGCTTTTACGGCTTGAAAGAGTGCATTGTCTTGACCAAACAGGGTGATCCCAATTTCACACCTGACTGGAAAAGTTGGGCTGCAGTAGACAGGGGTCAGCTCCAGCAAAAGAAAATGGGCAATGAAAGCAAAGATGCCATGTCACAGTACTATGGTGATAACACTGATGAGGATTTTGATGCAACTGTGCATGGTCCATGGATGGATCAGTGGGAGATTGTGAACCACAATAAGCATACTGCTGCACATGACCTGAAACCTGACATAAAAAGTAAGGCATGAAGCTTTGTTCCATGTGCAAGCAGCACCAGTTAATGTCTCTGCTATTTACCCTGGTGCATTACACTGATGCACAAGAAGCGTGTATGCATACACATTGCTGTAGTTCAATATGTGGTCCAATATGCTGTCCAATATGTGCAGACAACATTGTGCCTGTACACATCATGACCATATGGTTGTTTCCAGCATGGTGACTCAATGCATGTGTGCGGATAGAAAATTTGGCCATGATGGTTATGGAACCAGCTGTTCCCCAGTTCAGTGTTGTACATGTACAGTTTTTGTAAGCTTTCACTCCAACGTGCAGTCAGCTGACCAACGCTCACCTGTCAACATGAAGGCATGGGCACTGAACAGTCATGACTCAAAGAAAAATATAACAGGGGCATTTGGTGTCCTACTGCAAAACTTCTGACCAGCAAACAACAATCTGGCTGATAGATTGCTGTGTTCTCCGAATCACTGCAACTGGGTCCCATGTGCAATCATCCAGCTGCTGCCTACTGACTAACCCAAGGCGCGCCACGACACACATCAAGCAGCTGCAACACTTGCATGACTGGCATGTGCATGAAGCGTATAGAAACCATGCTGTTTGTATAAGGTTGCAGAAAACTTATACAGAATTCAGCTTTTGCCCAGCAGATGACATTGCTTGGGTGTCCCTGAGACTGTTTTACACTGTAACATTTCTCCAGCTGACCTGTTTGTACAATGATTGTTATTGACCAAAGAATGTGGGCCATTACAGTTGCAGCCCTGCATTGCTTGATGAGCCAGCAACAGTGCATTATGGGAAAAGCACGCTGTATCTGCTGCGTAAGTGGCATGCCATGCCATACACACGCCCTATCTCTCTACGCTTGCAAATCGCCAGGGTCAATATTTGCTAGATTCCATTCTTCAAAGAAATTGCTCCCGACAAGCTTGCCTTGTCCTGCAGACATGCTTGCTCATCAATGGGATGCTGCGCAAGGCCTCTAGTCAGAGCAGCTGCCCAAGGCTGACCTATTGAAAATGCTGCGATCCAAGCCAGCAGTAGGACTGTGATCAGCCCAAAGCCTGTGGCAGACCACCTTGCATCTGCAGGTGATGTGTGTCGCCGTGTGAGACAATCGCTTGATCAAACTGGTTTACGGTTGAACGTCTGTGACTTACATTTCTGTACAGTCAGGTCGTGTCCATGCCTAAGATCTGGCCAGAACAGCCAGACATTCACGAACCACAGCCATGGAAGGCCAGCGAAGCCTGCATAAAAGACTGCCGCCACAAGAAATTACACATGCTACGCACTTGACACTTGCAGGAAATGCGCTGAGTTCCATACTTTTTTGGCAGAGCCTGTGAGCCTGTTCACTCGGGACGTCCTGACCATCGACCGTCCGGACATACTGCTCATCAGCTTCTGACATGAAAGAAACTACATCGACGTGAATCCGAGGCTTGGTTCCTGTACCTGTCGTATTCTCTGCATGCTCCCTTTGCAAGAAGGGCGTTTTTGGATTTCGCCAGGTCGATTTTGGATTTTGCTTGCTTTTGAAATTCTTTTCAGCAGCCTGCCCATGACTCACTTGTTCGAAACGTACATTTACGACGAGATCAGCTCCGGCTCACATCCTCGCGCTTGCATTGTTTGTCTTTTTGTCAGCTAACCCAGCAATCTCTCGGCATAGCAGTGACCTCTGTGCATCAGGGTCAGTTTTAGACGAAGAGATCGCGGCATGCATGCTAGAAGAACAAGTAGCAGCGTGCAGGAGCCCGGTGACACGCAATCTCCGGCTTCAGGTAAGCTTCTCTTGTCTCCTTATGTTCCTGCTACTCGTCGTGGGCATCTCTGCTTCTAGGCCGCCAATTCCATACAGTCAAGCACTAGTCACCTGTAACGAGCTCTGTAGCCCCGGTCACCAGCACATATCAGCAGTGAAAAAGAGAGTCTCGTTGCCCTTATGTGTTGGTTGCGTTGAGCCTCAGAAGGGCAAGCAGCTGTTCAGCTCACATCACTTGCTCAGGTACCCCGTGGTCTCGTCAAGGAGGTGCCATCTGCAGCATAGCACTCTTGTTGCTTGGAGGGTCTCTGCTGATATACGGAGGCGCACTTGTGGCAGTCGGACACAAGCCTTTAGATGAAGGTACATGCCCTGAGCGCAACCAGGGGCCCATCACTTGCATTCTTGTGTTCCCTTCAGCAACTCAGAGTCTGTGTTCTGATGCCATCCAGGTCAAGCTGAGCAGTGGCGAAGGATAGCAAGGATCAGGCTTCATCAGATTCAAGAAGAGAAGGCAGCCAGCACTGTGAATGCCCTTGAGCAAGCCCACTCACAGTCTGACCCACAGGCCGAAGCTGCAGCCGAAGAGCCTCTGTCTAAGCATGCAGCAGCAAAAATCAGGCAGGCTTTTGAACACATCATCAGCTCTGAGGAGCTACCACGACAGCCTCGCATCATCGGAAGCTTGACTGATCATCTCAACAGCAGTGGCCAACCCGCCAAGGGCACAAAGCAGAAGTATGCGCTGACAGACAGTCTGCAACAGATACGAGCAGTTGATGCTAAAACACTGAAGTCAGCAAGGGCGAAGCATCGTAAACTAACTCTGGCAGGCAGCTGATTGGGAATTGGGTCTACAATGGCCTTGAAGTATGTCAGTAGAAGATTTGCTTTCAATAAGTCACAGGATGCACCAGGTGCTAAACTGCAAGCTAGTTGTTGGTGCCTGGCTCAGAAGAATAAAGAAAGAGGGTTTTACTGCTCAGCGGATACGGACCACTTGGTGCGTCATGCTGTCTCACCATATATAGAAATGTACACAAGCTGGGTTGCGTTTATGCAGTTACTTGAACTGAAAAAGGAACTGCTTTACATTGGCCAACATTTGAGCTGAACAGAGTGAGGCGTTGAACAGAACAGATAAATAGCACTTTTTGCTACTGGGTCACATAGAGTCCTGAGGTGCTGCATTGCAGAGAATGCTGATGCCAGGAGTAATGCCAAGCACTGTTTTTGGTAATCTCATAACTTGCAACTTGGTGTCACACCAAACATAGGCTGCAAAACTTGCAACAGGCTGCAAAATTCAGTCGGCGCATCACGCTGAACTGCCCACTGGCTGCTTATCTCTCACTTCCTTTGTTGGGGACCTCATGGTCACAAACTCCTCTGCAGACGAAGGGTGGATGCCAACAACTCTGTCTAGCTGCTTCTTCTTCACTCCCATTTTCACAGCAACAGCAAAACCCTGCATGCAAGTTGCAGTTGATGCAATGACTGTGTCTGCCAGGTATTAGAAGACGCTACGCTTACTGGTTGCACTGCTTGTCTGCATAAGCATGCTGATGCGCTTTTGGGGCAACGGTCTCATGTCTGCCAAATGGTCAAGTTTTACTGCACTCATTGGTCAGTAGCACATGCTGCCTTAGTCACAGTCATTCGCTGACCCCTGGAGCCACGAGCAATCACCAATGTGACACCCATACATGTGTGGTGCATAGCAATGCAGTAGGCTTGCCTGCATGATCTCTGCACAGTCTGGGCCAATCATGTGCACGCCAATGACTGTGTCGGTCTTGGCGTCTACTAGAATCTTCATGAAGCCTCGTGCTTCATTACCAGAGATTGTGTTCTTCATTGGCCTACATGCACAGCCAGCATGTGCTGCATGCCCAGAGCAGCACACTTGCTGTTGAATTGCAGGGCTTCAGATGTACACAAAGGGGGCCATATGCAGCAAAGTGCAGGCCCAAAGGCATGGCAAGAGCCCAATGATTGCAATCAGCATTAGGCACATGGGTTGCAAAGCGCAAAAAGCCACTTCATCCGCAATCTCAGCTCATCCTAAACCACTTGCAAGCTCTGCCTTGCAATACCATTATATAGTGCAAAGCAGAGCTTGCAAGTAGTTTAGGATCCGCTGAGCTTGCGGAGGAAGTGGCTTTCTGCACGTAGTCAACGCATACATGTACATGTCTTCTCAAATGCAGGGCTGTCAAACACAATCAATCTGGAAACAGCGTCATGCACACAGCACGTGCGCGATGTGTTGATTGCAGTGCATACTTGAAGCTGGAGGTGAAGACATCCACATTGCCATACTCCTTGATGGCCTGCTCCTCTGAGAGGCCCACTGAGGCCAAGGGGGGGTTGCTGAAGACAGCACTGGCAATGGCATCATACTCTGCCTGAGCTTCTGCATCGCCCCTGCATACATGCACGCGCAGTCAGCATGACATTGAGTCCGTAAGAAATTGCTCCTCAAGCAAGCCCCTAAGAGCTTATGGGTGGAAGGCAAAGGGTCAGGTGGGGAAGCGGGAGAGGGAGGGGGGGGGGGGGCGGGGGGCTTATTGCTCAAATTTTGATTGACAGCTTACCCAAAGACGTTTTTGGCAAATGCCATGCCTTCCATCAAGGCAACAGGCGTCAGGTTGACGCGGTCTGTGACGTCACCAACAGCGTATATGCTGGGTACGGATGTCTGATTGAAGCCATCCACCTTGATCTGGCCCTTGGGTCCCAGCTCAATACCAACCTGCACCCATCAATGCCCATCAATGCCGTGTTTGATTGCCAGCATATGCTATCAGCAAGTTCCTCATTGCTTTGCTTGAGCCTGTATGATCTATTCCGAAATCAAGGGTCTGTGTAATCAACACTGTTTATGCATTAGCGTACCAGCAGTACGCAGGCCCTGAAAGCAGCAATAGCAGCTGTTGCATGCAGTGTTTGAAGCATGTGCAACCAGCCTTGTCAGATGACAGGGCTTCATTCAATTTGTTAATAAGCATTGTGGGCTCACTCACTCAGTCACTCATTCACTCACCCCCCCCAACAACCTACCCACTCACTCACTCGCCCACCCACTCACCCACTCACTCACACACTCACTCTCACACGCAAATGCAATCATGAGTCTCAAAGCATTGGAAATAGTCGGTGAAATGTGCGGCAACTTTCTGGCGGATTTGCACAAGATAATATCCAAGACTAAAGCATCTTGCAACGCAACTCACCTTGTCAAGATTCATATTTTGTGTGTTAGGACTCCGTCCAGTCGCCATCAAGATCGTCTCCAGCCCCTCAATGGCCTCTTCCTGCCCATCCTTCTTCTTGACATGCAAGGTCAGGCTGCCATCACTCTGCTTCTCGATGCGGGTGGGAGTGCTCTGAGAATGGATGTTGAGGCCTGTCACCTCATACTGCTCAGCAATGAAGCCTCGGCATTCCTCGTCAAACCCTCTCAGAGGCAGTGGCTGCAGGCACCACCCTCATCTCTGTATTTTTCACAAGAGCCGATGCCCCCTCACGGTAGGGCCTTAGCCTCAGCAGGATTTGTAATCTATGCTGGCAACCATCGGGGTAGCCTTGTACAATAGGCCTATCAAGGCTAAATCGAAATCTCTGTACCTTTCTGGTGTTGTATTGTACTACACAAGCACTAGCATGCACAGTCCAGGTTGAGGCGCATGAGAGGCTGCAAGCTGAGATGCAGATGAGCACAAGCTCTGTGGTATGCAATCAAAGTGGGGCTACTTTTGTTGGTCATGAACATGTACGCTGCACAGCCTGTTGGTGTCAGGATGACTTGATGCCGTTTCTGAGACGTGCTTGAGAGAAAGGGCTTTGGCATGGGCCATAAGCGTAAGCAGTGTATGATGAGACTGTATGAACTCTAAGGGAAGACACATAGATCACGAGTGGATGAATGTATGAAGGATCAATGAAAGAAAGAACAACCAAATGAACAAATGTATGCATGAGTGGACAAACAAACAAATGCACAAACAAACAAATCACTCACCAATCAATCAAATGAATGGTTGGTTGAACAAATGATTGAATGAATGAATGAATGTACGCATGCATGAATGAATGTACGCATGCATGAATGATGATCTGCAATTGCGGAAGGCAGGGCTCACTTGTCGGTACACAACATGGACCTCAGAGCCATAGTTGTTGTAGATGCCAGCAAACTCCAGCCCAATGTAGCCGCCTCCAATGACTGCCAGCTTCTTGGGCAGGCTGGGCAGATTCAGGATCTCATCTGAGATGATGGCGTGCTCTGCACCATCAATGGGCAGCTTCACTGCTCTGCCGCCTGTTGCTATCAGGATAGTCTTTGCCTGCAGCAATAGACATAAATGGCAACAGCATTTTGGTTAAACCAGCCATGCATTTGTACTGCCTCAGTTCCATGTATCAGAGAGTTGACTGCAATCCCACCTGCGCATGTTAAGCGCATCTGCCTTGACATGCAAACGCATGACTTTTTGGATTAGGAATACTGAGTGTAGGTGCTTCATGTGTGGTGACTACGTGTCAATCTTCTTGATGTGTCTTGGCATCTATGGGAAAAGCCACAACTGTATATGCATGCAAATGGTCTTGCATCGCCACATCTAGATGCAGGCTTTGCACCAACGATGCTCACACTGAGGACAAGTTCCATGGTGTTATGGTTGCTTATTTATGCCTGCTATGACAGATCTGGCAACTATCTTGAGCTGCTCAATGTCCGTGTGTGCTACGTGTTTGCAATCATGACATCCCTGAGCGCACCCACACGCCAGCTGGTTCGCAAGCAACAAGGGTGGGTTTACTTATTGACTGCCTTGGACATGCCATTGTGAGATCAAAACCACAAAACAGATGTTGAGCAGCTTAAGCTAATATAGCAGCAGCGCCTATGACGTGGCCAGTCAGTCTTCTGCTGCTGTGCAACCACAGTCAGACAGTACAATCCGGACTTAGACAGTCCGTGAGCATGTGCAAAGCAGAGGAATGTCAAGTCAAGAGCAACTTGGGAGGACAGAGGCTACAAAGCAAAGCAAAGTGATACTCTACAACACTTCGATAGTGTACCTGGGACTTGAAGCTTGTGCGCATGACAGCACTACATGTGGTCTGCCACATGAGAGACTTGATGGTTACTCACTGTGTATTGCTTGCCAGCAACCTCAACAGTGTGGGCATCCACAAGCGTCCCTCTGCCCTCAATGTACTTCACGCCAGCATTGTTGAGTAGCTTCATGTACACGCCATTCAGCCTGTCTAGCTCCTTGTTCTTGTTCTGCATCAGGCGCTCCCAGGTCACACTGGGCTCTGGAACATCCCACCTGCATACAACACTGGCTGCTTGACAAAAGGGTTAGTCACTGTTGTTGTGATCTGTACGGCATCATGCAAACATGTGACGGCCTGGTGCAAACATGTGACGGCCTGGTGCAAACATGTGAGCCTTGTGTTGCAGTTTCCAGGAGGGTCACAGGTTAAGCCAGGACTCTGCGGCGCCATGCTTTTTCAGTTGGCACCTCCTGCAGTTGGCACAGGAATAGCCAAAGTTTCCTCTTGCCAGGAAGCCCTGGTGATCACAAGACAGACAACAGCTTGGCTGCAGTGGGTGGGCAACTAACCCAAAGCCTTTGCTGTCCTTGAAGGCTTGTGCAAACTCGCCACCGTACACCATGAGCTTCTTGGGTACGCAGCCTCGCAGGACACAAGTGCCCCCTGCCCCTCCCTTGCTGTCAGAGGCCACCAGGTCAAATGGCATCTCACAGACAGCCACCTTTGCACCTGTCAGGCATCACTGGGTCTCGGCTGTGGTCTTTGTGCACTCAGCTGCTTCAGCGTACATGTGTGTATTGGCGCAAGACACACAGCAGCATGAGACTGGATGGTAAGCAGCTGATCATGACTTGAGAGACTGTGCTGCAGGACCTTTTGTGTTGCACAGGCGCACACAATGCTACACTGCCGTGAGACTGAGCAAAGCTGTAAACATCAGGCACTAGGCAATGATTCAGCATGTCAAACACTGCACCCGTCTCGATATTGAACCAAATTGGATTGACTTAGGAAGGTGTGACTGCAGGAATGTCTGTGGTATCTACCATAGTTTTGGGCAGCAAAGCGCGAAGCCCTAACGCCTCCGCTACCTGCTCCTATTGTGAATAGGTCAAAATCGTAGCTGGCATGATCACCATTTGAGCTTCCGTTGCTCCTGTTGGCCTCAGCCTGACAAAGCAGCACAGCAGCTTCTGTATCATCCAAATAGCACTTTGCAGGGTCTCAGGATATGCAGCGGCATTTGAGCAGCAATCCCGCAACAAAGTTGCATTCAATATGCGTGGGGTCTGTCATGCAAGGCATATAATCTCAGATCACTAAAGTCAGTTCACCTGTACAAGTGATCTGCTGTGCAGAGATCTTCTACTTTTCTGAACAAGCGATGACCGTGCTGCCTGCCTGAATGCAGGTGTCGCTGTAAGGAAAGTATTGCGCAGACTCAACCTGCAACCTGCAGTATGATGACCAGGTCAAACTGTCAGCTTGCACACCACAGTGCCAAGATAGCAGCAGCCGGCTGAGCACATGCTTGATCAAACCACAGGGCAGAGTTGCAGATGCTGTGACAACAGGGTCAGAGGCAATTCTTTGTCGTGAACCGGGCGAAGCTAAGACTGACCCAAACGTGGACAGGCGTGCCGACAAGTTGCTGGGCCTGCGACGCGAGCGACTGTCCTCAAAGCCACCAATCCCCTGACAGCCATGCCTTTGCTTGCACGAGCCAGCTACCAAGGCGTTGTTTCTGTAGGCTTTTTGTGGTCAAATCGACCTGTGCCCGTGCTGGATGTAACGCCACCATGGACCGCGCAACTGCCTCAGCCAGGATGCTGTCTCTATCCATTTTTGGCCAGGACCTGGTCCCTTGTTGTCTCCTTTCTTGTCACCAATTCCCAGAATGTTGCCTTAGCTCTCTGTATCCCTGTCCTGGCTCTTGAAAGGTCCATTGTGCCCAGCTGGTCCAGCCCAGGTTCCCTTACCGCCCTCGTCAGCATCAAACAATTGTTGCAAGGGATCTGTCTTGGGATCTTCCTTTCATTTCTCGTCTCAAAACTTGCCATCTTTGGGTTTCCTTGAACCTGTAGGTGGCATTGGTGACCACAATGCACTGGACCATATTTGCACCTGCTGCTTTGCTTGATTATTTACTTGTTTACACAAATTAAGCTGTACATGCGCCCCTTATCGGTCCGTCACATCTCAATGTGCATGTAGGAACAGGTGCTGTGGCTCCACCCAAGAATGGGAAACAGTTGGCTTGGCAAACAAACCCCAAAATCGGAGTTGCATTTATTACATGCACATTGTGAGGCTGTATGGGCAACAAAGTGCAGCACCATATGCTTTGTAGGACCAAAGGCATTGGACACCAGCGCAATGTCCAGCTGGCAGGTCTCAAATACTCATTGCCAGCAGTACAGCAGATACTGTTTTGACTAAAAGCATGCAGCTTCACGCTGATTGATGGATTGAGTGCTGACCAGCACCGCCTGTATTGCCACAGCCTGTGGCTGGCTCACTAGTAGCAATGCCAGCAGCAGGCATGTCCTGCTCCTCCCTGTCACACAAATGCAGGGGGCATTGTGTGCATGAAGCGTGACTGCTTGAAGGCAGAAACTGGCCTCCAAGAGCTGCCTATTCACTTGTTGGGAGCAATGTTTTTAGTAGGGGCTAGGCCAGGAGTGGGGCTTGTGGCAACTTCTTCCCGCTCTTGACCCTAAACAACAGCAGCAAGTACAGCATCAGGTTTGGTCAGAATGTGGTAGTGAGACATGCAACTTCCTTCCTCTCTTAATCTTGAAGAAAAGCAGCAAGTACAGTATCAGGTTGAGTCAGACTGAGTTGAAACGTGCTGTTCAGTACATAGCTGGAAGCATGAAGAGGCCGCCCAGATGCCTAGCGGGAGCTGTTGTGCATCTAGAGGTTGAAAAACAGGAGCTGGGCCTGTGCCATCTAATGCGCCGCTACTAAACGAGATACTGCACATGGGCCAGATTTGTCTTGATATGTAGCTGACACCAGTAGGATGACACCAGTAGTATGACACAAGTAGTATGACACAAGTAGTTGCAGATGGGCAGCAGACTGAGCTGGTTGAGCCTGTCCATTGAGGTGGGCAGATCAGATGTCAACTCAGAAGCAGTATTTCCATAGTCGATTCTGGAATGGGCTGAACCCCCTGACGAACCACTTGATAGCAGCAAAATTGGATCTAACATTGCAAATAAACTATACTTTCCAAAGCTGCACCGTCAGCTGAATTGTTACCGGCTTTGCAGTTGTCTGAGTTGCCAACTCAGGCGTGCTGCCAGATCCTGACTTGAATCCTTTCACCTCCTCAACACCTTTTGGAACCCTGCCTACACTAGCATTGAGATCATTCAACAGATAGGTCACAGCAGCTAGCATCTGCATCCACCACTTCATAATGCACAGCGACGACATAAGCAAGTCTTTTGCGTGCTGGAACGCCTTGCCTGACTTCTCATCTGGCACAACGAGATTTGGCACGACGTTCGAGGAATCACCTGCCTCTACAGGAGCTGGTTCATGGGTTCCCCGTCCAATGTCGCCTTCATCTGGTGTACTCACTTTCTTGTGATCCGCTGAGACGTGCTTCGCAGCGAGTGTCGTATTGGCGTAAAATGATCTGATCACAGACTGAAAAGTTTGTGACTCTGATGCAGCCTGTCCATGCCTGCGGGCATTGACAACATGTTTCATTGAGGAGTCAACCCGTGCATGCATGCAGGACCATGCCTGAGAACTTCTCTCGGTGTTTCCTGGCAATTACCTGCCCAGACCCTTCAAGATGCTTTGACGCAGCATGACGCAACTTAGCAGGTCAGTTACAGGGCCGATCTTCACAGGCTCGTCGCAGATGTAACAGCCCTTTTTGCACTGTTGGTGCACATGCCCAGGTGCATGGGGATGACTTAGGCTACGCTCGTACGCGTACGCTGTCCGCATGCATGGGTCCGCACCTACTCACAGATGCCACATGGCAGTGGCACTGGCACCTACTCACAGATACAGCATTGTTGGGTAAGCACAGCCGCTTACACGGCATTCACAGCGTGATTGCTTGATAAGGTCAGTGGTAAGTACGCCATTCAGTGCTGCCAGCGCCGCTACTATAGCCGCACCGCGCGTCCTCGAACTCACGATCTGTGGAATCCGCCGTGCAATCCGGTAGAGTCATCGTGTAATTTTACGCAATCAGAATACTTCGCATTAGCTGGGACAGTGCAGCTCTGAGCGTCTGATCCTTCCCTCATTTTCGCTCACTGCGGCATCGTTTCGAGCGGTACTACAGCAGCACATACACAGGGCAGCCTGTGCCAAGTGCTTAGGCAGCTCTACACTGACACCTGCAACTGACTGGGCCATGAGGCAACAACATCTGTGTTGATGGCTTGACAGCTTGTCAGATTGCGTAGAACAAGGCAGTGAAGCTCCTTGTGGCCCTCAGCTGTCACAGCAGTTTTTAAGCAGCATACAAGCTTTGACCGTTTGCTCATCATGTTCAACATAGCACCACGGGTCTCATCCACATACCGGGATTGCAAGATTCCACTGTTGCTTGTCACCATGTTTGGTGACTTTGCGCAAGGTCAGGTTCATAATTGAGCATGTTATCTGCTGTGCAAGCAGTGCTGATCAGCTCAGCTGCACTCTATCCACAACCGACATCCGCATACAGCATTGTAATTGCAATCCCCTGCAACTGTGCTTGGCAGGGTCACGCTGCGCGGCAAAGTGTGGTTTGATCTGCAGTACACCTGTTTCAGCTGACATTCTGCATCCTTGTGCAGGTGGACTCATGTTTGGGTGGAATGCATTGGCGCTAGCTCTGAAGGGGCAAGATATCTATGCAACTGGTTGTGCAGCAGAGCGGGAAGGTATGCCTCTCAACTGGGCCTGCCTCATAAGTGCATGCATGTTTTCAAGCTGTGCCTTGTAACACAAAGAATGCATTACTAACGAATGAGTTGCATGCACAGTGTTGCGGAATGCGGGTGGATCAGACACGCTTTGTCCCACACAAGAGAGCAAGTTAGCAGTCTTGTGGACGGTCGGCATCTTTGCGCTGAACTTTGGCCCTGTGTTTGTTGGACCAATTTTGGATTGGGTCGGGCCCAAGCTCACAACTGTTTTAGGTGAGCTTGCTGTATCCATGTGTGCAACACTTTGGCAAGAGCAGGGCAATACACTGGCATGCCGGCTGCAGCCTTGAGACATGCTGCACTTATTTTGGTCATGCATGATTTGTGCTGTCGTCATAATAGGATGCAGAACTTGTGTGTATGCAAGTCCTTTACATGTATGTGCCTGTCGTTGACAGACTGGGGCAAAACAGCTGCTGGTTTGCCGCATCTGCTGCTTTGTGTTCAAAGACAGGTGCTTCTTTTGCAAAATAATGCGAAATGACAATTGCAAGTTGTTCTGCTGCAACTGCAACATGTCTGCTACCCTTTGACTGCCACTACATGATTGCTGCACATTGATATCTTTCGCTAGCCAGAGGTTCATAGCATTACTGGTCACATCTGAACATCTGCTGTGTCTCTGTCATAATACGCCTGCATGGGAATCTTGCGTATGGCCTGCAGCTCTTGTGTCGCAGACATAGTTTCTGGTCTCATACCTAACTCGCAAGGGTCAAATGACAGCAGAAGAGTCATATGACAGGCAATTCTCTCAGGAAAGGGCTTACCTAACCTGGATGGAGGACAAACGTTCATGCATGGTCTCTCAAAGGGCAACTCGTCAGCTTGTCTGAGAATCGCTTGACAGATGACATTGCACTCCATACAAAGTTATGGATGAAGTCAGCAACACAGACCACTGGGCTTGTGCTGCATGGCAGTTTGCCTGTCACAACTCACACCTCACGCATACACTCAGCAGGTGCTTACTTCATGCCTGTGTGCTGCAGGCACGTTGTTGAACATGCTCGGCCTCATCCTGATAGCCTGCTCAAAGGAGGGTGGCTTCAACGGTCTGCCTGCTGGAGCTGTCATCTTGGGCCTAGGAGGCATCACATACCATTTGGCCCAGTTCCACATCAGCAACCTGTTCCCTGGCAAGAGAGGCCTCATCTCCTCCTTGTATGTTGCTGGCTTCACAGGATGCGGGATCATATTCTATATCCTGTATGAGATCTACAATGACCTGGGGGGCTCGACGTAAGCTTTGCACACTCCTCCTGACCGCAGACTGCAGTCACACCTGCAGCAGCGCTGTCTTCCTGTGGTGCTGCAGCATGGACATGTGCATCTGCAAAGTCATGCACTGGAATGGCAGCACACTTCTGTTTGTCCAGCTGCTCAACATCATGGCTGCCTGATCTTTCCCTGCTTTGAGGTCTATGTGCAGCCTGTTGTTATGTCGAGGGGCGATTCCAGATGTGCCGTGCACCTCTCACAAAATGATCGCATTGCACTTGAAAGCAGTTTGCTACATCTAGTCTTCAGCAGGTGGCAGTCCTTGCTTGCATCTCGGCACTCATGTCTGTGTGTCTGATCATGCAGTGCAGCATACCGGGGTACCATCATCATATATGCCCTGATCATCTTCCTGTGGGTGCCACTCAATCTGTGGATGATGCCATGGACAGCACTCAGAATAGGAGAGGTCAGCCTCCGATGTTGATGTATTGAATTTTCTGTCTCATGAAGAATCCTTCAAGTAGAAATGTCTGGTACCAGTCCCCAGGCGCTCCTGAGTTTAGAGTTGCAACGGATGCTTAATTCAGCTCAAAGAGACGCATCTGCATCCCCAGGAAAAGGTGCCCACGTTGGCCAGTAGCAACAGCAGTGACGCACATGCATGAGACAGACCCACTGTTCCCTCCATGCTACTGATCCCTTGCCCTTGCCTTTACGCTGCACTGCTGCTCACATCAAGCCTACAGGATTCATGTGGGCGTGCTTCAGCAACATACTTTTGTTGAACTGTGGTGTGCAAGCATCTGGGGATGAAAGCCAACCGTAGAGCTGAATGCAGGTGTATGTCATGACCAACAAGTGGCAGTTCAAGGCAGTCCAACGAATGGATCTCGGGTCAGACAGCAATCATGGCATATCTCTCTCAAGCCAGAAATCAAATGCAGGCACTAATGGCACTGCTGTCACAGCGTCAGGTATGCACTAGTTGCAGAAGTGATGGATGTACTCTTGTCTCTTCACTTTTGCTGTGTGCATGCTACGTCGGTATCAGACCAGAGCAGAAAAACAAAGAAAAGAAAAGACTCTGCCTTTTGGCGTCAATGTAATGAGAAGCCAACTTTTATACCAGCTGCCCAGAGGTATCAAGGTCGTTTCAGACCGCCTCAATGTTCCTCCTATTGCCTCTAGCTTGCAGATCAGAGGATGACAGCTGCAGCAGCAGCGCAATGACTTCTTTTAGCACAACAATCATAACAACAATGGCGGTAGCATTTGTGATGGCACAACACCAGCATGATCCTGATCACATGTTGGCTCTGTCTGCAGGTGTGCCCATTCATGAGGACCACCGAGAAGCTTTCAGCAATCTGGGCCTCATGCAGCAGCACGTCAGCAGCTCAGATCCTCAGTGGAATCTCTCTGAGACCCCCCGCAAGCGTGCCATGCGCTCCACCAACTCAGGCATCAGCACTGATGGCCTGTCAGATATTGCCCTTTCTGAAGCGGGCTCCCCTATGGCTGGTGCCCATGCCAATGGGCGAGTCACCCCAGCAGGGCTGCCTTTGGCAGGTGAGCCCCTCTGCATGCTACACGTGGCCTGACTTGTTGCCTGCAGTCTCACTCACAAACAGTACAGTCTGTGCTCAGCGTGTTGGCTCATTGTGTGTTGATCACTTCTGTGCTTGGGCTGCCAATGCATGTGTTGTTGAATGCAACGATGCATCAGTCAATTTGGGCAGCTTTGTGACTTGTCTCTTGCTACTACAAAGTGTTTGTGAGCAATGCTAGTGACATCACTGCTGTAAACGCCATAGGTCAGTGCATTGACATCCCTTTTTCCAGCCATGTGCCACAGCCAGAGTGCGAAACGTCACATTATGTTATGATCTAATGTTGTGTAAATCAATCAATCAATCAATCAATCAATCAATCAATCAATCAATCAATCAGTCAATCAACCAATCAATCAATCAATCAATCAATCAACCACTCAATCAATCAACCAATCAATCAACCAATCATATAATGTATGGCTACCTCACACCGCACAGTAAAATACAATACAATATGATGTTACACAAGTTGTTTTGTCACATTTGTGTTGTGTTGTCACATGTGTTATTATGTTACATTGAAATACATATGATACTCACATGATGTTACACATGAGCATCTTATCCATCCAGATGTCTTGTCCCATCCAGCTGTCTTGTGTATACAGACGTGGAGGTGGGCAACTCCAGGCACAGCACCCAGGACGTGGCCTGGGGACCTCTCGTGTTCGAGGCCCGCCGCTTTGTGGAGTTGCGCAAGAAGTCCCTCTGGCAGCAGTTCCTGTCAGCAGAGTCGTTTGGCATGGGTCTCTTCTACACACTGAATGTAAGGCTCTGCCTCAGGTTGTAGTTGCTGCTAGCAGAGGGTTCTGACACGCTGTCTCTCCACATAGTCAGTGTGTGGCTCTGCCGGTGGTTTCTGTTTGGAAAAGCCTTTCTTGCCGGGACCCTTGTTTGCGGCCCCAATGAGCCTTAACGACTAAAATCAGCTTTTGCAGATGTTTCTGGCAGGGTCTTGTGTTCTTGGCCCTTCAGATGTGGATTCTAAGCATGTCGTGATTTTGTATGTGCATGATCTATGTTATTCCTTGTTTGCTGCAGTGAGAGTACAATGTTTCATGAGACAGTCTGCATATCATGCAGGCGAGACATGCGCTCCTTACAAACATGCATCTGTGTTGTCAACACAGAAGTTACATGCAGCGTTTAGGGTTTGCAAAACCCTGCCCAGTGTTTGCAAGCTAGGCACACGCTGCACAAGTGTACCCGCATGCCATCACACAGTCCATGCAGCCCAACCACAGTGTTGACAGTCACAGGATGTGACTGCCTGATTGGTTGAGCATCTTCACCTGTGCTGACAAACCTGCAAGTAAAGCATTGCAGCAGTCCAACAGCCTAGTGTAATGGATATACTATCAGTTACAGTGAGCTGCTACGGTACAGCTCTGGACGGCCAGCTTAGCAGCTCATCTGTAACCCTCAGTGCCTGCAGGCATGCTGACCAGAAGCATCTGAGCGAATTCAAAGAAAGAGGAGTTGACGACCTTTATTGTTTGGCGGTTATTGGCAACCTAAATGGCTGATGGAAGTTGCACCATTGATGGCATGCTGAACAGGGAAGCATGCATGCAGGTGTTCTGTATACAGTTCTACTTGGGCACCACCAGGCTGCAGCTAGAGCACAAGGGCGATGACCGGCATCACTACACCAACTTTGCCAATGTCATTGTGTCCTTTGGCTTTGTGGTCATTCCTGTGATTGGGTGGCTGCTGGACCACAAGGGGTATGGCATCACCATGGGCACCATCAACTGCATTGGGGTCATCTGCTCAGTGCTGGAAGCCATCCCCTCCCTCCGGCTACAGGTCAGAATGGGCCTTCTTGCTCTGTGTTCTTAGACCACCTAGCTGCCTGATCAAACGCTGGCTGTGTTTAAGTTGCAGACCGACAGCTGGTATAGGTCAGAGTGAACGTTCTTGCTCTGTGTTCCTAGGCCACCTATCTGCCTGATCAGACGCTGGCTGTGTTTAAGTTGCAGTCAGACAGCTGATACAGGTCAGAATGGGCCTTCTTGCTCTGTGTTCTTAGACCAGCTATCTGCTTGAGCAGACGTTGACTGTGCTTAAGTTGCAGTCAGACAGCTGGTACAGGTCAGAGTGACCTTCTTGCTCTGTGTTCCTAGACCAGGTATCTGCCTGATCAGACGTTGACTGTGTCTAAGGTGCAGTCAGACACTCTGTGTTCTTAGACCTCTTATATGCCTGATTAGATGCTGACTGCGTTCAAGTTGCAGTCAGACAGCTGGTGTTGCTGTCGGCTGTCATCCTGTCTCTGAGGTTGTGTCCTTGTCAGCGTCAGACCCTCATGGTTTTCTCTGTGGAACCAAGCTGTGTCTGTACAGTTGGGAAGACCGTGTTCGAGTCTGGGCTGTCAGGCTGTGTCTGCATTTGGGGTCTTACTTAGCATAGCTGATTGCTGTGTAGGTAGTCACCTTGATTCTGTGGGCAGTGGGGCGCTTCATGCTGTACAGCAGCTACTTTGCCATCTTTGGTGCCCTGTTCGGCTTCACAAACTTTGGCAAGATGGTGGCCATAGACAACACCTTCAATGGCCTGGTGGGGCTGTTACAGCTGCCCTTCACATACTGGGCCCTACACGGCTTGGGAGGGAACTTTACCCTCATCAATTGTTTACAGGTGTGCTTTTCAGAAGCATTTTGGTCCATGTGCCCCCATGCTCCACCACTGTTCTCAATGGCAGTGTCAACCTGAGGACTATTGATTCAAGAGTGGCATTCCACTGTTGATGAGATGTGCTTTTGCACAATGCTACAGTGATGTTCATGCTGTTCTCTTTGGTGGTAGTCACCGGCCAAAACTGTGCTATGACCCTAGTCCTGTTTTGTGATTCTCAGCTGCAATGTCAGCGTTCAAGCATTTTACTCAACTCCCGCGCACCGAGTGTGTGAGGCTATTGACAAGCATGCTCAACGGACTTTGTGCATTTGCAGATAGTAGTGCTACTCCCACTCTTCCTCTTCTGCTGGTTCATGTATAAGTGGGAACGACAAGAGCTGGTTCCCATCCGGCCCATGGAGGGTGAAGAGCTGCCGTGCAATGTTTCTGGGCCACGCATGCTGAGAGAGGCGGATTTTGTCACCACACTCAAGAAGAACATTCCTCTAGAGGCACCTGATGGGAACAACTAGCTAGACGTTTTCTATAGACGTTTTGCTTGGTTGAGAGTATGCCCAGTTCAAGTTGTGTGACTGCGAATTACCAGTGTCTAGCTGATGCTTGTCCAACAAGTTGGTGGCAAGTATCATGCAATTTTCAACGTGTTGACCAAGGTTTGCTAAGGTATACTTGTTTCGTTGAGCTAGCTTGCTTGATGATGATCCATCAGCATTGCCAGATGAGGTTTCTGCGGTCAGGGAAAAGGCGTATTGCTAGTGTGCTGGAGTTTTTACCCTGTACTGTAACGCACATACACAGTCGGAAAGCCTCGAGGTGTTTCCCAAGATGGCAAACACAGCTTGCCAAGGGTCGTGAGACTGATGGTCTTTGCTGCATTATATAATGCATCTATGCCTTCTCAAGTGCGTGCAGTTGACGCACACAGTGTATGCGTGGTCCGTCTAAAACATAGCGAGCGGCATGTGCCGCAGTGTGAATGATGATGGACATGTATAAGTTGGGCTGGCTTGAAACGCACAACTATAGCTAATGAAGCCAGACAGATGACCAGATATTGCTTGGTACTGTCCAGCTATCCAGCACGCCTAATCAGAGGGGGACAGAGTGCAATGTGATAGTGATACCTGTCTGTACATCGCTTATTGCTTAAATATAACATATTACTTAATATGACCTGCGGTACTGTGGCCTATGTGGCCTACTACTCATCAGCTTTGCAGTAACAAGTCAGTACGCCTCAAAAGCCAACCGTAAAATCAGATGCAGACATGCAAGTATTGAACACTCTGTTATACATGACCAACTGAACCACAGTCAAACACAAAGGTACTGTACACATGGACATCTGGTGCAGTTGCTGTGCTTCCTCAGAGTGCCAGTGCCTCAACAGCACCTGACTGTACCAGCTGCCTTCCTCCTGGATGGTTGTCTGCCTGAGCATTCCTTCAGCTCATGCTCATCAAGGCAATGCTCGCAGATGATATGTTTGCAATCATTGCAACGTGGCTTATTGCACAGGAGCTCATTGCATGCATCACATCTGGACAGCAGGCCACGGTGCTCCTCACAGTAAGCTGTCTTGCCGCGGTCTGTGCAAAAGAAACTGCAGGTCTGGAAGCCTGCGAATGTGTCCTTCATTTTCTTCAGCTCTCTGTCACATGGCCTGCAGTAAGCCTTGCAGCAGCCTGGTGCACTGCAAAAAACCACATGGGCTCCACATGCGCATGTGGCAGCCGTCTGATGGTATGATGAGCTGGCAGGCTCTTGCTTGACAATGCTTGAGCATCCTGCACAACTCAAAACAATCAGAGTGTCCTGAGAATCAGGATGGTGTGCACATTTGCACCCCCATGCAAACCACACATATACAACTCAGGCAACAGTATCTGGTCAATCAGAGTTTTCATGCCTTGTATGGATGCAACAAAACAGCAAAAGTGAACAATCAGACAACAAGCTGAGATACTTCCCGGGGAAAAGCAACACCAAGCCTTGTCACAGGCTCACCTTGTGCAAGCTTCACTTTTTTAGGCTTTGGCGTGTCACCTGCACCAAAAGCTGAACAAGTCAAGCTGTGAATCTCTGATAAACATGTTGTTCTGCTGCTGACTATGCTGCAACTGTGCCCTGACCTGTCAAGTCAATTTCTATCTTGACCTTGACAGTGCGTGACCGCGCTGTAGGGCTGACTGCTTGCTCGCACAATGAAGCCACTGCATGCTCAACTTTTACAGCTGGCTCAGCCTCCAAATCTTCCCGCTCAGCCTCTGAGTTGTGGTCAGCCTCTGCGTAGTGGTCAGCCTCTGAGTAGTGGTCAGGCTCTGAGTAGTGGTCAGCCTCTGCGTAGTGGTCAGCCTCTGAGTAGTGATCAGCCTGTGAGTGCTGGTCATGGACTAGCGGATATACTCGTTCTCCGGCTTCACTTTGATGGTGTGGTCATTGACGTTTACCGAATACCTCTGCAGCCGGAAATCAACACTTGCTGGGGTAAACGAGGTGGAAGTCGTCCGTATACACATATATGCGCGATGCAAGCACGCAAACAGCCGTTCAAGTGAATAGTAGCTACAGTATGCATTTGCATTCCTGTTCTGCCTGCAACCGGCACTCCGCAAGACAGCGCGTAGACCGGTGCATTGCAGATCTCGTTGCACGGCAGATTTCACGCAAGACCACCGTGGTGTCGAAATGTGTCAGAAGAGAACCTACCAAGTTCCATCCGTCGTCCAGCTCTATGATGTTCGCCCACGAGTAGCCCGGCTTAGAGTCAGTGTAGCATATGTCTACTGTGGTCGCCACTGGGACCGGTTGTTGGCGCACACTGTACACATATTTGATGAGGCGCCTCAGCCTTGGACGAAACTTTTTCGGCAGCTGCTCATAGTTTATTCTTTGGAAGACCCACATGGCGACACTGCTCGCTCGCAAAGAGCGAGCCCACATAGTACTAAGGCATGCCCTCAGCGGCGGGTATCGGCGGACATGTCTGCCTCTCGCCTCATGGAGAGCTCATGAGATGATCAGAGCTAAAGGAGCATCATGTACTCACAATCTGCCATCATAGCTGACCCGTCCAGGTCGTGCACTGACAATTGCAAGGTTCAGCGCTTTCAGCTGATTACAAAATCCTAAGCAGATCCGTTCTGATAAGCAGCTGCACAACTTCAAACGAACTGCAAAGGGCAGGTTGATCAGAAACGCTGTGCTGCCTTCGAGAAGGGTTGGCGTCTTGCAGCATTCCTCCATCCGTGTCACCATCAACACAGGTAATATATAGCAGCACACAGAGTCTTCAGTGACTACTGCGCAGCTGCATTCCAGTATTTGGGCTTGCAGTACCTGATTTTGCCTACTGTTGGTGTAGACGTCTAGTGAAGACGACAAGCTCAAGTTGAGGATAGAATAAGCTGAAGCAGCCGTGGCATACGCGCAGAGACTTCATGATGAGGCAGAGCCTGGTCCCGCCAAGATCTCACGCCTTCAGCTCCTTCTGGCAGAAAAGAAGGCTCTGGAAGGGTGCACACAGCAACTGTGTGTGTACAGCAGCAGGTGTGGGTGACAAATATTGCAGGTGTTTTTGGGATCTGTAAGACATGCAGTTGTGTCTGTTTGTGCTGAACCTGGTGATTGTCTTCGCAAGGCTGCATACCACATAAATGCCTATCTGCACATCAGCTGCACAGCTTGACCTCAGCCTCCTGCCCTTCTTTGTGCCTTGAGGAGTTGCTGTTGATCCCACAGCATAAGTAGTAACACGTTGTCATGTAGCTGTAGAGCAGGCAATCACACCCTTTGGCTTTATCTGTGGCTTTAGGCATACCCAGCTTGCATCCGTCCTTGCATCAATTCGGCCCCTCAGCCTTCTTTGTGGCAGCATTTTCTGCGGCTTGAGGATTGGGGTGCTGTTTGTCTGCTGTAGGAGTCAGAGACTTGAGCGACTGGATTTCTACGTTCACTTTGATTTTTGGCCGGTCTCCCATGAGCAGCTCAGCAACTGCTGCAGCCAAAATGCGCACTCAAACACCCTCCTTTGTGGCTCGGTGGCCTGACATTCCCAAAACCATCATGCAAGAAGCCCAGCAGAAGGTGGCACCACAAAGAGTGACATTAATCGTTGCACCCGACCGCTCAAGTTTCAGGTTTAAAAGAACGCTCTGTGTCAGGTTGGCTGTGTGTCTCACAGAGCCCTTGAGCTGTGCTCCCACTGCGGAGCTTGGTTGGCCTGAGATTATTTTTGGCGCTCCGCTAGGTAGTTTGTGCGCTGCATACTGCTTGCTGTGACTGCACTTACTTTTTGCTGCATTGTCATGTTCCATGATGGCTTCTTGAAGCATCACTGGTGCATTGCATATAAAGGCGACCGCAGCAGTTGAAGTTTTGCATGAAGGGCATTGCCATTGCATGTGATTTTCTTGTTGGGTTACAGCTACTTGCTGTCTACATATGCACTTGCAAATGGGGCATACACAGCAAGCTTCTGAGGGTGTGCTGTGTAGATACAACTAACGATCAGGTCATGTATCTGAGAAGCGACGAGACTGCCATTGCCATGGGGGAGGTTCAGACTGCAGCGGCGAGGCCCTCTGATGATTTGTCAAACCCAGCAAGCCCCAGCAACTTCTTGCAAATTTACCAGGCAGATACACAGTCAGGGGCTGTCACTTCAGGCAGTGGGTCAAAACAGCTTCCCAAGTACGTGTACAGCAAGTCATGCCAACAGATCAGGGCTCTATATACCGCAATGCAGGTAAGAAATGTTTGTACGATATTTGTTGCTGAGTCACAGTCGTCAAGACCTGCAGTGCTAGGCTCCCAAACTTGTCCCTACATGCATGCCGCTGCGTTCTGATGACATGCTGGGGAAGAAAGGCTTCACCAAACGTCCCTTGTACAGCTACAGACCAGGGTCGAACTATGCAATCGTGGTTGTTGCCCAACGCCCTGACGCCAAGATTTGTTTGTCCAGGCTGCTCTTGCTTGACATTTGGCATGCATGTGGCCCCTGTATGGCTGTCATTCCCACCTCAGCACTGTTTTGCTTACACACTGTCAGCCTTGTTCCTGTGTGCTCGCATGTTTTCACTCCTGTTGCACTTGGCAGGCACATCAACCATTGCTAGGACAGCTGCGGTCAGCTGACTTCCAAAGTGCTGCACCATCACAAGAGAAGCACTGTTGCTTGTTTATGCTTTCTCATGCTGGAGTCCGCTTTACAATAGCTTGTTTCTCATGCGTACAGTGCTGCAGGAATCTCAAGTAGCTTATGGATATTTGATGACTGATGAGCAGCTCTGGCTGGCCTATGTAGAGCTGCAAACAGGCTGCATGTACCTGAGTGATGCAATCTCCATGAGGTTCCAGCCAGGGCGGCCGACTGTGCCTATGGCGCTGCTGTGGCTTGCAAGCCAGCATACAGTGAAACCCAAGCACCTTCCAAGATCTGGAGCACTGCCATCTTCGTTTGGACAATCTCGGCCCCCAAACCAGCCTGTGTGGAGGCATGTAGCACAACCTGATGATCCCAAACCAGGCATGACTGATGCTGAACCAGAAGAGACATCCCTTCCCTACCCGTCGCTTGAGTTTGATCCTCACAGTAAGCCCGTTGGTCGTGGAGGCTCCGGCACAATCTGGCAGGGCCTGGTCTGCGGCCAAAGTGCTGCTGTCAAAGTCAGCCATCCTGACTCCCCAGATTCAATCGCAGAGTTGCACACAGACGCACAATTTTATCCAGAGCACACAGAGCTGCAAGGCAGTTGTATTCCATGCTTGCTGGGGCAGGGCTGGATCCAATTTGATGACGAAGAGACGCCTGCCTACTGGCTGGCCACATCCCTGGAAGGCCCTGCCCTGTCCAGGCTTGAGCATTTGACAGATGCAATAATGGAGGCTGCCAAACAGGCCTTGGTTGAGTATCATGCAAGTGGTGCTGAGCACAACGATGTGAGATGGGACAACATTGTGTTGAAAGGTAGAACCCTACTTCTTAATGTGCTTTTGCTGCATTGCATGTTGCCATCCTTTTCACAAAACAACTGGGATATGACCATGATTGCCTGCACACGGTGTAACTATACCGTAGCCGCACTTTTAGCTACTTGTGTCTCACCCTACCACCACCGGTGTACTCTCAACACCTCCAATTTGTGCTGACCAAGCTCTTACTTGCTACTGCGCTACGCTTGCACTCACATTACTGCTGCTAGTCTGTCACACACAGTGTGCGCGTTCCTGTGAACTCATGTTTAATGCGCCAAACATATTCATGGTGTGTGTAGCTTCTCACCTGAAGGTCAATGCATCATCACTGGCTGTTGCATCCTGCAGCTGATGCTTCAAGCAACGCTGAGAAGGCAAAGTGTTTGCTTGTGGACCATGGACGAGCCACCTGGGGCTATGAGGTTGAATCGCCCAGTTGGGAAGCAAGAGATCTAGACATATTGATCCAGCAACAACGAGACTGGCGTACAGGGAGGCAGTAAGTCACAAGAAGCTCTACCAAGGCATGGTTGATAACCAGTCGATCATAGTTGTCGAGGATGTCTAGGCACTAGGTGTCATGATGCAATCACAGTGCTGGATTGTTTTCAGTGTCAGGCACCATAGCAGTGTCACTTTTGAGAAATGCAACCAAGGCTGTCGGTTTCCCCTTTCCTGAGTAGTGCAGACGCGATGTGTTACAAATACTGTAACCATCATGTGCAGCGTCATGGCTGATGTCAAAGTCCATCAAGAACTTCTAAGAAGGCTTGCAATATTTTCAGCGCAAAGACGCTTCAGTGCGGGGCATGCAGCTCTGGCTATGTGTGGCAAGACAATTAGCACTATGATCCATTGCTCCATGTGAAAGCTGGTAAGGCAGTGGTTTGTGTCCTGACAATCCATCTGAATCTGATGCCCGTGGCAGACATGTTCACATGCTGCAAGTGTGCTGAGCTCTGACCAAGCAGCTCAAGTGACACAGGTGGTGTTCACTTGATACATTGGATTTTAGGTGCCTAATCCCAAGGATGCACTGATTTGCAGAGCCTGGTAAGTTGCACAGGAGTATACATGAGCAGCAGCTGACTCACCTGCAGGTGTATCGAGTATCAAGCAACAGCAAGTTGTTGCAATTCAAAGAGCTATCATGATCAGACTACTCTCGCAGTACATAGCTCTCAACAAGAAGTTGCTGCAACCTTCTTTGCTGCAATTGTCAAGTCGTATGCCCCCTCAGTGGCTGTCATCAGCAGTGCAGATACTTGTCTGCCCATGCACATCTGTCAATTTCAGAAGAAACAGAGTCACCTAGGGCCAAGGTGACACTGCACACATCAAGTTTGGTTCATGGACAAAGGATAGCTTGCACGACAACCTGCAATGCAGCATATTGCTGCTACAGTACAGCTTGCTGGACATGCACACTGTCTTGAGTCTGCAGCATATTGCGCTTTCCATGCAACTTGAGGTTTTGCACTAGCATCAAGACAAGGCTTTTGAATTGAGATGACAGCTATCCTTGTTTGCTGGCTTATGGAGTACACTTGAAGCTACATTTATGACTTGCACCAGCACAGTTTGCATAGCTTTTCAATTACTTCAAGCTTTTCTCAGCTTCTTGGCTAAGTACAAGTCAGTGACGTTTGATACGATTTTGTCAAATGCTCACTTGTTCCACCTGCTTTCCCAGGGAGTCACTGCAATTTCCCCACATGCATGATCATATGAGAAAGAGTCCCTGCAGTTCCCACACTGCAGTGCTCCCTACTAATCCCTTGACATTCCATGCAGTTCCCTCAAGCAATGAACAGGGAACGTCCCCCGCGGTGCACTATGTTGCCACCACTCATCCCTCTCAACTCCCCTTGTGCTTATCTAGTGCTTGTAGCTTATTGTTTCTGTCGATTTCTCCGTGCCTGGTTCCCTCACCATTCCCCTCAGGTGCCCTTGAAAGGAGATCGCCAAAACCTTCAGTAAGGGGCACCACCCAGTTAGGGGCACCACCCTGGGCACCCCTACTGTCTGAGACAGCTCAACGGAGTTAGTTAGGGTTTTTGGGCGAGGTAGGGTTTTTGCAGAGCAAAACAATCCTCGATAGGTCAGCAGTGGATGTGTTTGGCGATGCCGCACCCTAGGCAGAGATCGTCACCTTGAGCACTGCGCAGGTGCTTGGCCTTCTACCGTCCACACATCCGATGTTCAGGTAGGCCCTTTTGCTGAATTTTGTTTGTGCTGGGTCTCTTGTGCTTTCTTAATCAAGCTTGCTGTCTTTTCACCCGGCCTTTACACTGACCTTTACGGGCAACAGTATAACAGTATCATCAGCACGGTCGTTTGCAGGCAAGCGGACAGCAAGAGAGGAAAATCTGAGCTTTTTACTAGTTTGCCTCAGACCTGGTTGTATTGATATCTCCGTTGGGAATCCCAAATTTAGATCTCAAAGCCGGGCTTGGCATTGCTGCTGCTGTCGTAGGCGGCGGCGTACAGCATCTCCGGCACCGTTCAAGAGACGTAAGCCCTTCTGCGCCGCTGAACCTGTGTGCTCACTGCCTTGACACGTGTGAAGCTGGCTGTTGTCGTATCTTTTGTCACATGTAAATGAGACCGTCTTGTTGCACCTGACTATTTTGGCCAATTGCTCCATTGGATGTTCAAGACGTCTTTCCTGTTGCAGGCTGCCCAGTCTCATGTGCGTCAGGTTCAACAGCTGAACCAGCAGCTGGCAGCAGCATGACTATGTACAAGATCTGTTGGTGAACGTTCAGAGTCTTCAGGTGAGTTATTTGCTGCATTCTACACAGCACGATTTTGTCAGTGGCATGTACGGTGTCTCCCGGTAGATGCTGCTGAGGCGTCCATTGTATCGAGTCTGAGCAGTGCAGACTATACTGAAGCCATACAAAGACATGCTGCAGACATTGCTGCAGATCCACTTTCAAGCTCACAAGCCATGCCAGATGTCCTTGCAAGGCTGACACTAAAAAGCTGCACTCACAGTGTTACATGCCAGCAAACAACCCAGATGCATGCCAACCTGCACCTCAAGCTCTTGCATTTGCTTTGCTGCAGGGTTGATCAGGGTCTTACTACTTAGCTGCATGCACTCTTCAGGAGACCACGCATGCCAGGTCTCAATTGCATGGCAGTGGGTCTGACTGACACCCTGCTTTGGCCCATGCAGGTCTCTGAAGCAGCTGCTTTGCAGAGAGCGGTACCTGCTGAGAGCAGCAATGTGCAGCTCACTCAGCTGGCTGAGGACCATCAGAGGGTGCTCCAGGATTACCGCGATGTCACTGCTGAAGTGGCTGCTCCTGCTTGGCTTCTGCAAGCATTGGAGATTGCAGAGAATACAAAGAACCTGGCTGAGGTGAGACTCTGTGCCTTATGTCTGTGGTGCACGCTGTGGTGCATGTTCTGCTCAAGCATCTGCTCACGCATTCCTTGGGGGCTGCCACATTTGCACCTTCTTGCTGTTTAGACCTGTACCTGACTGATGTCAACCAAAAGCCACTGACTGCTGTCGATGGGAATCCCGACATTAATCACTTACAACAACTTGCATGGTGCTGTGGGAACAATTGTTGATAATCAACAACATGATCTCCTCCAGCAAATGCAGTGGAGTGGCAGCTAATGTTTCTCCCTTATACCAGTGGGCTGCATTCTCACTGCAGACCAACTTCGATGTGAAGCATCCAATTGGAAACATTTGTGAGCCAAAGCACAACCATCAGCACAGCCATCAGCACAGATTTCTTCCTGCAAAACTGACTTTTCAATGAAACTGCTCCTCACTTCGCATCCTGCTGAAGAGTTTCGGGCGCTTTGCTGCTTGACTTTGGTGCCAAGGCACGGCATTAAACAGGGTGTTGTCCACTTGCAGGCTGCCAGAGGGGAGGCTGTCAGGCGTGCTAGTGCAGCTGAGGCCAACCTTCAAGGCCGCCAGGACATGGAGGGCGCACTGGTCATGGAGCACGACAAAGCTCTTCAGGCAGTCACTGCCTCCAAGGTGTCGCTTACTTTTGCTTGGTGGATGTGAGCGAAGAAGAAGAAGAAGAAGAAGAACAACAATAACAATAATAACAATGACGATAACAATAATCACAACAATAATGATAACAACAATAATGATAACAACAACAACAACAACAACAACAACAACAACAACAATAACAATAACAATAACAATAATAAATAATAATAATAAATAATAATAATAATAATAATAATACATAATAACAATAATAATAATAATAATAATAATACGCTTTCCAGCTCATGATGAGTTAGGTATGTGCAGCACAAGTCTTGTCTTTCCAAAGCAGTCTGTCTTGCGCATCACTATACGGTCTACCAATTCCACAGGTTTGACAATCACGCAACGCAACATCATTGAAACTAGACCTAGGGCGACCAGGTGGGCGAAGCCCCTTGACTTGACCAAACAAAAGCTTCACAGGCAATCAATCGTTGGGCATCCTGAAAACATGACCTAGCCATCTGAGCCTTTTGCCTTGCAGCTGAGAGTCCACAGATAGGGTGTTGCACCTATTCAGTATGTCCACATTTGGCACATGATCACGCAGGGAAATGCCACAGATGCGTCGCAAGCAGTTCATCTGAAGAACAGCCCAAGGCCTGATGTTTTGCTTCACAGCAGCCTATGTTTCTCCATAACATAGCAGCACTGACATGACGATGCACTGGAAGAATTGCATTTTAACAGACAAGGTCAAAGTCCTAGAGGACAGGATGTTGACCCGTCTGAGTTGCTGAAAGGCACTGCTTTGAATGCCAGCTTGTTTTGCATTTTTGATTTCCTGCAGATGGGCTGGACATGCTGTCTTGTGGTGTTATATGGTGGTCACAGTCACCTGACTGGATAGACAAAGTTAGTGAGGCATTGTACCAACACCTTGACCTTCCAGATCCTGTTTCTTGCCAACAGACCCTGGCAGACCTGGTCTTGGAGAAGTCATGTTTTGCAAGTCTGTAATGGCCTCTATTTTGGTGAGACATCAACCTCAAAACATGTTTTGTAGCTTCAGCTTTGATGATCTGTCTGCACCCAGCCTATCAGCAGCAAACCCAGCATATCGACAATGAACAGATGAGCCCATTGAGCACGCTCACCTAGACAAACACAGTGACTACTGCAGTCTATCAAACTTTTGCTGACGCTGTGAACCTTGTTGAATCTTCTGACTCAATACTTATGAGTAATATGAGTACCACAAAACTTCTGACAGTACAAATTTTTGGTTTTTTCACAACATTCGTGACATTTGGCATGTCTAACAATGTCACTTTACACCTTTTTAAGCTATGCTGGTGATGAGTACAACAACCTCCTGCATACATGACTAATTTGTTGGTTGTGCGTGGCAGGACCGGGCAGAAGAGGCAAGGGACAATGTGAAGGAGCAGTTGGCATCCTCACAAGCTGAGTCAAGAAACATCTTGGAGCAGGCTCAGCTGTCCCACAATGTGGTGGTTCAGGGCCTACAGCGGCAGCTGCATGACGCCTCGGAGGGCCGCACTGCTGCAGAAGGTGAGCTGACATGCAACTTTGGATTTTACAGTTTGCAGTGCATGCTGCCCAAAGTGCCAACACTCCAGTTTGTGATGGGCGTCTGAGCTGACAAGAGTGCATCAGGAGGCTTCTGCCACGGTTTGGAGATTGCAGCCCCCTGCACACCTATGATCCCAACAGTCCATGCAGCACAACACAGCAACCTCTTGTCAGTATATCCACCACCTTCATCTGCTTGTCAGCTGCTGCAGCAAATCTGATTGCTTGCCTCATGTCCTCCAGGGTGGCTTTTTCAGGGGTCATTTGTGCGCAGCATCATGACACTACGGCCAGGTGTCTATACTCTCATCATGTAGGGAATCTTTTGCGTGTTTGTGTTGCAGAGGAGGTGCAGAGGCGTTTGGCCGCTGAGCAGGAAGGCCGTAAGGCAGTGAGCAAGGATTTGGTGGCCGCCCAGAGGGAGATGGAGGGATTGGTGCAGCACAACAGTGAGCTGCAGCGTGCCAACGCCAACATGGGTGAAGAGGCCTGCCGGGTGCGGGTGGAGCAGGAGGAACTGAGGGCAAGCTTTGAGGCTCAGTCGGCCGAGCTGACCTCTCTCAAGGTGAGCACCTCTTTCTCCGAGCATGCCTTGCAGACAAGCTGTGTAGCTTCCTTCCCATGAGTTGTCCTTTCTCCACTGTTGCATCTACCTCATCCACTCCCAGATATGACTCCCCTGTATACTCGCCCCTCG
>JAABUP010000802.1_pt1 | contig 67579 bp, 77 predicted proteins | sample 5559201 | NCBI WGS metagenome assembly JAABUP01 (sample SAMN10711887, study PRJNA513373) | rock metagenome | isolation source: Antarctica rocks | place: Antarctica
CCCTGGTAGTGTTTTCCGTAAAGTATGTTATGTTGTGGAAGTGGGTGGTAGAGAGAGAGACGAAGAGAGAGATACATACATACATACATACATACATACACACATACATACATACATACATACGTATATACATACATACATACATACGTATATACATACATACATACATACATACATACATACACACCCCCAAACCCCACCCTTCGTGTAGAGTAGGTATCGAGTTCGTTCGTTCGTTTGTCCGTTCGTTTAATTTCCTGCAAAATCCCATCAAGTCGTCGTTTCTCCGCCTTGCTTGATGTGGATGGGATACGGCCAGACAGACTCACGGCACGGCACAGCACGGCAACGGCGCGGCGCGGCGCGTTGTATATACACAACGGACGGGGGTGGAGTCTTCGATGCCCGATCTCCTAGGCTGCGAAGCTTGTGTCGGGGTTGTTGTCATGTATGCTAGCTTTGATGAAGGGTTCTGGTCTTTGCTTGCGTGTTATATATACGTATAATTCGCAGTGTAGTGCGGTGCGGTGAGGTGCGGTGCGGTGCGGTGTAGTGGTTAGGCCCAGACCTGGCCTGGCCTGACCTGACCTGACCTGATCTCACTCACAAGACAGACAGTCATGCATCGCCCTACCCACATTCCCCTGCTCTCACCTACACACACACACACACACACCCTCACCCCCATCATACCCCCCATTTTCGGAAAAGGAAAAAGAAAGAGAAGAGATCACACCGACAAACCTCGTTCCTTATCCTAGTCCCTCTCCCTATCCCTATCCCTATCCTATCCTATCCTCACTCCAACGCACCGAGGAAGGAAATGTATGAATACAGACAAACAGACAGTATGGAAGAAAGACAGTACGAAGAAAGACAGTACGAAGAAAGAAAGAAAGAAAGAAAGGGAAAAGCGAGGAGAGTCTGTATACACCGAGGGATGGGATGATTGCTATGATTGAGCAAAGAGGACGAGAAAGAGGACGAGAAAGCGGCAGGAGGGCGGGGAAAAAGGAAGGGGAAGGGGTATTATTAGGCCGTGGCGATGCGCGCACGCTTGAGGAGGGCCACGTCCATGATCGTGATGGTGATAGAGATCGAGGTTGTAGGGTTTTTGTGAAAGGATGTGAGGATGGTTTTTTTTCAGTCAGGCGACGGAACTGGTAGAACGGTCCAAAGGTCCTTCGTTGTGTACGCGCGATCGAGGCAGAGATTATCCAGGGTCTTGATATCATGTGTCACGGCATGCCTTTCCACAGTCACGAATTGCGAGCAACTCGATAATGTCTGAATGGTGGTGGAGAGTAGAAGTGTTTCTGGATTACTCAATACGCGGGACGATTTCTCAGATTGCCCGGTTTCTCGTCCGTGTCAACATGCCAGACCACATAGTTCGGCAACCCGACGACTTGATAGCCCGCCCTTTTAGCCATCTTCGCGAATCCTTCCGTTTCCGCTTGGTTTTCGAATGCATAGCAAGGGAAGTTGATCCCTGGTAGTAACATCAGTATCGGTAGCAGATAATTCCGAGTCCCGATATGCGGTGAAAATCCTACCTGATCTGTGTACGTCTGCTTTCACAAGGATATTCACCCCTCCTATTCCATCCAGCTCAACCTCTTCGTCCTTATTATTCCGCCAGTCGCCGAGCTTCACCAGATAGGTCCGTCCGGTGTCATACTCGTCGTAGCCTGTTCCCGGACTCTCAGTTACAGCTTTCCAAGATGCGCTCGGATAAGCGTAATACCTTCAGCCAAGATTACATCCTTATCTAGACTTGCTGCAAGTCTCAAGCCTTTATCGGATTCGATCCACGAGTTGTAGTCGACTGGGAATCTGTTAGTGGCTCAGCTCACGTTATACGTGTCATACGACTTACATTTGCCCTCGACGTCCCGCTCATTAACATATCGATGAAACCAGATATCTAAATCTGAAGTCAGCGCTATACCAATATGCTAGGCGCCGCATTAACCTACTCGGAACCAGAATATCCTTATCATGTGCAATGAAGTCCTCCAAGATGTTCTTCGGACTATCCACCATGTCGACGTCTCTCCAGTAGACCCAGGAGTGCTCCGGCTTGAGAGCTGCATAAAGCAAGTAATTACGAGCTCGACCAATTGCTTTTCGTCTCGGTCCTTGAGCCGCGTACTCATGTCTGTCCTTCACCTTTTGGCTTACGACATGCCCAAAGTCCTTCTCCACGATTCGGGCGCTGCGGAACGGTATATGATCCGTCCTTTTCTGGACGCGATCTAGTTCGGTGGACAAGACTGCTAATGTATCATCCGAAGAGTCTCCCACCAGAAAGGCTAGATCTATAAGCTCGTGTGGGTATGTGAGTTCCGATAGTAGGTCGAAGTATTTGTTGACGTATGGAGCTGCCTCTCGTAATGGAGTGAGAATGAGTATCCTTTCTTTGTTAAGCACAGCCTTGGTAGTCGATTTGATTGGATTCAGGTCTATTCGTTCTATCGTAGTTGAATTGATCTCGATGGGCGCGTGATGGTTGAAAAGTACAGGTGTCTGGAGGTGTGAGTTCCAGTCTGCCTGCTCATTGATTGTCATTTCCATTGGAGATTTTGATGGTCCCCAACAGTAGAAACTATTCCGAAAGACACATTAGCATGAGCTAATCGAAGCTCTGAAGTCTCCTCCCGTAAGGTGATGACGATGGTTCACGAACTTTTGCATCTCCGCCGCCGACGTGCTTATTCCTCGCCATAATAATACCACTACGCCTGCAAGCGCAACGAAGAGAAGGAATCGCGTCCGTGTAAGGAACAGAAATACCGCTCTTGAAGGTGGCAATCGAGCCTTGGCCGATTTCCAGGTGACACCTCCTTTGGGGAGCAGCATCATTAAAGAGAGACGCCAATGGCGTCCACCTCTGCTTCACCACCGGCAACGCTCGATCGTGACTGGAGCGTATGTGACTTGTTCCAGGCTGCGGTGAATGTAATTGAGTTCAACGAATGTGGTCCGGGCCCTCGGCTGCGGTGGAGAGAGATGTCGAGGCGAATTGTCGTGGTGTTGAGGATCGCCCCCCTGTTTAGTGAAGGAAGAACTACGAGTACTGTACTTTTCGGACCTGCGAAGCGAATTCGTAACTAATCCAGAGATAGACGTCCTTCCCGCCCCCGCCGAAGAATTGACAGAGCATATCACCATTCATTGCCATCATCTGACCTGGTGGATACATTGACGCTACCAAGGCTAATTGAGAGCATGGCTGTTACGAACACGATATAATACTTGGAGATAAATTCCCATCGACTTCATGTCGTCGCTTCCACGGACGTTCTAGAAGTATCCGCTAGCTAGCATTGCCCCTGAAGGCTAGCAAGTATTTACTTCGCAATGCGCTATTGTATTACTACGTCTCGTGGGAAGACGAAAATGTTCAATCACCACAAGAACAGTAAGTGCAACGACTGAGGGGCCTCATAGTCTGATATACCATCCCTTCGACTGGCAATGCGAGGATATCTTAAACGCCAGCAAGACAAGGTATAGCTGGGGTATTGATTGGACGCTGGACTGGCCCGTACGTTAGTACTCCTGTTTGACCATCTCGGTGGGTCCTTCTACCAGCTGGAGGGAAAACGTTACCTCGTAAGATGTAGTGTCATTCTTCCGGAACGTCGCAGGAAAACTTAAGTCGCAGACCTACTTCTGATCCGAGGCAGCCGCCTTCTTCATGGCTTCCTCGCTGACATCCCAGAGCTTCCTCTGCTCCTCCTCGTTCTTCCCAAGGGCAGTTAGGTTCTGCTTTTTCGAACCATTGTATGCCTGCGTCCAGGTCCATGTCGGCACCCAGTACTCCCCGTGAACGTTCTTCTCACGGATTTCTCTGCTGGCGGCAAGGTATACCTGCGTTTTTGCCGCATCCTCCACAGAGTTGCAGAACACGTGAACCATACCACGGATCGCCCCTTCCAGATATGGCCCGACAGTCTTCTGGCCTTTTCCCATCCCAGTTTCTGCGACGGTTCCTAACTGAATAAGCGCCCGTTGAAGCACACCCAAGGGGATGCTAGCTACCTGGATGGCAGCTATTGCAGTACACATTCTTGATGCCGCGCTCTTGTAATCTCCTATCGAGTTCTGCGACGAAGTATAGGTTGGCAAGCTTCGTATTACAATACCGATGAAATGATCCTCCCAAATGCCAAGCGCTGCTGCCATCACCCTCTTTCGGTGTCGTTAGAGCGTCGTAGTCGAGTTTCGTCGCAGTCGTGTATCCACGAGAGCTCGTCATCACGATCCTGGCTTCACCATGTTTGCTAGCAGTCCTCTGGACAAGACCTAAAGAAGCGTCAGCACCGACCTCGACTGCCTCGAGTACCATTCCTCTTACCCAGCAATGTAGTGACAAACGCAAAATGACCAAGGTGGTTCGTAGCAAACGTCTTCTCCCACCCGTCAATGGAGAGCTCGTTCATGGCTATTAAGCTGATCCCCGCGTTGCCGATGATGATATCGAGACGGTTCTCGATCCCCTTGAACTCTTCTGCAGACTTCCGAGAACCCTCGATCGTCGACAGATCGAGATGATGGAATTTGATAGGTCCACCTTTGCCATTGAGCCGTACTTCTGCCTTGGCAATGCCTTCCTCACTCTTCTCTTGGTTGCGGGACGCAACGTAGACCGAACATCCTTTCTCGGCAAGGTAGATTGTGGTTTCAAGGCCTATGCCGGCTCCACCGCTGGCCGAAATGGTGGTAAGCTCTTGCGACGAAGGGAGAGTCTGGGTGTTGGGGTGTACCCAGTGACGATTGCAACTTTGCCCGTCAGATCCCCCAGCGAGTTGAGAAAATTTTCTTCGACCATGGTGAATAATCAACTTGATATGTCAGTCAACACCTAAGGTTAGTGGTCAATTGACTGCAACATTATCTTGTATCAAAAAGCATCATGTCAATGGTTGGCGCGTCAGTACAAGCGATGATGACGGTAATGGTGACGATGACGATATTTAGTGTTTGTAAGCTAAGATTTTAGTGAAGGCCTAACTATCACCAACCTCGGCAGGTCCCCCAGAGAAAGTTGGTCTCGTCCGCTCAAAGCTTGAGGTATGGTTAGAAAGAAGCGGAAATTAAAACATACGTGCATCCAAATCCCGGACCAATCGGAAGATGACGATTACCCGGTACATTAGAGTGGTCAGGAATTGGGGAGATCCGGCCCCAATCGGGAACGGCATATATCACGGACTCCTTACTTTGACGACATTGCAGAATAATTGGGGAGTGGGTGAGGATGCTTGTGCTGAGATCTGCGCTCATATTGGGAAGCTGAAACAATGCGTTTTGTCCTGGATGAGATGGGCGCCAGATACGAGCAGTTTTAGACAAGATCTGGACTGTGGAGAATAACGCACGATCGATGTTGGCGAGCGTACGAGAAAGGGGTTGGCGATAAACACAAACATGTCCTACAACCTTGACGAACCTCGAAGAGTGCCGCAGTAGTTTCATACCATATACTTTGTTTTGGCCCCTCCATCTGCCTCTCGTCGTGCCCGACCGGAATACATACTCGTAATGACCGTAGACACGGCAGACTGCGGAACAAAGAGCGAAGCGCAGCTATAGTCGAGGAGAAACGAGACAAACTGTAATCTGTGGGCAAGGACGCTAGAAGCAGAGCCACGATTAGAAAACGCAGAGATTGCCATTCTCATCATTGTTAAAAGTTGTCAGACGATCCGCCCAAGGGCCCATACTAGACAAGCGCCCTGCCATGCAATGAGACAACGGAGTTTAGAGTGCTCTGCAAACCAAGAACAGGGACGGAGTGACGGATAGGGGTATTAGTAGGCTGCTTAGAATGCAGTAAGGCGTCAAAGAAGGCAACCCATAGAAGCTAATCTTAGCAAAGATAAAAGAGAAACAGTGGCCATGACAAACTCCTCATTTTAGGGAACGCTCATTTCAGACGGTTGAATCGCTCGAGCTTCTCTTCCTTTTCCTCTTGGAGGGCTCCTGCGCGTCGCCAGTTATTTTTCTCCAGTTTTCGACGAACTCTCTAATTTCGTTCGTGACATCAGATCTCCAGGTGCTCTTACGGTTGCGGATGGATGTTGTCAGGTCAGGCGAGCACCGGAGTCGCTTGAGAGGTGGTTTACCTTCGTTGTCGTCGTCTGAGGTTCCTGATTCCCCATGCTTGCAAGTGTTGCGTGACGGCGGGCTACTCGCTGGGGCCGTGTGCCCTGGACTTTGTCCTTTGGGATGATCATGGAGAGCGTCAAGCTGTCGTTGAGCCGCGGTACAGAGGACTTTGTAACGGTGTTTCTCCTCTACAGCAGCATGCAGCTCACGCTCGTACTTCTGAAAGAACTCGTCATAGTCATTGGCAAGAATATCGCATGCTTCTTGAAGACATACAATGTTTGCCAAACATCGTACCAATATGTCATTCCTGGGTACAACCGACTTGTGAGAAGTTGATGAGGCCTCGGCGGGAAGGTTGGGCAAGAGATGCGTCTTTATCTCCATGATTGTCCCGCTACAAACGGATCGCCTCTTCCGCTCGGCGATTGTATGTTTCTCCCTCTTATCTGTCGTAATTTCGTCATGCCGTGGCTTCTTTACATAGTCATGTGAACTCCGACTGCGGTCTGGCGCAGACCCGATGGATGCGCGGCGAGATGACCCCTGTAGAGGACCCAACCGTGAGTCCAATCCGCTATTGGGGATAGGAGGTTCATTCTTTCCCCTTGAGAGCTCACTAAGCTTGGATGGCGTCGAAGATTGATGCGGGGATTCGATACAGGTTGCAAACGCGTGAGCTACTGGCATCGTTCGCTTCGTCTGAATGGAAGCGGCAACAGCCTGAGGAAGCGTTCCAAGATGTGAAGCGGTATGAGCCCGCGGGAACTCAACAGAGCCATAGGGCCACGTGCATGAGGGGACAGGGTAAGAGCGCACTGGTGGTGGTAATATGCGTCCAGCAACGACTGAGTCACGCTCCTGGTCGCATGGAGAGAAAACGTTGGCGAAGGGAGTCGGCATTTGAGTCCTAGTTTCGGACTTTAGCTACACAGTTATTGGGGCTGACGCTGATGACTAAAGAAGACTGACTGAGGTAGGTGAGCTGCTATGGGCATCGAACCAAGAGTCTGTTCCGAACACCGGAACATCTTGCACTCATGCAGAATTAGAGCCTTTTCAGAAGGAATAGATACTGTAAACCAAGCGGCCTCTCTAACGCCCCACAAGAGTCAAGGACGTATAGTGTGAGCGAGATGTACAAAAGTTAGATAAGAGAAGCAGATATCGAGCACGAGAACATAGCAATGGATGAGACATAACGTTTATACGTTGTTCAAGATCCGTATAGAGATCAAGTTCCAAACATTACAAATGCAGCCACCGACGGTGATTTGATCCTGCAGCAAAAGCTGCACAGAGTAACGAAACGGTGTTCGGACCAAGAAGTCGCGGAAATGGCTTCGACGAGCCATAATCGACAGAAGAAGGGCACGCAGAATCTGATATTCGAAAACCAACCACTGGGCCGATGCCTGGATGGGGTCCCCATGCTGCACGGACTATACAGGAAACACACATCACTCCGCAAGAGTGGAGTATGCGTTGTCCGCAAGCTAGGGTGGGAGATGTACAGGGCACGAGCAGGAGAATCTGTTGTCAGCAAATGTCCCCCTTGCGTTATTCTAGCTTCTCATCGTCAGACAGTGAAACAGGAGGCACGGATCGCCCTCGCGCCTGTTAGCAGCCTGGAAGTGCTGATCGACGAGAGAGCTGGTGGTCATTTCCTGGTGAGAGACAGCTAGCTTTCCCCCAGCTGCAGTTCGCCGTGACCGCTCGCTACCGAGCCAGGCTGAAGGGGCAACCTGGTATCGAGCAAGATTGCAGATCCGCTCCCAGCCCCAGGTATAACGGCTGATCGAACCGGGCTGCATATCAAAGCGGTGTCGAGCCAACGAAGCTCATCCAGTGGTCAGAGCTGAATCATGATGTTGGTCCAGCAGACGACGATTTCGCTTCTGGATTGACATGCAGCGTCCTAAGGCGAAGCCACATCCGTCAACCTAAGTGGTGTCATCTGCCGTGCAGCTCGCCGCAGCCACCGAGAGCTCAACTTTGTGGCGTGATTGGCCAGTCTAGCAGAGGTCTAACGCAGCAATATCCTTCTGGGAGTCATGTCCTGAAGATCACCGGAATATGACGGACTTTTACCGATCTCAAAGTCGTCGCCGCACCGGGAAATTGGGTGCCCATCTCGAACGACAACAGAGCATGCATGCTGGATGCAGAAGTTAGACTCACAGATGTGATGGCTCGTAATGGTATCACAAAGCCCCGCGTTTCGTGTAAGATGCTCAAACGCTCACCATTTGACCGATATACGCTACAAAAGGTCGTGAAAGTGAAGAGGTCGCGAAACACGGTGGAGCGGTTTGAGTGCAGATCGGAAGGTATCAGATGGCTGGATGCAGGCTTCGAAAGAGGATTTGAACGATTAATTACCCTTGTATTAAGTTCTCACTCAATCCAGAGAGAAGTGAGTGGCTTCCGCATTAAGATACAATAACACAGAGCAATATGAACATGAAGCCGAAGAAGCCGGTGTGCTGCTAAAGGGAAGTGGATCATAACACTCACGCTGCTTTTGATCGACCAATGGCATCGCTAAAATGCAGTAAACTCTGAGTCAGGTCACATCTTCTGAGCAGACCACCTTGTCCGGGCCTTCCGCCAACCCCCTCGTGCCGTTCATCACCCCTTTTCGAATTTTGCCGAAGGAACAAACGCGTGCGCTTTGGGACGATGCAAAGCACGCAATGAAGGTCTGGATAAAGGAGAGTGCGCTCAATGGCCCGACGGTCCGTGATGGTAAAAGGAGAAACACAAGGACGTGACATATTATATCTATGTGATTGAAGGAAGAACGCCGATGTGGATCACCTTTACAAGAACAGAGACAACAGACCCACGATCAAGGACGAACCTCCCACCACCACGGGCTGGTTGACCTCGAAGTGACCGGCAGCACCAGTCTTGCTAGGTGAGTTGCCACTTGTGGGAGTCGAACCTGCTGTTCCTGGGTTGGATTGGCCTTTCGCGCAGACGTAGGTTCCTTTGATGACTTGGCTTTGGTGGGCGTTGTCGAAACCTGAACAGGAGAAATCAGGACTGGAAGACTGCATGTTGAATCCGCCTCGAACATCGTTTAGGGCAGGGAGGGATACGCTGCCAGACATGTTAGTGACAGGTTTGGGCTAGTGAGGTCTATGACGAAAGCTTACTTGGTGAAGTTACCACTGAAGTCAAGAGCTCCAGCAACCACCTGCAGCGCCTGGAAGCCATCGATAACCTTCAGCGCAGAGTTGTTGGCAATTTGATATCCACCGCTGATCTGCTTCAGCATGGGGAGTGAGATGTTGGTCAGCTGAGCATTATCGTCGAACACGAGAGACTGGCCGATTGTGGTCAAGTTGGGTGCAGCCAAGCTGGTGAAGAAGTTCTCATAGAAACCCATGGACCCATTGACAGCGGTGAGGGACGGCAACTTGACGTCGCTGCAGTTCCGGAAAGTCATGTTATAAGCCCATTCCAGGTTGGGGAACGAAGCGGTAAGACGCCTGCCATTGGCTTCGATGGTGAGAGCCTTGGTTATATTCCCCAGTTGTGTGTCGATTGACGTAAGGTATGGGTTGTTGTTGATGTTGAACGAGTCTACCGTCTGCAAGTCGATGCCGTTCAAAGAGTTAAGCTGCGTGTTGGTGATCAAGACGTTGGCAGCTCGCGAGACTTTGGAGGCGAAGGTTAGGTTTTGCAGTTCCGGCAGAGCGGACCACAGAATAGTGTCGACAGCGGTCAACCGGGCGAAGTTGAGGGTTTGCAGAGTGGTGAGCCCCGTCAGGTGAAAGTTCTTGCCGATCGTCGACAAGCTATCTGCCGACAAAGTTGACAGGTTGGTAGCGCCATCACAAGTAAGGCTGCCAGTGATCTGTTGAATCCCATTGAGCTGAATGGTGTCGGCAGCTTGTGTGGCAATGACGATGTCACCAGTGAAGGTCGAGCAGCTGGCCAACGCCGAAGCATCGCCGCTATTCTGAATCGTGGCTGTCGCTTGGCTACATTGAGCTGTGTTCCACCAAACGTTAGCTTGCGTCCTTCAATAACCTTGTAGGCTTGACAAATGACAGGAACACAGGTAAGAGATGCATTTGTCGTCCAATCACTTTCGAGTCTGCTGAGAAGAGCACAATTGCTGCAGCGTTGACGCGGTGCGAGCAAGTTAAGGTATTCCTGACTTACCAGCAGCTGTTGTAGCGACCGCAAGAGCCGGAAGGATGTACTTGAGAATGGCCATTGCTATTCTTCGTCGGACTTTGCTTGGTAACTGAGTAGTGATCAGCTTTGTTGCAGCTGCAAAGCGTGAATGTTATGTAGTAGAGATGGTGCAGATGTGATGGGAAATGATTGTGGGCGTGGGTGAAGACAAACCTGTAGTAGTGAATTAAAGCTACCGATACGGGAGAAAGATAACAGTAGTTGAGTGAAAAGGCGCGCAGAGAGCTTTGCTGAATGGTAGATGTGTCGAGCGAGTGTGAAGAATCAGAAGAAGAGAGAGAAGAGAAGCAAAGGTCTACCTGGGCAACGGGGTAGAAGCTTGGAAGGCGTGGTTGATGAATTGGGGAATGTGAGAATGGAGAGAACGACAAGTTCCTGTTTGAAGATTTCGGGTAAGAGGCTAGGGAAGGAAGAAAGGGATGGGGTGGTCGGGGCAGGAGCAATGGTCATTTGTTGTGTTCAAAACCCTTGCTAGAGAAACGGACGCGCACATCTGAGCTAGGCCCGATCAGGAAAGGCGGTACCCACCGTCTGCTGCTCTCTGGCGCGAATGGATGCGCTTGCATCCTGGCTCACAGATAACCAAAACCTGCCCGAAAAATTGGAGATGGAGAACGGCCATGATTAACATTGTCCACATTCGACAACAGTTTTCTCACTCTGGCCAGTGATCTGAGGCACAGTCACTTTCGAATGGTACCCATACTGGTAACTGACTGTCGGAGCTTGATAACTTGCGTCGTGCATTTCTCGAGTGCACGTTTGGCCTGGCGTGTCAACCCCTGCTAATATGATTGGTTCACTCTGTACTCTACGAGGTACTTGTGGGATTGAAATCTCTTCTGGATACCTCAAGGGGACTCGTACGATCAAAGCGGAGTAGGAGTATATTAGCCAATTCTCTTCGGCCGGTGGCGACGTCTCCCCGGATAAGCGGGACGCAAATAGCATACCTTAAACTTTTAAGTATCTCTCGACGATGCTGGAACGGCTGTCTTACTTCTGACAACTTTGCCGAGGGACGAAGTGATGAAAGATGAATGCATGTTGATGCACGTGCATACATTAGTCTGTTTATTGTCTACGTACGGCAATCATCTTAATTCCTAGCCTCCACCACTTATGGACAAACGACGGTAAGGTACGGTGCGTGTAATCTCTGCCGTCAAGTCTGTCAAGACCAGGTTATTCTATTGATGTGGCGCTGGTGGTGTTTATCATAATCTTCCCATCAATTAATCTCCTGTACCCTCAAACGTTTAATTCGGTCATCGCTACATTCTCCCCAACCTTCTCATGTGAATGTGCGCTAAGCGAACCATGGTTCCGGGCCTAACCGCTCCTGGAAAAGCTGTCATCGAGACATCTACGATCCAGTGATACAGTAATGTCACCCTGGCACCAAATCTGATCTTGCGCTTCATTAGCAACATGTCTTTGAGACGCTCTACAAGAGTCGCTTCTTTCCGAGCACCGGTAAATGCAGTGAGCCGGCCAGTAAGCTCCACCGGCAGCCCTGTCAAGATAAGAAAGAGCTCGGAAAACAATGCCAAAAGGACGCGGAAGTCGAGCGACCGCTCTAAAGTTGCCACGGCGCAGCCAACTCCAGACTTTGCGACCCCAGATCTACCTTCGACACCGAAGCGCAGACGGAAAGATGCCACAAAAAGCAATCCACCACCCATCACGCCCACACCTTCACAGGTTGGGATTATGACAGCTTCGTACAGCACCGGCGACATCGATGATGCTGCTCCGCCTCCCATTCCAGCCGACAGACCCGCTGAACCACATCAGACCAACGCACCCCTGAAGACACCAGGGGGATCACGACTGCTGACGTACTCTGACAAGGTCATCGACTCCTCGCCCTCGAAGACCGGCGTCCCACGACCAACCACGACCACCGACCGCCTCCTGGAAGAAGCTTGTGCCCATCTGATCAAGACAGACCCAAGGCTCAAGCCCGTCATCGAAAAGCACCACTGCCGCATCTTCTCTCCCGAAGGCCTGGCCGAAGAGGTCGATCCATTCCGCAGCTTAAGCAGCGGCATCATAGCGCAGCAAGTCTCTGGCGCAGCAGCCAAGTCCATCAAGAACAAGTTCGTCGGTCTCTTCAACCCAGCACCCGCCGATGGCAAGGAGAGCTCGCAGCAGGCCGTCAGCTTCCCAACGCCAGCGCAAGTCGCAGCGTGTGAAGTGACTTTCCTGCGTCAGGCTGGGCTCTCGGGACGCAAGGCGGAGTATATCAAGGGGCTTGCGGAGAAGTTCGTCGGCGGCGAGCTGAACGCGGAGATGCTGATTAGGGCCGGTGATGAGGAGGTGCTGGAAAAGTTGACGGCTGTGAGGGGCTTGGGGAAGTGGTCGGTGGAAATGTTTGCTTGCTTCGGGCTGAAGCGAATGGACGTCTTTTCCACGGGTGATCTCGGAGTACAGTATGTATTCCCATCAGCTGCAGGTTATACTGGGTCTTTATTGATTATCCTACAGAAGGGGCATGGCTGCACTTATGGGTAAAGATGTGGCTAAACTGAAAGGGAAAGGAGGTAAGTGGAAATACATGTCAGAGCAGGATATGCTGGAGCACTCGGCGAAGTTCGCCCCATATAGGTAGGCCTAGTGCGAATTTCGTGGTTGAAAGGGTTCCAGTTGCTGATAAGATGCAGGAGTCTGTTTATGTGGTATATGTGGAGGATAGAAGATGTAAACGTAGATGCTATCCAAAACAATTGAGGCGGTATGCGCTGTACTTTGCCATCCGCTCTTGTAATGACGCGGACCTTCAAATAACGCTAGAGTCTTTCCGACCGGTCGATCGAGCTGCACGAGTGGAAGACTGAAAATGTGGCGGGCTTGGCTGCGGACTGCAGCGTCCATCATATGATTCTTCCAAGATTTGCCCTTGGTAATCGTATACAAGCAACGGTAGGATTGGCTCTAGAGTACAGTCTACTGCACAAGTGCCTCCGCTCCTCCACCACACAAACATTGTCACTGTACACGCTCGTCCCCAAATCCTTAGGCCTTTGCCTTCCGCCTGTACACAACCATTGCTTCCAAATCGTCGCGCTCCTTCGACTCAGCTTCAATTGCTTGTATGAATGGCGTGAGATAGGGTGTATCCTGTTTTTAAGAGGCATCAGCGAAGAAACCGCGCCGGAATCCAATATATTCTAGTATATACCTCCTCCGGTTTGGTTTGTTCCTCCTTAGGAAGAAGCTGATGCGCAAGCGAACACTGTAAGCCTTTTAGCGTTTTGCTCCACCCTCATAGTCAAGCTCTCCTTCCAAGCCAACGGACCTGGAAAGCTCTCCTCAAACGGTATACACGGTCATAGGCTTCCTTTGGCGGCAGTCGTTTGAGAGCCAACAGAACCGTATTGCTCTCCTCAGGAATCAAATCGTCGGCCCTGCAAATGTTGATACGTAAGCGCCCCGAATGCAATTGATCAACCTCCACATCCTGTTTCGAGTGCGATCGCAAAGGTATGGAATCGACAGCTCACGGAGAGGCGTCATACTTCAATCCAAGCTTCCTGTAACCCGCTGCGTCCGCGTACCAGTCCGCCAGCGGGGTCATCCAACGTTTAAGCCATGGTCGTTTGATGATGAATTTTGCGAGCGAAGGCGCAGACATGGTTGTACGCCGGACAGGGTATGGGAGAGGGGCGTGGCTTGTGTCTGTACCGAACTGTAAGATATGATGAGGTCGAGCAGACCGGTTAGCTTTTCGGGTGTCGATGATATTATGTCAGCAGCCCGCTCGCTAGCTTGTAGCTGGAAAGCTCGGACCAAGTCCGGCTTCAATGGGCCTTTCTGACACAACACTTCTTGACTTTGCTGTGTTGATTGGGACCGCTCGTTTAGCTACGTCGAAAGCCAAGCAGTAACGCATCGCTTTCGCCACGGTAGTCAAGAATCGTCAATGGAGCAAGTCAATCGCTAGGAAGCTTGCTGTCGGGCGTGCTGTGGGTGTTCGGACCCCGCACACCGCACACTCAAGGACCGGAGACAGGCGTCAGCCTACTGAACCACAAAGAGCTGCTGTCTCAATTCGACATTCGTAGATGACTTGTCGCAGGGGAGCTCTGAACCTCCGAGATGTCTCTCGACCGCACAGCGTCCGCGACATCCAACAACCCCCAGCAGTACGCTACCTCGAACGAACCACAAGCTCCGGCGGACTACACCGGAGGCTCGGTCCTAGGAGCACCGATTACTCGCCTGGAGGATTTGTCAACAAAGCTTCCTCGTCCTTACATAGTACCGTTCTGTGGTGCATGGGCTGGCGCTGCTTCCGGCATAGTCACATGTCCTCTCGATGTGATCAAGACAAAGCTGCAAGCGCAGGGTGGCTTTCAACAACGGAGAGGCGGCATTGGCGCGAATGTTCACTTGGCATCTCGTGGTATGGTACAAACGGCGGAGTCCATATGGAAGGAAGAAGGAGTCAGAGGAATGTACAGGGGCTTGGGCCCAATGCTGCTGGGCTACCTTCCAACCTGGGCCGTTTATCTCACAGTGTATGAAGGGTCCAAGGACTATTTCGCCACGAAGACTGGTATGTAAAAATTCAAATAAACCTATGAAGCCGCGCCTATTGACAGAGGACTAGATAATGTGTGGTTTTCTCGTGGGTACGCTTCTGTAACTGCGGGTGCCTGTTCGACCTTGGTCACAAATCCCATCTGGGTCATCAAGACGAGACTCATGGCCCAGTCCGGCTGGAGAGCAGCCAGTAATAACGCACGGCCGCCCTGGCACTACTCGTCTACGCTTGACGCTGCACGGAAGATGTACCGAAGCGAGGGCATACTAGCTTTTTATTCCGGACTCGGGCCTGCGCTGCTTGGTTTGGCTCATGTGGCGGTGCAGTTTCCTTTGTACGAGTACTTCAAGATAAAATTCACTGGTCTAGGCATGGGGGAGCAGGACGACAATGACTCCAATACCCATTTCTGGGGCATATCGCTCGCTACCTTCCTCAGCAAAGTCTGCGCGAGTACGGCAACGTATCCTCACGAGGTCTTGCGGACCAGATTGCAAACACAGCAACGCTCGCATCCGGTACCTTCACCAGAGGGCATTGCGTTCCGAGGAAGCTTGGATGGGCCACAAAATCGGGGTCGTCCACCTGGCGCGGCATCTTCGGATGGCATGCGGAACGTGCCTCGCTATCGTGGAACCGTTAGCACGTTCAAGACGATCCTGGCAGAAGAGGGCTGGAGGGGGTTTTATGCTGGGCTACCCACGAACCTGGTGCGAGCGGTACCAGCCGCAATAACCACAATGCTTACCTTCGAATATCTGAAAAAGGCTATCTATAAGTTGCAAAGAGAAGGCCGAAGGAAGCTGGATAGAGATGCTGTAGCATTGTAAGACCACTTCCCTTGGCTGCTCTAGAGTTACAACGGACCTTTGCCTAGACACCGATCTTAGAGACTGCCCACATCTTCTTTTTGCACGCACAAACATCGGTCTGTGGTCTTATCCTTTTCGGTTCTCGATTTCCATCATGTGCGAGGCGAGTGGCGCAACAAGGAGTTACGGAGCTGTGATGTTTCCTTTGAGCGCTGGGTTCATCTGCGGATATGTTATTGGATCGAGGAGGTCAACATCGGCATACAGCGAACATGCGTTTGAGGATCATTACTTCCAATGTCATGCCACAAGCTCGAGACTTGTTGCTGTTGAGCGGTACTATGTTGCGAAGATACCTGTACATGGACTTTCCGTATCTAAGGTTATTCGATTCAATCATGATGACAGAATCAGGGAGGACGCCATGGCATTCTTGACTGTGCTAGTGAGACACGGCCAAGTTCGATTGAAACCCAATAATGGCACGTTGGAAATAATCGATAACTTCTAGGTGTAAATTTCCCAAACCCTTGGAGTAGATTGTGATTGATTCGGTAGCTGGATTCTCTCCATTGTTCTCAGGGACCAAATCGATACCACTGTGGTGTCGGTGAATATTTTAGAATGATATTGAGTAGCTTGCAAGGTTACAGTAGGGTCAGAAACTCTAACGTATTTCCCTGTTACCCGAGCCACCTGCCTATTCGGGCCACCTCGCTGTCGCTTATTTTGCAATGTCAAAACAGCTGGAATTATTGAAATATCCACACCACTAGACTAATTACATGAAAACTGAATAGTTCATGGCCATTTCCTTTCAAACCAGCTTCGCAAATTCAACTTTACCCCTTAATGCATGATATCTAGCTGATTTAATAGTCAATTCCTTCATTCTATTCTCTTCTTTCTGTATTATGACTCTATTCTCATTGACTGTAAGAACTCAGGCATTTTCAGCAGCCTTTCATGACTGCTTCTTTTGTCACTGCTGCTGTTTCTCAAGAAGTTTCTGATTAGTCTGTTGTAAGACTGCTCTATCTGTCACAGCTGTTAAGACTGTGTTCTTTAGACTTAAGACATATGAATGCAATGACAGAGTCATATCAGCAAGAACCTCATTCACAAACTAATTGATTTAAGTTGCTGTATGAGATGTAACAGTGATGTTGACCTGAACTTCATTGAAACTTGTAAAGAATGCAAAGAAAGAAGTTGTTGATCAAGAAAGATTTGAAGTAATAATAGAAGAATCATATGAAACAAGTTCAGCAGTTTATCATGCACTAAGAACATTTTTAATTGTAATAGCTGTTGATCTAGCCTTCTGATAATAGTGCAGAAAGTTCATCTTACTGACATTAACAGCACTATAATGAGAGTGCTCATGCACTAGTTTCTTGTAGGTCTTAATTAATGAGTTAAAGACTTCAACATTCAGTGACTGTAACAAATAAGTTGAATGAGGTGAAAGACACAAAGCAATAATGCTATAATCACAGCAGTACTAAATAAAGTCACTAGATACATGACTTTCATGATCATTCAGTATTAAGAGTCAATGAATTTCTCAAGTTTGTGCTGTAGTGTGTAGATCAAAGACCTTTAGTCATTGAATGACTGATAAAACAATCTTATCATTCTTGATAAAATCTAGTCAAGCCTGCTGTATGCCCTTGTTCTTGAAGATAAAGTAAAAAGAAAGAACATTGTTATTAAAACACACACACTCAATAAGAAACACTCAGTTTTAATTGTCAGCTTGAACACTGAAAGCTTGTCTTTCTGTACATCATATTATGTTATAAGTTGAACTCATACTAAGGTCTTATGATCTAGTTGCTTACTAAGACCCTAAGACTAAAGCACATTATCTTCTTGCTTCTGTATGAAGCTTTTTTTTTCTTCTTTTCTCTTCATAGTATTCTTCTTGTATTTAGAAATTATCAATTGAGCGTCAGTCTCATTGCAAACTCATGACATTAAAATACTATTCTCATTTAAACCTGACCTACACTAAAGACCTTGTCATACAATTGTTAAAATCAGTGCAGAATGAGTGCAGAAACCTCTATAACAGATGAAGTGAAGACTGTTGCTGAGAAGATTCTTTCTTAAGTGCAAATACTTATAACAAAACTACACAGCATGAAGAGTCATATAAAAGAGAACATGCAGAACATGAAGGCTTGTACAAATCTTCTTTACATCTTTATGATGAATTGAGACAATCTCACACTGACTACATCAGTAGATACAGCTATTTCAACATTAACTGTTGCAACATCATTGTCTTCTCAAGAATCAGTCAATTGTACAAACAGTCTCATCTTAAAGCAGCTCATTGCAGCAATGAGTGTGAATTAGCACTTAAAGCAGTGTCTTTCTGACTCACTCAGATTCAGAGAAAAAAGAGTGAAATTCAGACCTTGACTACAACAAATTGTCACTAAATTGAATGTGAACATGTTGAACAACAATGTCAGTGTGCAGTTCTAATCCTTACACAGTTGACTGAAAGAGTTGGCTTTAAGTCAAGTCACACCTTGAATTGTGACTTGTATCAAGCCAAATGAAGCCTCAAAGAACACAATCATTGAAGAGCTGATCAATCAACTTCAGCATGTGTACAACAACTCAGAATCAAGAGAAAGAGCAACTTGTACTTTAAAAGCATTAAAACAGAAAGAAAAGCCATTTGCAAGACATCTGACCACCTTTGAACAGACATTGCTGAAAGCAAAAGGCTTAAAATGAGATAATACTATTAAGAAGACATTTCTCAGTAACAGTCTAGATGTAGTGCTCACATGAGCTCTGATTGCAACATTAATTTCTGTATTGTATGATAAGTACATTACTCTATTGCAGTGAGTCAGTCACAATTTAAAGTTAATTCAAAAGACTGCTACTCAGAAGTGTTGTATGATCACTATCATCATCACACAGCAGTCTCACTCTGACTTCATGAACTGAAAAGTCATCAGACATGTCAGTGTGACAGCAGCAGAGACTGAAGAGAAATACAAAGCACAATGAGTGTCAGAGAAGAAAGTGACAGAGTGTCATACAAAACAGCTGTGCATGCAATGTGAAGAGAGTAGACATTTTGTTAAAGAGTGCAAACTTCTATCAGTTGTACAATCTTAAATCATCAACACTACTGCAGCTGAAATCATGAAGAAAATAACAGAGACAGATAAGAACTCAAAAAAAGAGTAGCTTTTAGTGAAAGTTGCAGCTGAGAGCAAACAAAGTGTGATAAAAGCTGAAAGAAGTTTAAGAAACAGATGAACAGTGTTCTTTTCACTATGTCAACATTAATCAATAAGAAGTCATATGCACATATTTTGTACAACACAGAATGTCTGTTTTATAAAATAATCACTTCTTGCTTTGCTAAAAATTACAATCTACAGTGCATGAAGATAAGATCTCATACAATTACAGAGTTTGATGAACCTTTAAATTCATCAGTAAATAAAGTAACTGTCATACAGATTGATATTAACAAACATTAGAAGTTAAGAACATTCTTTTATATTGTCTCTAAGATAGTGTTCTACAACCTTATACTAGATTTATCATAAATAAAGCAGAACAAGATCATATTGAATGCAGACAGAGCCTCTTTTATGATTAAATTCACAGAAACTATCATATGAAACAGAGAAGCTTCTGCTGAGAGTGAGTTCAATCATGTTATGATGTCAGCTACATTCTTTACAAATCTTATATAGAAGAAAGAAGAAAAACAAAAGAAAATTGAGGTGTTCTCAGTCAGCATGACTGATATTGAAAAAGCTTTATTCTCACAAAAGAAGACTGATCTGAGAACTATACTCTCTAATCATTATCATGAGTTTTTAAATGTGTTTAATCATACAATGACTGAGAAGTTGTCTTTCTTAAGAAAAGAAGACACAGATCATCAGATTGAACTAGAAAAGATGAATGAAAAAGAGTCAAAAGTACTCTGAGGTTCTTTATACAACATGATGAGAGAAAAGCTACTAATGTTGCACAAAACATTAACAGAACTTTTGAATAAACAGTTCATACAAGTCAGTAACTCATCTGCTGCAGCATCTGTTTTATTCATACAGAAGTCAGAAAATGAACTTCAGTTCTGTGTGAATTACTGTGACTTGAACTGAATCACTCAGAAGAATCATTACTCTCTTTCATTGATATATGAGACTCTGCAAAACATTAAACAAGCTCAATGATACATCAAGTTAAATGTCATAGCAGCATTTCACAAGATTTGAATTGCTGCAGAGAACAAATAAAAGACAGCATTTTGTACAAGGTATGAGTTGTATGAATGAATGATGACTTCTTTTAAGCTAGTCAATGTCTCAAGCACATTTCAGAGATATATTAACTGAGTCTTGCAGAACTTTTTAAATGAGTTTTGTTCAGTTTATGTGAATGATATTCTCATCTTCACTGATGAGTCTTTGCATCAGCACTGAGATCATGTACAAAGAGTACTACTATGACTTTGAGAAGTTGGCTTACAGATTGACATTGACAAATGTGAGTTTGAAGTCAAGTCAATCAAGTATCTAAAGTTCATTCTGAAAGCTGAAAAGAGTGTACAAATGAACCCTCAGAAGATGAAGACAATCATGAATTAACAACTCTTTAAGTCAGTAAAGAGAGTACAGAGTTTCATAAACTTTACAAACTTTTACTGAAAGTTCATCAAGAACTTTTTCAATCTGATTATGTCAATGATGACTCTCATACAAAAGAACATGTCTTTTAAGTGAATCAAGAAAGCTGATCAAGATTTTAAGAAGCTAAAGACTATGTTCATTTCAGTGCTGATCTTAATTCTGTTTGATCATACATGTACAACTGTGATGAAAACAGATTTCTCAGATTGATGCATAGATGAAACTCTGTTACAGTTAATGAATAATGTGTGAAGGCCCTGTGCCTACTATTTAAAGAAGAATGCATCTGCAGAGTGCAATTATGAAATTTATGATAAAGAGATGCTGATCATCATACAATGCTTGAAAGAATAAGATGCAGAATTGAGAAGTGTGTCAAGTTTTCAGATTTGTATGAATCACAAAAATCTGAAATACTTTATGACAGTTAAAAAGCTTACAGAGCAACAAATAAGATGATCTTTAATACTGTTGTGATACAACTTCTTCATACTATACTTGTTAAAGAATCAGAATGAGAGAGCAGATACTTTGTTAAGACATAAGTAAGATATGTTAACAGGTCTCTCAGATGATAGAGTACAGCATCATACAACACAGATAATACACTCTGAAATGATGAGCAAGTCTATACAGACTGCCTCAATGACAGTAGTGAATATATTGATACCTGTACTTGTACAAGATCAGAATCTGTTCAGTGAAGCCACAAATCTCAAACAGATGTAAGTGAATGCTGAGACAAGAGACAAGTTGTATGAGAAGCTGTGTCAAGCAATTTGAGAACAACAGAGATCATTTTTCACTGTTTTAAAAGTGAGAGTATTCATAACAAAATGCTTCTTAAGCAATGAAGAAAAGCTACTCTTTTGTGAAAGACACTAAGTGCTGTTCTCAGAATTTCTTTGTATGAGACTGATTTAGTATACACATGACTCAACAATGACTGAACACTCAGAAATAAATGTAACTGGTGTTTTCTTATCACAACAGTTTTTTTGACCTGAGATGCTACAGAATGTTCATACATTCTGTCAAAATTGTGACAAATGTCATATGAACAACAGCTGAAAAGACCACTGACAAGGCTTCTTGAAGCCTCTACCTGTATTGAAGCAGATTTGATGAAAGATATTCATTGACTTTGTAGTAGATTTACTGTCAAGTGAGAGTTGTATGAATCTTCTGATAATTACAGATTGTTTTAGCAAAAAGATAATACTGAAACTGTGCAAGAATATAACTGCAGAATGAGTGACTCAGACATTCATACAATGTTTCTATTGAGCTCATGAGCTTTTTATCACAATAGTCTCAAATTGAGGCACTCAGTTTGTGAGCAGCCTATGAAAGAGAGTCTGTTAACTTTTGAAGATTGTACAAAGAGTGTTCACAGCATATCACTCAAAAACTGACAGAGCAACTGAGCAAATGAATCAGAATGTTGAGCTGTACATTCATATGTTCTTCAATTATAGTCAAAATAACTGAGCAAGCCTGCTTCTCATGACTGAGCTAGTCATAAACAATCATGACTTTGATTCAACAAAGATGAGCTTCTTTTTCTTGTCTCATGAGTATCACATGAAGTCTCTACAACTACTTGAGAAGTTGAAGCCTGTACAATGTGTGAAAAGTTCAGTACAGAAAGCTGATCAAATTGTACAGAAGATGAAAGAAGTCACAGAGTGAGCACAGATAACTATGACTGTCACTCAGCAAATACAGAAAGAAATGATGCATCAGAAGAAACAACAGTCTTATAACTTTAAGAAAGAAGACAAGATCTGACTAAATCTTAAAAACATACATATGAACCATCTGTGCAAGAAGTTTGATGCAAAGAATGTCAAGTACATCATTGTTAAGAAGATTAGCTCACATTTCTTCTGTCTGAACACACTGTCAGGTATTCATAATGTGTTTCACTTGATCATGCTTCAGTCAGCAGTCATGAACACTCTCTCTTCTCAGTGTACAACAGATCTGCAACTCTCATCACAAATTGTAAGTGATGAAGAAGAGTTTAAGATAAAGAAGATTCTGAAAAAGAAATTTGTATGACATAGAGAAGAATTTAAGAAGAAGTACTTGATGAAATGAATCAGTTATATCTGACTCACATAAGAACCAGCATTTGTTCTGAAAGACACAATAACATTAAACTGATGAGAGTTAATGTAATCTGAGGTGACTAGATCTTAACCATATGCAAGAAGACTGAGGTGATTCATGAGTTTGAGAAATTGTATGAAGTTCAAAATTTAGTGTTGAATTTATTTGATTTATTTCTATGCTAATTATTAATGATGCCTTCTTGATTTTGTTAAAGCTACTTGTTCTGAGCACCACACAGAGATGAGACATACAGCACAGATGTTATACACAGCTCATACAACTAAATCTATACTAAAGGCAATGCAAGAAAAGAAAAAGAAGTCATACGTACCTAAAGGTCAAGGTCAATAATGACTGTTCTTGCTGACAACAGAGCTGATGCAATTCACCTCAGTTTAGCAACATGCTCACTCTCATTGACACTGTCATTATTCTCATTATCTGAGATGACAATGAGCACATCATTGTTGCATACAGAGTAGCAAGTAGTGTGATCATGTTATTTGCAGTTGCTGCAACACTCATTAAAATGTTTTGATGTACAATGACATTCTGAAAAGAGTGTCATATCACATTCTCAACAGCTGATACAACTGTTAAGAATCAACACACCTTGACTCTGAATCAGAATGACATTGATGTACAATGATCAATGAGTTCTTATCTGATTTGATGTGATACATTGCTGTACAAACAAAATGTTCACACTGAGCAGTGTGAGAATGATCATTGTCTGAGAAAAGTGAGTGTATCAAGCAAGCTGCTGTTGATCAACAAAGAGAACAGAATTAACATCAGTGTTCACAAGAACAAGAGCAACAATGTAAGTGTTGTACAAAATGAGGGTTCTACAAGTTGTCAGCTCAGAGACACATACTTGTACAACACTTACATGATGATTGTTGTTGTTGTTGTTGTTGTTGCTGCTGAGCTTGTTGTATGAGAGTCAGTGCTGACATATTCAATCAAGAAAGGTTTCACATATAAAAGGTGTCAGTGAAGAAGTTAAAGAAGAAAGAAAAAAAGAAGTCATATGTGAGGTGAGGGGTTTATAACTCACTTCACTGACAAATAAGCTCAAGTGAATTGTCAGAGAAAACCACACAAGCAATGAAAAAATTTTCATCTGCAAACCTTACTCATATGAAGCAGAAAAACATGTGTCAACAGACATTAACAATCATACAACAACCTTTTCAGAAGCTTAAGACACAACCTTGAAAAGAAAAAAAAGAGGTGATGTCATAAGTTAAACTCATACTAAGGTCTTATGATCTAGTTGCTTACTAAGACCCTAAGACTAAAGCACATTATCTATTCACTTCTGTATGAAGCTCTTCTTTTTCTCTTCATAGTATTCTTCTTGTATTTAAAAATTATTAATTGAGCATCAGTCTCATTGTGAACCTGTGATAAGAGTCTCTGTAATGAAGCTTTATATTATATCTTATGTAATGTATTCATTCTTAGTATACACTGACAGTATACCTCACTGTTCATCTCATTTTAATGAGTTAAATGTCAATGTTCAAAGTTCTTAAAATGCTCAGTCATACTTTTAATTCTTTATCTGTTCATTTGCTGCAGACTCATTAACAAATATCAGCTGATTCACAGTTTAATTAAACAGTTATATTATTCACTCATCTCATAATTAAGAGTCTCATTCAGTAATCTTTTATTGTAGCTATAGAAACAGAAACAGTAGTCATTACAGTATCAATAAAGAGATCTTACTGTCTTTTATGTTAATTTTAGTCTCTTTAAAGTGTCTGTAAGTGTTGTCTTGCTTACAGTAATCTTAAATTCATTTTATAAAAATCAGATCATTTCATTATGATATGCAGTGAGTCATTAATTGAGATACTTAATGAGTGTCTATTGTTATTCATTAACATGAACTTTCAGAACATTAAGAATGACTTACATTCTTTATTATCTTAGGTAAAGTTCTCAGATGTTCATTTTTAATGAGTCTTGAAGATATAACAGTATCTCAGATTTATTTGTAAGTTTGTATTTGTTAAATTTGATAATAAAACATCTGAGTATCAATGTGGATCACTGATGTGCTCAGCCCACATGTCAATTGAATGTCAATAAGGTCTCTGACATTGTCTGAGAGTGCCTTAGGCATTCTGAGTCAATGAAGGCAATAATGGTGGCTATAGGAGGTGGAATGGTGGGTAGGAAGGATTTTCCTATTATTTTTGTCGAGGTTTCGCTAGATTTTCGGAACGGCGTAAAGTTTCCGACCCTACTGTACCGTAGCTCTGCATGGCCCTCGTGGTCAGGTTCGGGAGCAGCCGATTGGCTCGAGAGGTCTGCGCCGGGAACTTTCTTAGAGCATCTTGATATTTTCTGTCTCTTGGCCTCCAGTCTTCTGAGTGGGCTATGGCACAAAACCCACTCTCAACGTCTTTTCTATACATATATGGTCAATGCGGAAGAGTCAACAAAGTCACCTCGCCATGAAGCCTTTCAGATCGGCGGCACTGTTTGCGCCGGCTTCCCCATGGACATGTCGTCAATGCCTGCGAAAGCAACGGCAATTGGCTGGCCCACAACGTTTCTTGACACAAAGCGTTAGAATACCGAGAAGAACGGGTAGAAAGAGAGCGGTGCTGCTTGCTGCTGGTGGTGGTACGCTTGGGGCTGGGGCTTTTGCCTTCACTGACGACGTGAAGCATGGTTATGCGGCAGTTGAGAGAACAAGCCGAGTAGTGAGTACACTGGCTGTGTGTATGAACGAGTAAGTGCTGTTCCTACAAACCGATCCCTTATGTGGCTGATCCTTCTTGCGTGTAGCTACCGAGTTACGTTAAAACGCAAGACTGACAACGAAGAAGAGCGGTCATCTATTCTAAAAGCATGCCACAAACGCTGCGCCGAACGGACTTTACGAGTGCTGGAGAAGAATGGCTCCATCTTTATCAAGCTCGGTCAGCATCTGAGCAGCATGAACTACCTTCTCCCTCCCGAGTGGACAAGTACATTTTTACCGCTACAAGACAAGTGCCCTGTCTCGTCATTCGAGTCAGTCGAAAGTATGTTCGTCAGGGATACTGGCCATTCGATATCAGACCTTTTCCATGATTTTGAGACCGAGCCCATTGGGTCTGCGTCACTAGCTCAAGTTCATCGCGCAACGATGAAAGTGACAGGACAAGAAGTTGCGGTGAAGGTACAACATCCGGCATTGGAGGAATGGGTGCCGCTGGACTTGGCACTGACACGCTTTACTTTCTCCACGCTGAAAAGGTTTTTTCCGGACTACGACCTCGAGTGGTTATCAGCCGAAATGGAATCTTCTCTGCCGCAAGAGCTGGACTTCGTACAAGAAGGAAAGAACGCAGTTAGGGCTAGAGGTTACTTCAAGGATATTCATGATGCACCTCTGGTGATACCTGAGGTCATGTGGGGAATGAAGCGCATACTTGTCATGGAGTACATCTCAGGTCACCGGACTGACGATCTAAATTACATCGATTCAAATGGCATAGATCGAGACGAAGTGTCTGCAGCACTCTCACGTATTTTCAATGAGATGATATTTGCTGAAGGCGCACCACTGCATTGCGATCCTCACGGAGGCAATATTGCCATTCGGAAGAACACGTCAAGACGAAAACCGAATTTCGACATCATCCTGTATGATCATGGCTTGTATCGGGACATACCAACGCAGCTGCGGCGGGACTACGCAAAGCTTTGGCTTGCAGTGATTGACGCTGATGAGCAGAGGATGCGCGAGTACGCTTATAAAGTGGCCGGTATCACTGATGAGGAGTTTCCTCTGTTCGCCAGCGCCATCACAGGAAGAGACTATCGTGAGCTCACAAAGTCTGTGGTATCATCAAGATCTGAGCAAGAGAAGGAGAATATCTCTGATGCAATGGGTGATGGTATGTTGCAGCAATTGGTGCAGCTGCTAGGACATGTGCCGAGGATAATGTTGCTTATCCTCAAGACCAATGATCTGAGTGAGTCCGACTTCAACTACGGATGGAATGCTTTACTGACCCTGACCAGCTCGAAGTTTGGACGAGAACCTGCACACCAGGCAGGGACCTGTCCGTACCTTTCTCATCCTCGCAAGATACTGTTCGAGAACCGTCTTTCGGGAACAGATGGAGCTCATCTCCCAGCACGGAAGCGTACTCTGGCCGAGGAATCTCTTCAGATTAGCTGTTGCTTGGGCATCTTATATGCGAGTGGAGTTGAAGCTGTCATTGTATGAGTACTATCTTTCGGCCAGGAGCCTGGTCGGCATGCCCTCATCTTTATGATCTTCAGCGTGGCGTTTGGGAAGACCCTGGGCGGGAAAGCTTCACATAAAGTATTCACCATAGTATTAGACAGGCATTACGTCTTGGGATGAAGTCCATTTCAGGCGTGAATCGATCGTGTCCTGACGTGTTGCATACCTCCCACATCAATTGAGAAGAGATCGCACCAGAACAGCGACATTTACGTGACGTCCTCTGTGAACTGATCATGCACAATCTTCACCCGCGTAAAGAGATCTCAAACCCCCATCTGTCACCGTACAAGTACATACACGCAGTTACATACTCGCAAGCATATAAAACCCCAAACAACAACCAATCACCTTTCTCAACTCACACCCCAACCCCTTCACCTACCCACACCCACACCCACACCCACACAAAAAAATCCGCAAACCACCACACCACAGCACACCACAGCACACCACCCAACAACCATCCACCAACAATGCCACCACCCCCGAAATCCACCCTCAACTCCCGCGTCCGTCTTCGCCTCCCAATCCCCCATCTCCCTACCCACGCTCCTCTCGCCCCACCAACCCACCAATCCTCCACCCCACCTCATCACTAACTCCCTCCCTCCCTCCGTCTAAACCCTAACAGCGCCCCTCGCGGCCCTAACGATGGCCGCCCTCCTCTTCGTCTACGCGCGGTCCGGCATCGCGACGCCGATGGCGGGCAGATCAGTTGGAGAAGGGAGAGTCTGAGACGGCAGGGGTTGTTGGGGGCTGTGGGCGTGGGTGGGGGGGGTGAGGGGGAGGGGATGGTGGGGGATAAGAGGGAGTGGGAAGGGGAGAGGGTTAGGGTTAGGGAGAGGGCGATGGCGAGGCGGAGGGGTAGGGAGGTGAAGGTGAGGGTGAGGGTGAGGGTGAGGGTTAGGGTTGGGGAGAGGGGGGCGGGAGGGGCAGGAGGAACTTGCAGCTGGGTTTCCGGAATCGGGGAAAGGCGTTTGCTTGCGATGGACTTGCTTGATGTGCGTAGTTCGTTACTCGCTGAAGTATTGACTGCGATGAAATCACGAAGGAAGCGAAATCCAGGGCCCTTGTCGGCTTATATCCTGGCGCTCTCTCCTCTAGTTGGTATGGTGGTGTACAGTACTCCACGTCGGACTAGGCTCGGCGCCTATTGAGACTAGTTTGCGTACCTTGAAGCATCTCTGTTTTGGATCCGTATATCCATATCAGTGGGATGGTGGGAAATGAGTATCACGCAACTGGCGCATTTGCTGAGGACGAAGAGATGGCAATGAACGCCATAGAGATAACTAGGCAAGACCTGGCTGGCGTTGGGGTCAGGGAAGTTGGAAGGAGAAGGCAAAGCTGGGATCGTGTTCGTTTGATTTAATAGAGAAAGACACAACAGTTAGGTATACATGCGCCTATGCTATGCTATGCTATGTTCCATTGATAACGCCAATAAAATGCAATACCCCCTGTTTGAATGACATAATGAATGCATAAGCCACCTCATGAAGGAAGTCAAGACCAGCGAGCATCTCCACTAGCCTGTCTCCTGCGTCTCGAATTGGAGACTGGCATCGGGACTGCAGAAGGCGTGACGTTTTCCTCCTTCTTCGGCGATCCCAACATGGACAGTCGCGACGAGCGACTCGACGTCGTCCGAGGCAGTCTGCTCTTAGCAGCAACGTTATATCCACTACCGAAACCTACCGTGGCGGTTGAACCACTTCCATCCCGGCTGGTAGGTCTGAACGGTATAGACCCGCTAATGCCGTTTCGCTGTCTACTCTCCCTAGTGTTGAAGTATCCGTTCGACTGCGTAGACCGACTGCTCGTCGGTGTTGGCGGCATCGACTGGCTACCCATCAAGCTAGGCGGTGTGGTGTTGGTGCTTGTCGCACGCGTACGTCTTGCTGTCCGTCGTCTGCTGCCATTGATCCCGAGCTTTTCGTTCTCTTCGCACGATTTGACTAGCTCGCCGGCCATGTTCCGCACCAACACCGCCGGATCATGTACCACAAGCCGCTGAACAGCATCCAGAATGCCAGTGTCGCCAATAGAACCTGCATGCTCGTAGCTAGCTTCACAGATACTTCGTAGTATACGGAGAAGATTCAAACGAATGACTGGCTTATTGGTTTGTAGCTTCTGGAGAAGACGGGAAAACAAGTCGGGATGAGCCAGACTCGAAGCGACAAGAGGACTGAGACGTAGAAGCTTTTGCAACGGTTCGAGAAGACCTTCGAAGAAATTGGCCTTGGAAGTGGTGAAGCAATTAACGATGGCATTGGTGAAGGATCCGTCCAGTAGCTGCTCCTCAACTTTGGCCGTCTCTTCCTGTAGCCTGCAAAATGAGCGATGTAACCGTAGTCATGTCACGATGATCGCTTACCAGATGAATATTGCATCCAGAGCCGTGACCTGCCAATACGGATCGGCAAGCAAGGAAACATAGAAGGATAAACCTTTGTTCTTCCATAGCTCTCGTCGACCAACTTTGCCGGAGTGCGCCATGTCGCAAAGTATAGGAAGCGCGAACTCTTTGAGCGGCCGCTCGGTATTGACAATGCGCTGGAGGACTGGTATAATCCCGTTCAAGGCTGCATCTTCTTGCCTAGGTTTGCTAAGACGACAAAGGTTGTATAACGTATTGAGCACCTGATTAGATATTTCCCGAAAATGTGGTTCTTTCGTACTCGACCTCAAAAGTGCGATCAGGGTGTCGATGGCGTTTGCGTTTTGCAGGGAATCTAAAGTGGTCGACAGCATGGAAAGGTTCTTGATGAATTTGAGCATCGTGATCTGATGCGTTGGCGACATCCGTCTCAAGTCTCTCAGCACGCCTGCAGACCGTCAATATGATGAACATCAAATGGCAAACCAATGACTTACGATACAGAACCGTCCGATCGGCTACAAGTTCCTTGACGTGATTCTCAGCTTGGGAGAAGAGCAAAAAGATGTTTGCGATGCGCCCTTCACACAGTTCTGCGAGCTCTCCTTCTTCATCAAGAACTCTGCTCAACACGAGAGATAGTGGATCAAGCACCGAATTCCTCGAAAAGATCCGGCAGAAGTCATTCTTTGGGGTTGGACCCTAGAAAGGTCAGCGAGTTTACCGTGCCCCAAAATCTTCACTACACACCTGAAGTTCGAAGACGCTCCAGACCCCATTTACTCCAATGAGTACTAGATCTCGTTCATCTTCGTAGTCCTCCTCTAGGAACTCTACTAGCACATTCAGACCGCCACAGCTGACAAACATTTGCAAGGTCAGCGTCGAAGTTTGGTACATCTGCCTCACGAAGGCTGCCGCTTCCAACCTGATCTCGCTTGAATACTTCTTCGATGCGAACTTGGTGATGATGGGGATACCCCCAACAAAGCACAGATTCTCTTGAATCTCAACATCGCTGAAAATGATCTGCTCGAACCTCAGCCGATACCCATCGATGGGAGCCTTAGAGTCACCTACAGCATTGACAATCTTCAACAGGCGTAGTATGACGTCTCTTCGGCGGCAAGTGTCGAGAATTTCTAGCATTGGTAACATTCCATGAGCGCTGATGATGACATTCTTTGTTTCCGGAGAATCTGATAGGACGTCCATCTGAAGGAAGTCAGCTTTCAAATTTATTGAGTGTAAGTCGAGACAAACCAGCTGCTCAGATATATCCGACAGGATATCTTCGGCCTGAGTCGTTTTGAGAGAGCTAACAAGACTCTCTATCTGTGTGCACAGCCTAGCGTACTTATCTCGGGCAATATTGGCTTCGAGATCTACAAGTGGTTAGATTGAACATGATCTGTGATTGCTATAACCAACCCATCTCGTCAAAACCCTCCTCAAATTGGGCGAAAGGGTCGTCCTCATCATCGTCATCACCAAGCTATGCGCCATCAGCAAGCGACCGACAAAGGGTTGCAAGGGAATCACCCATGAATTATTGGATAACTTGGATTGGAGCATGAGCGTGCCGCCATCAGATCCCTGTTCACTCTCCGGTTTATCAAGGATTGCTTCTCCTTTGCCGAAGACGTCTGAGAAGTCTTCGTCCTGTTCGTCTTCGGCATACCTCTGGATCTCTACGGAAGATCTTGCCCTCCGCATCGAAGGTTGTCTGAGAGGTGGTGGTTGTTTCCTTAGACTACCGCCGAACCTTGGAGGCTGCATAGCTCGGGGCAAACTCTGCAAGTCCGAAGGATGGAAAAGTCTCGGTGAAAGTGAGTCGTCATTCTAGGGCTTCAGTCAGCGACAAATCATGAGAGCGAAACGCACAGAGTCTGTTTTATTCACCTTTAGCTTTCTCTCAAAAATGCCATCATTGCCAGCAATAATATCCGAGTAGCCTTCGATAAAATTCTCGTCGTATGCCATCGTAGGTCTCGGCGGCTTGGCGAGCTTCTTCTGCGCCTGCTGGAGCTGACGAGGTGCAGCACGCTGTGCGACTCGTTGAGGGCTCTTCCACTCTGCCGACTTTGTAGGTGAAGTCTTCTTGCTGTGCTTCGAATCTACTTTGCTCGGGTGGTATGGACGAATCGTCTGTAGTGGATCGGTCTCGATCAGTCGCATTGGGCTCTTGACCGTCAACTCTCCCTCGAAGTTATTGTCCCAATTCTCTTCTTCAGTAACAGTCTCAAACGAAGCGTAAGCCTTGAGTTTCTCCGAAGAGAGCATGCCGTTGAAGTTATCGTGCGGTCTTAAGTGAGGCAGCTGCAGAGCGCTAGGCGATATGGCGGACGCAAAATCGTTATCCCAGTTGTCATCTCCTGTGCTCTCGGGTGAACGAAATTGTTCTGCAATAGCGCGAGCTTTAGGTAGATGAAGAGCTCCTTTCGCCGGGGTTGCAGGAATTGCAGGCGTCTCACGGCGCGCTGGAATAGGGCTTGACGACATTGGCCGTGAGGCCTTGCGTAAAGAGCCTGCATTGGGAGACTTCAGCGCCTCATTCCACTGTTGCACACTTTTGACCGCTTCTTCGTATTCCGTAGGTTTCTTAGGTACAACTGAATCCGACCTTCGCGCATTAACGATCCAAGGGTGTTTGAGTAGTTTCCTTGCAGACACCCTGAGGTTCGGATCCTTTTGAAAGCATTGCATCAGGAAGTCTCGAACAGCCTATGAAAGCGTTAGAACATGTTGCAACACCATGGAGGGAATGGCTTGAGGGCTTACGGGTGAAGCTCCTTCAGGCAATGGGGGATGATCATCGTTAACGATGCGAAAGAGTGCAGGCATGGGCTGAAGTTTGTAGTAGGGAGGCCTTCCATCCAATAACTCAATCACAGTACACCCCAAGCTCCAAATGTCTGAAGCTGTGGTAGCACCAGATAGCTCGATTACTTCTGGCGCCATCCAATATGGCGTCCCCACAACACTAGATTCATGAAGACCCGTTGCAGTGGTAGCGACACCGAAGTCTGCAAGTTTAACCAGACCTTGCTTGGTCGTAAGGATATTCGCACCCTTGATGTCGCGGTGAATGACACCCTGCTCGTGGAGGTAGAGAAGCCCATGGAGTACTTGAGACATGTAGAGTCCAACAAGGTTCTCAGGGAATTTGCCAAAATTCTTGGAGATGGAATGTAAGGATCCATTCTCGCAGTACCTGCCATTGCTTCAGCTGCGGCACATAGCATGAGAGCCAACGTGGTCCACATACTCTAGTATGATGTTTAGAGTCTCTGCAGACTTGACGAAGCCATGATACTTTACAATATTCGGGTGCTAACCTTCATCAGCATGGCCGCAGTCATGGTCATACCCTGGACTTTGACATACATCCAGGTTCTTCAGCAAATCAATCTCCAGCTGCAGAACATCTTCATCAGCATCCATGCACTTGAAGCAAGGTCTGATGCCAGGTGCTGACCATGATAACCCTCAGCTCGCTCTTTGGCAGATCCGCAAGCTTAACCTGCTTCACAGCCACTGTCTCTCCAGTGCCCATATTCAACGCCCTGTACACTGATCCGAAAGCCCCTTTCCCCAGACAGTCGCCCAATTGCTGCACCAAATCCACGTGTAAGCCCTGTTCCTTCCAATGCTAATCTGTGCCATGACCTACGAAATCTTTCAGCTCAGCCATATCCTGCGTTGGTTTCTGCCCGGCTCCTGCTCTCTTTGACTGTACTGCCACCTCCTGTCCTCCTTTTCTTTGCACCGGGTTCCCATTGGCCTGTCTCATATTGGTGAGGGCCTCTGCAGGCCGCGGGGCGCGTGACACCATGGCTGCGCTCGAAAGGAATGGGGCGTCGGAAAGGGAGGATGATTAAGGTTGTATTGACTGCTTTACAAGCTTCATGACCATGCTAAACGGTCAGAGCAGTTTGTTTGTACGGAGATCCGTCAACGCGGTGTTTGCAGCAGTAGGAGTTGTGTCGAAAGGACCGTTGATATTGCATGGAAAGGGCCCACCGTTGTGTTTCGCAGCTAGATTCCACTTGGTGCTTTAGCCACAGAATTCAGCAACAGGAATTTGGAAGAACTCGTCGTTCCATATGCTCCTTTCACCAGCACTTGGGTGAAATTGAGCTTATTCCAAGGTGTTACGTGGTGTCATTATAATTTGGATGAAAGGAGCATTCCGTTTAAGGCTGAGATATTGTCTGTAACAGCAAGGATCATGGCATCGGGATCCACCAAAAGTTTCGCCGATGAGCCTCTAAAACAAAGGTACTTCGTAGAAGATATCTACATGGCGCGCCTGATTACGGCTCGGTGCCTCGTAATCTATCCCGAGGAGTTTATCATGATGATCATGGTGTGGTGGGCCTACTATGAGCATTGTTTACTGCAGTCTTGATGATCTTCACCAGGATCCTCGCCAATAGCCTGTCGTCAACACTCCTACACATTCCTAGATCTATACAAAGGCTCTGACTTTGACGGGCTTCGTCCAACCAATTTCATTGTAAACCACGTTCGACATCTCGTAGTAAGCGCAGAACATCGGATACAAGATACAAGCTCCCAGCAACCACCAAAGGTCCTCCGCCAGCAACCTCACTACTCCATCGAAGCGCACCCAAGACATCTGATCTAGCGTCTTGTTGACCACCAAGTTCAACACTGCGCCTTGCCATCTCAAGTAAATCCTTTGATGCGGCAGGCTTGACCCATGGCATGCCACCAACCGGCCCGAACTCCACAGCAACAACACCATCTCCAGCATGGATCAAAGGAAGCAAGAGCTCCTGCAGTTCCTTGCCTCTGGATGCAGCGAGAACCCAGGTAACACTCTGGTTACCTTGACGAAACTTACGGTCGACGAATGATCCAAGAACTCCAGCAGACTGAGCATTGTGAGCACCGTCGATCAGGATCTTCTCTTTTCGCCCGGTCAGAGACTCGATACTCTCCTTCTGCAATCGACCAAGCCATGATGTGTTTTTAGTGGCTTGTAATAGATCCAGCGGGTCCAGGTTAAGACGTAGCTGCTTGAGCGCTTGCCTTAGGGCTTCAAAGGCACACCGCAGGTTTACTTGTTGATGTGGCTCAAGGTCAGTCTCTCGGAAGAAGTCTCGCAAGCGACTGTCACGGCTGTCAATCTCAGGAACCTTGATCAAGGGTCCAGCGCCAATTTCTTTGGCGTATGTATCCAGAACCTCGAGCACACTTGCCTTGTTCGTGCTGTCCACAACACATGGAACACCAGGTCTCATGATTCCAGCCTTTTGATATGCAATCTCTTCGACAGTATTGCCCAGAAGAGCCTGGTGATCCTGACCAATCTTCGAGATGACAGTCACAAGAGAATTCTGTAGGACGTTGGTAGCATCCAGGCGTCCTCCTAGGCCAACTTCCACAACCCCGACTTCCACCTGCTCTTGGTAAAAGATGTCAAAGGCTGTAGCAGTAAGAAGCTCAAACTCGAAGGCTCCAATGCCATCCTTAGCATTACGCCGATTGACATGCGCTTCGACTTCGCGGAAGAGCGACTCTTTGACCACGTTTTCATCGATGGTGATGCAATCCCACCTGTCAATCAGGTGAGGGGAGGTAAATCTGCCACAGCGGACATTGGCAGCGTGTAGCATGGCCGAGAGGTAGGCACAGATGGAACCTTTGCCATTGGTGCCGGCGACGTGGATTGCTCTCCAAGGTAGGTTGGTACGCTCAAGAAGACGGCCAATACGAGCCAAACCAAGTTCGATCATCTTGAATCATCAAAGCGGTGACTCAGATATCATCGTTACATGTCACCTTGTTAGCTCATGTATTTTTGCACCCTTGAAGATGTCGTGCGTTGGCTGCGGTTGGCAGACCTCATGATTGGTTGACCTGGCCTGCAGGCTGCATCTTTAGCCGAGCGCCTCCACTCCTCCGTGCATTAGTTAATCGTGTTCTCGCCTGGCCCCCTTCTCTTTTTCGCGATCCTCAGGAACACCAAACTTCAACGCCTCAGTCACAATCGCAAATCTCGCATCAAACTCACTTCATCACAACGTTGGAGTACCGCGTCGCTGCTGTCTTTGTGAATCGCATCACCTTCATCTCACCTGTCACTCAATATCAAGACCATCAAAATGGGCTTGCCGTAAGTCTCGTATTTACTTCCAGATCTGCGACTGTGTTTGCAGCCTCACTCGCGTGTTCGGCAGCCTTTGCCGGTTATACAACATTGTGCAATCGCCGCCTAAGGGATTTTTACTGATCCAACTTGCGCCTACAGAATGTTCCGCGAACCGGAAGTCACTGAGTCCAAGGCTGCCATCAAGGCCGACCCTTCGGCTCCCGCGCGCTCAGCAATCAGGCGCCAGCGTAGTGTCCGGTATCCACGCGATCATGCTGCTCCATCGAGACCTTATCGCGTATCTGGACCTACTGACCGGCGCTCTCTTCTTGACATCATCCGGCGTGATCGCCACGCTCCGAACTCGAATGCTGATGCGACAGTCCAGGCTGAAGCTGACCGCGCTCGCGCTGAAGCGAGTAACAGACTCCGACTGGAAACTGGACGAGCTCTCCTGCGTGATGCGCAGAGCTATGAACGTCCGGGACGACGTATGAGGATTCCGCGAAATGGTGCGCTCCAACGCGGTACAGTGGCCCCTCTACCTCCGCGACCTGAATCCAGAAATCACCGCCTCGCTAGCCCAGTGCCTGCCCAAGAAGCTCTGAATCGGGTTGGCCCAGATGGCAGAAGACTCTCTCCTCCAAGGTCTATGCCGACTCCGCCGTACACGTATGGTGAAGTATCCAGCCGGTCTTCTCCGGCAAGCACCACGACCACACCCCCTCTAGGGTCGGCGTCTCTAACACCGAGATTTGCTCCGGCATATCGATTCGACGAATTTGCCACAGATCCATATTATTCTCCATCCAGCTCTGCAGCACCTGGTCCAGAAACAATACCTCCAGAAGCCATACATCGATCTGCCGACCGTTCAGACGGGGACGGTAATCCCCCTTTGCGCCGCGTTGGCCACAGAAGCATTACGGAATCTATACATCAAGAGAATGCTCGCGTATCTCGTCGCGCAAGGGTGTATGTTGACGGTCTTGGGGATAGAGAGCGAAGCTTCAGCCCAGAAGACGATTCGTGGGAAACTCTTCTCACGACCATTGCACCTGACGAGCATCTTCCAAGCGCAAGCTCTTCTTTCACGTCAGCAACGGCATCGGCATCATCCTTGTCATCAAACTCAGCTTCTTCCTCCAACACATTAATCACTGCGCCGTCATCAACATCTGAAACGCTGGAGGTCTTTCCAATCTGCGACATGTCGGACTCCGAGGGCTCTGGGACTGAAGCAGAAGACTGGGAAATGCATGACGGTGATGATCGCGAAGACCCTCCATCTCGGAACCCTTATCGGTACTCCGCCAATGTTCGAGCTCGCAGCCAGATCATTGATAGACAGGTCGATGACCACTTCAACAGAGCCAGACAAGAAGCGCCGGAGGGGGTAGAAACAGATGAGTTTAGAAGAGGGCAGCTGCCGCACATGCAGTCCGTTCTCGAACGTTTGGCAAGGCGCGACGACATTCCTGATGAATGGTGGGCGGCAGCTGGCCTGAGCCGGAATGTGGGCGGATTGGGAGGAAGAATCCATCATCTGATGGAAAGGATTGATCGTCTGGAGAGAGAACGTAGGGCAATGGACGAGAGGGAACGTGCGAGACAACGTAGGGAATTGGAACGTCTGTGAAGCATCCCCTGGACGCGAAAAGTAATTTTGACTTTCCTGCGCGATCGCAGATCAAATTCTTCCGCTACGACTCTCGACACACCAGGACTACGAAGCTCTAGTATCCTCTGGTCACACACATGGCTTATCCATTAAGTACTCCCAATTGCATACACCCCCAGATTCTGGGTTTGCTGGACAGCACCTGCTTGCCATGACCATTCCAACCTTCATCCATCATCGCATCGCCAGCCCTTCACAAAACAAGGCGTTGTCACGTTCTTCCACACTATACAACCCGTTCAGCGCTTCCTCGATTTTCCCCGTTTCCATCCAGTACAGCACAAAAGCTACCGTCTTACTTCACACCGACATGGCCATGTCATGGTACAAGGAGGGTTACGATCCAAAAACATTTCTTCCGCGCGAGCAAGCTTTGCGTTCCAGCGTTTTCTCAAATACTAGAGCAAGGGGTTTACAATCTGTATCTTAGCTCCCTCTGCACGGCTGGTAATGAGACTTACCTTGTTGCTGCTGCTGCAACGGCTCTTGTCATCAACTTTGCATGCTTGAACATGGCATGGCAAGACATGACAATTGGTAATTCACCCGATGTGTTCATGTAGTGGGCACCAACAGCAACAACAGCAGCTGCCGTCTCTCCCTGATTGACTACTTCGAGGCTTGACGATATCTTAGAAGCTCTTGTGTTCTACAAAAAACCCCATCGGCCACCACCCACCCTAACAAAGCCGCAGGTCCAGCAACGCCCATCAAGCAACGACACCAACCCCAAGTTGAAAGTAAAGCACCCGTACACCGACAATAAGTCAATCGCAGTGTCGTTCGGGTCGCGTCTATGTTCTGTTCTGTGCTGGCTAGCTGTGAGATGCACATGTTCCGGGACATGGCACCAAGGCGAGGTAATACTTCATGGGTTTTGCAGACTCCCGCGGGGCCTGTCTTCTAGATGTTGCTCTCTGTTTTGGTTTGTTGTGTTGGCCGTTTGAGATGTACGTTCTCTCTATTTCTCGAAGTGGACATCTATACACATCTTCTCATATCTTTCTCCCCTCTCAGCCTGGCCATGATTTCCTTCAGGCCCGGCCCAGGGTTTCCTCCTGCCCAGCCACGGCTCCCGCCATAAACACACCCTCTTACGCCCCAAAACACATCCACCACTCCACCGACTTCACCGCCCTCCTCCCCACCTACCTGACCCTACCACCTAACCCTACCCACCCTCCCCTCCCTCTCCTTGCCCTTTACAAAACCCCTCCTCTCCCTTCTCTTTCCCACCCACCCTCTCTTCTCCTCTACTCCTGCAAGACGAAGAACAAATATGACGAGCTTGTTTGTTGAAGGTGTGGGGTTGGGTTTATTTGGGTTTTGGCTTGTGGAGAGTGGGGTGGGGCTGAGGATGGGATGATGGGACGGGGCGAGTGATGGGGTGATGGGATGGGGAGATGAGGTTGTGGGGAGAGCGGAGGGGAGGGGTGCGGTTGGGGAGTGGAAGGGGGGTGTTTGGGCAGGGGAAGAGGTGATAAAGTGTCGGTGATACTGGCAAGGAGGGGCTATTGATAGGTATGCTGAATGGAGCTAGGATCGAGGGAGGGAGCTGGTGTTTATGTGCGGTTTCTCCGATCCGTTGGGTGGAAATTGGGGATAATGTGTGAAGGTGCTTTTGGATCTCCAGATTCGGTCGTCTGGCATGAGTGAAAAGATCTGCCGTGTTGGATAGATTTCTGGGACACGATCGGCGTATAGTGACATCGGCCACGCATTACGCATTACGCCTCGGATCTCGGATCGCTATGATTTCTCGTTTTCATTAGGACTAAGATATGAGACTGTGGTGAAATCAAGCCGCAATATCTCTGTTGTCGACAGTTACGCCATGTTTTACGCCTTTCCATGGACGGAAGAATCGGAAGACGCTATCAAGACAAAGTTGACTGGGGAAAGAGGCCGGATGCAAAATGCAAGCCAGGCAAGCTCAAGCTTCGGTCTCACCTCTGCGGAGGGCGAGTAAAGCACGAACGTCCGTAACGTACTGCAGACCTTCTAAAACGGGAACGAGGTGGAGGAGATCGTTGTCTGTCGGATCGTTGATCCAGCCTTCGATCGGAATGGCATTGTCTGTTTAAGAGATGTCAGTCGGGGATTATGGCGTGGTCAAGGATCGAGAATCCTACCCTCGTGGAAAATGTAGCTCATTGGGCTGTTGTCCAGTATCATGACCTTGCTCAAGTCAGGCTCTACCGAGCTGAGATCTTTGATGTATGCGCCATTCCTGAATGTACAGTGCTGCCGGTAATACCTTCCAGAGAAGAACTTTCGCTCTTGTTCCAGCCAGTCGATGACAGGGTCTGCATACTCTTGGACGGAAGCTGTGAACACCACGAGATTATACCATTTGCAGACTTTACGAAGGAAGTCATCGCAGTGTGGTCGCTTGTGTACGTAGTAGAGGATGGGATGTTGAGGGGCAAGCGTCGTCCCTCCGAAGCCGACAGGGATATTTAGTTTCACTTCCACCATATGTCCGCTGCTCATCCTTCCACCTTTCGCAAGACTGTGTATAAGTGTCTCATCTAAATCAATTACTAAAGTCTTTTGTGAGAGTCGAGATGAAGGAGAAGTTTGAGCTGAGTAGGAAGGCTGACGCCGTGGTATTAGGGGTCGGGGAGGGGCTGGTGCCCGTGGATATCTGGTCATTCCGAGAGAAGATGTTGGCGATGTAGGGGATTTCAAGTTTGCGGCCGTGACCGCAGGTGGTTCTTCTGTCCTTGTAGCCGCGTCGGACTCCTGGTTCTTCCTTTGCCTCCGCTTCTTCTGGGTATCCTCACTATACAATTTGATTCGAATGGACCGCCTCGCAGGCGCAATTTCATCAGTCGAGGTCGACGTGTTTGATTTTGCGCGAGTGTGGTTAGAGGGACCTTGATTCTTCTGTTTACGTTTACGGTCCGGCTCAGAGTCCGAGGTCCCTGATGAAGACGCGCTTGTCGAGTGAGATTTCCGAGAGGATGATAATGATTGAGGACGGCTTTCACTCCGACTTTGAGAAGGTCGGGAACCCTTACCGTCTGAGTGGTCGGATGCCGCAGATAAGCCTACAGCCTGTGCTGTTGAACTCCGCCCTCGGCGCCGCGGGAAGGTACGGCCTATCCTCCGTACCGGCATGAACGGCGAAAAGTGACCTCTGTCATCGTAGAAGCATGTGACAAGGTATACACCAGGCGCAGCCAATGTTGAGAGCACCCATTTCAGTGATTCCGCCAGAGCATCCACCAATCTCTTAGCTACTAGACGTAATCTACTCCTCTTGGAACCTGGTCTTTGCCCTTCCATCCGACTCTCCATAAGAGGTGTCTTCTCGTTGATGGCTTCTCCCAATGCGCCATTGGTATTAAGCTCGTTATCCTCGACTTCCTCAACAGGCAGGGTATCCTTCTCTCCAATCTCCCATGATTCTTCTTTCCGGGAACCCTTTCCGGAAACCTTCCTTGGGTGAGAGCTTGTGCGCAGGAGGCCTTGCGTTGCCTCACTTTGGGAGCATGACCTCGACGTTGACGGTGACTGGGATGGTGTTTGGCCGATGACGCGCGCCGAGAGGATATTCAGAGAGTTCATCTTCTTCCGAAATCCATGAAGAGCTATAGAGGCGCATACATCCTGTACTTGTGATAAGTAAACGGGGTCTTCTATGTACTAATATTGGGTCTGATATCATGATGGCTGCGCTTACTCTCTATACGCGGTATAGTTTGATGGTGGCTTGGTGTAACGCCTTTGTTCAGGTCGAGCTGTCCTAGAGGGTTTCGAAGGTGACCTTTGTCGTTACTCGAGTTGGCAATAGCAATTGCTCAAAGTGATAGACGTCTAAGTCTGTGGACTGCTTGGTAGATCCGAATGATGATCATGTGGGGGGATCCCCGGAGGTTGGGCACAGCTTGTGGAACCGCATCCCTGCAACGTCATTGACGATGTGAGCAATTGATAGTTATATCTTTTTCTTTTTGATTTCACCAGAATCTAGCTGGAGCGATAAGTGCTCTTTGAAACTTCTGGATTGCTTCTGGAGCACATTATTATTCGTCAAAGCTTGAGTCACCTATTGGGGTTTACCTACTGGACCTTCGAATGCTTCTTCAAACTTTCCTTCGCTCGGCCTTCAGTTTGACGCTGGAACAGACACCCACCATACCAGGACTACGTATCAAACGGACATTCGAAAGAGACATCTCACAGCACACATCATGCCTCCGCCGTCTGTGGCAATGACACCGGGGCTGGCATCGTTCCTCAAGTCACTTAGGGCCGATCCAGTAGACTCATCGATAGAGCACTTGATATCGTAAGAAACCCTACAGATATCATCTATGGAGAATATCGTTCGAGCTTATTCGAAAGTGTACAGATTGTTGAAGCGCAGACAAATACGGCACTCAAGACCATGTGCTATTGCAACAGCCTACCTGCTGCGCCGAGTTGTTACAACACAGCGAGTGACGGACGTCGCAACGCTCATTTTGCGCGTGCAAAGCGTTGGTCAGCGACTATGTGCCGCGCAACCTAGGGAGATGGTGGTGGGCAACATTGTGCGGCGAATACTTGGACTCATCCGCGAAGAGGCAGAAGAAGATCGCGAGGGGGAGACAAGTGGGTACAGCGATACAGGCACGGAGAGTCGCCCACATACACCTAGCCATAGCGACATGCGGTCAACTCAACGTCCCGTACTGTCGTCAAGTATATCGACATTCAGTCCCTTACGGCATGGTGCGACAGAACCTATAGACTCGAATGTGGCCAACTTAGGGCACAATGGGAACGATCTATTTGCGCCGATTGGACTGACCGAGGACTTATCACATCGACCTCCTCTCTTGACGTCACATATGTCGTATGCCGTCAATAGTACAGCGCCAATGGTAACATCGATGTTCAGCTTGCTCTCACACCCGGAGATATACTCTCCTACAGCCACACCACCCGGCACACAGTCTCCCAGTGGGCGAACCTCGCTCACAGCTCAGCATCTCACAGGACTCAATGCCGCCAAAGACCTCAGGCTCGAGGTGATTGATGGTATCGAAGAGATTATCGACGAGCTAGGTCAAGTGGATGACCAAATCGCCGGCTACGCTCTGGATCATATTCACTCCAATGAGATTATCCTCACATTCACATCCTCAGTCACAGTACAGAGATTCCTACTCAAAGCAGCCACGAAGCGTAAGTTCACGGTCATACACGCAGAAGCATTCCCAAATAACCACGAAGCGACCCATGCAACTGTGACTGGTTCCGCAAGTGACAATGAGGATGAATTGAGCACAGAGTCTTTTCAGAAACCCCTCACAGCAGCTGGTATCACCGTCATCTTGATCCCTGACTCAGCAGTCTTCGCACTCATGTCACGAGTTAATAAAGTCATCCTCGGGACGCACGTTGTGCTTGCGAACGGCGGTCTCGTGGCAGCGGCAGGCGCAAGGACAATTGCCCAAGCGGCGAGGATGCACCGGACACCCGTCGTGGTTGTCACGGGAGTCTACAAACTTAGCCCCGTCTATCCGTTCGACTTCGAGTCTCTGATTGAGTACGGAGATGCTAGTAAGGTGTTTGGATATGAGGACGGCGATTTGCTGGATAAAGTCGATGTGGAAAACCCACTGTTCGACTATGTGCCGGCAGAGCTCGTAGATCTATATATTACGAACTTGTAAGTCTTGGTCTTCTCCTCATTTCAATCTCAGCATTGCATGCTGACAATGGCCATAGGGGTGGTCATGCTCCGTCATACTTGTATAGGATTGTATCGGATCATTATCGAGTGGAGGATATCAATCTCTAGATCGTCCAGCATATCCTACGGTATCACTAACCCCATGTCCAAACCCCCCAAAACTCAAAACACGTGCCAACAACCCTACTTCCCCAACCCCTGCGCCTCCGTCCTCCACGTCTCATCCTCCCTCGACACAATAACCTCCTGCACATCCAACCTCCCATCCACAATCTCCTTTCCATTCACAAGGTCATTCTCTGTAACCCTCCTATGCGCCTGCTCCTCATCCCTCGCAATCCCAGCCTTCACATGCCTCCGTACCAACCTCTCCCTCGCAGTCTCAAACCCCACATCCACAAACCACAACTCGTCCATCAACCCCCCCGCCTCCTTCCACGGCGTCTTGTCCAACGACAGATAATTCCCCTCGAACACCAGCACCCGCGTCGTGGCCGGGATCGCAACGTCGTCCGCCACGGGATCCTTGACCGCGTGGTCGAAGCTAGGCGCATACAGCGTCGAACTCTCCGGCAACAGCGGCTCGCGCAATTTGCGCACGAGCGTCAGGAACGACGCCCCGTCGAAGGTGAAGGCCGCGCCGCGCCGGGCGTGCGCCGTGTTGGGATCCGGCATCGCGGAGAGCTGGGCGCGTGAGAGGTGGTAGCCGTCCAGGGGGATGAAGGCTGCGATGGGGGTCGTGGTGCAGCCGGGGGATTGCTCGTTGTGCATTGCGTCTAGGCGCTTGGCTACGAGGGCGGCGAGTGTGGTTTTTCCTGTTGTCTTCGTTAGTAAAGTCGGTGTTGTTTTCCCTTCGACGTCGGGAGGTGGAAAGGGAGGGTGCGTGCCTGAGCCTGGGATTCCTGAGACTGCGATCAAGAGGCGCTTTGAGGCGGGCGTCTGCTGGTACTTTTCTTTTTACGGCGTTATTTTCACAGTTGCTGAGTACGTAGATGTGCCAGTGCTCACCCCAGGTCTTTTTGACCAGTCTGTTTACTTGGTCCTCCATCTCAGTGCTCTTATCAGAGGGAATGGAATGTGTTTTTGCTCCGTACAGGAAGTAAACAAAGAGATAGTGAAAGCTGTGGTGGAGATCTGCCCCTCTGCCCCGCCGGATTATCGGGCTTAATATTGATCCGCAAAAGGAAACTAAGTGTTGAAAATTGTGCAGTCCTGCATCAGATCATTTTAGGTTCCGTTCTGAGGTCACATGACCCCAGCACACATAAAACTTAGCTAGATATTATTCTAGCAACCTAAGCAATACAAGGACATCCATTCTGACCCTATTACATTCAACAGATTATAAGCTCAGCACTATATATTTAGAACATTTTAATTATCTTCATTCTGACAGTCTTTATCTTACTCAAGAATACTAGTTTGTTACATCCTAATCTAAGATGCCTCAGATATAAGGGCTAAAGGTTTGTGCTTGTTGATATAAGGGTCTCAGTGCGCAGTGTAGGGTAAACCAGTAGTTGATAACTTGTATTGAGTTGAACATGATTGTTTTCATAAGAAAAACAATTCTTTCTATATAAAAAAAGAGTCAACCCTCAAAGAGTTGACTTGATCTGTTAAGAGTTGACTTGACACTCTCATGATTGAGTCAACACTTAACTCATCATCTCATGTCAAAGATTATGCAGTTCTTACATTTGACCCATTCTGTTAGTTTTAATTGAATATGATCATAACACTATCTTCTCTCTCTATGATCCCTGTTCTTAGAATTCTATTTAAGTGAGGGTATAAATGAAATCTCTCAACATCAGCCATGTCTTAAAAGCTTTCTCTCACTCATGAGTACAACAATTGTCTTTACACTGCAAAAGAGATTACTATATCTGACAGTTCTCTGAACATTGTCTGTGTTTACTGTTTCAATCACTTTATCTTCTGCATGATGATAAAGTCACATTTCAAATGTGCTGAGTGTACTCACTGAGGCCATTCATGTGTGAGTGTGATGTGAAAATCATTGAACCATGTTCACAATAAGCTGAAGTCAGAAATTCTTCAAACTGAGAAAGAACAAGCCCGCCTCTTTATAAAGCTTTCTTGATTACATAAAACATTGTGTCAAACTCAAGATTGTGCTAAACAGAAAACTCTTTGTCTGTTAAAGAAAATGAGTGACAATAACAATGGTGATGAGAAAACCCCTCAGCCTGAGATCTTGTCTTAGCTTTTTGATAACATGTCAAACAACTTTTGACAGTTTAATCTTGTCACCTCTTCTTCTTAAAGTGTTGAAGTGTTCTTACACAACTCTTGAGGTTTTCTGTGAGTTCTCATGTGTTTTCAGAGATGTCATATCTCTTTCATTTGACAAGGTAGTGGGTTTTTCCACTAATCATTCATTTTTCTAGAATGTTCTTAACTTGATATTCTTTGTCAAGTTCAACAGACATTTCAATGATCTGAAGTGGTATGAACTGATTGCAACACTGAAGCATAAACACATGAAATATTGAGTGTATTCACATTTCCTTAAGTAAGTCTAGCTTATAGCTTAATTTCTTGATGTTTCTTTTGATTTTGAACAGTTTTATGCTCTTGTTGTTCAACTTCTTGCTTCTTCATTTTATATGAATGTTGTTTGTTCTTAGATAAACTTTCTCTTCAATCACAAAAGATTTTACCTCTGTTGTTTGTCTCTTTTGTTGCTGAATCCTGTTTGTCAGATCTTTGTGCAACTTCTTGATCTCTGCAATATTCAATATTGTCTTTTGACTTTGTGATTTGTGCACTCACAGTTCTTGTCATACCTTTGAGTTATATTCATAATTCACTCAAAATGGTGTTTCTTCTGTGGTTTCATTTTGTGTGTTATTGTATGCAAACTGTATCATTAACAACAGTTGTACTCAGTTGTTCTGATTCTTATTGATGTAGTGTCTCAAGTACATTTTGACCGTTTGATTCATTTGTTTGCTCTGCTCATCTGTCTGTGGGTGGTATGTTGTCAACATTTTATGATTTATTCTGAGTTCTGCTGTGAGCGTTTCTCAAAACTTGCTTGTAAACAGTTTGTCTCTGTCAATGATAAACTCTTTTGATAGCTTGTGATTGCTAACCAGCTCTTGTAGTATGATGTATGTCAATACTGATGCTGTTGTGGTTTTCTTGAATGAAATGAACATGGTGTATTTGGTCAATCTATCAACTATAGTCAATATACTGTCAAATTTCACTCCTCATGCCAGATTTCTTGATGTTGATAACTTTGTTATGAAGTTCATAGTAACTGACTCTCACAGTGCATTTGGTGTGTTTAGTCATGTTATCTCATTATATCTTTTATCTCTCTGAACTTTGTTTCTGCAGCATGAATTGCATTTGATGATGTACTTAGTGATTCAATTTCTGAGGTTGCTGATATTGTGTCTTCTTTGTACAAGGTTCTCAGTTCTCTTGACTTCAAGATGTTCTCTGACTTTGCTGTCATGACATACTCATATTAGTTCTTCATTTGTCAAGAGAGCTTGCTTCACCTTGAACATTGCTATCAAGTCTTTCATGAGAATTTTCTTGTTGTCTTTACTTAGAATTTTGATGTGAATCTTCTTCACTTCTTCATGATCAGGCTGTTTACTTAAAGTGTCTGCTTCATCATTCTCATTATTCTTCTTGTAATGGATTTGAAATTTGTAATTGATTAACTGTTTGACTCAGCAAATCTGTTGTTGATTCAACTATTTCATTGTTGCAAAGTTTCTCAAATTCTTATGATTTGTGTAGATTTGAATAGACTTTTCAGTACCTGCAAGATAAGGTCTTCAATCTTGCAGTGCTTTCACTATTGCAAGAAGTTCTTTGTCATGAACCTCATATCTTTTCTCAGGTTCTGATAGTTTTCTTGACTGATAGGCTATGGGTCTCTGTCACTCATTCTCAATCTGGTACAAACATGCACTTACTGCAAAATTTGATGCGTTGGTTTTCAGTACCTTCTTGCATGTTGAATTGAGTATTCTCAGATGTGTCATTCTGTTAAAACTCTCTTTTAATGTGTGAAATGCATTCTTCTGCTTCTTATCTCAATGTCATCTTTTGTTCTTGTGCATTAGTTGTGTGAGGGGTTCTGCAATCTTTGCATAATTAAATACAAACTTTCAATAATAGTTCATCAATTCTAAAAAGACTTGTACTTTCTTGACTCATTTTGATGAAGGTCAGTTTCTGACTGCATTCATCTTTTTTGAGTTCTTCTTGATTTGCTCAGATTGAATAACATAGTTAAGAAATTTGATTTTCTTTGCTTCAAACTTGCTTTTTGTCTTCTTCACATACAAAGTCCTTTCATTAAGCTTTTCTAGTACCTTGTGCACATGGCTGCAGTGCATCTTAAGGTCATCTGAATATATCAGAATGTCATTGAGGTATGTGATTGCAAAATCATTGAGATATTCTCTCAACATATCATTGATTAACCTTTGAAAGGTGACAGGGGCGTTCTTGAGCTCAAACAGCATAACAGTGTATTTATAGTGTCTGTATCTTGTTCAGAACGCCATTTTTCATTTCTTGTCTTTCTTCATCTGTACTCAGTAGTAGGCTTCTTTCAAGTCTAAACTTGTGAATCACTTAGCTCTGCTTAATCGGTCTTGCAACTCTTTGATTAACAGTAAGAAATAACTGTTTTGTTTAATTATCTCATTGAGTTGTCTGTAGTTGACACATAGTTGCTTTGTGCCATTCTTTTTTGATACAAACAGAATCAAATATTCTGTTAATGACTTTGATGATCTGATGAATCCTCTCTTGAGATTCTCATCAAGGTAAGTTTTAACTTTCTTGAGTTGGTTCTCACTTATTGAGTACAGCAGCATTCACTTTGGCTGCTTGTCATTCAATAGCAATATCTCATGATCTCATGACTTATGCTCTGATAAGCTCATTTTCAGTTGCTTGAGAATCTCATACACATTTATTGTGGTGTATAATTCTTTGCTGATTCAATCAATTCTTAAGTTCTTTTTGCGTAATCAGGGCATCTCTAGTATGATGTCATACTTGATTGAATTGAGGACATCAAACATCAACTCTTGTGAATCTTTTAGTATAGTGGCTTCAATGTGAACTTGATCTGTTATTCATTTGAATTCTTCATTGATCATATACATCTGCATAGACTTCAGTGCTCACTGCAGTGTTAGTTCTAGCACTCTTATCACTTGCTGCAAAATATAGTTATTGATTGCTTCTGAGTCTATCATTGCTTGAAGAATTCTATTCTGTTCAACCTGAACATCAACTCATATCTTATGGTCTTTGTTGTTCTTCTGAGACATTAAAAGCTTCTTGTTCTCTAGTCTCTTTGAGAAAGCTTGCAGTTTTTTGACTGTACTGTGTCACTTGCTCTTCTTCAGAGGTTTTGAAATCATTCAGGCTCTATCTCTTGTATAATCAGTTGTATGTATTTCTTGCTGCCTTTCTCAATATACTGTTCTGAGTGTAGACGCAGTTTGTACTGATCATATTTTCACTGAACTTGGTTTCAAAGTGCTTTCACTCTATTCAGAAACTTAGGTGGCATGTAGTCTTTTAAAAAGGTTCAACAATCATTATCTGATGTCAGGTACTCTGTAAGTAAATGGATTTCAATTTTGTGACTCTTGATTTTTCACACAAGTTGTTTTGATACTGAGTTGATTGCTGTTCATACATCTTTCATTAACTTGTCAAGTTTTAAGCATGTTCTTGCTTCTTCTGTTTCTTTCTGTTGCTTTTTAAGGTCATCAACTTTCTTCTTGAGCTCTTTCTGCTGTCTTTTCAGCAGTTATTGACACATTTCTCAGTGCTGGTTCTCTGAGTGCTCATATCTCATTTTGAGTCTCATGTTGACTTCTCAGTTGTTGACATCCTTTGAGTTTGCGTTCAAATTCAGGACTATTCAGATGCTATCACTGTAGTCTTCTTTTACCTGAGTTCTGTGAGTATTGGTTTCTTTGATCTTGACTTTCTTTAAAATAATTAATCTCTTTGATTGACCTATTGTGTCATAATTATTTTGTTTCTTCTTGAGTTTCTGTGAGTATTATTTGACTCTGTCTTTGCTGCTCATATGTGTTCAGCACATGTTGTCATAGCAGACTGTTCAGCTCAGAGTGTTGTGCACTATGTGTGTATTCATTGCTGTAACTTCTTTTCTCTCTTGTTGAGATTTCTTGCAGGTTCTTGCAAGATGTTTGAGTTTTTCACAGTTGTAACATTTATGAGTCTTTGCTCATTGAGATTGAGGCTTATAGAGCTTGTTCATGCATCATTCTTGCTTTACTTGTGGTTGCTGCTCACAGTGCTTCTCAATTGCGTCAAGATTCATAGGGTCACCTCTTTTGAGAGTATAATGTCTTTCTCACACCTTTAATGTGTAGTGTTCTGTATGCTTCATCCGTCATTTTCATTGATGACTGTCAATGTTGATGAAGATATTGATTATATTCTGAAGCTCTTCAGGTCAATTCATTTTGACTATCTCATTCTTGATAGTCTCATTGAGTTCTCAGTAGTATTGCAATATTAAAGTGTCATCATCTCAATCTGTTAGGGCTGTGATTCACTGAAACTCTGCCGCATATTTGACTGTCAACTTATTCATCTTTAGAATGTGAAGTTGTCTTTCTGCTGCTTGTTTTTCATTGACTATCTTGAAGGCTCTCTGAAGCTCATTCTTGAACTTCTTATAGTTGCTGAAAATGAATTTCTTATTGTTCATCTGTTTCTTTGATGTCTTGTTGAGGAACTCATGCAGTTTGAGGTTAACTCAATCAAACACTGCATTCTTGAGGTATGATACAGTAAACAGATCTTTGTTCATTTCAGACCTGAACTTCATCTGATTGAATTCAATATATAACTTGAGCTTGATCAAGAAGGCTCACAGCTTCTCTCTCTCATCTGTAAACACATTGAGTGTCAGTACCTTGAGTACATCAATCATTTGCTGAAGGTCTTGAAGGTTGACTTAACTTGTTGAAGCTGACTTCTGTGCATTGATTGTCATTCTTATATTGTAAGAGTGTTCAAAGTGTTACATCCTAATCTGAGATGCCTCAAATATAAGGGCTAAAGATTTGTGCTTGTTGATATAAGAGTCTCAGTGTGCAATGTAGGGTAAATCAGTAGTTGATAACTTGTATTGAGTTGAACACAATTGTTTTCATAAGAGAAACAATTCTTTCTATATAGAAAGAGGGTCAACCCTTAAAGAATTGACTCAATCTGTTAAGGGTCAACTTGACACTCTCATGGTTGAGTTGACACTCAACTTGTCATCTCATGTCAGAGACTATGCAGTTCTTATGTTTGACCCATTTCATTAGTTTTAACTGAGTATGGTCATAACATAGTTAAACAACAGTATTGAAACCTTCTTATTAACTTAGTCAAACCCTTGTTCTATACAGAGCTCTGCACTGTTAAAATGTAATAGTTCACTGTTAAATCAGAATACATAGCCCTATATAAGACAATTAAAAAGAAGTATGAATATGAAGACTTCTTCTTAATCTCAACTTAAGTTTCTTTCTCAGTCTGTTAAATGCTGTGAATGTTCAGAGAAACAATACAGAGATAAATATGCTGATTAAGAACTTTAAACAGCATGATAAATTGAAGCACATTAACATTCACTATCATTATTTCTGCAACATGATAGCTTAAAGTATTGTCATTGTCAGTTATTGTTTGATGTCAAATATGGTCACTGACAGCCTTATAAAGCCCTTATTTATTCAGAAATTTGAGCATTCAGTAGTTGCTATGAGATTGAAGGCATAGAAAACATAGGGTTAAAGAAGACAGTCATGAAAGACCATTGCACAAAGTGAGAGTGTTGAAAATAGAGGTTGTTAATCTTACTGTTCCGCAATTACCTTCCTAAAGTAGTTAGATCACCATTGTCACGCGATGATGAAAACTCTTCATCACCGCATGTGAGTTCTTCTTCTTCTTCTTTAGTAGTCACAATATATACGATTCTACCCTATTAAAACTGTTCTTATAAGTAGGCTGTTCAACAAAACTTAGCTAGATATTATTCTAGCAACCTAAGCAATACAAGGACGTCCATTCTGACCCTATTACGTCCAACACTAAGCTATGAGTAATGGTAATGGTTGGCTATCTTGCCCAAAAACAAGGTAACGTTAAGCTAAAGTACACTGGACATCGGTCCACCTCGAGCCCCTTGTCATGGACGCCGATGCAGAGCTCCTGAACATAGAGCTCTTCTCTTCGGACGAAGAAAGCGTGGAAGAGACACCACCGCGAGATCACCAATCCTTCTCGGATTTCCAGAAGCAGAAAGAAAGCTGGAAGCCAAAGTGTGAGAGTGGACAGGTATGGGATCCTGCTGTTGACAGTCTGGCGAAGAGGCTGACTGGGCAGTATGTGTAGATATGGAAGACGATTAGATTCCCCCTGGACCACCCCTCGAAGCCCGAAGGCAGACAGTTGCTGTATGCCATTGAGGAACTCTACTTCCATCGAAGGTATGAGGAAGGAGTCAGGATAGCAGATCAGGCGTTGGCTGGTAATGTGAGCGAAGAGCTTCGGAAGACTTTGCAAAGCTATCGGGAGAGGTGTGCTGCGAAACAAGAACAAGCGTAGGCGAAAAGACTGTCTTGGTGATGAGTAAAATAAGGCCTAGGAGCAACATGACCGCTCTGCATATCTCCGTAAGGGGGGGGTTTCATCTTGCGGTCGGCAACGGAACCTGGTGTCACAGATCCAATGACGGCCAGCGCATGTCTCATCTTATGGAGCATTCGTTCATGAAAAGTTCTCGCATCATGGATGTCGCCATGACCTCGTACAAATATTGAAGCATCATGAAAATCCTGATTGCCTCCCAGTGGTGGACCTAGAATATTTGCGCGTCCGTCTGTAGCGTAACAAAGCGCTTGCCGTATCTTGTATTCCGGGGCGTTTGCGGCAATATCGAGGCGATTGTATGTTCGCGGCTGTCTGGATGTTCTGATGAAGCCTCAACTGTTCAGGGCAAGCCGTTGCTCAATTGCCGCCACGATCTCCTTCCATTCACTCATGGCTCCGTCTCCAACGTCACCACAAGCTAGTTCTTTCTCCACAGGCCTCAGGACCTCAATCCATCCATCATCTTTACCACCGATTCCCCATTCCTCCTCAAGGACTCTGATCTGCTTCTTTGTGATCGGATGTCTCCACATTGCGGTATTCATTGCTGGTGCTACAACGATCCTCTTCCTCCCGTGTACGCTTTCAACATCACCGTTAGTATCCCAAGCCCGCACAACAGACAGCAACAGATTGTCTGCCAATCCCATGGTCATCTTCGCCAATGAGTTCGCGGACAACGGGGCTATAACCAAAATATGAGCCCACCTCCGCAGCTCGATATGCAGGATACCCCCGCCCCTCGTCCATGGCTTAGTCCATTCATCTTCGTCAAGGTAAACGCCATCGACATTCGAGACGTCCTTCAGTGCTTCCAAGGGTGGTTGCTCTTCGCTTTGGCCAACGAGGAAATTCTCGGCGGACTTAGTAAGGACAATCCGGACAGAAAGCTTCCTGTAGTGTGAGAGCGCCTTGACAATATTAGGAAGCTTGATCGTAGCCACTGATCCGCTTGCGGCAAGGAGAAGGTGACGTTTGCCGTCGTTGGCATGGTCAGCCGCCACCAGGGGTGTGGAGGAACTTGAAGGATGACCGGGTCTTGCTTGGCCGTTCATTGCAGGTAGCACCGGGGTGCAGAGCACTCAAATAGACTCAGAGTAAATAGTAGTTTTAGCAAAATATCTCAACTTATCAAAGTTTTGACATTGGGAAACTCAGTCATTCGAGTCTCGGTTGCGAAACAATCAAACAATCGGTGATTCGCCTTCGGCAATTTGTAAATATCGACATCATACCTGCAGTGGCACGAGGTCCTCGTAACAAGCATCTATTCCCAGACAATTGCGACTTCATCTTGTCCAGGCAGGTTACTCTACTAATCAACGATGTTTGGGAGGGCAGCGTTATCGTCGGTATGTTTCCAAAGATGTTTATTCCAAATATTGATGGCTGACAGTATACAAAGGCTCTCCGACAAGCGTCACAGCTATCACGGCCACTTGCCACCAAATCTGTGGTACCCTATCAGGTTCGACTCTTGTCCTCAGAAACACGAGCCGCAATAGACAAGGCTGTTGCATCAGCGCCTGTGGTGCTTTTCATGAAAGGAACTCCGGAGACGCCACAGTGCGGATTTTCAAGAGCAAGCATACAAATACTGGGGTTGCAGGGAGTGGATCCGAACAAGTTCACTGCTTTCAATGTATTGGAAGATGAAGAGCTGAGGCAAGGTTCGTAGGAAAAATGGAAGCGGGACATCAGCTATCGGAATGAATGCTAAAGTTGACTGTGTTCTCTGCGCAGGTATCAAAGAATACTCGGAGTGGCCGACGGTACCCCAATTGTATGTGGACAAGGAATTTGTTGGAGGTTGTGACATCTTGGCGTCGATGCACCAAAACGGAGAGCTTGCGAAAGTGTTGGAGGAAAAGGGGGTCCTTGTGGAAAGTTGAAGGGTAGGCGCAGAAGTAACTAAGAGTGACTGTACAGACTGGAGGTACTGCGGTCATGGCTTTGAACTTCAGTGAGCTGCTTCCCATGGCATGTAATGTTTGCTGTGTACGACTACGCGCATACCTTACGAATCTCTTCTACCGGAAGCACCGGCGTTAGCTTTGCGTACATGTTTTGTTGGCAGTGTCTGAGTTCATCGATTTTCATGTGATCAAGGTGCCGAGAGAAACGTGGAACATGCTATGCCAGAAGCCAGTAAAGAAAAATAATACAAAGGATGTCATGCGCTGCGAATCTGCTTTGTGTCGGGCCCTACGGAGCCTACTAATGCCTCGCAGTTGCAGCAATGTTGATATTGAGGAGCTCTCCCTTGCCTCAGATGGTTCTAAAGATCAAATGATGCCTGGTGGAAGTACTGGAACCTTTGCGTGGCGGAAAGATGCGATATATATCAATATGTTATGAAGTCTTCTAACTGTGGCTTGGCGGTAAGTTCTTACTCGCTGCGCAAATTACAGAACTATCGAGACTAATTAATCCTAAAGCCTCAATTGAGGTCAGGTCAAAGGTCACACGTTCGAATCCTGCGAAAAGCAAACAAAGCCAAACAGCCTCGAGGCTCGTATACGCCCTACCACGCCGAACACCGAATCGGGAACCTGATTCGGGGGGCGGAGGGATAACCTGACAAACAATGATCACCTGCAAAGATGGGAGTTTTCATAGGGACCAACCGGTCCTGAACTTTTGCTTTTTGAAAATCTCGCACTCCTTGTCCGATATCCTGCGCGAGCCCTAAGTCGCGTCTGTAACCGAGACCAACTTTCATCCGACTCACAGCCGACAGCCTCATCCTCGCGAATTGAATAACAGAAAAGGCGTCGCAGCAATGGCCAAGCCAACTTCGAAGCCAAAGCCAAAGCCAAAGTCAAAACTAAGGGCCGTCGTATCGACCTCTGCAATCTTTAAGCACAAGAAGCCTACTGTCCTCGCGACAAAAACTATCGCTGAGAATACTCGACGGACCATTACAGGCAATGCATTAGTCCACCAACATAGCAAACTAACGTATGCGAATACTTCCAAACGCAAGAGACCTGAAGAAGATCCGCAGTCTGTCGCGTTCTCTGGTATGCGTCTGACCCGGACCTGATTGATTACCATGCACGCTGACCTTCATTTCTTCCAGATTCAATCGAAGACTCGCGCGCCGAAATCCTATCAACGAGAGCTGCATCCATTAAAAAGGTTCAATGCTCTCTCAATGGACGTCTTGACACTGTGTCCACAGAGTCTGATGCCGTCATCGAAGCCGCTGTGGCCACAAAGAAGATACTCTTCAAGCCTCTCCGCGAAGAACAGCTAGCTCTCAGCACCACGGTTGATGAAAAGAAAGTCACTGAGACAGTTTCACTTGGCGAACGAATGGAGGACTTCCGCAATTTTGTCAACACGGAGGAGATGAAGCTCAACTCTCTGTGGAAGCAGTGGACGGCGGTGCAACAGGAAATCATCCACTTGGGAATGGATGTCCTCGGACCTCAGGCGTTTGAGGGAGTGGTTACAGCGGATGGCAAGCACTTGGCTGTGAAGTCTCGAAGCAAGTCCGACTTCGCCAAGGAGAAGGAAAAGATGGCTGAAGAGTTTGAGGCGGAGATGAAGAAGCTGGAGGCAGAGATCCATGACATAAGCAAGGATGCGGTGCAAGATATGGAGACTAGTGAGAAGGTCGGTCTATGCATCCTCATGTGCAGTGACAACCTTCGTTAATACTGGGCCTAGGAGCTGGATGTGCTACAAAGGAAGCAGAGGAGGGATTTGTTAAGCTTCATGTCGGCGCAGTTATGAAGGATCATGTCTAAGTCATTCGTTTTGCCATAATCATCGCTATTACATGTACTTTGCAAACGTTTACGCATAAAGCCGAAGGATCAGTATCAGTATCTCCAACTTGGTGGTTGCAGGATCAGCTGGAAAGTGGCACTATACTAGGTTTCTGAGCTCTTGGAAAGTCATCATGTCTATTATTTTCAGATATTGGCTATGCTAGCTGCGCGCACAGTATGTAGGAAGGGCTATGTCGCATAACCCTCGAAGCCTGATGACTCGATAGTGATAACGCTTACTGTCGGCTTCCGCCGGCTTCACTTTGCACCCAACGTCACGCCCTTTCAAACCTAACATTCTTGATGCCCTGCCGCAGCAAATGATGTCTATTTACTAGTAATGTTCTGCGATGTCGGAGATTGGATTCTACCTTGGTCCGGATACGATGGCATTCTCCAGCCGTCAAGATGACGAGTCGTTTGTTTTTGTGCTGGCCTTCTGACAGATCTCGCAGATAAGAGATCTGTGCGTGTCCCTTTCGTATATAATGATTGTCTGCTGCCCGTGACTTACCCATTCACTGCCGTTTGTCTTACAGTTGAGCCTTCTTGACTACTACAGATTGATACGGTTTGTTACTGTCCAACAAAATGTCCCCTTCCGCTATAGATCCTCAGACAACGTCTGAACTTACTTCCTCCGGCATCAATCATACCATCACCAAGACAGCGCCCTCCATAGCTACCAATGGCACCTCGTCATCCCTCCCGGAGCTTAATGCCTCACGACTCATCTTTACCCGCAACACGACACCACGCCAAGTCCCAGAACCAAACTCTCCCGAAGTATGGGCGCAGAGCACCTGCACAGACCACATGATAACCGCCAAATGGACGTCCACCACAGGCTGGGACGCTCCCGAGCTACGACCCTACGGCGCCCTCTCCATCATGCCCACAGCCTCCGTCCTCCATTACGCCACCGAATGCTTCGAAGGCATGAAATTCTACCGCGGTTACGACGGCAAGCTCCGGCTCTTCCGGCCTGATCGAAACTGCAAGCGTATGCTTGGAAGCGCCACAAGAATAGCTCTGCCGGGATTCAACCCAGAAGAGCTGCAGAAACTGATCACGAAACTCGTCGGCGTAGACGGCCCCAAATGGCTCCCGAAGTCTCGACCAGGCACGTTCCTTTACCTCCGCCCCACCATGATCGCAACGGCCGCGGCGTTGGGCGTGCAGAAGCCAAAGGAGGCGTTGCTGTACGTCATCGCTTGCTGCTTCCCCAGCTTCGATGAGCCGACGGGGACGGTGATGCCAGATCCTAACGTCAGGATCAACGGGAACAAGCAGGGACTCAAGAAGCCAGGCTTGAAATTGCTAGCGAGCAAGGACGACATGGTGCGCGCGTGGCCAGGTGGGTTCGGGTACGCGAAGGTCGGCGCCAACTACGGCCCGTCGCTGCTCGCGCAAGCGGAAGCGCGAGAGCGTGGTTACGACCAGATATTGTGGCTGTTTGGTCCGCAGTGCGATGTCACGGAGGCGGGCGCGAGTAACTTCTTCGTGGTGTGGAGGACGAGGGAGGGGAGGTTGCAATTGGTCACTGCGCCGTTGGATGACAAGATCATTCTCGATGGCGTGACGAGGAGAAGTGTGCTGGAGCTGGCGAGGGAGAGGCTGAGTAAGACTTGGGAGGGGTTTGAGGGGCTGGACGTTTTGGAGAGGAAGTATAGGATGGGCGAGGTGGAGGAGGCGATTGAGGAGGGGAGGTTGATCGAGGCTTTCGCGGCCGGCACGGCTGTAAGTAACCACGTCCTGTCTTGAGGTAACCGTACGGGGCCTGACGTGATGGTCAGTTCTTTATCGCACCAGTATCCGAGATTCATTTCCGTGGCAAAGATCTCGACATCCCTCTCGCCAACGGCGTTAGCGGACACTACGCCGCAGTGCTAAAGACTTGGCTCAGAAACATCATGTACGGCAAGGAAAGACATGAATGGGGAGTTGTGGTCGAAGAACAGGAACAGAAAGCATAGGTTTGTACCAAGATACTTCAAGAGCGGGAGAATCGGGGTTTCAGTGTAGATATTCAGCTCTTCTAGTTATAGGTTTCGGTCGTAAATGGTTGCCGATCCCAAATATCTGGCGGACTCCATAGACACAGAGCACATCCACACCATGTAGTTAGATCAATAACTAGACGTTTACAAGTGAGTGATCTATGGGATGTTACTGTATAGACCTCGATGACATGTTGTTGTTGTGAGGTTCTCCATACATACTTGGTGTTTCCACCACTTCGCCGTGACCGCTTCGACAAACAAGTAACCTGCATAGCGCCTACACCGTACTGTACTACCAGTGATGACGGCCGAGACGCACAATTTCAATCAACCCCACATCTAGCACCTCTACCCTAAAGCAGCAAATCCCAAAATCCACCACCACAACCACAACCCACCCCATCCACATATCCCCCCCGATATCACCCAACCCCATCATCCTCCACAACCACCGATCTCCCCCAACAACCCAACCCTCCCCTCCCTCCACCTACAAGTAAATCAATCAATCAATCAACCTCCTCCCCACCCCTCCTCGGGGCCCCCAACTCCCCCACCCCCCTCCTAAAGCACAACCTCCTATCGCTCTTCACGATCCTAACCCCATCACTGACGATATGCGCTGGCATTAGATACAACCCCGTACCCGTGAACCCCACCTCCCTCACGGCAGTTTGGCAAGGGGATTGGGATTTGAGGGGCGATAGGAAGAGAGTCCGGAGGTTTTCGCCTGCGAGGAGGAGTTCTGTCGCGAGGGTCCGGCCGGGGAGGGGGTAGATGTGTGGCGCCGGCGATTTGAGCGGTCCCGCCCGGTTCTCTTTTGGCGGGGGAGGACGTGGGGTTTGTGGGTGTAGGCTCTGGCTGCTGCCGGTTGGGAAGATATCCTCGTGGTCGGAAACATGGGCAGGGATGGTGCGGATCGAGTGGTGGGTTAGGTGCTGGGTTTTGGGGGGCCGGATGCTGTGAAGTTCAGCCACGGCTACGCTCGCGCCTGCTTCGGCGACCCTCCCGAGGGTCTCGTGGTTGTTGGGGACAGTGGGTGCTGGTATAACGGCTCTCAAGCGTCCACTCGCCCACGCCGCGGCACGTTCGGCCCTTGTGATTCTTGCTCGAGGCCTGGCGTCCCAGCAAATCTGCTCGCTGTTGTGGTGTGTATGCTGAGCGCTGGAAATGGCTGGGTCTGGTGAGACTGCGGGATAGACAGGGTCACCGAGAGCTGACGACTCTGTCCTGGGCGCGTTGGACAGCTTCTCCCCGTCGTCGTTGGTTTGAGAGGGATGTTGCTCGTGATTCTTCGCTTCCTTGATGCTTTCGAAGAGGTTGTCCACGGTTTGGTGGTGTGTCACTGCAATTGAGAAACGGAGCGTTAATGGCAGTGCTGGTGATAGAAGCCGTAACGGCGACATGAGTTTCGGATACATGCTGCTTCTCTTTGACTTCAGCATTGGGACGCCGAGATTTCTCTTATCTGAAGGCGATGTAGAAGAGTGTTTTGAGGACGTGGAGCCTGTAGACCTGCTGGCGACAGCTGTCTGCGCGTTGTGGAGCTGTTGTTTGATGAGCCAATGGAGCACCCGCTGACGCCATGTAAACGGCTCCAGCTCGATGAGGTCGGTGGGCTTCTGGTTTGGGTCTCGGTCACTGGTCGTGTTTATCGAGGACGCTTCTGAGCCCGACTCAGCTCAGTCCGTTCAATCTGATATCAACCTAACGTAACCTTACTCACCTGAATTTACAGCGAGGTACTGGACCAGGGGAACTTCACGATCCGAAGAGCCGGCATCGCTAGCGAAACCCTCGAAAGATGGGTAGCTCGCGTTTGAGCTACCCGGGTCTGAAGAGACTGAAGGCGCTGTCTCCTTTCCTTTTCGCTTCCTTTCTTTATCTTCGATCTCTTTTGGCTCACCCAGCCCCGTATCCGCAACAAGCGCGTGCAAGTGCTGGAGAGGACCACCATCATAGGAGGTGTCAGAGCCAGTCTTATCGCTGGTGTGACGACTCTGAAGAAACGCATCCTCTTGACTGTTGCCGTCGACAGCCGCTGCAGCTGTCACTACCTCTGCTGATCCCTCACTTGAGGCATGATAATTATTGGAAAATCCGCCTGCAGCGCCAATCCTGTTCAGGAAAGCGAGAATATCCGGACGAACCTCTGCCGGTGCCGGGGGCGGTCCGCGGCCAGAAATGAAGTCTTTGATCTCTTGACTCAAAGGCTCATCATAACGTCCCTAGAGATAGTACCGAGAAATCAGTAATGTGCTGAAAGGAAACGTATAAGATTGAAATGAAGTAAGAAAGGAAAATTAAGAGCAGGAGATGAGACGACGTTACTCACGTTGACAGATAAGACCACTGAGTATGAATGATGAGTAGTGTCAAGTGCGTAGTCTGGAACGACAGCTGTGGTAAATCAGGGCTAGATCCGCGTAGGGATGCTGGAGCGGCCACGCAGAGCAAGAGGAATTACGTACAAATAAGCAGTGGGCCGATGTGGGAGTGCATCAAGGTACTATAACAAGGAGTCAAGAACGGATAGTGTAGTATCTGGTCTTGTAGTTGAAGAACAGCGGATACACTGGATTCTGGACCAGGAGACGAACGAAACAACAACTTACCGCAGCAACAACAGTCCCCATCTGATTCTTCAAGCTGCAATCGGCGCAGACGTTGACGGTAGTACCAGCAAGAAACCTCGGAACAGTACGGTCACAGTCAAGGCCCAACAGAAGCGCGCCTGGTTCGAGTTCTCCTTGCTGGACCTTGTGACCGCAGGTGTAGGTGCAAAAGGTGACTATACACATGGTGTTAACCGGAACGGATATCAAGATGTCGGGACAACAGGATGGAGGTGTCCAAAGTGTTTGAGAGAGCGTGGTACTGTTGAGTTAGGAGCGTCAGTGTTGATAGCGTTATGCTGTTCGTCTTGACAAAATTAAAGGCGCATCAGATTGAGTGATCATAAGTTCAACAGGAACACCGGCCAGAGGCTGTGTTGTCTTTGACGTTGGGACTTATGTAGATTCTAGGTATGATCGGAGTGTGGGATGCGGTTCGAAATGTTCTGACGCCGTGTGCGGATTGTCTGGAGTAGAGGATGGGTTGACGATAGAAGACCACGTAAAAGACGGGTCAAGCAGATGAAGTCGCATTGAATGTGTTACGGTGGCGAAGTGTGGACGCGCTCAAGTTTGCTGGTTGGGTGTCATCTGGAGAAAGCCCAACGGCCTGCTGCGGTGTTAAAGGTGATATTCCCAGCACTGACGTGTCTCAACAATTAGCACAGCCATAATCACTCGCACGTCTGCTTGAAAAGGTAATCTTGGTAATTCTAAGCTTCCATTTCTTTCAAACTCCCAGATCTAGTCGTCTCCATCTTGGAAGCCGAAGTCCACGAAATCAACGTGTTAAACGCCGTCGCTATGCATCGCTACGCTATCAACAAAGTACCCTTCCCTGAGCAATATTCTGACATTGGTTAAACACCATTACCACTTAGTGCATCCCATTCTCCCTCTCCTTCTTCACATTCCTCGCCTCTTGCTCCATCTTCTCTCGTCGCCTGGCGGCTTCTTCGCCAATACCTTTCTCGCCCTTGACTCGTTGCCTTTCTTCGTACATCTCTCTGCTCCTCATGATTCGCTGAACAATCTCGCCAGCGTTGACATCATGGAAGTCATGCTTGCCGATCTCCTGATAGATCCCCATGTCCTTCGGCGCCGTATATGGATCGTAGGTCAGCGGCATGAAAGAGGTCGGTCCGTGATAGACAGCTGATGGTGTGCCATAGGGTAACGCGGACAAGTACGATTTCGTTGGCGTAAATGGCGCAGAAAAGATAACGGAATGGATGTACTTGGAGCAGATTAGCCGGTACATAGGGCATGGTGGGTCGGGAAATGCAAAAAGACTTACTCGGCATTGCAGAACGCATAAACCTCTTTCGAAGATATTCATGATCGGATAATTTACGCCTTTCCAATGATTGATAACCTCATCATCATGAACACCAGCGACGACGTAAGCCGGGGGATAGTCCTCCCCATATGTTTCTCTTCTCTGCTTCTTCGCCCTCTCATCATACCAGCCTCGTTCTCTACCAGCCTCGTCTTCAGCTTTGATGACCTGACGTAGAAACTCGATATGGCCGGATGAGAAGAGGTCAAACCCTCCATCTACGTAGATGACTCTCTGATTTGGTCTGGGAGACTTTCCAGCAACCATACTGCTGAAGATGCCGGCTTCTTCCGCAATATGGTCTTCCATGGCAGACTTAGAACCATCCCAGCTCCAGACCTCAGATCCAGGCTGCAGTCCGGTCTGGTCGCTCGCATACTCTTTGATCCTCTGGCGCATATCCTCACCCAGCTTTCTTCGCTCTTCTGCAATTCCAGGACCTTCTCCTCCGGCAAGCATCATCGTCAAAGACTTGATAAAGTGACCGCGCGTGCACAGTAGCATCCGTCCCACCAGGTCAGTCGTTGATATACCAGGGGTCCGCTTCACCATCAGGAATCTACCAGCAGCTTTCACATATCGATAACAGTCTTCCCCACTACTATCGGAAGTAATGTCATCCCCATGTACCACATAGTAGCAGCCATAATGTGATATCCAAGGGAGAGAAGAGACATAAGGGGCGTGTGGGACGGATAGAGTTGACCATCGGCAGGCATCAACAGCAGAGACCCTAAAGCTAACAGTAAGTCAAAATTCTGTTCTCATGTCTTCAATGTCCGCTAACCGTTCCTTGAGCGTCATGACAGTAGGGCCTTTGTTATCCATGATGTCTTCGTCCGAGTGGATCCCAACTAGTAAATCCTCGCCGAGTCTCCGAGCTTGGAGCATTGCGCCGGCATGACCTTCAAGAAGGAAGCACAGGTGCATCAGTACTTGCTAGGCCTAGCTGTGGCTTCTGGTATTGAGTGCGCCCGCTTACCATGATGAGCAAAGTCGAAGCATCCGTCGACCCATATTCGCTCTTTCAAGATCGGAACGTCCTCCTGCGGGTCCACTGGCCAATTTCCTGGCGCCGGTGCGTCTTGATTACCATTCATTGCCATGGTCACCGCTCCATTACCTCTTGCTCTCTACCTCATCAACACCTGCCGGTTCCGACGACAATCCAGCCAATCACCCCAAGCCTATTGGTCCTTGGAGAAATGAGCAAAGATGGCAAAACTGTGAAATACGAAGTGGGTTTTAAACGTTACTTGTCTGCACCAAATCCTGCAGCAATTGGCGTTTTCAATTGAAGATTGGCTTTAAGGTTGTCGTGGATAAGCAGACCATGGTGGGACAGTACGAGTACGGAAAGAAGACGGCCCGAAATCAGGGGTAAAGCCAGGTCCATTCGCTACCCTAATAGAGCTCGCTCGTACCTCTCTACAAAGTCCTCTACCTATGACCGTGCTTCAAAGCAACCAATATCTACAATTTGATCCTATGTACTTGTCCAACCCTTGCTATCTTGTTCCTCCTTTGGCAATCAGTCGCATATCATTAGCCATTCACGTCTGGCGGTACGCGGCCCTCGTATGTTATCACTTGCCCAGCAACTTTGAGTCTGAAAAATTCGATCGATCGTCCAGATCAAGCTTTATAGACGGAGTAAAGTGCGACTCACGTCCATCGTTTCGCATGCTCAATGACCCATGTAGTCTCCTTCAAACAACTGAGGCTGCAGGATAGTCAGCACAGGAGCGGAGAGGAATGACTCAAGACAGACATTGGGACAGGATCTTCTAACATTAGCTGGATTCAGAGAAGGACATGATAATGCAGAGCTAGTGGAGGAGATTTGAGAGTTGCACAAAATCACCATGACTAGTCAAGGGGCACTCAGAGGCAGATACATTAGTATATAGCTGGCTCACCGCCGCAGTATGACCGTGAGCATCATACAGCAGAGAATAATTAATGAAGAGGTATACACGGCTAGCATAGAGACTCATAGACAGTAGGTGAAGCAATTTACTTTTTAATTCTACATACAAAAAGGGCTTCTGACATGCTTCCGACTCCCATTCTTATCCCAGTCAGCTTATGTTCTTCTGGTGTGCCCTCTGCTGCATGAGCACCCGGCAGTATATCCTTCGCCTCGTCCTCTTTTTAGTATGCGGTCTCTGTCAGGCCTGCGCCACATCACTACAGCTGGGTTGGACCACGAATAACGACATCATATACGATGGTTGGTTCCAGCTCTTCGACGGGCAGACTCAGAGGCTACGAGGTTTCAGTCAGTTTTGGAGAATGCTGGGGGCAGTGGCGCGTCTCACCTGGAAAATTGCCATACTTCTTTCCTGGTCTCGACTTCTTGTAAATGTTGTCGTCATTCTTCTCATCATCGAAAACCAGCTCCAGATGACCATCGCTGACTTCACGGACCTTCACGGTCTCTTTCCAAGTAGTACTCTCTGGAATGCCTGCGCAAGTGTTTCGCAGCTTTTCTGTCGGCTGGGAATTCATCGCCAGTGCCATCATTCCACCTACGATTGCCCAGCTGCAGGAGGTCCAGGTGCGACATGAGACAACGATGATGATGTGACCAATGGAAACGGCAACATGTAGGAGCAGAATTGCCGCCGCAAACTTGATGAGGTTACCATTTATGCCGTAGCGGTATCCTAGCTGATGTAGTGTAAAATCGAGCCCAACCCATCCGCGGTTGACATTGTATGACTGAGCATTACTGGACACTAAATCCGAGCTTTCATCTAACTGAGCACTATCAGTTCAATCGTCCCCAAATATAGCCAATCAGAACAGGAGAGTTTACCTTCAGCGGCTCTCGTAACCCTACTCTTGCAAGGCCATCTGTCACGAGTATCCCAAGTGCGCGTGAGAAATCATGAGTAAGTGTGTACACATCTACACTCGAATCCCAATGGGAATCCAGAAGAGATTCGGTGATTGTAAGATTGGACCTGGCAATCGGGACGTCCAATGAGTTAGCCTAGCTAACGTCAATGTGGATTTGTTGTAAATTTCGGAAGTTGCCTGAATCCAAGATCCCGAGGACCGAAGACGGATCTTGATGAGCAAAATCGTCAGAACGAGGGTCAACCAACATCCTCACTGGCGCCCATCGAGCATCGATCGAACAGGTAAATAGCGCCGTGCCGTTCAATACATCCTGAAGATCGTTACCAACTGACGAAGTGCCATCCCAGCTTGGCCCATTATTATCATAACTGAAACTGACATTGTGCCAACAAAAAGCGGCACCCAGAGATGGTCCTGGAGTATAGTCTGAGAGATCGACCCAGGAGAATTGCATCAGCTTTGACTCATCCTCTACCGTATCCTCTAGTAAGATAGTAGTATTACGCCTCCACTTTGTTCCGCCAAGATCTTGGAGTGGTGGCAGCCGGAAGTAGTTGTGAGGAAATTCGAGGGGCCCTTGGAGTACTCCCGTTTCCAGCAAACATACATTCCACCTGAACTAGAGGCTTCAACAGCTCTGATCCCTTCGCTGCTTGGGTTCTCAGCTGCGGACGATCAGCCTCGGTCTGGTGGTCGAGAACCGACCAAACTTGCCATAAAAGCTTCGCTGTTACTTGGCTCACGGATGATGAGACAGACCAAGAGCCCTGATTGGATTCAGCTGCAACGAAACGCGCCACGTTGTCGTCGCGAAAAGTAACATTCCACTGAGAAGAGGATCGGGCAGGGTTCTGCTGAATACTCCCCGCCTGTGCAAGTAGAGAATATCCTCCAGCTGGACAGGAGACATTCTCCACGGATATAGAGGATAGGCAGGATTCTGCAGGCAAATAGGCAACTGTCAAGTATTCTGGCCAAATCTCCGAGCTATTGCCGATAGCCGCTATATACGACGATGCATTCGTCGGCACTAATCTGACAAATGCACAGTTATGATGCAGACATGATGACATATTTCCCATGCCCCTTAAGAAGGCAGGATCCAGATAGAACGGAGATGGCAGGTCGGTAACGGACCACCAAGCCAACTTTGGGATGACCACAATGCTCGATGCCGGGCATGACAGGGCTGCCAGAATAATGGCACCGAGCACTAAGAAGTAAGGACCAGCGATGGAAGCGGCTAGAGGATAATGTCGAATTCTGCGCGCGAAGTCCAGCCCAGAACTCTGAAGTACAGACGTAGCTCACCGAGTTTAGTTGATACCCGGTGAGAAGAGTCGCAAAAGAAACTCCCCCCCGCATGCAAGCTCATACTGCAATCTGTGAAACACTATCGCGGAGAGCGACGCGACGATGAAGCTTTCGTGTAGCTTTACAGCGAATTGAAGTGCCTCCAAAATGGTATTCTAGCCGACGCTTCCAATATCCATCCGATAGACAGTCCCAAAGTTCAGTCCCAGTACTGAAGCGGTGATAGCGATAGCCAGAACATGTATAAGGCACCGTAGAAGCGCACGGAAGCGACTAGTACTGGCAGCGGCCTTGGGCAGTTCTCCCTCCGCTCGATTAACCTTACGATCTCTTCGGCAGGAGAACTTTTACCATATTTTGGCAATCTTCGGATTTCGTGTCTGTGCTGTATCTTCTGAAAGCTCGAGAAGGTGCAAGCTGATGTTCTACGAAAGCCGTCAGTTGACTGAAGGAACTTTGTAGAATTGATGATAGACCTTGTCTGATTCCATTTTGGAAGAAATGAAACGGCGGGTAGCCGGTCTTCCAACAAGGGAATCCTGAATACCCAGTGAACTTCAACCAAATAAGGGGTGTGGTTTGATGAGGAGGAATAATCAAGGGATCTGTTAATGCCATCCATAAGCCATCATGGCGAACGAACAAGTGACAACCAAATGCACATATAAAAGGATACAAATAGATTTACGAGAGATCGTACCAGTTGCCGTCTCATGAGATAAAGCACATCGCTATCAAAAAAAGGCCAAGACAGAAAGTCGCACACCTCACAGTACTGATGTACAGTAAGTGGTTGTGTCCGCCTTCTGCGGCACAGTAAAGACCTTACAGATCCGGGGCTGTGAATTATCAGCGACTGCCAAAGAACCTCAGCATGGGATATCCAGAGCTTAATACTGATGTTCTTGTAATATCTGATCATTTGGAACTGTAAGACCTCTCTTCCCTTCAATGGCATCAGGAGGCGCAAGTCGTATACCATAATTCTCATAGCGGATCAACCTCCTCCGTATCCTGGAGCAACACTGATTTAGAGGCTGTACTGTGGTAGTATTTATCGTTACATTTATTCTGAGACGAGCTCGATGTCTGCTTCCGCTGCGCCAACGGTCTTCCACTAGCGCCATCTAGAGCTTCTCACACAGCTTCCTCTCTCATAACTGGACTACGTTCAAGCCAGGCCTCTAGGCTCTCTAATCATGATCGTCGCCCCGTTCGGACATAATCTTAGGAAAGAGCCCGAGTCTGGGAAACCTCCTAGTACCTCCCATTCAACTGTCAATTTTGGGCAAGGAGGTGGTGGAGCTTCATTGGCTCCGCCCAGTATACCAAGCAGCTCCATTGGTGGGGCTCAAAATCCAAATGTGGTGTATCAACATATCCATGACATGGCATCGAAGAGGATATCTACGCTGGATTACCTAAGAAAGGCGTGAGCGCAGCCACGTCCCAAAACCTGCCTTCAGAAATTCCGCGAGGCTGATACTGTCTTCAGTCACGAAGGCCGCGTTTACTGGTTCAACACACTCCTCTTCAACAAGTCAGACCTCACCAAGATACCGTACTTCGATCCCCGGAAGCTCTCACGGCGCGCCACCAACTACCTCCTCCTCGGCCTCTCCCTCCCCACAATCCTCGACCTCAACTCGTCAAACCCCCTCGACTACCTCCGCGCCCTCAACGCCCTCCTCCTAGAATTCGAGTCCTTCCAACAGATCCACCCCCCAGACGGCTCCTCCGCATCCTCCCTGTCCCGCGCACGCATACCACAAATGTTCAAACGCGCCACCCATCACGCCGCAGGCACCAAAGGCCGACGGACGAGCTCAGCGACCGAAATCGGCCTCCCCATGAACAACACCAGCGACCCCTCCGACCTCAAATCCATGACCGGCAGCATAGCTTCCACCGGCTCCTCGACAGCCTCCGCCTTTCCCGCCAGCGAGCAGGAACTCTTCCCGGGCGAAGAGTATTCCCATCTGCTTACGCCTTCGTTGCCCTTCGACCCGGACTTCTTCGAGACGTTTGCGACGTTGTGTGATGTGTTGATTGATTGCTACACGCGGATCACGAGCCTGGTATCGTCGCCGGCAGTGTGTACGCCGGGTTTAGGAGAAGTTTTTAGTAAGGCGGATGCGCGGCTGAGGAAAGTTATTGTGGCAGGGGTCGTGAGAGAATTCGAGGATGCTAGCAGGAGTGGGGTGAAGAGCGAAGTTGCGGGGTTGGGGAAGGTTGTCCTTGGTGGACTGATGTGAGCTATTGGGTATCTTGTAGCGATTTCAGCCTGGCGTTCAGGAGTACGAGGTTATGGCAAGTGGTACGGTCCAATC
>JAABUP010000804.1_pt1 | contig 67469 bp, 109 predicted proteins | sample 5559201 | NCBI WGS metagenome assembly JAABUP01 (sample SAMN10711887, study PRJNA513373) | rock metagenome | isolation source: Antarctica rocks | place: Antarctica
TAAACCCTAAACCCTAAACCCTAAACCCTAAACCCTAAACCCTAAACCCTAAACCCTAAACCCTAAACCCTAAACCCTAAACCCTAAACCCTAAACCCTAAACCCTAAACCCTAAACCCTAAACCCAAAACCCTAAACCCTAAACCCTAAACCCTAAAACCAAAACCCTAAACCCTAAACCCTAAACCCTAAACCCTAAACCCTAAACCCTAAACCCTAAACCCTAAACCCTAAACCCTAAACCCTAAACCCTAAACCCTAAACCCTAAACCCTAAACCCTAACGGCACCACAGGCTTCTGAAACAAGCTTTGCCTTGTTGGAGGGAACACAAGAGATCGTTTTGATCACACCTCGTTCTGATTTGCAAGGTGAGACGGCACTTACTGCTACCCCCAGTACCCGACTTCTTGATTCACTTTCTTGCACCTGCTGAGCGCGAAGCGCTTCGTACCTCCGCCAAATCGGATCTGCAAGCTTGTTTGAGATTGCAACTTGCCTAAGGCTTGCTGTTCAGCCGAACATTTCTTGCTCAGCAGTCAGTCAACTGTTGGTTGACTTAACATGCTTGGGAATCACAGATGAGCTGCTCACAAACCAGTCAGTGACATTCAGGTTGTGTCCTTTGGCCATAACACTGCTGCTCTGTCACAGGAAGCATGTCCAATGCACCAGCAGCCAGGATATGCACTGGAGAGGCTGTGAGCTACACTTGAAGCATTGGCTGAAACGACACGCTTCAGTTCAAGCCAAGGTGTTGCCTCTCAAACCTGCTGCGTTCAACTGCAGATTGTAGTCAGGCATGTCTTGCAATCATGTTTAAACTTGCATGGCAACAGCAGCCACTCTGCCTCAACTCAGATGCACTGGCCAGGGCCTCGACATGTCACAAACTTTGTGCCTTTGCTGAAAATTGAGCCTTGCATGCTGGGATGACCACATGGGGGCTTGCAGCATGGTGATGACATCATCATGTTCTGCTGAGCATGGGCTATGCATTGCCCACCTGACTCATGGCTTGGCACAATGATCAATGGCTTGCAATGACTGTGCATGATGCTAAGCTCACCTCCCTAAACCCTAAAACCTGAACCTCAAGTAGTGTGCACCAATCGACCCGTAAATTGGATGCAGGATGATTCAGTAGACAGCTCCTGGAGGTGCATCACAGTTTGTCTTTGAAAGTTGCTGGCACCAAGGGTGGTGCACGACACAGAGTATAAGCATGGGCAAGCAGGCTCGTCCGTGGGGGAGTCTAGCAAGTTGTATATGCCAATCTGCATTTTTGAGCTTCAGCCTCGAGTGAGCTCACTGTAAACTTTGCTTGCCCACCATTTCCTAGCAGCAATGATGTTAAGATGGTAGTGCACAGGCACCCTTTGTGTCATCATTTATAAACCCTCATATATAATATAGATAGATATATAATATACCATCATGATTATTGTAAATCATTCATGAACCGGCACATCAGCATGGTTATTGTTTCACTGGGTCGCACCTTCCAAAATCCATGTGGTTGTTATCTTTGTGCTGCAGCTGCCGCTGCATGCACACCATACCAGTTGGGTGTTAGTTTGCATGAACGCGTTGTACAGGTCGTGACGATGCGTGGAAACTATGAGATGTGTGTGAAACCGTCACCTGAGGCCTGCTTCGATGCAGCCTTTACTTATTGTCGATGATTTGGCCAAGCCAGCTCTCTAGTAATATGTACGACAACCCTGGTACAGCCATGCAACTTGACTTGTATACAAGACAGCTAGCTATTCGTTGTAAACTACGTTGCAAGCATCAACTTTGACATGCATGTGCTCAAAATCCATAGTCAAATCAAATTTGTCATTTGTAGCTAATCGAAACCATATATGGCATGCATGTCAACAAAGTGAACCAAACACTTGAGACAAAGAAGCATCGCTGTTATATGGCCTCCATTCAGGGCTTCCATCAGTACTACATACACAAACACCTAGATACACTCACACACAAGTGTACACTTCTCAAAATACAGCAAAACACACCACACCGTGTACATTAAATGTGCAGACCTAGTACAAGAGGTACCACTAACTGCTCTCCTACTGCTAACAACACACATGTACAAGGTAGTGAGTTTCACTGCAATACTATGACAGCTCTAGAATAGTTGCATTTGTTGGGCTCTACAGCTGGTCCAGGAGGCGTGAACTTTGAAGCACAGGTCAGCTCTTGATCCTGTACAAAGTTGGTGAGCCAAGCCCCTGCTGTCTCATGAGCCTTATGGCACCCTTCCTCTACATGGACAGAGGACACGCCCTAAGGGATATGGTCAGCTGCGTCCATGATAGACAAGTGTGCAACGCTGGGCAGCTCAAAATCAGTGTTTCTGGTCATGCTCTGTGTCCTCTGAGCCATCTCGTGAAGGTGACGATTCAGCCTTGTGATTACAGAGTTGAATACCTCAAAAGAGCTGCAGCGAATGTACTTGTGCAATGGGACATTGTAGACTCCCAACAGTGGAATGCTGTACTTGTGCACATACTGTACTGTGACCTGCATCTTGTCTTCATTGCCTGCATACACAACACACACAGCTGCAATGCGCTCTCAAATACCAGCAAGACTGCTATGTGGTCGGCTAAGGCTCACAGTTTTGCATGTAGAGACCACAGAAGAGCTGCAAGAAGCTGTGTTTAGCATACAGCAAGGATCTTGAAATTGCATCCATACACATGTTGAAGTTGCAGCTACGCATACATTGATTTGTAGCTATACATATACACAAAGCTGACTGAATTATTGATCGATATGCTACCTCTGACGTTCTGCACATCATGCAAGCGCAGCGTCCATTTGCTCTTGTAAGTGACAGCCTTGTCCTGGGGCTTGGATGTGCAAGCTAACAGAGCTACGTGCGCACTGGTGAGCAGCACAACCCGGTCTTGATGACACCGCAACACCTCAATCACACGGTCATCCTGCAACAGGAAAGACAAGGGTCAGGGCTAGGTGCAGCAACTTGTGACACTGCATACTAGCGACACATCACGTTGATCGCCACTCAAAGTCTGCATATGAACACGTCTGCGTATGAGCATGTCTGAGGCAACCTACTTTCATGCTTGGATACATTTCTGGCAGCACTCTCTGCCAGGCTGCCATCACAGCATGCCACCGCTGGAGCTGCTTGTTCCTTGTCACTTCCTCTATCAGCTGCAAAGCATCATACACTGGGCTGAGCACACCACATGGATTGCCATGCTCATTGGGACCGCCTTTACATGTTTTGTACAGCTTGTTGTACATAAATCAGGGGTTTCAAGCAGGCAGCAGACTGAGGAGAGCACAAGGACAGCATGCTAGATGTTCACCATAGTCTGATTGCACAAAGATGTTTTTGCATGATGCCCCACCCCTCAAGACACAAAGCAACAACTGGCCAGCAAGCAAGACATGGTGCCAGGACAGCTGCAGTACAGGTGACACACCTCATCACTGTCATCTGTGAGGGTGCCAGGAGCACGGGCACGTTTCTGTATAGTCCCTGAGATACCCTCACGCCCCAGGAATAGCAGGCCCACCCCATGTGCTGACTTGCCTAGCAGCTCCAGTGTGCCAACAGCTGGTCGGATGAGTAAGCCCACAACTGCTTTGAAAATACCCAGCAATGCTACAAAGAAACTGCCTGAATGGTACCCCTGCATGCACACCATGTGATGTATTACCCTCACTGCTGAAACATGGCAGCGGTATACAAGATGCTTGTTTCACAGCCTTCGAGCTAACAGTTTAGCTGGGTTTATAGCTACGCTTGAAAAAGCCTGCTATAAGATGGAGTGAAGCAAGGAGGCACACTGATGCACGTCAGCAGCAGTCTGCCTCAGAGAGAATTAGCTCAAATTCCACACATACAGCTAGACAATTGGTGGCTATTTCGCTAGATCTCAACTGACACCTCAAATGCAGGTAGGGCCTAGTCAAGACTGTGTGAAAGCGGACCTGAACAGGGTCAAGCAAGGTGCCAGCTAGTCCAGCCAGGGAGCCGGCACAGAACTCCTCAAATGCGCTTCTGAAAGCGTCTGGAGCGTTAGGGGGCCGCCGCACTGCTCTTGTGAGCAGGCTGCGGTCAGTGAGGTGGCCGGTTCTGTTGGGAGGCAGGTAGGTCATGGTGGCAGCCCCCATGCGGGAGAAGGCACTGATGATCTGGCCTATGCCTGTGAAAAGCACAAAGCCCACCCTTTGCACAGCCCCCAGGGGGCCCACCTGGCGGGTGCGGATGTTGTTCAGCAGGCTGAGGGCAGAAGTGCCGGCCCATACCACTGTCAGGGGAACTGCAGCTATAGCAGGCCCAGCACCACCCAGAACCTGCACATACAGCCCTTGCACATCAGAATGCAAATCTGTTGATATGGCCTTTTTGCTAACCAGGTAGGCAGACGAACAAGACGCAGACGCCATCAAGCACATGTGTGAAGAAAAGCTTTGGGTACGCCTAAGCTTCTTCACTTTTCATGAAGAGAAAGTCTCATGAAAAGTGAGAGATTTCCAGCTAAGTAGTTGTGCACAACTTGCACAGATCAAACACAGCCGCATGTAAATTGACTGAAAGACATTTTTGGCATGGGCTGTATGCTACAGCTGCAGCAGCAGACCATGACGCTAAATATGGTTTAGCTCCTTGCTAGCAACCACAGAGGTGTAGAGAAGCAGACAGTAAGGTTAACTGATTCTTTGACACACCTTGTGGGCTTCCTTGATGCTCTGTCCAATGTAGTGGCGTGTCAAGGAGCCTTGCAGGGCGCGCCGCCCAATGAGCTTGGTGTCAGTGGACCAGCCACTGAGCTGCAGCGGCACATTGTTCACATTGATCAGCTGGAAGCCTGAGGCACCAATCACTCTGCTGAACAGGCCGCCTCTGTTCTCTGGCAGGCTGACTGATCCTGGCGCATGCGTGTTCAGGATGGAAGACGACAGAGAGATAGTCACATTCACATTCACATTGCTGATCTCTGCACGCTCCACAAAGTACCAGGAGGTGTAGCTGCTGTGCCCTCGCATCACCTACATCAGTTTAGTCATGAGCTCAGGTGCTCTGACCAAATGGTGCATTCTCATGTGGTACACACAAGCGAAACTGAACTCAGAGCAACTTGGTGTGTATAGCAAGCTGCCATACAGACATGTTGCACACTTTGCTGAAGGCATCGATGCTATACAGATATGCTAATTACATATATGCAAAGCAACTAAAGCTTGCATGCAATGTGCACAGTAGCAGCAGAAGTGGCAATACCTCTAGCTCGCGCAGCTCTTTCTCTTGAATCCACTGCAAGGGGTCAGCATCAGAATCTACAAAGCTCTCTTGTATGGGAAGCACTGCATTGGTGGCCAAGCTCTCTACTTCTTTGGGCCCAAACTGTGCCGTCAGCAGGCGGCGCTGCTGCTCACGCCATGCCTCATCCTGCCATATGTCAGCTGTGGGAATGGAAACCACAAAGGACAGAATTGCCTCCAGGAAGCCATCGTCAGCCTGAAAGTCCATCTCTCCAACCTTGAGATGGATGTCCTTGAAAGACAGGATGGCAGCTGGGTTGTCGCCCATCCTGTTGCCTTCTCCCCAGCCCCCCGCCCCACTAGCCCCTGCCGTCTGGGACGCCCTGTTTCCTTGAGCTGGATTTGATGCAGCTGAGTTGGATTCGCCACTTGCCACAATGGTATTGGCAAAGCTGCGGGTGAAGCCAAAGCTGATGAGGGGCCCAGTGTCTCCCACCAGGGACTGCGCTGTGTCAGAGCGTGCATGCGCTACAGATGCAGAGGCCAGCACAACCGGCTGCGTGGCATCCAACAGCTGGTTGTCTAGCTGTAGCCGCCTTATGCTGCCTGTCAGAGTGGCCTCCAGCCTTGTAATGTGTCCACTTGCCTGCACATGCACAAGGCACTGTCAGGCTACCAACTTGGACACAGGCTAGTGGGCTTCTCAATCAGGCATATGAAATTGGACAGACAATTGAGCACCTGCAGACCATTCAGACCCAACAGACGGGCATGGGTTGAAATTCGAAAAGATGAGCATAGCCAGCAGAGGTTGGGAAGTGAAGAGACCTGAAGGTTGTCTAGGGTAAGGTTGAAGAGCTCATCCTGCAGGCCGCCCATGACAGAGGTGGCCAGGCCTTCCAGGGACACCTCCATGTGGGTGCTCTGACCCCGCATCACTTCCATCACCCACTGAAACCTCACCAACACCTGTAGCATCACTTCCTGCTTTGTGCAATGTGCTGCAAGATTTTCACCTGCTGAACCCCTATGCAGCAGATATGCAACTGTGCATCATACAGAAAGACGGTGAAAAACATACAGCACAAGCATAGTGCAGCAGGTGAGGTCAACAGTGCAGTGCAGCTTGCACATATGAAAGCTACATACTGCTGTATTCTGTGCAAACAGAAGAGATTTGAAGGAAGGAGAAGGCTTGCCTGCAGGTCTGGCACATGGCCCGGGGGTGGCAGTAAGCCTGCCTTGCGGCGGCGATGGCGTGTGCTGGGCTGATGCATGGGCAGCCACACATACAAGGGGTCCTCCCCGGTGAAATGAGTGCAGCAAACACTGTTGCTGCCAAGCAGCTGCCGCCGCCGCCTCTTGGTCAACGTGCCCTTGTTGTCAAACAGCTTGAAGGTGATGATTGTGTCACTGGGCAACTTGTCATACATCATGGCCTCTGTGGCAGGGAACTTGGGGTTGAGAGTGTGCTTGGTCCAGGACAGGTGCTGGGGCCGGCCTGGTGTGGACACTTCCACCAAGGGGTTGGGCAGATCATTGGCCTGGAATGCCACTGCCACGCCTACACACAGGTGCAAAGACACTGCAAAAGCGATCTCATTGTCCACCATTTGAGCATGCGCAAACATTGAACATTTGCAGTTGCCTCTGGAAGCATAGTTCAACAAGTCTGCAAGGCGAAAGCAACTGTGTTTGACCGTACTATCAGTGCAAGGGCTGCCATGCGCACAACATGACAGACTGGACCTACCATGCCGTGGCCTTAGGCCTCTGGCTTCTATGATGGTGATGCACAGGCTTGAGCGATGCTCCTCCCTGGAGTGCTTTGCCATGATCTTGGCAGCCACCCCTTCATGCCCCATGGCCTCAGCCTGCAACAGTCAGGACAGGTCACTATCCTCATTTGGCAATGAAAAGCATTGCCTTCAAGGCATGCGGCCAATACCATCCCAAGTCTGGCCAACAAGAATGAGTAGCTGCTCAAGCATGCCAGCACCCAAGGTATGACAATAAAGCTGCTGTACATCAGCCTCACTGAACCATGCTCTACAGCAAACGCCAGTGAATGTAGAGCACAAGAAGCATGGTTGTGCAGTACCTGCATGGTAGCAGTGGAAGCAGCAGAGCTGCCAGGTGAGCTCCAGGTCAAGGCAGTGATGGGGGACACTGGGTCCAGCATGCACAGGATCTCCCGCCGCTGCTGCAGCACATGCTCCAGAGCCTTCAGCATGAGGCTCATCAGGCTGCGAGCTGTCACATCCCAGGCAAAGGCCAACTTCAGTCTCCCACACACCGCGTCCTTGGAGTCCCGTCGCATCAGTGAGTACCAAGTCTTGCTTCCTGCATCAATGCTCGACACAGTCACAGCACAGTCATAAACATCTACTGCAGAAAAACCAGTAACAGCCAACATCACTTGATGTTGGTAAGCTGGCTGCAAGACTTGAGCATGAACAGATGAGGTCGACAGTGCATGCTCTGGACCAACTTGAGCAGAGCTTCATATGCAAATCTGGTGGTGACTATGCCATGTGGGCCATGTGAGATATGCAAACACACTGACCTCTCTGAGTGCTTGTGAGGGTGTCCACCAGAGGGATCTCTGCTCTGCCCAGGAACCTGCTGTTCCCAATCACCTGAGAGGGGTTGTCAGCCAGTTTCTTGAGTTGCTTGGCGCCCCTGGTGCCCCCCAGGTCCCATACCTCCACCATCAGCTCCCCAGCTGCTGTCACCTCCCTGCACCACGCAAACCAAGCTCATGCCCCTTTGTCATTCGACTGTGGCCTAAACTGACAAGATACAGCACGCAGCTGATGCTGTGCAATGAAAGTAAAGCCGATGCCAACTGTCAGAAAGATACGGCTTGGGGGATTGAGCAGAACAGTAGGACTTGCCTAAAGCTGAGTGCTTCCTCCCAGACAGGGGAGGTGGTTTGCCACTGGACACTGGTCTGCAGGCCCTGCTCTCCCAGTCGTGCACGGGCAAATGGATGAGTGGCTCTGTCTTCTCCATTCAAACCCTCAGCCTGCAAAGAGGACTCATGGACACAGTCAAGCATTCAAATGTCGGGTGTCTCACGACCGTTCATTACCTGACTTGCAATCATACAAGCTCACTCAGTCAACCAATTGAACCTCATGACATGCATGTTTCAGCATGCAAGTAGCTGTGTTGTTTCATCTGTCAAACAATGCAAATAGGTACGACGGATGTGAAAGCAGGGGGTTTACACTTTGTGAGCTTCAGATTGTGGTGATCTTGCATGCAGGCAATCATACCTGGCATACAGTGACAATGAGGTCTCCACCAATGAGCAGGGTGGCATCTCCAGCAGCAGCAAAGCGCATGAGGTCAGAGCCTTGCACAGTCTGGGGGGTGGCATGGGCATGGGGAGCTAGGTGGCCCGCGTCTGCCAGCTGCATGGCCATTGAGGGCGATCTTGCCATCTGCAATCGTTGCCATTCATTCAGCTGGCTGACTTTTCAAGAGTCTTCGTCAGTTCGCAGAGCATATGCATCTCATTATAACTGCTGACAGGCATTGGAGTTCCAGGGCATGTGACTGACTGTGTGCATGGACCTTGGCTGACCTGATCTTGAGCAGCATTGTCAGGGCCGCTAGATCCATGACTGGAGAAGCTCTTGGCAGGAGGGTCCGGCTCCAGCTCTGCCAGCCTGCTGGGTGAGTCTGTGAAGTTGCCATGAGACCTGCTGCGGGACATGCCTGGACTCCTGTCACTAACCACAGCGTCTCGAGCCTTCTGCAATTTGCAGCATGAAGCTGCTGGAAATGACCACCACTGCGTGTGTTATTATCGCATAAGCAGACTGGGAGGCAGCATGAAAACGTACAAATCTGGTGGGAGGTTGATGAAGCAGCCCCATGCTAAACACCCCTGTGGGAAATTGGCCAATACTCATCAACTATGCCCAGTTCAAACCCTTCAAACAGATGACAGTGCAGAATAGTGGGTGTTGCCATCATAAACACAATGACTCAATGTATTTTCGGGAAACATTTGAAATCACTACGATATCACTTTTATTTTATAGGTAAGCAAGCAGCGTACCAGGTGCTGGTCAGAGCTGCGGCGGGGCATGCCACCAGGCTGCTCCTCATCCAGGGCACTGCTCTGCTGGCGGGGCATTGTTGCCATCTTCACATGCCGCAGCCTGCATTCAGCATCACTGCTCACACCAACATCCGGCTGAAGCAATTGCATAGCTGGGTAAAGAACAGACGACATTGTTAGGCTTTCAGTATAGAGAAGCTTGAGATGATCCCAAATTGGGCCCAAGCTTCCCTTGGCCTTACAGCCATTTGAGGTAGGTCAAAGGGAGGAGGGGGGCTTGTATAGCTCCTACTCTAGATTGTGTCATAGAGGACTAGAGCAACACGCTTTGCTAGTTGCACAGCAGTCAAGCGCTCACTTGAGGCGTGGGCCCTGACTGGTGCGGCCACTGCGGCGAATGCGCATGTTGGGGCGGCTGGCTTCAGGTGTGGGAGTGAGGGAGAAGCTGCGGCCATACAAGTCCAGGCTGTGTGCATTGGGCATCCCTCGCAGCCGTGCAAACTTGCTGTTCACATCCTTCACCTCACTCTCTACCTGCAGGTGGCACAACAGGTATGCTTTGTGCGCACTTCACACCCAAACAGCAACAATGTTGCCACCAGCACCGATAATGCGTCTGTTTTGAATGACAGCAAGCGCAGTCAGACTAGTGACATCTGTCCAACCGGAAACAGCCAGAGTTTTACAAGGCTGACATCTGGTTACCATGTTATGCCGTATGCTTGCAGTCAGAAATCAACTACTTACGATGCAACCAGCTACACACCTGCTTGAGGCGGGCAGCCAGATCCAGTATGCTCTGCTCAGCTTCTAGCAAAGCTGTGGATTTCTCGTCTGCAAACCTCAGTACTCTTGTAGGTCCATCAGCATAGACAGAGACATATACCTGCAAGTCAAACGTGACATCGTGTGCTGCTGATTCTGCTTTCACAGACATTCAAAAACAGGTACAGACCCCAAGAAAGCTAGCACTACTCACTCACTGCAAGCTATACATACAAAGTTAATGTGCAAAAGAACCGCTAATGTACACAGCGCAGCAACAGCCGGGTGTGTGTGCTGTTGCTAAAGTGCAGTTGATTTTGAATTTTGTTAAGCACGACTACATCAACACTGTATGATCTGGGACAAGCCTGCAGCTAGCAAAGGAGCAGCAGCAAACCAGAAGCCTCCAGCAGCAATGTACCTTTTTGGAGAACTCTGCAGCTAGCAGCGAGGTGAGGCGCTGCTTAAAATCATCAGGCATGTCTGGCATGCTGTCCTGCAGGGTCTGGAAGCGGTTGATGTTGCCACTGCTGCCAGGGGTGGACTCCATGCTGGGCAGGTGCAAGGCATGCTGCACACCCAGCCGGTCCAGGTTATAATGCGCCACCTGGGACTGCCCTAGCCGACCCTTCACACGCGCCTGCACGCTGCCAAATCTATCAACAAAAAACATGACACTCATGATTTTGTCTAGCAACAGCTAACTCACCTGTTCAAACACAGTCTGACAAGGCAGTTTGTGTAGAAGCAACTTAGTCACATGTTCAGACGCAGTCTGACAAAGCAGTATGAATGAGGACAATGGTCAACTGGTACAGCGCAGCTGTTTAGATCAGCCTCACAAATGGGGTCACTACAGCTTGATGGCTGGACAGCATGACATGACAGACAGCACAAGCAGGGGCCTACTCTGATGGTCATGGAATGGTCCTGAATAGGCTCGTCCCAAGCATAGGCCATCTTGTTGCCGCCAGGCGCAGGCGTGAGCCAGTTCCACTTGCTCCTCTGGTGAGCCACGCTGCGCTGGGCAAAGAAGATGACCACATCACTGGACATGTTCTCTATCCGGTAGGGGGGCACACTCAACCTGCTTTTGAAAGTCACCAGCAGGGACCCTGCATGGTAACCAGCATAGCACGCTCAACTCCCCTGTGAGGAAAGATCCGCCTCATTTGCCATGACGTGTAGGCCAATGTCGTGTAACATTGGTCAACAAATGATGCCAAAGGGCTGCTGTCGCAGAATCACACCACGGTTAGTATACATTGTGAGTTGTATCAGACCCTGGTGCAATGACCAGGTTGCTGTGAAAGAGCTGGCTACATGTCATTTGGCATTGTCACCTGATGGTCCCACTGTTGTATTGACAGGGATGTTGATAGCAATGGCTGGGTCCTTCTCCTGCCTGACTCTCAGTCCATAGTACTCCTCCCTGTGCCATCAACATTTAATGGTCAGAGATGCCTCCGAAACTGATATTCAATCAATGACAGCTTCAGACCACTCACACAGCATCAAGACAGCACAAGCATAAAGAAGCTGGACTTTCGAAGTTGGCAGGCTTTGAGGAATGACATGCTCAGAAGTCACCTGTCAGTGAGTTTGAAGCCACCACTCCAGTGCCAGGTGTCATTGTTGCACACCCCAGCTGGTCTCACCATCAGCTCATGCCTCAGAGCTGCATCGTCCCAATGAATGGCACACCTGCATATGCTATGACTAAGACCATCGGCTGCACATGGTGCGTCAAGATTGGCAGTGTCCATATGAATCAGCAACTGAGCAAAGACACTCTGAGCACATACATGTACATGTGAGCAAAGACTACACAGAAGGCTGCGTCATATATGCCACTGACCTGCTGGCTGAGCTTAGACAAGGAAAGAATAATGAGCACAATTAGTGAACACATTCAGTGCGAGAAAATAGGGAGCACACCTCTCATTGACTTCCAGTCTCCTGGCACAGCGGCCATGGGCAGTAGAGCCATACTGCAGCACGTCCAGGTCAGGCGTGCCACGCTGCTTGATCTCAATGGGCATCCCTGTCTGATTCTCCACAATGTACTTGCTCTTCACAGTAATGACCTTTGTGTGCCTAAACACAGAGTTGGGTGGGCCGGCTGTCACCTCCACTGCAAACTCATACTGGCGCTGACCACGCACATGGTGGTGGTGATGCCCTGGTTCCTCTTCCTCTTGTGCATCTGCATACCCAAAAGCCATCATGGTGTCAGCACAATCACACTCCAAAGTTGTGTGCATGAAAATTATTCAGCTGGCACAGCATGGGTTGGATGCTGCCATGAAGGCGTGAGGCAGGGGCACTGTTTCAATGGACCTGGACGCAATGAAGTTTGCTAGCAGAGGAAATGCTGCTCTGAGGAACAGGCCGTACACAATGCAGCAGGGGCCAGCAACAGTACAAACGCAAGCAGCACACCTTGGTCACTGTGCTCAGACTCTGACAGATCTATAGCAGCTTCCAGGGGGTCCAGGCCGGGCTCTTGCGCAGCTGATGGGCTTAGACACTCTGCAATTTCCTGGTCATCGCGCATCACTGCTGCCTGCAAACAGGCTTGCAACTGTCAGAGCACTGCTGCAAAATTTGCACATTCCTACGTCAGAATGCACATCTGATCTTGCAGCGTAACACATAGTGCCAGGTCTTGCACATTTGAGTGGACATATGATGTGGAGACAGGCGCCAACCTGATGGTTTTCAGACAAGGGCTGGATCTCTGAGGTCTGACGAGATGGCATGGGTGAGTGCGCAGTGGACCTCCTACGTGGGCTGACTGATGTGACTGAGGTGATGGATGTGCGCACAGCTGGCAGGCTGATGCTGGGCTCCTCATGCTGCTGCAGGGCCGCCAGGTTGAGCTTCACCTCTCCTCCAGCCTCCACAGGCTCCAAGGACACACGCACTGCCTGCAAACAGCTGGTCTCAGTGACAACAACATCGAGGACAGTCTGACAGCAGCTGTGTGCAAATGGCTGGAGCAGCTGAATACAACTGTTGGGCAGCGTAGCTTTCATGGTGCCTACATCAAGCACAATTAACTCAGGCAAGCCAGTCATGTGCATGATAGGTGAAGCCCTTTGCAGAAGCAAGGCTGCAAGCAACGATAGCTGCACCTTGGCCTCATCGTCACCAGACAGCTGTGTCTGCAGGGTAGGCTGCTGAGGCTCTAGATCAGAGTGGTGACCTCTTGGCTGGAACAGCTGACCCAGGTTGTGCCTCATGTACTCTGTCAGCATTCCAGCATGGACAGGCTCAGGCCCCTGCAACCCCAACTCATGTGAACAACAGCCAGGCTAGTGCCTCACACATGCATGACCCGAATCTTGCTGAAGCCTCTGCCTACTTTACTGTTGTGCACAGCAGCAAAACAATATCTGGGCAGGCAGTGTTCCATGGGGGTCATGCTGGTTAGGCATGACAAAGGGGAGTGAGAATGGGGCGCAAGAGCACGGCTCATGTGAAGAAGTCAGGCGTTTGTCAGTGAGTCACCTTGATGCGGACAGAGCCTTTGCCTCCCACTGTGTTGATTTGCACGCGGCGTGAGAAGTCTCTGGGTGAGGTGTTGGCCAGAGCAAAGCTGGTGTCATCCTGCTTGTTCAGCAAGACAGGCTGCACCTGCAGCACCCGCGCCAGCTGCTGGTCCCACAGCTCCTGGTTGCTGTTGGCTCCTGCTAAAGGCCTCTCCTGCTCCACTCTGACACCTGAACAATTTCCAGCTGTTGCACAAAAGCTGCACTTTGACATTTTGAGTTGGGCTTGTTTTAGCCAAACAGGTCAATGCTTTGCACAAGATTTGCAGAGTGCAACCACATTGGTGCATTCATAAGCATGCAATGCATCCTGCAATACCCTTGTAGTTCACTACAATGCAGACACTGTAGAGCATGGTGAGATGTCATGTCAGTTGGAAAAAACACTTAAACAAAGATCCTTGTGTCTTTGCAGCACAGGCATACCCGGTGCCTTGACGGGTGCATAGTCAAAGTATGTGTGGGCTCCCATGAGCAAGGGGTGGCCTTTGGCTGAGGGCCCATCCTTGAACAGCAAGTCCAAGCCGCTGCGGTTATCCACCCAGTATGGGGCAAAGAGGGTGAGGCGGCACATGGTGAAGTCACCACTGGCCTTGTCATGCATGCTGTTGTCCACCCCCAGCAACATCATTGGAGGAGCCCCGCCTGCCACAGCACAACACATTTGTCATGGCATCTTGTAGAGATAGAAGCCCCAACGCGCAGTGTCATAGAGTCAAGGTCCGCACTCATCATTGCAGAGATCACATGTGAAGATCACCCACTACCAGCAAGCTGAAACTGACTTGATGACTGATTGCAAGACTACATGTGCAGTCAATAGATATATGCAGGGTGAAGTCAATGTGTTCAAGGTTATTGCCACATCAAACAGCAGTTACAGGACAGCGCAAACTTCTCATCTACCATGCTATTGTGAAACAGTTTGCATGCATGACTGTATAAGCAAAGGAATGCAGGCACAGGACAATTAGGAATGCGGCTCACCTCGCTGCTCCAGAGACAGACTCTTGCGGAATCTGCTTGCATGACTCTCGACAGTGTACTCCCGCCAAGCCTCAAACACCATCCTTAGCATCTGCTTGTCCTTCTTGGTCATTGACTTCACCCCTGCACCTCAACATTGTCTGGTGCAGCAAGTATGCAGTCTTGAGTGTTAATTTCAACATGCAAGTCAATAATGGGAATGAGTTGCATGTGTGCAGAGGCGCATTCAATGTGCCTACTTGTTGCCAAGCACAGCATGACAAGGGTAGCACAGAATGTCTGACACAATGACAATGGTGGGATCTGCCGGAGAGATGCTTGCTCATTACCTGATCTCTGGCGTGAAAAACGTCTTGAGGCAGCAGGGGCCTCAGCAAAGGGTGAAAGAATGGGCCTGTCAGACAAGACAGGTTCTGCAGAAGGTCCCGGCGCCTGCTGAGCATCGTCAAAGGGGGACCGGAGTGGGCTGGCCTGGGTGGGCTGGCCTGGTCCAGTGAAGGTGCTGGTGGTAGTGAAGCTGGCATAGCGGCGGTACATGGGACTGGGGGCCTGCAACATGTTGACCTCACTGATGGAAGGCAGAGTATCCCCCTCTGAGCCTGACAGGGCTTCATCGTTGTGCCCTCCAAGCATGACAGGGGTGTCTTGGAAGGTGACAGATGAGATGGGTTCTGCTTCTTGAAAAGGAGCCTGAGCTGGAGACGGTGCCATCTGGATGCTGCCAGGAATGATGGATGGGCGCATGATGTCGTCAGACTCCTCATCCCGGAAGAGAGGGTCCACAGACAAGCTGCGCTCCAGGGTGGGGCGCTGCAGATGTTCACGCACCCTGCGCCCTGCATCCTTCAGCTTGGCAATGTTCTCCTTGGGGTTCAACTTGGACAGGGAGCGGGAGAAGGAGCTGCGCGTTGGGTAAGTCAGCGTGATCTGATTGCTCAACCTGCAAGTGGCAGAGCTGCTTCACAACACAGCCAAGCAAGCACAACATGATTTGTACACACAAGAAGATGTGCAGGCCCGTTCAAAGCCCTGCAGCTTGGCTAAGGTGCAGAGCCAAGATAAAGACGTTTGTGGCAACAAGCCTGAACACCAGCCTGACAGAGATGGTCACCTGTAAACGTATTTGGCATCAAGGAGGCTCTCCCTGGCTGTTTGGGAGCGTGCCCAGCTGATCACAGTCCATTGCTTGGAGCGCAGCCCCAGAGCTGGCACTATCACGTGCACCAGCAAATTGTTGCTCAAGTCAGCATACACATCCTGCAGACAATTACTGAACTGCTGAACTTTCGGCTCAAAAGGCTAGCAGCATGATAGTGAACAGGTTCTGTTTATTGTTCATTTACAGCAACCCTGCATTACCAAGTCCACAAACATGATACTCCTTACTATAAGCAATTTACCTGAGAGGCTCCAGGCTTGAGGACCACATTGATGTGCTGGCCACTGGTGTTTCTGGGGTTGGTGGACTCAAAGGGCTGGAAGTCTGTGGGAGCTCCAGCCTGCCAACTGCCCTCAGCCTGAACTGGAGCCTCATCATCACGCTGACCCTGCAACAAAACGAACCAATTTAAATTGCAAACATTGGCAGCAAACAGCGTCAGCAGCTTGGTAACCACGCCATTACAGAGCACAGTACTCTGCAGGCGCAACATCACAAACAGTCTTTCCCACATGTTGGAGTTGCCCAACATCAGCAGTGCCTGCTGCGACATGCAAACTTGTACTATACGCTGCCAGACTTGCATTAATGACAGAATGGCTATGCAAACCGCTTTGATGGGCAGGCAAGGCCTCTCCCATTGTCGGCCAAGACGCAACAGGCTGCAACTAGCACAAGACAAACTGTAGCACCATGTTGCAAATCACATAAACAGCATGCATCATTGGTACATCACACTGCAAGTTTAAGCTCAAGTTGCTGCCATGTTGCAGGAATAGAATAACGACAGGAATGCACGACAGACCTGTTGCTGTCCCAGGGGCTCTGATGTTGAGCCAACAGGTAGCGTTCCTGTGAAGGCTGCATGCATCTGGCGCAGATCATAACGGATAAGGTCTCTCAGCCTGGTGCGCTTGCCCTGGTTGTGAACCTTGCGCAGCTTGCGGAATGGCTTGACCTACAATGTATCTTACCATTGCTATAATCCAGCGTGAAACAGCTCAACATGTGCACATTTTTTTTGTACCTTGTAGGTCAGTCTGCAGGGCAAGCAATGCTGATGCAAATCACGACGCTATGCTCATAAATGGTGCTCAAAGCTGCTCAGCATCACGAGCATGTGTCATTCTTGCACATGCTCAAGCACTTGGCTTGATGGATGCAGTGTCTCTCAATAGCGCAGCGTGTCTACAGGGACATGACCTCACCTGCCACACCACAATGTCCATGTCATAGGGCAGCGCATTGGTCAGCACAAGAGTTGGGTAGACTGCTACAGTGACCTCCAAGGGGCGTGTTGCCCTCATCAGTTCCCCCCGACCCAAGCTCTCAATGTGCTTGAAGGCTTGGAACTCTGAATTCACCTGCATAGCATCACCCACAATATGTTAGCTGGATGTTGTTGAGAGTCAATGTCAGCACAGAACAACTCCAAAGCTCCAGCAACACATCAACAACAATAAAAGATTCAACTAGCACACAAAATCTAGCCTTAGCTATGGCAATCTTCAGCATGTGCAGACCAGTGGGTTGAAGTGTAGGCTAAACCCTGGTACCAAGCAACAAACATACATACCTGAGACGGCAGGACGCGCACACAACAGTGCAATGGAGCCACATAGGTCTCACGGCCGCGCCCTTGGTAGGGCACTGCTTGAGGCATACAGCAGACATAGCCTTGCTGGGCTTGCATCGTTTCCACACTAGGATCCAGGCGGATGACATCACGGTCTGCCTCCAGGTAGCCCTCCACACGCACAAACAGCAGGCCACCCAGCACAGCAGTCAGCGGCAAGTATACCCCTGCAGGCACGTCAACATCTCGCCATATGCGTTGTGAGCAATATGATACAGATCACCAGGATACAAGAAAGGGCAACATTGAAGCAAGGGCTGCAGACAGCTATAGTAGAAGCAGCAGCGTTGCCAAATCCACACCAGCCACCCTTAAGACATGAGGCAGCCTGCAAGATGTACTTTATCCACAAAACACAGCTTTAGCTTGGAGTGCATACACTCTTACTCGATGTGCAGGTCGGCAGCTTGAGATGTTACCTCCGTTAGGCTCCAGGGGACCAATGACATGGTCAGTAGTACGCTGCTTGCGGTTGGGGGGGCCCACCCGAGCTGGGGCCACCAGAGGAGTGATGGGGACATGCAGGCGGAAGGCAACATGACGGTCTGTGCTGTTGGTGAGCCAGATGCTGGAGTGCAGGGTGATGATCTTGGTTCTGCCCACCAGGATGATGTCCACAATGACAGGCAGCGTCTGGTGCTCTGAAGGTGAATGCATGTGGTAGCAGTACTTGCCCACAACGCTCACTGCTACATCCTGCACTCACGCCAGCCAGATTCACGCAAGAAAGCTTGTGTGCAGTTGAGAACACAAAAAATTCTGGCACAATGTTAGATTTGATGAACCACACAGCAGAATCCACTAGCACTTGACAACAGCCTGATCAGGTGCCTGGCATGATGCAATGGCCAGCCATTGTGTAAATATGACACTCAAGGCTGCAAACCATGGGTGTCTATGCACCTACTATGCAGTGTTCAAGGCATTGACCAGGGTGAAGTCATATGCAATGCTATTCATCCAGTTGTGAGACATTCGGCAAGGTCACCTGAATTGGCATCCAGTTGCCCTCAAAGTGCAGATTGATGACATTGCCAACCTTCTTGGCACCGCCATGCTTGCCAGTCATCATGATGTTGAGCAGCCTGCGTGCTGGGTTCACCTTCAGAGTCTCGCTCACGCCGGTTGCCAGGTTGAAAGACCTGGGTGGGTGACCACTCTCCTGCAGCATGTGCATTTGGCCTTGCCAAACATGCACTGATCAGAAGGGTGCGGCACAAGCAACATCGATTTCTCTGCCTTCTTTGGGGTTCATCTTGACAGCAGTTACTCAAATGCAATGCCTTCACGAAGTTGCTACACCTCACACCTCACATCTCACGCAGCCGAAGTAACAGGCGTTACCTCATCTGCCCAGTAGTAGACACGCAAGCCAGACTGGTTCTGGATGAGGTATTTCTGAGGGATGCGGGATGTGAGGTCTGCATTGACAGCCATCTGCTCTGCCATCTTGGGGGCATTCTCAGGGGCAGCAAGACGGGCCATTGAGCCAGGGCCATGAGTAGGGGAAGAAACCAGCTCTGGGCCTTGCGGCCCCAGGACCACAACATCATTGCTCAGCAAGGTGTTGACAAAGGCCAGGCCATCTCCAAAGCTGAGCAGGGAGGCTGGGTTGAAGTGCACATTCAGCCTGTCTTTAGATGCCAGCCACATGTGCCTGCAAACAAGTTGCAAAAGACCGTTTGTTGCTGCCTGCAACTACCAGTTTTTGCAGTGGACATCACCTGCCAAAGCAACCAGAAAGCTGAACAGAGCAGCGTGTTGTCAAATATACATTGTGCAGTGTACCTGTGATGATCAGAGCGGTAGATGGGGGAGACTGTGTCCACCGTTTCAGCCTCCACAGCCCAGCTCTCGCAGATGGCTTCCCACCGACTGCTGCTGTTGTTCAAGAAGGACGCTGAGATGGCCAAGCCTATGCGTGCAGCTTGATTGGGGGGCCGGTCTGGGAAGAACATGGACATGGTGTACTGAGCACTGGCTTGGCTGGCTGTCACCTGAAGCACGTCTGGGGCGCCAAAGGTCTGAGGCTTGTCATTGCACAGGACTAAGGCAGCATTTTGAATGGTGGCCTCAATCTCAGTGGTGGAAGACTGGAAGCCCTCCATCCTCTGCAGCATGACGTACCCGTCTAAGGCCTCAGAGATTTGAGCACAGTGTGAGTGTCGCCTATGTTACAGTTACAGGTATGACTGCCATGCACCTGGTACAACCTGGGCACATGCTTTCAGCATTTTCAGCATGCCATGACCACTAAATTTGCCCACCTGGTAGGCACACCAGTACACTCACAAGCACGTGAGCAGTTGATGCAGCGCAAAGCGTTAAATCAGTTTGCCCCAAAACAAAGAGGAATTCAATACCTTGTCCATCTGCTCAATGACAGAGCCTCCAGTAGCTATGTTGCCCTGGCAGGGCTGCATCACAATCTGCTGGCCCATCCACATGACAGACTGCCAGAAGGGGATGTGGGAGAAGGCGGCGCGCACAGTACAGGCACCCACTTTCAGCTGCATTTTCATGGTACGTGTGAACTTTTGGTCTCTTGTGCGGAAGAAGCCCTTCTCATAGGCATCACCATTAAGCTGCACATCACAGAGGAGTATCATGTCAAACTGCAACAGCAGCAACATTACCTGACACGCATCAACAGCTGTGACTTGACGATTGCCGGGCACCAACTTTCATACAGCAGCCAAGCTTGTGCCTGACAAACGCGACAAGACCATAATTTCAAAGCTGCGCCAAACTTTGTCACAGCCAAGATGCAGCATGTGCCCAAGACAATGCAATGTATGGCGTTACAAGCCCAGTGTATAGCAGATCAGAGCAACAGCAACTGCATGAAGCATGGATGTGAGATTCATGTGGAGGACACATACTTTGCCCTCCTGCTTGTAGTCAGCCAGAACACGCTTGGTTCTGGGGGAGGCAACCTCAGCAATGAGCTTGTCCATGGCGGCCACCTCCTCCTTGTTGGGCATACGCAGGATGGGCCTCTTCAGCTGCTCTGCCACCAGCAAGGCTGTATCCAGCTGCCGACTGCCCCGCGTCCCCACACCTGACTGCCTGCTTGACGCACCACACAACTGTTGCACTAGGTGTCTGCTAAAATGAAACAGCTGAATAGTCACATGACATGACAATCAGCAGGAGGTGTGGCTGTACTGCAGAAGGTCACATGAAAGACTAATATGAACACATGTTGTAAACAGCTGATGGATGTGCCCAAGCACGACACATGTTGTAAACAGCTGATGGATGTGCCCAAGCACGACAGGGGGAAACAGGAATTGACATTACTTGGAGCGCTTTTTCTTCATTGCATTCCTCTTCCAGAGGGCATGGCGCCACCAGCGCTGGATGACGACTGCAGCTCCAGTCATGCTCACCCGCATTGCATGATTCTCAGCCTGCGGTATCTGCAAATACACGGCACAACTTGAGTCTGGATGGCACAAAACTTGATCCAATGATGATACAGGTAATTCCATCTACAAGTTTGACTGCTTAAGGTACTGAATTTGCAAATGTTACTGATAGGGGTCCAGTTGAAATTACAGATGCAGCCTATTGCAGGTCATTGAGCTTGTACTCTTGACTACCCCTAGCAGTTGATGCTTTTGGTTCCAACCACCCATGCACAAACTACAAGGCAGGGGACACCTGCAGTACTTGCAAATCATCTGAAAGGCTCAAGTCAACGTGCCGTTCTCAAGCAAGCGTCATAACAACTGTAGGAAGATGAGCAGGGGCTGACCTGTTGATGCATGTGCATGGAGCAGCTGAGGGGAAGCAGTATGCAGGTGACCACAGAACCAGGGTCCCGCACAAACATTGCTAAGTCTTGTACATCCATGGTCATGTCACTCTCGCCATCACCCCCTTGGCAAAAGGCAAAACGGAAAGTGGTCCAGTTGACAACCAGGCCCTTCTCCTCTATGTCTATGCCAAGCTCTGCAGGCAACATCAGATGACTCGTCTGTGATCAAGTCTGCATGCAGAATACAATGCACACCTGCCACGCTGTGGCAGATCTGCAAGCACCACAGAGCATGACTGCAGTCATGCTGAACACTGTTGGCGCAAGTGCTGGTGTAAATGAGTGTGAAGAGCAGAGGTTACCTCCATCTTCAAAGCTTGCAGACAAGGCAATGAGGAGCAGATCTGCCAGTCGCTCATGCATGTTCAACAGCTCACTGCCCCCTCCAAAGTAGTGCTCCACGGCATGCTTCATCACTGTCTGCACTCCAAACACTGCAAGTTTGAACCATGGCACAGCAAGCCTGGAGGGCAGAGCCTACTTGTTGTTTCTCAAGCACAATCCGTGCAAGCAAGCACAGGTGCAAGCAAGCACAGATGAGGGCTGTGTTACCATCTCATGCTGAAATGCATAAAGCCAGCAGCTGATGCTGTTCTTGATGCACACACATTGGTAGCCTTTACTGCATGAAGTCAATTTACAGAAGATCTGTGTTGCTGGAGCAGTATGCATTGGGCAGAAAAACCAGACTGCAAATACATGTGCCAGGTATCTACGCTCAGTTTGCCAATGACAAGCAGTTCAGGCGGTCATCCTACCAGATCCATGACTGGTGCAAAGACATGGGAGTTGTGAGCAATGAGGTTGAAGTAGAGCCAAGGCTGGACAGCAGGCTCCTGTAAGATCCTGTGAGCAGCAGCTGCAGCAGCTTGATGTGCAGGATCTGCGTGTGCTCCTGCCACTTCAGCAGGGCTGGCAGGCTCAAAGATGGAGGCTGCTGCCCAGATAAGGGACAGGTCACTCAGGTAAGGCCACTGAGCCAGCAGCTGATACACGGTGGCCTCAATTGCTAGCGTACCATCATCAATGACAGACAACTGGACCTGCAAGCAAGAAGCAAAACTGCTCAGAACTGTTTCAAGCAACCAAAGAAAGACAGCGGTATGTGGTTTCCGAAGCATCACTGTCAAGCAGCTTCAGGCGGAATCACAACAGCGCAACTTTGCAATGTTGGTGACAATGCTGTACGTGCAACGCTGTTCACCTCTATCCTGTCAATGTCGCGGCCCGGGACAGGGACAGGCGTGTTTAGGTGCGTCCCCTCATCAGCTGGCGGTTTGTAGGGACACTGCACCAAATGAACCACAGGAGCACCATCAGGCAGCATGTCCAGCAGCTCAGGCACCACCTCCATGCTGATGATAGACACCAGCTCGCCAGCCTGCTGCGTGCTGCCACCCTGAGCCTTCCTTTTTGCCTTAGGCAGGATGTTGCCCTTGCTGCGAGCAGGCTCAGGAGAGGTGGTAGCTGTAGGTCCAGGCACACTGTGGGCTCTGTGCAGCTCCATAGAGGGCATGCTCAGGGCTATTCGGGCACGCTCCCTGTCTTGAGCTGCCTCGCTGGACAGGGGCACATCCCTTGCACTGATGCTCTGGCGCAGGTCGGAGGCAGATGTGTCTGCAGGCCTGGAGCCGACATCAGACTTGCGTCGTGCCATGACCCCATCTGGGACCCTGACTACGAGAGGGGAGCCGGCAGGGATGGCTTGGGCTGCCTGTTTGGGTGAGCGTGTGGGGTTGCTGCTGCTGCTTTGCTGGTCTGAGATGTGGTTGTTCATGATCTGGCTGTAGGCCAGGCGCAGGTCATCAATGCTGATGCTGTCAGCTGAAATGATCATGTGTGTATTGCCACTGTCAGCCAGTTGCACCAGGTCCATCTTGATCTGACGCACTGTGCCTTGAGCAAAAGGCATGAGCGGGCCAGTGTGGGCTGCTGCACTGGCAAAGCTGCCAGTCTGCCAAAGCTTAGGGTCAGCTTCAAAGAGAGTCTGCGAACACACAGAATGTTACAAACAGACATGTACTTATTTCAAAAAGCTGCTCTGAATTAAAGTATGACACAGAGCCATGCACAACTTTACTGAACGGACTCCTGCCAAACATGGATGTCTAAACTATGCATGGAGAGTAGCAGGCATGGCGGTGACAACACCAGCCAAAAGTGGGATGAGTATTGGGAAGCTTCAGGGTCTCACCATAAACTCAGGTATGTCAAGTGTCATCCTGAAGGTTGGTGGCACTCCCACAGGAGGTCCAAAGCGGAAGTCAGCGTTGAAGGTGGTGTTCTGCGGCTTGGCTGCATCTGGCTGCTTCTGGGCATTGGGCAGTGCTGACAGCTCAGTGAGGTTGCCCTCGCAGAAGGCAAGCAGGGCTGTGTAGTTGGGGTTGTTCATGATGAGAGTGACAGGAGCTGAGGCCAGGTGCATCTGCAGGTAAGCAGGCCCACTGCATCCTGGAGGCGCGGCCTGCTCGATCATGACCATGGAATAATGACTGGGCAGCAGATACCGTCCCCTGCACCAGAACCACGCGATCATTGGTGCAAAGGCATGTACTTGAAATATGTGATCGCTCATGGGTGTAGAACTGTGCGTTCAGTCAATACAGCTTCATCATAGGGAGATCATCAGAGCTGGCTTAAGTGCAGGCTAATGCAGGCTATTGCAAGCTTGTTCCAGTGTTCTTGCATATGAGGATGCAGGCTTACTTGTCGGCCAGGCCCCACTTGGCTCTGCTGTGAGCAAAGCTGCGCACACTTGCAGGAATAAAGCTGGTGTTGCTTCCTTTCACCTCTGCCAGCTGAGCACGCTCCACCACAAATCCCTCTGCCAAGATTGCAAGCTTGGACTCTGGTAGACCTCCAGCATCTACAGCAGGTTTGCAGCATTCAGCCAGGTCTGGCAGTCCAGTGCAGCAGATCTCAGATGGAATGATACCATGCAAGGTGAGTGGACAATAGCAGCTTGCATTGCTGCTGTGTGTGTCCATACAACATGAGTGTTAAGCTATAGTGCAGGCCTTACATACCAGGTTGGCCAAAATGACAGAGCTGACAAGGAACAAAGGCTGGAGCAGCAGACACAGCACATGTCGGACCTAGATGAGGTGCAGATTGGTGGCGGGGCGCAATGCCAGCACCAGGCAGGCCTAGAGCAGCTGCTCCAGGCAGAGGTGCAAAGGAAGGGCGGGGCCTGATGCCTGGAGGGGCGCTGCCCAGTCTGGTGCTCACATCACCAACAGCAGCCTGCCCAGGCATCAGAGCCTGCCTCAAAGGCACAGACCCACGCTTCCCTGAAGTGTCTTTGACTTTCTCCCCCAGGTGTGCAAGTGTCCTAGCATCAGCTAAAGGGATGGAGCCTGCTCTGGACAGGGGCATGTGGCCGCCCAGGTCATCGCTGTCATCTGGCAAGGGCACTTGGGCAGCAGCAAAAGGGGTGGGCAACTTGGGCAAAGGCTGTCCAACCAAGCCTGTAAGGTGGGCAGGCATCTGGCGCTGCCGATGTCTTTGATAGTTGGGCACCTCCACTGCAATGACCCCCCTGGGACCACCAGAGTGGCCATAGTCATATCTGTCTTCTTGGCCTATGCCAAGCTTGTTCTTCATTCTGCCGTACGCCCGCACCTTGCAAGACAAGGCTGACTCAGCCTCTAGAATCAGCCGCCCCAAAGCTGGAGTAGCTACATGGTGCAAATGCTGGAAGACTGTCCATCTTTACAGGTGATAAGCAAAGTGTATGTAAGCAGAAGTGGCGCAAATCAGATGTGCATGACATCAGAAAGCATGCACTTGTACAAGCACAGGCATATTTGGTGGCACCTAGATTTTTCATGCATGTACACTGCTAATAAACTGACCCAAGCAGCTAGCTGTGCAAAAGTTGTGTACCATGCGTTGCGTTCCAGTGATGCCAGCTTTCTTGCGGCGCAACAGATACCCTCTGTGACCTTCTTCAGCTTGGCCCTGCCCAGCACCTGCTTGCCCTGGTACCGGTACACCTGCATGCTCAATGTGCCAGCTGATGAGAGCAGGTGCATTGCCACTGTCGCATTGTACGGCATTAAGACCAATAACAGGCATTTGGCTGAAAAGCAACAAGAGGCAGGCTGCGAGGTATGCAGGTCTGATGCAAAATAATGCAATCATGCGCCTCATGCAACACAAGCCAGCGGCCTGGAACATCCTTGGCAGATACTACACTGCTGCCTCACCTTCTGACAGGTCACCAGTGATGTCTGCAAAGGGGTCTGGGGCCTTTGCTGGGGCTGCAGGTACAGGGTCAGGGACTGAGGCCTGCCGCTTGAACATGCAGCAGGCATCCAAACTGTCTGCTACCATCTCTTCGACATGCGGCAGATCAGCATCTGCCAGGTTGTTGTCCGACAGCGCTGAACCGGGCATGCCCAGACTGACATGGTCAATGTTGCCACATAACACCTGATGTGACCTGCGCATCACCACGCTCTCAGCCCCAATCACACAAATCGACGCTGTAGCAAGCAAGGCATTTCAGCATTTGCGCTCAATCTCCAGCGTATGTGCTTTGTACAGAATGATGTTTTTTTGACTGCTAAAGAGAACAGTGACTTGTTGGATAACTGTACAAAGTCAATCTGGCAGCTCATGTGACAACTTACTTGGAACTGGCTGGCAGGATGATACCCAAATTGGTAACATACACAGCTATACGTAGAGGCACGTCAATTAGGGGCTGCTCCTCCTGTGGCGTTGCAGCTGCTGGGTTTGCTGCTGCAGAAGGACTGGCAGCATCCAAAGCTGGCTGAATGGAAGCTGTGATGATGTCGACCCCATGCATGATGTCATACATGAACCTGCATGGAAGAGGTCAGGCTGCTGAGTCCAAGATCCAAATACTTCAAGTCAACAATCTTCAGCAGTCATGAGATATTCCTGATGCACTGTATCAGCATACAATAGCGTATACAACACAAGTATCTATGAAGGTGCACATGCTACAGCAGCAGGTGGCACGCATGGTGTACCTGAACAGTAACAAGAACTGCGGGTTGGTCAATTCTGCCACCAAGGTAGGCTTGACACTGCCATCTGCCCATTGGTTATACTCCAGAGCCAGGCTGCAGCTGGTGGCCGGAGCATTGGGCTGCAGCACCATTGTGCAGTGAGGATCAGCTTGAATGTCCTTGATGCTCATGTCCTGGATGGCTGCTCCAATGGTCATGTCAGGGTCCCTGCTGGAGGCTGAAGGCCCAGCTACAGACATGTCCATAGTCGCATCCAGCAGCTTGAAGCTCAACAGCTCCTTGCCCTCGACTATGGCCACCAAGTTGACACCCACAATTCCTATCCTGGCCTGAAGTAACATGCAAAGCACATGAGCACCTGCCGCCAAACTTGGCTTTCCCACCGTCAACCCCATCCAGGCATTCCATCAATGCATGCTTGGCATTGACTCAGCTCAGACAGAGTTCATGACCTTTGGTGACCAATGCACACCAATTTTTCCTCCAAAGTGTTTGCAATGAAGGGCGGGCTGACCTGAAGACCAGGGAAGGCTGTCTGTTGCGCCAGTTGGCTGTTGGTGTCCCCGCTAGTCTGAGCCTGTCCAGACTCAGGGTCACGCACTGGCACAGCATCTGTGGGGCGAGCTATCTGGTCTGCTACTGCTGATGTTGCTTCGCTAGGAGTGGGCAGGTTGGGAGGGTAGTGAGCTGATACCACCTCGATGATCTGGGTGGTGAAGGGCAGCATCCTGTTGCTCTTGCTGATGCGCCCATGGAACAGGATTTGGCCAACCTGTGCATTGCAATCATGCACTTTTAAGGAACAAGAGCACAGCACAGCACAGCACAGCACAGCACAGCACAGCACAGCACAGCACAGCACAGCACAGCACAGCACAGCACAGCACAGCACAGCACAGCACAGCACAGCACATGATGCATAAGTGCCAAATACGGTGAGCATTTGCTCCATCATATGCATCATCTTACAAGACAACTGCAGTATACCTCAACATCAAGCTCAGCTGGAGGGGGAGCTTTGAAGTCAGGGTGGCCAGGGTACTTGTCTGGCGGGTGCATGATGAAGACCAGGGACAGCTGAGGCCCAGAGACACGGCTGCCAAAGAAGCTAGAGAAGGGAACAGTGTTGGTGTGTATGCGTGCAGGCTGCACTGGTGCATCCTTCAAAGCCTGTCGGGTGCAGCGCTGCCGCATGACAACCATTCGCACCACCTTGTACCACCTGCATGCAAATCAGATACCTTGGCAATAAGGCATGAAACTTGAGCATGCATGTGAGTGGCTCCTAGCTTCATCATAAGCTGTAAGCACATCATGGCTTGCCTTCACTTACACCAAACGCATGTGCATTTGGCAGGGGAGAAATGTGCATTTGCTTGATACAGTATGGAATGGAAGTTCTGACCTTCTGCGAGCCTTGGTGACAGCGTCAACCTTGAGTAGCCTGCGCCTGAAGAGGTTTGCCTGAGCAGACAGCTGCTTAGCCCTGGAGGGCAAGGGTCTGATGAAGAAGGCAAACTTGGCTTCTGGCCGGAGTTGCAGATCACGAGTTAGCAGACCATCCATTTTTGCACCCAGCTTGGCTTCTCCTGTGACCTGCAAAGAGATGAACAGGTAATTGAGACATGATGATGATGTTCTGCAGAAGGCAGACGACCTGCACTGCACAGGAATAGGGGGTTGCCAGCTCAACTTTCAAAAACATGTTGGAAGATAAACGGTAGAGTGTCCGGCAAATCTAAGTACAGTCCAATATGGTATAGGCAACAATGGTATAGGCAACAATGGTATAGGCAACAAATTTGTAGGCTGACAGCGTAGCTCCCGCAAGCCCCCGTGCATCAAGCAAAATGGCAATCAATGCTGCATCATGTCAGTCCAGCAAGAGCACCGCAGTGCTCGACAGTGCAGAGCATTTACCTTGTACTTGCAGGCTGCTCGGATGCCAATGAGGTTGAAGGCATAGACAGGCGCCAAGCACTTGCTCCATGCAAAGGCCATGTCTGTTTCTGCAATCTGCGGTGACCATGGCAGGCGCCTGGGAGCATGGGAACGCCTCATGTGAGAGTACTGTGAGGAAGCTCCAATGTTCCTGTCTTCATAATCATCTGTCCTGGACACCTGAAGCAGAACAGCAACTTCAGAACTGTGCATGTACTTACGCATTGAGCTTCTGTCAGGCTGCATGATATGAGACGGCAAATGCCCTTAGCAAGAACATAGAACAGCTGAGGGAGTGGAACAACAGCTTGCCACCAGTGATGCCAGCTTTTTGGTTGAGATGATCAAGCTCACTGTCAAGCTAAGCCAATCATGTGGAACTGCACATGATAGGAAGAACATGTTTCACATGCCAAGTGTATGCCAGAACAGCTTACTAGGCACAGAATGGAGACAAGGGATATCTCCACAGACAGGGTGAGCTTGAGCTGGGTCTTCATGGCAGAAGCAGCCAGTCCTGTGGGCACAGACTGATCTGGGCTGGTGGCCATGGTGATGGGGGTGGCTGGAGGGACACCTGGCACTGGGCCCACCACCCTGTTCAATGTGCTCTCCACAAAGGATACGATGGACAAGACATGAGACACCTGCCATGGAGACAGCCACACCTGCAAGCAGAACAACCAAATCTGACACACTTTTGTGGCTGCACACAAAGCGGAGAACATGATCACTCCACAGCATGCCTTACTCATGGGTGCTCATATGCATCTGCTGCGCATCTACATTTTCCATGTGCTCTTGTGTCAAACCTGGGACTATTACATAGGTTCAGTAAAACATGAGATAGCACCATGCTGCAACACAAGAATTACCTGCATCCCAACAATTGCAAGAGCAACGCTGATGCTGGTAGCACCAGGAGCTGCAGGAAGGGAGTAGATCTTCTGCGACAGCTCTGCATTGATGGCAGACACCTTGGCCAGAGGGACCAGGGAGAAGGCCGGCACGCCACTGGTCTGATTGCGCAGAAAGGCATTGCGGCCTTCGCGCCACAGGTTGGAGCCCATGCTGCTGCGCCTGCTCTTGCCCTGGGAGGCGTCCACAGAGTCATGCTGCAGCTTGTTGCCCACTGCTTCCATACCCTATAAAAGCATATAGCACATGAACTGATGACAGTACTTATTGCCTGTGAGCTGCACGGCTGGTCAAGACTGGTCGAGACAGCAAGTTCTGCTATCTCTTATTGCTTTGGGACACACTGGTTGCAAAGCAGCAATGAGCACTTACTGGAAAGAGGTGGAGGTCCTCAGGGTGAGCCCAAACTTTTGCCATGGCCTCCATCTCATGGTCATCATCTATGGAGTAATCAGAACCTCCATGGCTGCTGAGCCGCGTGCGCTGCATCCTTTCCCTTTCTGGTGACCTGAAAACCTTCTGCAGATTATGCTGTCTGGGACCTCGCTTTCTGCAAACAGTGCCAACACTATTAGCCCCTCTGGCAGCCACACAGCTGGAGGATGTGAAACTTGCATCCAACTTTGCCAAACACCACTGTTCGCTGAGCAAGTTTGTTGCCATGCTACATTTGTGTCATGCAACGTCAAGTTCTGTTACCTGTGCTCAGGTGGCTGATAGCAGAACAGATCCAGATATGTCGTTAGACTGAAGCGCTGTGTAGCACCACCCCTGAGAAACTGCTGAAAGTCCTCGCCAAACAGGATGCCTCGTACTCGTGTCAGAGCAGCTATGAGCTCATAGCTGTCACCTTGTGCAGAAGCTGATGTGGAAGGCCCTAATTGGTCTGGACCCCTTACATCATTCATGTGCATGTAAGGAATGCAGAATACTACTCCTGCAGAAAGCAAATAGATACGTGTGGTGAGGCAAACCCATTTGGAACCCACTTGCCAATATACAATTAGTACATTGCAGCAAGGCTTGATCCTGTTACACAGATATGACAAACCTCACAGATGACAAAGCATGACTGGTCAGCAAAGGCAGTTTTGTTTATGCTAAGACACATTGTAGCCAAGGTGTGCAGCTTGCGTGGGTATGATCTGTGTACCTGGGCAGTACATGTCCACAGAGATCAGGGGCAGGGAGACAGGGCGGTCCACAGGGATATCATGGCGGGCAAAGCTGTGCAAGACGCGCTCTGTGAGGTTTTGCGGCCGGCCAGGTTCATCCCCAGCATCTGCTCTCTTCTCTAGCACTCGGCTCTTGTGATGCTGTAGCTCGTTCACAAACCCCAGGGCAGCGCCCACAAGGTCTGAATTGTACAACAACTGTACCCCCGCCACTCTCAACTGCAGCAAAGACAGGCAACCTGGATGCTTATGGGCAGACTCAGATCAACAAGGCTCAGGCTGCTAGCTTCACTACTTTGTGTGCAAATCTGTCTGGTGCAGAGCAACATGCATGACTGATGGTATGCTCAGCCAAGCAGTCCAGTAGTCAGCCTCAAGTAATCATGAGGCACAACAGCACATGGTCTGTAATTTGGCTAGCAATGAGCACCTGAAACCAGCAGGATGCAATGCACAATCAAGCAGTATACCTGAACCTTGAGTCCAGGTGGGCGCAGCATGGCTTTCTTCTGAGCATCTTTATCCTCGTCCTGGCCTTGCATGGGTGCAGGTGGGCCGTCAGCAGTGGGCTGCTGGATTTCCCCCGGGCTGTAGCCAAGCTTGGCCACAAGGAACATGGATGAAGAAGCATGCATTGGGCTGGCTGCTTCCTCTGGCACAAAGCTCTCCTCCCTGATGGCCACAGACTGCAAATCCGCAATGCGCAGCAGCTGGTTGCACTGTGCTGACGGACTCTGCAGCATTGTGCTTGCCAAAGGAGCATCAGGAGCAGCTAGACCTCCAGCAGTTATTGACTGTAGAATCAGCTCCATTTCACCTGCAGATCAGATACACTCAATGCTGAAGGCTATGCATTTGCGCATTGGTCTGTTGCAAAGGAACAGCTGCCCTGACAGCCAACCTGCAGATGTGAATAACGCGTGATTGCAGCTAGCAGAAAACCATACATGTAACCTGTTGGCAGAACCTTAGGTCCTACAGGTCTGCATATGCTGCATGTTGTGATCGCAATGATGCAAATGAGTCACCTGTTGGTCTTATTTCTGCAGAGATGCCTCTGACAGCAGCTTCTAGGTGATAGAACATGGTGTCAGGGGCTGAGTTAGTGCGGGTGGGCCAGTCCTCAGCCAGCTCCAAGCTAATGCCCACCTTGGGGCACTCTGCTGACAGAGACAGCTGCACAGGTGGAGGAGGCACATTGTCTGAGTGGAGCAGCAGAGCCTCCACACCTTGCGGTAATGGGCCTGCAGAAACATACGCCATCTCAAAACGCTGCCACTTTACCCCGTGAAGACTGACAACAGTCAGCACAAAGACCTACTGCACGGAGAAATACATTTGTGCAAAAAGGTGCATGCAATGCCATGCATGACTTCTAGTGCATGTGTGCGTGATCAAAACATGAGCTGGGGTGGTGCTGGCGCAAAGGCTGACCTAGGTTGGCTACAACAGCATCCACAGCATCTACAGCATGTTGCAAATGTGTTTCAGATTTGATCAAAAGCTTGCTGCTCTGAGCTGCCACAAATGCCCGGAAATGGGCAATCTCCTCCATGCTAAGCCTGTCCTCAAGCTGCTGCAAGGCTGCCTTGTCATTGGCATCTGCTGCTTGCACCCACTTCCACCATGACCTGCGCATGGCATGGCATAGTAAGTATAAACCAGAGTTTAACAGGTTAGCAAGTTTGAACCAGGGTTTACATTTGTCTCACTAGAAATCTAGTTGCATACCAAGCATACTTTTCAACATGCACAAATCAGGAACAGTGTAAGGCAACAGTTGCATCATACATGACAGCAGACAAAACGTCAAGTAGCACAAGTCACACTGCCCTTCAGCCAGTGCAGCAGCTTAATGGATTCAACCTGTTGGGGTCCTTGAATGTAGGCAGCCGGCAGTGGGTTCTGGTGTACAGCTCTTGGTATTCTAGGCGAGCCTTGCGCCTCCGCTCCAAAGCACTCAACGGGACCTGCAAAGTCAGTCTTTGTGTCAGCCAATACACGAAAGTGTTGAACTTGGATGAATGGCCTTGATATTGTATTTATCATCGTCATTGTCAGCATCAACAGTATAGAGTGCATGACGCATACCTGGCGCCGGCTGATGAAGTGACACTCCCGCCTCACATTGCTGCCAGCGTGCTTCCACCACACCTCACTGTTACCTGCCACATCAACCTGCACACAAAAGTAGGCAATTGGTTCACCGCGACTCTTGGTGTCACCTGACCCACACTGTATGATGACATCATGTGCTGGTGGTGAACGGGTCCAAAAAGCTAAAACAAAGTGCATTCTTTCATTTATGTCACTAGGGAGTGGCAAACAGCCAGGCTCCTCCTGTGCACCAGGTCTGGTATATGGTGTGTTGCTCAGCGGGTGCATGGCCGCACCTGAGGCCTCCCTTGCCACAGGTGAGCATGCTGCTGGTACTGCTGCATGCGTTCCATCATCCTCAGAGCCACGCACACCGAGTCTGTGCTGATGGACAGAACCAAGGAGCGCAGCTTGACAGCAAGCTCCACAGTGGCTGTCGTATCTGTTGGGGCAGCTGATGCTGCAGGTTGAGCTGGAGGAAAGGGCAGCTCAGTCTCACATTGCTGCCTGGATGGTGGCTCTGGAGCCCTTGACGGATGCTGATGGTTGGGGTGGTTGGGGTGGCCATTGGTGTGAGAGTCCTGCTGGTCATTGTCTGCAAGGCCACACCAATTGGGTGCATAAGCTACCTATCACAAGCCTTTCAGGTGCATCAGGACCCTGCCTCATGCAGCTGTGCACTCATCAAGCAGACACACTGGTACGAAGAGAACGCCAATAGAAGCCAGGTTCCTGTGCATGCTGACCATGAGTCCAGACATAGGCGGACTTTGCAAGCAGTTACATACACAGAGGATTGGTCTGGCGGCGAGGGAAGTGTGCTCCTGGAGATGCAGGATCAGAGCCTGGAGAGTCCTGCTCAGTGTGAGCAGCCCGCTGCCTACTAGGGTGCCCATCAAACAGAGACTTGACACTGGAGTCCGTTGAGGGCACGGCCATCTTAGGGGAGCCTTCATCACCGCTGCCCTCCTGACTCTCCCAGATGCTGTTCAGCCTGGAGAAAGCCTGAGTTTGCAGGTGTTGCAGCTGCCCTGATGCTTTACCATGATGATGCCCTGACTGAGACCCTGCTGTGTCCTTGGGCCTGGTCCAGCCAACAGGATGGATGGTGACCAGAACTTCAGCGCCCCATTGCCGTAGCAAGGTATGAGTGGCTGTCACAGCTGCTACTTGTTTTCTGTGTGAAGTTCTGGAAGTGACGTCTGGATCTGCTTGTTTTGAACCCAAAGCATCAGTATCAGTGACGGACTGATGCCGTTGTTGACGTATTCTACCCGCTTGCAGATAGTCTGTTGCCCTCTGCTGCTGGCTGTCATTGACCTGACTGTTGTCCTTGCTACTGCTGTCAGCTGATGTGACGGAAGGTGCTGGCTTATCTGATGGTTCCAGGCCAAAATCCCAGAGGTTGATGCACAAACCAGCTAGCTGCAAGTTGGTGCTGACAGGCTCTGTGACAGCCACTTTGCGCCACATCCAGCCAGGTATGCAGGTGGCTCGCCACCACAGTGACTGATCTGGAATGAGCTGTCGCAGATCAGCTTGTGCATCAACCGGTATCCCATCCTGATCACCTGCTTGCTGGGCTTGCAGCTTTGGTGCTTCTGCATCAACAAAGCCATGGATGCAGACTGTGACTTTGAAGATTGTTGTGTGTAACATGTGCAGGCGTGCAGGAGGTGTTAGCATTGCAATTGACAAATTTGTTGACATGAGTTCAATAGGCTTATGTGTAGGTGCAGAGGGGCTTACCCAGAGGATTTAGGCTGAGCTTACGAACATTCAAGCAGACAGCATCCATGCCCTGCAATGGACTGTCAGCTGTTGGGCGCGGACCGGGCATGCCAGTTTGCTTGTACACAAGCTGAATGTTTGTGGCATCAAAGCTGATGTATTGAGCTGCAACAACCAGCAATCTGTGTGCTGCTCTGGCTCGCATTCGGCTGCCAAACCCTGTGAACCAAGACAATGCTGTGATACAGTTGTGGAACAGAAAGCCAGCCATTGTGGTGTGTTGACACGGTACAACGACTAAGTGCTGAAGTACCAGGCCTGCAATCTGACGCATACCTTGCATTCCTTCCCCTGGCTTTTTTGGGGTGTGACCCCATAGCAGCTTCTCCACAGCAAGCAGCTTTGTTGTATTGATCTGATTGGACACTGCTTGCTCCATAGCTGCCAGAGCATTTGGCTTGGAGTACTGCAGAACTTCATCTGCTCAAAAAGCTGCCATTTCATGTAGGCAAAGCGTAGAATTGCAAGAGCTGCATACCTGTGGCAAGGTCCGCTGCATGAGCTCTACTGTAACTCCGCTGAGCGTGAGCGTCAATGGACGGCTCATGGTCGGTAGACTGATTTCAAGCAAGTGCACAGTGATATCTGTAATGCTCATGTATAGATTATCGATTCTGCTCAACATCCTATCTGAAACGGTGGCATGCTCAAGTCGCACACCTGCAAACAAGTATCATTATGTATACAGAGCTACAGATGTCAGCAACATGCATGTGGTCTGCCAGGAGCGAGCAAGAGAAGCCTTGACTAGAGCACCTGACTCAGTTCGAGTTATAGTGCACCCTTTGGAATCATCAGTGACGTCATGCACAAGGCCACGAAGACCTCTGCGAGCGACAGCTGCCAAAGTACGCTGAACTAAAGCTGCCTTATATGCAGCATAGCAGGTAGCGGTGCCGAAAGCTGCAGCGTAACCCAACCAATACAGCCACAGCATCATTGATGCGATGCTTCAGGAGATCGAGGAGAAAACTTCTCGAGCTGATATACTATCAAGCTCTCATGGCAGGCAGCAACGACGTCCGGGGGACCTTTGGCGTGTCGTGCATGGAGTGTAAGGCCGAGATCAACACGTCATTCGCAAGATGCAAATTATGGACTGCAGCGCTTAACATCACGCAATGTCCCGCCTCCATCAAGCGCCTCCTAGTCGTGAGACCTCCAGTCCGAGCTTTCGGAAGCACTCTCGTCAGCACGCAAGGCAGGGCTTGGGGCAGGTCTCGATCGTGTTGAGCCCCTTTCGACCTAAGCTTCGTTGACCACGGTTGTCGCGTTCACGACTTCACACAAAAGTTGGGCTGAAATTCCTGTTTGCATGCTGTACGTCCAAGACACACAGCTGCCCGATCATCTTCTGAACAGTCACAAGCAGCACCAACGGCATGCATGCATATGGCAATGTGGCACCCGTCCGTCCTGTTGACACGCATGGGTGCAGCCACTTGGTTTGTAGGCAATTTGTAAGCCAACGCAAATCTTCACGGCAGTCTCAGCCGCTTGGTAACGTTGAAACGCGCTCAAGATTGGGGTCCGCTCAAGCCAGCGCTTATGGGAACGGGTCTTACGACGCGAGACCGGTTGCAGCAGACAGAGACGGCACAGCTGGGCCGCAAATGCAGGTGCCAGTAGCAGACAGGCAGGCTCTCAGCAGCAGCAAACCTCGTCCACTGGTCACTCCTTCAGTGCTTAGATCTTATGAAGTCCCACTATGGGGTAAGCTTATTCACCTGTGGCCATTTCATTGCATTGCAGTTATTTCTCAGCAAATTTGCTGATGACATTACGTTTGTGCAGACGCCATGAAGTTCAATGGCCCAGGCCCTGAAGTCATCAATGGGCGTTTGGCTATGATAGGCATCCTGGCCGCTGCTGTCAACGAGTCAGCGCATGCAGAGACAGTTGTACAGCAAGTGCCTAATGTACCAGTGCGTATAGTGATTTTGAGTCTTCTTGTGACATATTCATCCCTGGTACCAATCCTCGAGGGCGCCAAAAGTGAGGCCTTTGGTGAGTAATGCAAAACCTGCACAGGTTGATTGGCCTCTATTGGTCTTACAGCATTTGTGTGCTACAAAGCAGTCATGTGGCCTGATATTGACTTGCTTGCAATGCTATGCAGGGATCTTTACCCCCCGCGCAGAGATCACTAATGCACGAGCAGCCATGCTTGGATTTGCAATACTGCTGCTGCTGGAACATAAGTCAGGTGTTCCGTTTTTCTAAGAGGGCAAATGAGGGTGACATCATCAAATCAACTTTGCAGAAGTCTAGTCAGGACCGCTGTATATCCACAGTCTCTAAGGACAGGCCCATGCAGCTCAGTTCAGTTTAGCTCAGTGCACTCACGTCAGGTTCTGTCTATTTGGCATCTTCCCCCCTTTTTCACCAACATGCACATTGTTGCGAACTGCATCAATGCCAACAACTTCAGACATTGTGAAGTGCAGTTCTTGCTCAGTCTCAGCACATCATTTGGACAATGCTTTTGCACCACAAAAGGGAGCAGGCAGTGCTTTGCATCATGTATTGCATACCCTCATCGATCTTTCATGTGATCAACAGTCGGTCAGTATCAGTCATATGTCATTTGAGACGGACAGCAAACATAATTTTGTGGAAGGGGCAATACTGGACGTAGCAATGATGGTGAAAGGGGCAATACTGGACATAGCAATGATTGTGGAAGGGGCAATACTGGACGTTGCAATAGCATGTCAGCCCAACCACTGAATTCACAGTTCTAGCGGTGGCAGTGCCAGGTAAACATTGCATGACAGTCTTGACCTGTATTGCTAGGATTATGCAGATTTTGAGGTGTATTCGACCTTTTAAAGTGACAAGTTAAATTGGTCCCATTTGGGCCGTTGCAATATTTTTGGCAGTGGCTGTCATCCATGCAGCAAACTTAGTGCCGTACTTGCTCCATGACAAATGCTGCGCCTGCAGCATTGACTGCGCAACAGCATGCAGTTGATTGTGTCTTGGTGAAAGTCTTGTGTTGTGAATCACATCACTCATGAGCCACTGAGTAGCAACAAGACACGTGGTAGCTTATTACAGCACTGAACTGCTTGTTACCTATAGACAGTACTGCCCTCTTTATTACACTACAGCACAACTTTTCATGTACAGAGGCGAACTCATGATGCCTGATGTCTTTGTATGACAAAAGTGACATTCCCTACTAAATATCAATATTCTGCTGCAGGAACACTATTAACAAGTCTTGCTGCAGAGTCTCAAGTCAGACATCTATCATTTGACTATGATACTGCATGCCAATCTAATTGTGTTGTAAACAGCTACCATGTTGATGCTGCCATACCAGCTTGACAGTCAAGCAGTAGCTTGTGATGTCGGAAGTTCTGAGGAAGTTGCTGTGGCAGCCTGCTGCTGAGAAGCAACAGAAGTGTTGGCCTTTGCAATCTGCCTTGCCACCACCTCAAAAAGCTCTGAAGTGTTTGCTGCTGTTTTGGCTGAGGTCTCAACAAACAGCATGTTATTCCTGCAGATGCCGGGCAGCTGCTCACGCACAAGCTTGAGCTGAACGATGCTGAGAATCTGCAATGACAGTCAGCATGACAGTGATCATGCAGACAAGGCTTACCGGGTAGCATACTCCCGACCCTCTTCCTCCGAAATGACCCTGTCTTCTTCTAAATCTGTCTTGTTTCCAACCAGCACCACCACTGCAAGTGCACCCAACTCTGAACATGCCCAGTATGGGCGCCCTTGGGAAGAAGGTCCCACAAAAGCATTTCAAAGTTTGAGGTTCATTTGCAGCATCTGGGAATGCCCAGTCCACAAGATGCTTGGTGCTAGCTGTTACAGGTTACAACAGAGCAATCCTGCCAAACTCCCTTACGCAGGTCTGCGTCAAAAACCCTCGTACCTAGGTTGCCTCCAGCATTTTTTTGGAGCTCAGACACCCAATGCTTGGCTTTTGCAAAAGTGTCCTCATTGGTGATGTCGTAGACTACTGCAGCTGCAGAGGCCCCTCTGTAATACAATGGTGCCAGGGATGCATACCTTTCTTGGCCAGCTGTGTCCCTGCTCAAGCAGGGCCCTATCACAAAATCAGTCCAACCTGTGGTAGGCCAGACGGCAGCAAACACACATAAGGATGGTCCTTGCACCTCCTGCTATGTACACAAGATTACTCCAGCGCAAGAAAAACGCGTATGTGGGTGACAAAGCCAGAGCAAGGCTCAGTTGTTGTGCACATGGTGCTGCAACATCACGTAATGACTTTGTGCTTTCAGGGCAGCTTTTACCAGATCTCAAACTTGATCGTGGTTCCGTCTGGCAGATGAACAGAGTGGCTCATGAATGCTGCCCCAACTGTCACCTTGCTGGTTGGGTCAAATTGACCTCGCACATAGCGAAGTACCAAACAAGACTTGCCAACACCCTAAGTATCACACAGGAGGCGCTTGTCTCTCAGCAACGTCGGACAAACAAACACATCCAGGGCATCATGCACACTATTCGCCTTGCTCACCGAGTCGCCAAGCAGAACCAGCTTGACCCGAGGAACAGCTGCTGCTGCTGCTGGCTCCTGACGCCCCAGGCCCCTGACTTCAATGGGTGGCTTGGGGGCTGCAGATGCACGTCTGATATCAGAGATACTCAGAGAACTTCCAGCCCTTGTAGCGTGCTATGCAGCAGAGCACAAACTACTTGACGGTTTCAGTGAGCTGATCAAGACAGCTTGGCTGGCAAGATGAGATGTGCACTGAGTTCCCCTTACCCTGCTTGCTGCCGTTGCAGCCCATGATTGACTTTCAAGAGGCTCTGCTGCAAACTTCCGTTTGGACTTGCGAATGGCAGATTGTCTGGGGTCAAGGACCTATTGATACTTGGTCCTCAAAGCTCATCAGACAACACTACTTAAACACGGGCATATCATGCGTTGCAAGTGCCAACGCGTGTACGGATGCAGGCGCGCAAGGAGCGTAACAATGCATGCGAAAATGCCTGAGTCAGCTCTGTGCCAGGCTCTGTGCTCAGAAGAAGGTGCGAAGCCGGTGATGCATCGCTGCGAATCTCCGACCTCGAAACTTGACCGACTACATGTGAGTCCACACAAGAAGTTTTTCGAGCTAATTGCAACAAAAGTCTGATCATCACGATGGCAACGCAACAGCCTGCCGAGCACAGATCTGAGGAAGATCCTGCTTTCGATCCGTTTAGGCGTCACGACCAATATGGCCTAGAGGGTGCAACAAAACAGAGCGTTTTGGAGTATTTGAGACTAGCTGTTACGGCCCTGACAATCTTGCCTTTGAAAGTCCTCGGTTGCATCGCATGCCTCATAGGTTGCTACCTGGTCTGCAAACTTTCGTTTCTGGTCCCAGCTCAAAATAGAGCAGCTTGGGTTGTGAGTTGCGGCAAGATGTTTGTGAGGATGGAGCTGTTCTGCCTAGGCTTCATGTTTGTCAAATGGCAGAAAGTACCAGATACAAGACCAAGGCATATACTTGAAGGAGTTAAGGTTGCAGGCATAGTGTCAAATCATTCCAGTTGGGCTGACATTTTAGTGCATATGTCACGCTCTTTTCCCAGTTTTGTAGCTAGAGCCAGCACCAAGAACTTGCTGTGGGTTGGTCTCATCAGGTAATATTGCATATGCAAAACAGTGTGTAGTGGCGTGGCTTTCCTGGTCATGCAAATGGTGCCTGCTGCAGTCAGCACATGGACTGCCTGTTTGTGGAGCGTGAAGAGAAGTCTGCAAATACACAGGTATCTACACATGTCATGCCCGTCCAGAGTGCATGTATAACTTTCCTGAATGTCTTGAATGTTGCCAGGCTGCTTGATGGTACTGGTTCCTGGCAGTTGAAAGGCACCATGAGTCTGCACACATGTATGTGATCTATGTCGTGCAACATGTTACAAAGCTTCACCTGGCATTCACGCATTTGAGGGAACATTAGTGCCTTGCAGGGGGTGTCCGGCAAGGTGAAGGAACGCATGCAGGCAGCAGCAGAGGGCACTGATGGTGGAGCTCGACCAATGTTGCTGTTCCCTGAGGTCAGTCTGGCATTTGCATCAAAAATGACTAGCTTTGTTCAGGAAACACTTTTCGACTGGAAGACAGCAACTCACCTTCTGCAGGGAACCACTACGAATGGGGAGTACCTATTACCATTCAAGAGTGGTGCATTTCTTGCTGGGGCTCCTGTACAGCCCGTTCTCATACGATATGGCAAGGTAGTGTCAAACCCTGATCTCTACTTTACCGGTATCCTGGGCGTATATTTCAGACAGTCAACATGTCAGCATGCATGCCAGGAACCAATGAGCAACTGTAACGTCTCTGCACATGATGGCAACATCAACGGTCTGTCATTTGGCTATGTGTACACAAATGTGTATGTACAGTCTGCTGGTCCTTGTGTGCAGGGGCGGGTGTCTCCAGCTTGGGAGAGTATAGATGTAAAGTGGCAGATTTTCCTGATGATGTGCAGTACACACTCTGTAACAGCGTATGAGGTAGGCTGAGCAACCTCTTCACAACAACAGCTGATCCATTCTCCTGTGCATTTGTATGGCACAGGACCGATGTCATGCTACACATGTTTTCTTTTCATTATAATGCTGATCCAGGTTTTGCTCTACTGCAGTTGCCTGTCTACGTTCCATCTCAAGATGAGCAGAAGGACGCGCTGCTGTATGCACACAATGTGCGAGAGTACATGGTAAGAATTGTCTGGATTTGAGAGCACATTGAACACAACCTGTCTACACCATTTGCTGGTCAATAGCGATGCCTGTTCCAACCTACAATGTGTGATTGCTGCAGCTGAGCTTTCAAAACTACGTTCCTTTGAGGTCATCAGACTCCCGGCTTCAAGACAAGCGTGCCTATCACACAATTGTGCTTGGTCAAGGGCTTGTTGTCAAGAAGGGTCTGATTCCAATGGAGGGCAATTCACCAAGCCGGGTCAACAAAAAGTTGCAATAACACTGCCTTTCTTGCCAAAGCAGTCAGTGCAATTCTCACGGTCTTTGTGTGAAGTGTCTGTATTAGTTCCTGTTCACAATTTGATTCTCCCTGAATTTGTGTCTGCAGTGACACATGCGCGTGCAAGTGCTGCTCGGCTTATGTGTGCAGCGACAATATGACTCATGCTGGTGCAAGTGCTGCTCGGCTTATGTGTGCAGCAACAATATACAATTACTTAGCAACAAGAAATAATTCAGCCATCTGCCCAGCTGCTCCAAAGGCCTCTCCAAAGGCCCTTTGCAGACAGCAGCCTGGTACCAAACTAAGTTCCTCATCGATGAATTGACATACTTCCAGAGTTGTGATGCTCATGCCGCATTCTGTCAACAACATGGAAAGTCTGTCTGCAACGGTGCACAGTATTGATACGTTTTCCTGTATGGATGTACGTGTGCATATACTAGCTATATGAGAAGGCCACAACGGCCTTCCTGGTACGCATTTGGATAAGTCAGCATCTAATGACCGAAATGTAATACTTGTGTAGTACCAAATGGTCCCAGACTACTCAACGACAGGGAGAGCCTTGCACAGCAAGACCCTGGGAGAGATGCGGTGCCACATGGCAGTCAATGAACCATCACGACCTTCTTCAAGATATCCTGCTTTCTTGTAAAAGGCCTGGGCTCCAACATCAGCAATTCGAGCATGCAGATAGAGCCTTTGAAGCAAGGCATCTTGGGTAACCTGCTCGCACACCTTCAGCAGGACTGATGCTATTCCTTTCCTGCATCATGTTAGTCAGGTCAGTAGCAGCAAGTTGCTTTTGTCATGACATGCACATTGTGCAAGACGTTGATGTTATGTGAGGACAGTAAACTTCAGCAAGTTGCCACAGTGGCGCAGCAGGCTTGCTTGTGGAGGGCAATTCTCAGTCATACCTGCGGTAGTGAGGCTCAACAGCAATGTTGGACAGATAGGCAGCTTTGTCTGGTGGTTGGAGGGTTGGCATTTGTTCCCTTGTTGCAGAATTAAAAGACAATGCAGCAAGGCCAACTACCAATGAGGTCTTTCCAAGTTGCATCTCTGAAACATCTGCATGCAGACCTCCATGTTATCAATGGAAGAAGTGACATATGCTGTTAGACACAGTATTGTGAACTTCAAGCCCGTCCCAGGCAAGCTATAAAAAAGCTTTGGACAATTGCATTACATGCAATGACCCCTGGCACCTGTGGGACTTAGACGTGCTACCAGCATGACGCCATCAGGAGGACTCTTTAGCATCTCATGAACATATTCTCTGCAGCAAGTAGGGCTATGTCAACTGGTGTCAGACCTACATGGGGCTTCTACCCAATTTGCAACTGCCATTGCAAGACCTGATTTCCCTGAAGCCCCGACCATCTTTGGTGTGTGCAAATGCCCTGGTCAACAGGATAGCAGTCCCTCTTTCATCTTCTTCTTGTAAGGGAAAAATGCTGAGGCTGCCAGCATCAATGTTGACCTGTGCAGCTTACTCTAAGCAGGCAGTGCTACAGTAGACAGTGATACAATGCGCAAACACACCTCCGTCTGCGAGATGAGCTCCTGACTGTGTCGCACCAAATGCACTACGCACTTCCTCCTAACCTGTTTTTACCATGCAGAGCTCAGACCTTTCATGCAATGCACCGGCCGCATGATTCTGTTATGTCACACTTGGACCAGTCGGTGGGCTGCTCTACCTGCAGCTGTGATTGCCTATTGTGCCATTCCAAGCCCTGCCATTCAGACCATTGCGTTGCGAACTGGCGTTTGATGATTTGTTGGCGCGAAACACATGAGCCAAACTGCGGTCGCGCAACACTTGATCTCAACATCTCCGAGCTGCGGCGCGGTCATTGTTTGTCTCTTGAGCGCAACTAGCAGGCTCTTTAGTGCATTTCATAGAGACGTCGTGCATCGTTGTTTAAGTTGTTTCATTGGATTTGTCGATTTCACCAGCGACACCCAGAAACCGGTCAAGACAGCTCAAAACCTAAACGGACCCTAACCTATCTATCCGATATACCGCAGCTGAAACGCACATGCCAGCAGCGGCCAAGCTGTGGAAAGTTTTTGCAAAGCGCATAGTGGCTGCTGCAAAGCTGCGTTCAACTGATCGCCGCGACGTCCGTTTCTCGTCATGCAAACAAGTATGATGCAGACACCTCAGCAGTCAACAAGGTGCGCTTGTACGACAGTACAAACGTTCGCCCCCGTCGTCAAGCTTGCATGCTTTTCGCGTGAACGCTTAAACGCAGCAATCCCGCACTTTCAGAGGCGGTGCAGGCTGCAGCAAGTTTCAAACGGCGTTGGACTGCTTAAGAAAACCTGTTGATCCCTGCAGGCCCGTTCAAGCGATGCCCAGCTTTTCTGGCCTAGCCAGGGGTTGCCCCTTGCACACACGAAGTAGGCCAGAGTGGCAGCTACCACACTCGTTCAAGCTTAAAGTCGGTCAGTGATTGACTCTTCATGCCTTTTATGCTGCAGGCTTCGTGTCTGGTCCAACACTTGCACACAGGAGTCTGCTACCAAGGACAAGGTGCGTTGTTTAGTAGTGGCTAAAGCGGCGCTTCAAAGAATTGCGCACAAATCAGCTTTTAGAAATGTGTGATCCACTGTTGCATTTCTCTGCAGCCGTTACGGCGTGCAGCCTTGCTATGCAATGGCAAAGCAGCTTCATTTCAACAAGGATGGATCAGCTCTGAAGAAGATGCAGGCTGGTGTTGACAAGCTTGCAAGTGTAGTTGGCATCACCCTCGGTCCCAAGGTAGCATATGTTATTGAGTACTGCCAGCATGGCCATCTATCATGCCCAAGCCTGCAGCACGTTTTGTCAACAATGGCTGCACGTTGTTGGTCATCACTTATGCATGGCATTGTTGTGGTACCTGCAAGGTCATGTTGTGGGTTCCATGTGGCTTGTGCAGATGGAGGCGTGAATGTTGATGGTGCAGGGGCGCAATGTTGTTTTGGAGAGCAAGTATGGCAGCCCACGCATTGTGAACGATGGTGTCACAGTTGCCAAGGAAGTAGAGCTAGAGGACCCTGTTGAGAACATTGGAGCTAAGCTTGTGCGACAGGTCTGTCATATACAGTCTTCATGTTGTTTTGACACGTGCATTGCTTTGTCTTGCGCCTCAGTTTGGACAACATCATGCCGTCACATCACTCATGAACCTGTGTCATCATTTTGCCTGGTTTGCAGTAGAAAGGCAACAAGTAGTCCCTTGGTTTAAATATCTCTACCGCCACATGCTTCAATGCATGGTTGCCTTGTGCAGGCAGCCAGCAAGACCAACGACACAGCTGGGGATGGAACCACAACAGCCACCATCCTGAGTGCTGCCATCATTGCTGAGGGCATGAAGATTGTGGCAGCTGGCACTAACCCTGTACAGCTGTGCCGAGGTATTGAGACCACAGTGGCGGCCCTGGTGAAGGACCTGCAGGCCATGAGCACTGACGTCACAGATGCTGACCTAGCCAACGTAGCCACAGTGTCAGCTGGTGGCAATGAAGTGGTGCGACCTGTTCTGCCTCCCTCTGCTTGCTCATCACCCTTCCTGTCCAAGGCCTCTGACCAGCTCAGGGACCAGCGCCGAGACATTTGCCCTGTGTGGACATGTCAACAACAGCAGCATGACCTGCTTGAACGTTGTGATGGGTCTTGATGTGCTGGACACAGTTTCTATTGTTGCTGGTATGGTACGCTGCAACTGCTGACCGCGAGGTGCGGTGGTGCAGATTGGACAGCTGATCAGTGATGCCATGGCTCGTGTGGGGCGTCAAGGCGTGGTGACCATGGAGGAGTCCAGAACTGCTGAGGACAACCTGTATGTGGTGGAGGGCATGCAGTTTGACAGGGGCTACATCAGTCCTTACTTCATCACAGACCCAGAGCGCATGGTAGGCTTGCAAACCCCTATCCAGCATCTGAACAGCTGTTGCACCAGTTGCTGCTTCAACACTCACAAGATTTGTGAAAGTGACACAACTGTTCACGGTAAAGAAACTTCTCAACACAGGGCTTCTGTGCGTATGTAAGATGTGTCCAGCCAGCAGCTGCATGGATCACAGCTGGTTTTCTGTGCCTGCAGGCATCATATGTTGCATGCAGCATGCAGCCTACAAAGGGTGATGCAACTTTGCATGTTGGTGCATTGACCTTGTGTTGCCTGCAATGTCAAAGTCATGCCTGTATGTTATTGTCACTGGAAGCAATGATGTTTTGTCTCGTTCGGCTGAAGTGCGAAGGTCTACCAAACCTAATAAAGCCTTGCTGACACACATACATATATTGACTGAGCTTCTGAGAACCTTGTCCAAGTTTGTATACACAATCAAACATGCTTGCTGGGCGCACAGCCAGATCATATGAGTGCGTGCAGGTTGCTGAGTACGATCAGTGCAAGCTGCTGCTGGTTGACAAGAAGATCTCTACTGCTCGTGACATTGTTGGCATCTTGGAGGGGGCCATCAAGGGGGGCTACCCTCTTATGATCATGGCTGAGGACATTGAGCAGGAAGCTTTGGCCACCCTGGTTGTCAACAAGTTGCGCGGTAGCCTCAAGGTAAACAGTCATTCTCGAACGCGTGTTCTGCAGCCCCTTGAGCTGTCGCTGCACACTGGTACACTCTCTTCTGCATGAGCACCCACATTGTTACATAATAAGACACCGATCAATGCCTGCTGCACACACATTTGTCGGCTGATTCAATCACTGTTCTGCACATCGATATGAGCATGGTGTGGTGCCTGGTTGCGCACTGCAGCTTACACTATCAGCAGCTGCAGCCTGCCTACACTGGCTGCTGATGCTTGCGTGCATTGAAGGTGATTGCCATGAAAGCTCCCGGGTTTGGTGAGCGCAAGAGCAGCTACCTGGAGGACATTGCCATCCTCACAGGCGCTCAGGTCATCAAGGAGGAGCTAGGCCTCTCTCTAGACAAGGTCAGTGCCATATTGCCGTGCCACAGTATACTGGTTACTGCTGTATCCAGCTGCATTTGTGAGCTGCCCCTGCATCACTGCGCTGCAGCAAGGCCTTCAAGGGAAGCATGTGTTGTGCGTCAAACCTGAGGTTTTGTTCACAAGGACAAATGACTGACAATAATCTGGAACCAAGGCCATGGCTTTACTTTTGAAATCTTGTGTTGCCTGCGCCATGGCTGTAATGTGCTGCTGCGCTGCGTGCTTGCAAGCACATGAGCCAAGACACCCATAGGCCCTGATGCTGGTAAGTGTGGTGACAGGTTGGTGAGGAGGTGCTGGGTACAGCTGCCAAGATTGAGGTGACCAAGGAGAACTGCACCATTGTGGGTGACGGCTCCTCAGAGGAGGCCGTCAAGTCACGAGTGAAGCAGATCAAGAACATTGTGGCCAACACTGACCAGGACTATGAGAAGGAGAAGCTGAATGAGCGCATTGCCCGCTTGTCTGGTGGTGTTGCCATCATTCAGGTACCCTCATCTGCCACCCCACCCATGCTACCCTGCCTGCACCCCCACTGCATCTGTACCACTGCCATGTGGCGGCAATGCATGATTGGGCGTGCAGTGTGCTGCCCGTAACGGGACCTGCAGTTTGGTGTGCCAGAACTCAAGCTGTAGCATGCCAAGCGTATTTGTGTGTTAAGGGAAGAAGAGCTCTGCACTGCAAGGTTCACAGGCTGACTTGAGTTTTTGTGTGCAGGTTGGAGCTCAGACAGAGACTGAGCTGAAGGAGAAGAAGTTGAGGGTGGAGGATGCCTTGAATGCCACCAAAGCCGCTGTTGAGGAGGGCATTGTTGCTGGTGGAGGCAGCACCCTCCTCAAGCTGGCACAGAAGGTATTGCATTTGTCTGTTGATCATGTCATGTACTTACTCAGATGAATCAATCAATTTGCATGGTCAGTCCCTGCCTGCAGTGCCAATTCAGCTTGCAAGCAAGTTTTCTGCTTGACAAACCAATCACAACTGTTGGCAGTGACAGGCAGCATTGTTTGGTGCAGGTTGATGCCATCAAGAACACTCTTGAGAATGATGAGCGCAAGGTGGGAGCTGAGATTGTAAGGCGGTCCCTAGGGTACCCCCTCAAGCTCATTGCCAACAACGCTGGCGTCAATGGCAGCGTCGTGATGCAGAAGGTTCTGGAGTCCAGTGATCCCAATGTTGGCTACAACGCATCCACAGGCAAGCATCCTCCCCCCCCCTCCACCAGGCCACAATTCGGACAAGTCATGAATTTCAAGATGCAGATGCAAGATGACTAGCTGTTGTCATGTTGTATCACTGCTAGCCATCTGCCTCCCCTCTTGCACAGTCTGGTCAGGTCTGTACAGGAATGCAGCTTGAGTGGTGTGTACTGCTGCCAACAGGTGTATATGAGGACCTCTTGAAGGCAGGTATCATTGACCCCACAAAGGTAGTGCGATGCGCTTTGGAAAACGCAGCCTCAGTTGCAAGGACCTTTTTGACATCAGATGTAGTGGTCACTGAAATCCCAGAGCCAGAGGCACAGGGTGCTGCAGCAGGTGGCATGGATTCCATGGGTGGATACTAGAAAGCACACCTTCAACTTTTTTGAATGAATCAGTCCTCATCTGCTTGCACTCTGCAAGCATTGCCTCTCTAGAAACTATCAATTTGCAATTTTCTGCAACATTGTTCTGTTGTGAGGATAACTTCCCGCAAATGCAGTGTTAGCTTTTTGGTATTACCGGCTTGTTCATCATCACATGTAAAGCACCGCAGGATGGGTATGTGTAATTTGTCTGTTCTGAGCATGCCCACAATGCCAACGATGCAAACAGCAAACCCTCAGACTTGGGCGCATGTAGCACCAAGGCATCTCATAAAGCATCACACAAAGCATCCCAGTCTGAGTGCCCTACAGTGACTGTACCAAGACGTATGTGTTTCTACTATGACACATGTGTACATAACCTTCTCGAATCCGAATTGGGTTGCCTGAGGTTTTGAATTGACGACTTCAAAGTCTCAAGTCATGAAGGATGGGCATTAATCATGCCAGAAACGTAGGCTGACACGCCTGGCCCAGCTCCTTGCCGGGACATCATTTACATAATTTGTTACACAGCGGCTTACAGGATGTCAGGAAAGCTGGCCAGGATCTGGAAAACAGCATAGCACTCACACATGCATGCATGTTGGTAGGCAATAGCAATAGCTTGAGACAGACATCTGTGTCTGACACATACAGGTAATGTGGATCATGCCTTCCCACTGGGAGTGTAACACGAGCGTAACACAAGCAGGACTGCCTGATAAGGTGAACAACTGAGTGTAGAGCTACAGGCACCCAAGGTGGGCACAGTAGGCTCATCAGAAGTACTCACTGTCAAAAATTATTACTCTCCCTAAACCCAGCACTGATCCAGATCAAAATAGCGTAATTAGGAGTCTGCACTTCGGACTTGAAAGCACTCGTATGCCCAATCTGGGCACTGCAGCTGAGCCAGTTATGCCAGCTCATGAATCAGTGTCAGAATGAAGCAGGGAGAGTGCTCTAGACTGGCGAGCTGGGAGTGTATACAGAGCATAAATGAGCATCTCTATCTTGACATTTGCTAGCGTGTCACCAACAGTGGTCCTGTCCTGATTGATGCAAAATGGGCTCTACCAACGACACAATCTGATCCTGACAGCTGTTGTGACGCTTGCTGAGGAACAACAGACAACAGGAGCGCTGGAAAGGCATGATCAGCTGTTCTGTTTGGTTGACAGCCAGGCAGTCAGGTACTTGTCTATGTGAGCTGGCCACAATCATAGTTGGCATGGTCCAGGAAGTGACGTGGGGAGTAAATATTCCGCACAACAAAATTCCGTAAAGAGCAGACCTGCAGCACATTTGCCACTGTCATATGACGCTTATGCAATTGCTACATTGCACAGCCATTCAGTCTGCCACGATAACAGCAACAACAGGACATTTGCATGTTTGACATGATGCATGATGCACCAATTGACCCTTGGTCTATAAAGATCACTTGCGCTGTATGCGTGCTGTTGCCAGCTGTCATAGTGACTTACGGGTGCAAAGGGAATCTGAAGAGCCTGGCCCATCAGGTTTGACCGGACAGTGATGAGGCGCGTTCTGCTCTTTCGCTCATTCTCATACTCTCGAAGCACTTGTATCAGATCTGAGGTGGCAACAGACCTCAGACTGTGCTGCATCTCACCCTTTGCCTGAGATGGGTGCAGCAGGGCATTTACCTTCTTGGCCAGTATCACAGCATCCTGCACTACAGAAGATAGCTTTGCTTGCATGCATGAGATCTGCAGGTTAGTGCCGGTGCCTATGGGAAATCCATGAATTTACATGCTCTAGACAACACAGCATAAACTGAGCACTGACATGCACGGCCAAAGCTGTATGTATGTGCTAGCAGCGCTGTACATGTAGGTGAACTGACCTCTAGGGCTGTGCAGCCCCCCTGGCCAAGGTTGGGGGTCATTGGGTGGGCAGCATCACCTGCCAATGTCACAGCTCCCTTGGAGAAACCCTTACCAATTGGAGGCCACCTGCATAGGGGAAACCTGAATCGATTTTTTACTAATGCATGGTGTCCCATGCCTGCAACTCAACAATGGCAACCAGCACGTTCGGAAAACAGCAGCGCATGACAGCTGGAAGACTTCTTAGCAAAGCAGCTATGCCCCTCTGCAGCTCAATTGATACAACCAGAGAGCAAAATTGGACTGCTTTGCAGTGCAGGGTGTGCAACTATAACTAGACCAGGCAGACAAAACCGTATGACCAGCTGTGCATGGGCATAGCTGACCTGTCTGTCAGTTTGCTTCTGCTGATATTGTCTGGAGATGTGCTTTGTATAGCTTCATAAATGCCTCCCTTCCAGCCAGGCAGAAACTTGAGGGCATCTGCTTGCCTGTCTTCTGCTGCTACAAAAGCTGAGTCCTGTGACAGTGCCATGAAACTGTTAACAAACTAGTCTTGCAGCAGGCCTGCATTGCAGTCACAGTGACAAGATACCCTCGCTGCATGCTTGTGAGCACAGGGAGGGAAAGTCATGACATGTTGCATGTAAAGATGGGCAGATGAGCATTGTCTATGGTTGAGCAAGCGCACACAAAAGCCTGGCAAGTGCACAGGACAAGCAATACAGCATACAAGCATGCTGCAGATGTGTTTTGAGTCACAGTGGGATGCATGCAGGACAACCCAAGCATGAAGCATGTACCTCAGGCGCATTGAAGACAGTGAACCAGTAGAGCTCAGTGTCTGAGATGGGATACATGCCAGAGCGCACGCCCTTGCCCCAAGTCTGTCGCACTGTGTCGCCAGGAATGGGCAGACCATCAGGCATTGTGGCAACACCTCTGCAAATGGCGCAGTTGTGGCTCAGCTGCAGCATTGGATACTGCTTCTGCCCTGAACTCAGCTACACTTGCACATGTGCAAATTGATGCGTGAGGGTGCTAGGTCTTACAGAACTAGCAAGCTGAGGGGTTTGTGCTTGGCAGCATGTTGTGTGTATGATGCTTGTTACACTCCCCACTACCAACAGCTGACACAGGCTACAATGCTTTGTTATATGGTGGCAATCATCTCAATGAGACTTGCACCTGGCTGGAATGTATGCTGTGTTGAGATTTGCAGCCAACCTGTAAGCAGTGTAGCCAGCGTAGTTGGGTTTAGGGACATTCAGAGCACAGGCAACTCGGCTGTTTGCGCCGTCTGCCCCAATCAGGCACCTGGCCCTTAGCTTCTTGCCATTCTCCAAAAGGACGATTGCACCTGCACAGGGACACACATATCAGCACACTCAGTTTACTCTCAATAAGTGTCAAGCATATACTCCAATAGGCACTTTGGCAGCTGCTGATGTAAGTAGCAGCATACAGCTAATGAGTGAAGATGCGTCAGACATGGAGCCATCCCTGCATCTGTATTGTGTGCATCAACGCATGCAGACAAAAAGCAAATTGCAGCAGCTGATCTCCTGGTCTTACCATTCTGGTCAGTTTCAACTGAATGGATGGCAGCATTGTACTCTATACAGCTTTCAGGTACACTGCTTTGCAAAGCTTCCAGCAGGGTAGACCGCTTGACACCTCTGAACTCATGAGGAGCCCCCTGGCACTCATCCAAGCTGAAGGCTTTGAGAGTGGTACCATCATCAGTACATAGCTCTACCCTACAAAGGTGGTACGCAACGCAGTTTGGGTTTGCAAGATTGCCATGCTTGTTCACATGATACTGAGAAAACAAGCATTTTCACCTTCAAAATTAGAAGGAGCAGTGACAGGTGTTGTGTAGTGTGTGAGCAAACACGCTTTCCTCATGTCAGGAAATCCTGATGTGCCCAATGTCATTTTGCATTTAGATAGAACATGCAGATTGTACTGACAGCAAAGAGACTGAACTTGCAAGTGTCAAATTGCTCACCACTCCGCTGCAATGCATTTCAGCTGCTGTTGATTACGTCAGGACTGCTGAATGCTTGCAACATTTTGGTTGCTGGTTGTGTTCACATCCCGTAATGAACACAAGTATAATGCTTTCTGGCTCATTATGAGCTAGGTACATGCAGAGCAATTCTTGTCTCTCCAGAACAGCCTGTCCTGTGTATATCTGTATGGCCTAATTATACAATGGATTCTCATGCTGTGTTGCCAGATACTGCTGTGTTGGGAACTATGGGACACTTGCCGGGATATTAGAGGGTGTTTCTGTCTCAGGGAGTCAGCAACTCCGAGTGCATCCAGAGCCCGGAAGGCATTGGGCCACAGTCCAATCGCACTGCCTCCTTTCCGTGGCCCAGGATCTCGCTCTAATACTTTACATGGAACTCCTATCTGCAAAAGTTGAGCTGCAGCATAATGCAGCCTCCACAAGTGCACAGCATATGCAAAGCAGGGCAGATGATGCACCAGGTTCACACCTTGATGAGGGCTGCAGCCATTGCCAGTCCAGCAATGCCTGCACCTGCTATCAGGAAGATGTCCTGGTCTGCAAATGGCTTGTTATGCTTATGCTCCGGGCTTGTAGTCAAGGTGGTGGATGACGCCGAGCAGCACGTACGACCCTGCCTGGGAGCGGGCTGGTGGTGCAAGCATTTCTGCGCGGTCCTGCTTGCGAATGCATGTTGGACGATGGGTCTGCAGCCAGCCGCGGCTGGGACGCTGCCAAGAAGGGAGACCACAGAAGGACCTTGCGCGCAATGCTGCGAATGCATTATGACACGGCTGCTGTTGGACACACAGTCTGTACAGCTCTAACTGCTGAAGTGGCACTCAGCTGGTCCAGGGTCAGTGACTTGCAAAAGCTTCAACCATGAGTGTGCGTGCAAGTGCGGGTGCAAGAACCAAGCCCTCTGCTGCATAATTTGCAAAAGCACATGAAGTAATGCATTGCTTACACACTTGACCGCATACATAACTTTGCTCAGCAGCTGTGAGGATGAAAAGCCATTTGGTACTGCACGTCTATTTTAAACATGTGACATAGGGCTGAGCCAATTACACTACATTGTTTTCATTGTGTCTACTAGTTAAATGAACGTTCAGGCTCCGTGAGAAGGAAAGTAAATTGTCTAAGCTTACCTTAGTTTACAGCATGGTGCAGTTGAAAGCAGGCAACATATGCTATATACAAGGAGAGTTAGCAAAGCCCTTCACCTTGATACATCCTTCTGCACAGGGAAGCCGATTGCCGCCTTCAAAACCAAAACGGTGAAGGACAGCAAAATCACTTTTGACAAGTCACATCAATTGCCCAGTTGTTGTAGGGAAATCCAACTAAATACTTGTTCATAAACTGGCACAGCCTTGACATGACATCGAGTTTCTTTGTAACGTCTGTCGAAATTTGCTTTTGAAAGGAGTAATGGTTGCAATTGCATGATAAAGCTTCATGGCTGCAAAGGCTCCACAACATCAAATCGGGCGCCATTTGGAATCAGCTTGATGCATGACACTCTGTCAATTTCAGCTTCTGCTTCACTCATGACTTGAGCATCGCCAACAAACAAGTAAACTGGGCGACCAATCAAAAACTCGAGTTGCGCTGCTTGGCGGCGAAACACCTCTGGCTCACTGGAGTGATCTGACCTGGCATCATTGATATACTCTTGCAGCTCCTGCTTCTTTCTGTTTGCAGTTGCTACGTCGTCTCTGGTAAGGTTGGTGTTGAACTCTCCAACCCAAATCTCACTGCTGCCTACCTTGCTGACAGTAAATGCAGCATCAAAGGAAAATGCCTTAGGCTTCTTACGTGAAGTGTCTGCTTGGATGTGAGCAGCGTCCCTGCAAATGTGGCACAGGCTTGGATCTTCAGTGACATCTGAAGGCTCTTTGTCTACCAGATACTGTTGCATGGCCTTCTTAAACTCAGGTTCAAGCCCAAAACTGAGTAGCTGCAGCTCGCTATGATTGTCCTTGATTCTAGTGCTGAGAGAGCTAAGTACATCTGAAGCACTGGCCAGCTTCTCAGCTGCAAATGCCAGAGATGTCTGCGTTAAATGCATCGCAGGGGTTGCTGCCACAGTCAGACAACCTTCTTGTACCGGTCTGTCCGTACAGCTAAAGTCACGATGAGCTGGTCCCAGGACCTGTAGGTCTCTGACTTGTAGTTGCGTCTACTTTAGCCAGAACTGATTGTGCAGGCCTTTGCTGCATGACTGGCAGAAGCAAACGATTGTCACAGCAGCAGGAAACACATTCGACCGCATACAAAACTTTGCTCGACAGCTGTGAGGCTGAAAAAGTCGTTTAAAGTACTGCACGTCGATTAAGCTTCTGTGCCAGGTGCATGCTGACTCGCTACTTCTAGGCCAAGACCCCAGTTGGTGTCGCAATCGCGTTTCGCTGCAGACGTGAGTCGGTGCTTGTTGTGTCGGAAGCTCATACCACACGCGGTGTCGTAACGCTCCACGGCTGGCCGACTTGTTAACGCGTCAGATCTGTTGGCTTGTTCGAAACACAGCCTTTCTGTTTGGTGGGTATGGCCCAGCACAACGTTGAAAATGTAGTATCAATTCAGGAAGTGCAGCTGCACAAGGTAGGAAAAGCAGCCATACACCTATTGCTACGGGGCAACAGGCAAGACAGGCTGTAAATCCACCTGCAGGTTGAGGGTGGTCAGGAGGCTCTGCTTGAGTGGGCTCCGTTCAACGTCCAGTTGATCAGCCACGGCAATGAGTCTCAACTCACAGCTCACGTGTGTGAATATGTCCAGCAAACTGTGCGCTTGTGTCAGCGTCTGGGGTCCTGACTGTTGAAGCCTGCATGCAGGTTGGGAAGGTCAGCTGGGGTTTGCAAACATCCATGCCAACCCTGCGAGCAAATGCCCACACATTCATGTTTGCCATACCAGGCACACAGATGTTTTACTCAGTTCTCATAGCTGAAAGTAAGCAATCTGAGCTGTGAAACCAGATGTTCCTCCCATACCTGTAATGGCTATTCAGTCAACCTTTGCTTTTGTCTAGGCACCCCCCAAGCAAGCGTCGAGATGCTGGAGAATGTGCTGATGGAGTGCACATCTTACCAAGTCGCTGGCCAGCCCATGAGCAAAGCAGACTCTGACCAGTTAGAAGAAGAAATTGCTGAAGCAGTCTTGCAGGTTTGTCAATTCTCTTGCCGCTTGTCACAACCTTAAAGCCTTGCTTGATTGGTATTTCATACATTCATGTCATGCTGCTGTGGAGTGGATGCGGCTTGCCATTAGCTGTGTTTCTCGTGAATTGTATGCTTATTGTCAAGCAAAGGAAATGCATGCTCTATGTCAGATTAAATATCAGCCAATGATTGGGAAATGTGTGTTCGTACATGGCTTGCATGCACGACATGCAGGATGAGGCAATTGGAGGGCAGTTAGAGCCTGAGATGGGGGGTGCGGCCGCCCTCCCTAACCCCCAGCCACCTCCCCCCCGCACATATGCTCACAAGATCTCCATGAGTGAGTTGGATCACACTTTTCAATCAGCCATTGCAAGGCCAAGGCTTGTCTGCACTAGCCTATGCTACATGTTTGCACTTCAGCCTGCGACGTAGTTGTCTGCAACAGCTGTCAATCAACGCAACGCTGATTGCCGTAAACTGCATTGCGTTCTGCCACATAAGGATCCTGAGTCGATCAGATGCACAGACTGAGACGCTACCATATGTCATTCCCCACTTCTTACCATGTCTGTGCAGCTGCTGGTCAGCAACACGCTCATTTGTGCTGCCCCCATGCCGTACTCAACTGTCACAATACCATAGCTGTCCCAAAATACATCTGCCTCATCAGTTCTCATTTGTGCTGAGAGCTGGTGGGTGAGTGCAGTGGCTGAGAAAGCCAGGACACACATTGAGACAGGCGCAGCAGCTGCCAGCCGGTACATTGAGGAGGCCGGAGACAAGCTGGAGCAGCGCTACTCTGGTACAGACAACCCCCGCCAGCTGGACCCCAAAACAAAAGCAAGGTCAGCAATTTGAATGTTCTGTTCTGTACCTGGCAGAAGTGGACAAGTGTGTACATCACATACCACTTACTCTGGCACAACCTGATTACGCTTGGCCTCATAAGACTAAGCAGCTGTGCAAATGCCTAAAATGTGACTAAGTTCTTGGCAATCTGTGCTCAGCATCAATGCTGTGTTCATTCAACAAGCATGTGCTTCACATTCCAGCAAATATGGCATGTCGCAAATATGCCAGGTCGCATGAGCTGCAGAACTTGCGAGCACGCTTAAGATGTTACATAGGACCTTGATAGACTGTATATACCCTGAGTGCATCATCATGACAGTCTGCAAGCCACAATTGCTTGCAGGGTGTGCTTGCGAAATCTTCTGAGAGACTGGACCTCAACCTGATTGTAGGCTCAGTGATAGAGTACCTTGCAACTGCAAATTACTCTGCTGTCTTGACTGCAGGATCAAGATGTGCAGGAGGGTGGCACACCGGGCCTCCTCCACTGCGGCCAGTGTCACTGGTGGTGTGGCTGACACTTCCCTCAGGGTTGCCGATGGCATTGTCAGCAGGATGGGCGGCAGCAACTATGGCCAGTCAGTACTCCTTTGCTACTCAGTCTGCTGTTGTCGCCAGTCTGAAAGCTGTTTACATGCACTGTTGTGTCACACAAACCTATGTTGGCAGAAAAGCAGCTTTCTCATTGTGGACATAGCTACCCTGCAGACTTCTGCAGTATGTGCACAGTATTCCATGCTGCTGCTCATCTCCATCTGTCTTCTGTTGAGAGTCTACACCTGGGCAGCCCAGTATAACACTTGGCATGATATTCATTGAATACATGCCAAAAGGTGTAAATGATTTCTTTTCTTTCTGTTGAGCATCTGCTGCTGACATCCCAGTTTGGCTGGTCCTCTGGTGGCTCAAATATGGATATACGTGTGTTTGCAGGAAGCTGCAGGGCAGCAAGTCCACCAGGAGGAATGCAGCCAGGGATATTGCAGCAGCTTCTGTGGTAGCTGCAGCAGGCATATATGACTCCATGAATGTGGCTGCAAACACAGTGCTGCAAAGTGGGGGACAGACAACCTCCAGCTTCATTGGCCACAAGTATGTTCCCTGCTTGCAGCCTTGTGGCTCTTTTTTTCTGGCTCTCTGTGTTTCACTTTAGACCATGTTCTGTGCCAGTCTGTTGTCTGTTTGATGACGATGTTGCTCTATGACCTGAAGTGTCTTTGTTTTTGAAGTGTCACGCTATTGCAGCGAAGGCAGCCGTTGACATTTGACTGCATGCATTCCACTAGTCTGCTGATTGGGAGCATACAGCATGACGCATGGTCATCCAGATGAAATGACATCCACCTTTACAGTGGCTGATGCTCTGTTGGCCAAGACTTTCACCTGAGACCCCAAGTTTGAGCATTAGCCAGAGAGTTGGTGACGAGTCACTTCAGCACTGTCAGCAGAGCGTCAACAGACATGAATTGGAGGATGTAATCTTTACAGAAGCACATTCTGCCCTTGAGACCAGACTTTTCATACAAGGTGTGCTGCAGGTATGGGCCAGACATTGGAGAGGCAGCAAGCGACTTGAGTCATGCAGCTGTGGAGGGTGGCATGACATACTTCACCATGTCACGTATGGGTGTCAGAGCTGTGGCCAAGCGCATTGCAAAGCGCACTGCCAAGGGGCTGGTCAAGAACACAGTGACTAGCATGAGAACATCCCGCACAGGGCCTGCTACTCAGAGTGCTGTCCGCCAGTAAATCTCAAGTGTACCGTAATACGCAGGCATCACTGTCAGCACTGGAAGTATGGGGTCCGTACAACTGTGGGATTTGATTGGCAAGGGAACGGCAACCAACATGGATCTCAATGCTTGCATTTGTGAAAAGCAGCATGAGTGTCATTGGTTGTATACCTTGCCTTGTGTGATCGTGTATTGGGACTGTATGTCTGCACTGGATGATTTTCTGATTTACCCAAGAAACGTATAATTTTTGCTGCAAACTGGTGCATTGAAGATGCTGTAGATTTGCATTGGTTCCGAAGTTCATGCACTATTTTTGATTTTGACAGCACATCAACAGCATTTCTTCAAACGTGAGACATCATGTATTTCACCCTGTCAATAGCACCAATATGACCGCACCTAAGACGTTGCTAGTTGGAAAGCTGGTACCTTGCAAGGTCATGATCGCTGCTCCATTGGCATCAGAATTGCTGTGCTGCAAACAGACGTGTGTGAATATAAAGGCTTGCAGAACGCTCCTTACATCACCCTCATGCGATCACAAAATTCCTGTGCTTCACGCTGTCCTTGTCAGGGGTCTCTCTTAATTTCTGACATGGCATACGTAGGGTTGCAGCATGATCAAGCATTTGCTAGACAGTCAATTGAGTCCAGACTTTAGTTGGAAAAGCATCCCGCTGCATGGTGGCATGCTTTCAGAATACATCATCCACACTGAAGCGTTGCATTGTCAGCTCTGCATACAGTGTCCTAAGCTATTGGCTTTGTCATTCGTCGACCCAGTGGCTTGTCATCATCAGAGTCATCTGAAATGGGATCCAAGCCCCCATCTGCAAAAGCCTTGTCCTGCAATGCACAGCATGCCTCTCTGAACTAAGCTGTGTCTGCAGTACACAACTGAAAATGCCACCATTTCATAAATGCACTTGACCTCAAAGACCAGCTGAAATGCATCCTTGCACAAGGTATGAAAAACAAATTGTGACAAATTGCTTGGCACACAGATTGTGAACAGATGGTGTGCAAACTTGTGCATCACAAATTGTCACAAATTGTGATGCAAAGGTGCACAAGTCAGCCAACCTTTGTAGTGGATGCAACCAGGGGCCTTGGCTTTGCAGCAGGTCTCCCAGCTGCTGCCTTGCCAGACCGCCCTGCACTGCCAGGTCTGGCCCCCCCAGAAGAGGGCCTGGCCCCAGGGGCCTGAGCATTGGATGTGGTTCTACTAGGGGGCTTGGCAGCAGCCCTGGCCTTGCTACTGCTGCCTGAGCCCTGCTTCTGGACCTTCCTGGCAGGCGCCGCAAAGTCATCATCATCATCAGACTCCTCGTCTGAGTCCATCACTGCAGCCACATGCGACGGGGTGATCGCAATAGCGGATGGGCCAAATTGCCTGGAAGATTGACACACTTCGTTCTTAGACAGAAATGGGTTATTCAGAGTTGTAGCCAAAGACACTGTGAGCATGTTGCCCAATGGACGATCAGTGGAAAATTTGCACACAAGATGGGAATCAGTTGACTGTCTCATCCATGCACTACCAGAGAGACGCGTTACAAAGCAATTGAGTTGAAGTACACTTGTTTGAGGGCTGAAAGGCACACTACCTCTGCGCTTGGCTGCTGGTTTGGAGGCGGCAGCAGCAGGCCTCTTGGGCGGAGCAGCACCTCCTGTGCTGCTCCTGCGGCCGGCTGTGCCATTCACAGCCTTGGCCGGCGACCTGCAGAGCAACATACCATACAACAGTCCTGCCAGTTTGCTGCTTGTTGCAGGGCCGGTGCAAACAAGCAGTACGCCATCTTGACTCATTTACATGAATTCACAGAAACAACACATGGCCTTTAGCCATTGCAAAGCAGTGCACAAAGCTCACAAAGAGACAGCGGGATAGAACAGATCAGCTGAAGACTTGATCCAAAAGCAGGCTCTCAAAGAAACGCCACATCAATGAGGTGCCGTCTTGAAGTTGGGAGAGCTACACCAGGATTGACAAGGCAACCAAGAGCTGAGCGTACCGTGCTTGGCCTTTTCTCAGCTTCAGCTCTAAAACCAGCTGCTCTGCTTCCTCCAAGTCCAAAAGCCCATGTATGAGACACCTACAGAGGGCAGGTTGTTCACTCCTTTGAGCAGCATCTATCAGATATTGCGGCTGGTGCCACAGCTTGCATTGCAAAGCCAGATTACTGGATGTCACATGAAGCAAAGTTTGGCTGAGTGATGAACAAATTAGTCAATGGCAACAAAACAGGCAAAGGTTGCTTTCACCAGGCCATGTTGTGCCTCAATATCAGCCTAGCATTGCAGGCGGACTGTGCCTGGCCTGCTTGTATAAACAAGGTGATGTGGCAACGTACCACTTCTTGGCCATCTCGCTGTCTGGCCTCTGCTGCTTCAGAGTGGTGTAGAACTTGTGCAGGGGGTCAATCTGCAGATTGCAGATAAAACTTGGTTCAGCATTGTGTCCTTGCTTGGGTATACAAGTGCTCGTTGAGATTTGACACCATGAAAGCCAGCACGGCTGTTGCACAAACCACAATGGGTATCCAGGGTGTCTGTGCTGCTGAACAGGTCAACCACCATTGTTGAATAACAAGACGTCTCAATTTGACTGAACCTTGGCAATGACAATGGCTGCAAAGGCATTCAGCATGTTTCTGACTGAAAGCTCTTGAGACAGGGAAGCACACAACCCAGGAAGCGCAAGCATTTGCAGTGATGCAACAAACAGTAGCAGCAACACAATGCAACAACAGCAAATAACAGACAATCTTGAGCGTCACACACAGCAGTCAACCTCAGATGGCGTTTCTCGTGTCTGTCCAGGTTTGTCGTACTCCTTCTTGACAACAACCCTCTTCTCGCCATCAGCTTTTTTGGCCCTGGTGGGTTTGACTTTTGTTCCCTTCTGCGGTGATGTGTCAGGCTCAGACTTGACCCCAGGGCTCAGAGGCTCATCTTTGACAGCTGCTGGCCTTGCTTTTGGCTGCAAAACATGACGCACTGTCAGGTTTTGACGTACGACATTCTCGTTGCAGCGGATTTTGTTGCAGGTAGGAATAGACATACTGGATCTTTCTTGACTGCTGCAGCACTGACTGCTTTTTTCACAGTCCCCCCGGATCCTGCAGGCAGAGTGTCAAGGCTTTTGCTGCAAAACTAGGCTCATATACCACTGTGAGAAGGCAAAGAGCAATACCTGGCCTTGCAGCAGGATTTGCAGGCTTTGCTCGTGCTGCAAGAGGTTGGTCATCCTCACTGTCGCTTTCATCAATTACAGGAGCCTTTTGAGCTGCTCTGCGTTTGAGAGGATCTTGAGCAGCTGAAGTCGAAGGTTGCCCAGCCCTTTGGGCCGCAGCTAAGCTGCCGTTCGCACCAAGTCCAGACGAGTTTTTGGCTGTAGTTGCACGGGCTGCTAGGGGCCTGTCTTCGTCGCTGTCGGACATCACACTGTAGCACTTCAGATGCAGTGTGTGCCCAAAACGCTTGAACAGGCAGCAGGCCCGCGCCGGTTGGAAAGTCCTTTAATGCGTTTGCATTGAACTACTAGCATAGACGTAACAGCGGCAGCAATCTGTGTTCCAGTCAACACGATCACTCACCTCTGCTGTTCGAAACTCAGTTCAACTTGACTCAGTAGCTGCAGTATCAGGCGAAACAGGATCGCGGCTGAGGAGGGCTGGCAGATACATCGTTAGTGCTGCAATGCAGTGTTGATGCCTCTGAAGTTTTGCGTTGTGACCTGTACGGGCATGACGCTGAAACGGTATGCAGTTGCAACGACTGTCGAGCACCGAAGATCTCGTTGATGCCGAGGTGGTTGAGTCCATCTAAGCAAAAGGTGCTCAAGGCCGTGCTGCAAGGGTCAGTGCTGTTGCCTTATCACGCCGCATCTGAAACGGCCAGTTCTCTGGCGCGTGCAAACACATTCCGTTTTGCAACTGCGTACTCAGGCAACCCCCAGCTGTCCTCAGCTGTTGTCGAGTGCATAACCAGTGTCAAGTCACAGCTTGGTCCAAGTCGGCATCCGCACTTTTGCCAGCTCCTAGTGACATCGGAAGCATACGGAAGCCACATTGAATACGCCCCTTCGGTAAGTATCACGACCAACAAGTGATCTAGCATGCACAGCCTGCTGATGGACTTGAAGCACTTGAACCCCAACTTTTGACACCATGAATTCAGCTGTGCAGTTTGTGCAAGAATGCCTCAGCAGCAGGGAGAACGCACCTCCTGTGCTTATGGGAGGAGCTGTTCAGGGCTTGCTCACCAACAGGTCCAGAAACGTTGCAGGCGTCTCTCTGTTTGCAGCGCACATGCCTGGTACTTCCCAGAAAGATCTTGTCCCCCCTGACTTGCCTGTGCCACATACATCCATGAGTTGCAGTGATGTAATTCAAGCTTTTGGTTTGATCCATTTTGTGCACATTCTGAGCCTACCACAGTCAGCTGGCATGCACGCCCGGTCTGGTGAACAGCAGCATGTGGTGCCTGAAGTCCCTGTGCATATGTCTATTGTTGGCAGGTGCATCGTCTTGATGCCTGTCTCTGTCTTGCCTGTCCAGCTGCGGCCCAAATCATCGTTACCGCAGTAAGACTCACATTCACTGCAGCACAACAAATCCTTGTCAGCTCCACTAAGATGCTCAGGATTAATTGCCGTGCTCTCTCCATTGCAGGTGTGGAGCTCATGCCCTTCCATGTGAAGGGCCCTTCCCTGCCTGAGCTGACACCTGGCCAATGGGACTCCCTCGTCCAGTCCAGTCATGCAGCCAGCAGCAGCGCCAACAATGTTGCGGCTATTCTGCTGTCAGAGCCTCATTTTGTCCAGGTGCAGTCCATTTTGATGGGTTGCATGCATTGCTCACAGAAAACTTTCCCTGCAACTGCACTGCATGCAGCAGACTAATGCTTGCCGTACAGTGGCGCTGAGCTTACAGCATGACAATGATCTTGTGATCAAGCATTGTCCTTTGCCAAACGGGCGAGGCAATAGCATCACATGTGCCTACAGGTAGATGAGCTCATCTCCAGGATCCAAGGGGTAGTGCCTTGCCCACTGGTGGGAGGGGTGGCTCAGCCCAATGCCTGGGGTGAGAACCCCTGGGGGGGCAAGCGCAGCCTGAGGGGAGCCCTCTTCCTGGGCAACAGAACTTACCATGAAGGGGCTGTGGGCTGTTTCATGCATGGGCCCATTCAGGTTCTGCATGCTACTCCAGCTGTCTTGTCTCTAAATCAATTGACAACACTGGCTTGTATACGCCCATGATGCCAAATGAGCACGGCATCATCCATGCATCTGCATATGGATCCAGAGCAGTTACTCAACGCTTGGTGAGGGGTTGTGAAGGCATGTCTTCAGAACTGTGCGGCACCTGCATGTCAGGGTTGGTCTGTTGGCCAACGCTGAGCAACAACTTCCAGGCAAGTGCCTCTTTTGACACTAGCCTTGCCCCCTGACGGTGGTGCCTGGTACAGCATTGTAACCTGTTTCTGCTTGTCTGGCACACACCCCATCATCTCTGAACCCACTCATAGCACGAGACATCAAGCTGGGTTGGTGACTGAGGCCTGGTGGATGCAGATGGATGCGCTGTGTGACCAGGGCTGCCGGCCTGTGGGGCAGGCAGCAACTGTGACCAGCTCTCATGGGGGCACCATTCTCCAGCTGGACCACCAGACTGCTCTGCTTGTGGTATGTCAATTTCTTGTCAGTACTGCAAGGCTGTGCAGCAGCAACCCAAGCAAATGCAAGGCCAGTCTTGCATCTCCAGAATTGCTTGCCCTGAGCATGCTAAATACAAAGGCTTGTATTGACGCATGCTTGTAAAACAAGGCACCAATGCTGATTGAGTGTTTCTGCATGAGGATTTATACGTTCAAGCGCTGCTCTAGGAAGTTGCAACTGTGCTGCTGTATGCTACTCATAAAGCACTTGATGACAGTTTGATGATTGTACTATCTTCTGGGGTGCCTCAACCTAATAGTACCAACAAGCAGCACCTTGAAGCAACGTATTAAACTGCGTGCACTTGCAATACAGCACCCAAAACCTTGCAAAGTAGCACTGCACAGGCAAATCTGGTAGAATTGGTTGTTTTCTGCAGTAATATAGAACATCTAAGCGCACTGTGATACAGGCTGACACACACAACTGCTATTGAAGCACAATGGGATGAGGCTTCCCGCCTGCTTCATGCAGGTGCGACAGATGTTCCAGTCTTTATCGGACAGGGATAGGGACATGCAAATCCAGATCGGGTTGGACACTTTGGGAGATGGCAGAAACTTTGTGGCTCCCAACATTTCCAGTTTCAATCCTAGCGACCAGTCAGTACAGGTGACACATGCTGCATCTGGCTAGGCTAGGCTAGGGTGCATGATGTCAAGGACCAACACAGCGCTTGCAACCACTGCAGAAATGTTACTTGCTTTAATTGCACGGGAGACCCAACAGTTACTGCTATTGCATGATGTTTCTGACCTCACCAGCTTTCAGGGAAGCATGCTCCATTGCATAGTGTCGTGCAGCAATGCAGGCACTCTCTTCAGCAAACTGCATGACTGCCATGATGCTGATACCTGTCCATCAGCAACTGCTGCGGCTTCTGTCAGCGCTGTCACACTGCTGTGCCTTCTGTCGTTGTCCTGCTGATTCCATCTACAACAGCCCAGTACATCACAGGCAGCGTCCACGTGCAGCAATCTACATTACATGACATGTACAGCAAACTTCTGCATTGATCATTGCAAAGCAAAACCCAGCAACGATCATCAAGCATGTGCATGGTCCTCAGGTGGCAGTAGCAGATGTTCCAGAGGGATCAGTGGTGCAGCTGCATGTGCGAGACCCTCACTGGGCCCGGCATAACATCCTCAAGCAAATACAGGTACCCTTTTTGAGATATTTTGGTATCAGGTATCTTTTCTCTGCTTCACCTCATCCAGCTGCTGCTGCTGCGGTTGGCATCGTCTAGACTTTCGTCATTGTTGATTGTTGCCAGGACACTGCAGCGTCAATGAACCTGCCAGTTTGTGCTTGTGCATGATTGCAGAGGTATATCGGTCATCTACCTGAAGAGGTTCGGAGCAACCCTCAGCAGCTGGGCAGCTTGTTGTACTCTTGTGTCACACTTGCGCATGAGGAGGAGCAGATGCTGCAAGACGCGCTTCCCAAGTCTGCTTTCCAGGTGGACAATTTCTTTGATAGAACCACTGCACAAGCCACTGCAGTCTGGTAACATGTATTTGTAGCGCTCAGATGTATACTGTGATTTGCTTCTGTGCTGCCAATCTGTCCCGCCATGAGACCTCACTTTCTGTGTCTGGATTGGGGTGCATTTCCGGATTGGAGACAACGTATGTCACAGCAGACTGTTGAAGGCGCACTGACCCGTGTGTGTTGTGATGTAGGGCGCACAGTTTCAGGGTGAGTTTGGGCCAGTGCCTGGGGGTGCACAGACAAAGAGCTTTCTGCACAGCTACAGCAGCAGCTTTGGCCTTCTTAGGCAAGCACTTTAGCGTTTAAATGTCTCACCGACAGCACAAAATTTGTGCCACAAATACCTGTTGTCCTTGAGCACGCTTTAAAGGACAATGCTTGCCAGGTTTGACAGTGTGATAGGACTCTGCTCATTGGTTGGTAGTGCCAATACTTATGCCCTGTTTCAACAGCACAATTATGCCTGCAAAGTTTGAGTGTGCTGGCAGCAATGGTAAAAACTGTAGGATTGGCTAATGCAGAACCTGAGCTGGTTGTATTTTGTCATACGCGCAATGATATGCTTGACGTGTACCAATGATTTGATACACGTGGGAGCCACATGCGCTGAGCATGTCTTCTTGGAAGTTCCTTGAGAAGTCATGGTCGGTATTGGAAACTACTATGCGCAGCCTGGGGATGCCAAGCTATCCTAGCCACACTGCCGAGATGCCCGGCATACCGACGAATCGTGTTTTCTCCTAGCTCAAACTACAGTCATGGAAATGATGGTGTCCGACGGCACAGCGAACCTTGCCAACCTACGGACGGCGGTCCCTAGCGCACCATGCCAAGACTCCGCAGCTGCAGGTGAGGTTTCGCGCGAAGCAAGGTCTTGAAGTCCCATGATGTCCGCGGCCTTGAGTACTAACGCTTGTCCCAGCTCGCAGCGCCTGTGAATCCGGACTTGATGAAATCGACTGCGGTGCAATACAGTGAGGAAGTCTTCGATGGTTTGCAGCTTAACATCTTCAGTCAGGACTCAAGGCACTTTGACATAGTCTCGGAGGTAGGTCGCGCTTTTAGCGCCAATTCGTTTGGCATGAACACCAAACCTGTGACCAACAGCATACTTGCTTTTACTTGCTTAGCAGTGATCACCAGTGCCTTGGAAGTCAAGTTCATGTCACTGCTGCAGAATGGTGATATCTCTTATCATCTGCACAAAGTCAGGACTTTCAGCCCTTTTGCTGCATCAGAATGGCAGCTGTCAGACGGCAGCAAAACAAGTCCTGGCACCATCATAATCAGAAAGCCACCCTTTGCTGGCCATGTCACCTTTGAAAGGAGAGACGGCACCCTTATAGCTGACATGGGACCAAGGCTCCTGATGACAGGGAGTGAATTTTGCTGGGGCGGCAAAGTGTACAGGTATCATGTTGCGCGCTTTGTGCATGCAGTACTGTGCAATAGACGGAGACAATGGACTGCCACAAAGCTCTCATGACCTGGCGGACCTTGGCCATTAGTGAAAGGTAGCAGCTACGGCAGCCTAACATCTGGCGTAAATGCAGATGGCAAACGTCCAGCTTGTCTGTCCCTCTCAAGATGTGTCTCATGGAGATGGGCACTCGTCAGGAAATGGCCCACCTGCAGGGCTCCTGGGTGTGGCCCTGGAGTGTAAAGCAGGACCACATTACTTTGGTGGGTGAGATGCGGGAGCCCATGTGGGTGCGCATAGTCATTGCAAGTGGCATGTCAGAAGCTAGCAGGTTGAGTCGACGCAGAACCAACAGCGTCAAAACTACAAGTCCCAAAGCAAGAAGCAGCGGCAGTGTGTGCGGGTTGTTGTCTGTAACAGCCTGATTAGCCTGCCCTCATGGGGTTGGATGCAGTCAAGGTCTTCTTCAGAATGCTTCTTTTGCAACATGCTGTGTGCATAAATAACGCAAAGCCCGAAATACAGACAATATCCAGCAGGAGCTTGTGGTACTTGTTTTTGGCCTTCCCTCAGATTTGATATGTGTGTTAGTACGTGCACTATGCAACATGTATGCAAAATTTCCTCATTAGATTGCTCTTGTGGTTGTCCTTTGGTACAGTTACTGGTACAGTACCTGAGATCTTTGTGGATCTTTGTCACAAACTAAAGGCAAAGCAGTGGTACTTAGGTCCCATTAAACAGGTCACTCCTGAGTGTGAAATTCCAGATTTACAGCTATGCTGCACTGACTGTGTGCATACAAGTAGTCAGGCTGTAAAGCTGAACAAACATCCAGGCTTGGCACAAAATCATGAAAATATGTTCAAAGTTTTTGAAGCCCCAATGCTGAACATTTCACGTCCTATGCGTCAGCCTTGCCTGTTGAGTCCCAGCTGTTAGGGTGAAGAAAGAAGAAGAAGAAGATTACAAGCTTTGACCAGCCAACAAGTCTGATCGCTCGTGGCAGAGCCTCAGCAACCCTGCCAAACGTCATTCATTTGTATCAAACTAAATGTCAGTGACCTCCAGATAGAGATGCCCTGTCAACACCATATGCCTGAGCTGGTTAGGCGAAACAAAGGCCTGAACAAAAGCAAATCCCTAACCCAAAGGCCACATCTGCACATGAAAAGCAGAGCAATCATTGTGATCAACATCGTGTATCGGCATAGTGTAATAACAGAAGCAAGATAATCAGCCGGAAAAGGTGTCCATGAGCCTAGAAGCTGAAGCTGTGGGGCTGGCACAGTCCTGAAACTCGCTTTCAGACCCCGCAGTCCCCATGGTAAAAGGCAGGGCTGGCCCAAGATCAAACTCCTTGCTGACTGACACACCAGCCGCAGGACCTCAGCAGGGTCCATTGCCACATTAGTATGCTCAGGTCTGTGGGCTGGGCGAGGGCCAGGAACTGTAGGAGCTGGCGCTCTGATTTTGTTAGCCCCTCCCTTTGCACACTGACGCAC
>JAABUP010000805.1_pt1 | contig 67455 bp, 66 predicted proteins | sample 5559201 | NCBI WGS metagenome assembly JAABUP01 (sample SAMN10711887, study PRJNA513373) | rock metagenome | isolation source: Antarctica rocks | place: Antarctica
TGTTGAGGGCTGCTTTAGCGTGACATCAGGTCTTTTGCGTTGCAGACTACCTTTCAGCAGACCTGGTGTTGAGGGCTGCTCTAGCGTGACATCAGGTCTTTCGCGCTAAAGAGCATGCCAAGGACTTCAATAAGCCCCAAGATCGAACGGGAACTTAGCGCAACATCAGGTCATTTGCGCTGCAGGGCGGCCTGAATTAGTCGTCTGGAGCAGGAGGGACAACAGCACCGGAGATTCCTACGGGAGCGAGATCCAGGAAATCGACTGCAAAGACTTTTGATTGAATGACGAGATATAGTACGGCAAAGCCCTACTGTTCCCCGAAACCATCATAACCGCCACGCTTCGAACAAGCGCGGTAGGACTGGCAGTCTGGGAACAGGAAAATATCTTCTCTTGGATGCTCTGTCCCCGCCAGCCTTTTGCCTATAGATCCGCTCCTTGAGAGCTCGATCGTCTCCGAGCCGCTCCTCATTATCAAGGCTATCGAACTTCCTTTTCTTGAGGGAGTTGCCTGGATTGTACATCCCCGACGCACTCGAGTTTGGCGATATTTCTGCGCTGATTTGCTTTGGCAACGCGACTTGCGCTTGTGGCGGCGTATCGGATTGGCTGTGGACTACACCAGTAGAATGACCTTCGGAATCTTGACGCGTTCCATCCGTCTTGAGAGGCTCAGCGCTGAGCGAAGGCTTCTTCTCCGTCCTTCTCCTTCTCGAAGGGAATGGGATTGTTGTGAAGTCTGATGGCACTTTCCGGTCCGCAGGTGGAAGGTGGTTTGCCTGAACCATCAGCTATGTAAAAGGAAGGCTGGAGTGACACCTCACAATATCTGCATTACTAGGTGGCCAATTGTCCCGCACGGCGGAGGTGAAGGTGTAGTACTGATCATCCCGGAAGATCACCTGGTAAACATCTGTCTTCGTAAACGTTGAAAGCTCGTGTGCCTTTTTCTGTATGCCGCGCTTGCGTTTATGGAATGTTTCCTGTTCCTTGTTTGCCGTTGTCCTCGGTCTCTTCTTGACTTGCTCCATGTTTCTTTGAAGGATGGGAGGGATTAGCTGGAGAATCCGAACGTCAATCCTATTTAAGTTGATGCAGCTGATGGTCAAATTAAGCTGCCAAGTGGAAGTCGCTGAAATAGGTGGACGAAGCTAGGATGCATCGAAATGGATGGAGCCTGCAAGCGGACGAGCGAATCTGAAACCATCGGGGAAGGAGCACACCCCGGTGATGCAACGCCGCCAACTTTGGCTCCACGCCCTGCACTTTCAGGATCGAGCACGATATCCTGATACAGCCTCCATGCCTCACCGTCCTCCGAAAAGGTGCGTCTGTTGGCACAACCATGAATCTAACGGAATTGTATGCCATCGTCGCCGGCGGCCTCCTCGCATTGTCAGCGGTCTTGAAATTTTGTTGGCGCCTATGGAAGACCACTCGACGCTGCACCCTTCTGGTCTTGCGGTATCTGGTTTACCCTCTGTTCATCCGTCAGCACCGCTTGGTAGAACCCTGGTCTCGCTCAGGCTTCCTCCTGCGGGTGGTCTATTCCATGGTGAACACCTTCTGCAGTGTCTTCAGGATATCATCGGCCGCCGAAGCCAGCAGTCGTGTCGCCACGCTCTCGCTGATCAACTTGATCCCCATATTCTTGGGACCTCACTTGAGCTTCCTTGCTATGATAATGGGTTTCTCCTTGCAAACGTTCAAGGCCGTCCATGGATCTTCGGCTGTCGTGGCGGTTCTTCTGGCCGCTACCCATACGATATTGAGTGTGTACGGTAACAAGCCGTTCTCTGTACGGGACACTTCTCAACTCTACGGACTCATAGTAAGCTTCCTGTTGCATCAAACGACACGACTGACTCCGTGAAGGGAGTATGCTCACTGGCAGCGCTCCTCATATTCTCCCTACGGTGCTTTCGCCGACCATCATATGAAATCTTTCTACGGGCCCACCAAGGTTGTGCGGCGCTCACAGCTTACGCGCTGTGGCGCCACATCAACAAACGCTCAGCGTTCCCTGGGACCTACTCGTATATCATAGCAGGGCTGTTCCTCTCGTCAAGCCTCCTAGAGGCACTCATGACGATCTATCGTAACTTTACATTTCGTCGGGGATACGCTCGTGCGTCTGTGAGAAAGTCTCGAGGTGCGGTGAGAATGAGTATTGACGTCCCTCGATCGTGGAACATTCAAGCCGGGCAATACATTAATATCTGGTTTCCCGCCGTGGGATTTCGTGCCTTGTTTGAAACGCGCCCTTTCATGATCGTCTCCTGGACCAAAAGAGCGTGGGAAGATTTTGACTCGGATGCAGCGACTCTGGCTTCTTGGAATCCGGCCTACAACGAAAGTAGGTCGATCGAACTCCTCATTGAACCGCGCGACGGATTCACTCGCAGACTCCTACGTCACTCAGAAACGAGTCAGGAGGCAGACAAACGTCTGATAGTGTACACTGGGCCCCACGGTTCGCCGGGCTCCACGAAATCTTTTGGAACGGTCCTCATGATCGCTTCGGGTTTCGGGGTGGCTGCGCAGCTTCCACACGTCAAGGAGCTACTTGACGGGTATCGAGCATGCGAGGTAGTGACGCGCCGGGTCCATTTGGTCTGGCAGCTGAAAGAACAAGGTCAGTCGGTGCTTCCTCGATCAAGGAATCTTCCTAAGAGACTCAGGCGATGAACTGGTCGCGAAGGATCTCATCGACGATGCTTTGAGAAAAGACGCTCAGAATTATGGTTGGGTGAGTACCAGCACATGAAGTGTCCTCTCCAGTGTTGAACAAATCTGGATGCTTCAAATCTCAATCTACTATTCAGCATCACATGATGAGTGGACCGAGGTCGAAGGCAAACACGGCCGTCTGAAGCATCATGGTGAGATGTTCGACGCTAAAAAAGTCCTTATGGAGGAGATTGCCGGCGACTATGACCGGTACGTTGATGGCAGGAAGCAGAATTGGAGTGGTGAAGAAAGAGGAGATATACTGGTCGCAGGTAAGGGCATTCGATCGAAATTACAGAGACGCACTGACATGATCAGTCTCCGCCGATCGTCAGCTCAGAGATGATGTGCGTACTCTGGTGACGGCCAATATTGACCAAAGGGTGAGACTCATGGACTTGGAGTATCAGCCTTAGCTTGTTCTGCTTCCATCGGGCGTTTGGAGTGGTCCTTCCCGAAGACGTGTAAATCAAGTAGTGTCACATAACGTTACGTAACTATATCAAGGAACCCTTTGGATCCGTCATTCAGTAGACCCAATGTGCCTGTTTGATGATTAGGTCCATTCCGCTGAAGAGGCGGAGAGCTAACTTTGGATGAGGAGGGGCAACTGGACTGACTTGAACACCGAAAATCGCGTCTCATGCTTAAATCAACATGCTTTCCTGTCATCCTCCTCAAAAGCTGACTGATATAAAAGATCCAAGTCGGCTTCTGAGTGTCAAAGGTCTCAGCAAAAATGCTCCTCCTCCTGTTCTTATCCATCTTCATGCAAGGTGTGGCTCCTGCGCCGTGGGACTTTAATCCTTCGGTGCGCCCAGACACAACCAAACGAATATCTCCACCCGGCACTCTCACCCGCACTCAGTCAGCCGTCTTAGGCAATGTCGGCACAACACAATTCATAGGCACTTGTGATGAGATAGCACCTACCTCAACTTTGGCACCTGAGGCTGCCTCAGCGATTGAATCTGGTAATGCCTCACTTTAATCTGGAACGAATCTTGGTCTGACACTTCCAGAATTGAATCACACCCTACCAAAAGCGCACATGTCCGCACTCTCAGCGAAAGGTCTTGATCGTCTCGGCCATACGGAAATTTGTGCGAAGCCAAGGCAAGAGGAATCGCGTCCGAAGAGATTGTTCAAGCCTCTTGTGTCCACCCCAGCGACGATTTTGGCTGTGGAACATTTACTTTAAGGCAGGCAAGTCTTGATCATGATGAAGAAGTTACTGGAGAGCAATGAAAAATTGTACGTAATGAACGGCGATATGTAAGGACTTTGGTTGCTATTTATTACCTGTATACCCTGGAGGTACAGCGGATGTTCGCTCCGTAGAATCTTTCTGCAACGAGGGCAATGGCGTGAGATATCCTTCCAGATTGTTAAGCAATCAACACAGAAGACGTGGCCACAGTTGGTCACGACGTTAACTTCAGAGCCATAACAGATAGGACAAGCGACACATGCGCTAGACTTAATGTATGAGCCGCCTGCGCCGTCACCGCCGTCGAGAGCCGCCGGTATAGTCGGAGCGCATCCAGCTTCGCGGTTCTTGCGTAATAGGGTTTTCTTGTAGCGCTTGCATTTCTTCAGGGCTCGTCTGGCCTTGGTCCGTTGGAGTTTCCCAGCATGATACAGAGCTGCGAGGAGAATTTGGGTCAGTGAGCGAGACATTTCAAGGAGTGAACGCGCCATTCAAGGTGGTAAACCATCCACCCTGGACGGAGATCTATTCCCATTGATGGCCTCGGAGTGGGTCTCGAGCCAAATGAGTGGGTCATCGAGTATAGCATTCGCCCGGTCGTCGAGCTCTCCTTTGTGCGGCACCTGCGATCTTTCGTCCACATCTTCTGTGCTTTCGGATTTGGTGCCATCATCTATATTGATGGGGAATGCTTTTTTCATCAGATTAAGAGACGAGAAGGTAAGAAAGACGACGTACCCGCGGGGTGGCCTTCCCCGTAGCTTCTGCTGAGCGTTGCGGTTCGGGAGTACCGTCCTTGAGCGTGTTCCATGTTTGAAAGGGCGGTGAATAGATTGACAATACTAGAACTCCACCCATTGTGTTTGAACCTATTTCGCAGCAACGAATTGGAAAAGTAAGACATGTTGATTCTAAGTTGAGCCCACCAACAGCATCCAAGAAAGGCGTACCCCCCTAGAATGCGTGGTCCAAGTGTGGCGGCTTATGCTCTTAAAAAGGAGATCGAGAGACTCTCAAGGGCGGTCATAATATCTCGAGATTGTGCGATCATCGAACTCCCAGATCTTGCCTGTCGATATCTCTGCAACGCCATCACGGTACGCCTTCTTACAGAGTAATCAAGAAGTGTCTGACATTGTACAGTCTCAAAGTGTGTGTCATTATGATTGTTAACTATCTGGGGGAAAAAGCCTATGGCGCTTTTATGACAGGGCTGCGCGCATGGCTGCGCAAAAATTTCTCTCGACATCCTGCAGGCCAGGAAGATTTGCCACACCAGCCCCCACCATATGATGACCAACACGGACAAGGCATTTCAGATGTCTCACCTTCCTGGCCGTTGAAAACAGCCACCCAAGAGACCGTAGGATAGAACTGGAGGTACTCCCACGGTTTCGGTCTAGGGAGGACGGCGCTGTCCATCGAAGATGCTCGTGATACAATGACATTCTGAATGAATAGAGAACGACAAGCTTCGGAGTGTATTTCTGATTTAGTCGTTGAGAGGAGACGTTAATATACCATCACATCATAAACATGGGAGAGACATGAGGAATGCTGGAGCTCCCCTTCTTGATACCAAACCAATTCCCTGTGGCTAATGTTCGAAGGTCTAGCCGAATCATAACACTTTGATCTATTGCTGCAATGCCCACGCACGAATACAAGGCGTTGACGTACGCGCTCAGCATTTTCAAATTGATCTCTCTTCAGCTCTCCCACTGCCTCTTTCGAGTCGTCATCTGAGCAATGAGACCACCTCATCGCAATCCCCTAGGATCGTAATATCAAAGAAGGATTGCAGATCGGATGGTACTGGATCCTTGCAGATCCATGTCGTAAGCCCTTTCCTGCTCCTTACACCTCGACAGAAGTCTTTCACTAGTTGCCGGGCCCCTGGCACTCTTAGACGTGTACCGGCCACGATCAACATTTCCGGTTTTCGTTGCAAGTCTGTTCGAGCGATTTTGCCAATTATGTCTCCCTCCGGATGCTCTTCGCCGTAGAGAAGTAAATCCGGGCGAAGTCGACCGATACCGAGAGGTCGTTTTCCGGAAGCTTCTCTGGCGCAGGAAATCTCCAAGCATCGTGGACAATCCGGCAAAGCGGAACCAGTAAAGTCAACGGACGAGAAAGCCACGGTCCACCTACAGAGGTGGCAAATTGCTTGGTCGATCCGTCCGTGGAGTTGCACAGTCTGATTCCAGAGGTTGGGTAATTGATTCTCTAAGCCATCGACGTTTTGAGTTTAGTAACGGAGAAGCTGCCCGTTGATCGAAAGTTCATTGATGAGAGTGTGGAAACTCGTGGGTTTCGCCGCGGCGGAATAAGACGAGAGAGACTGCACCGAAGCGTGTAGCCGGGCTGTGCCCTCTGACGTAGCGTAGGCAGACAAGTCGAATGTTGTATGACTTGATTTTCCCAAAGATTGGAAATCTGATTGCAAAGCTCAGAGTACCCGCTTGATTATAAGACCTCCGAATCGCTCTCCAATGAGTATGTATATTAGCCGTCCCATCCTGTCTCGTTGTCAGTAGCTCGTGATCAACTCATACTTATGCACGATGAATTACCTCCACAGAGCTGAGTTGCTGTAAGGAGCGCGACAAGATGTCGCCGGCTTTCAGAAGCTTCTCCCATGACGAGGAGTCGCTAAGACGTATGTGATGATTCAGCACAAAGACCGTAACGTCGACGCCTGTCAACCCAGATAGAAGCTGACGCGAATCTTGTTCGGTGGGAAAGCTGATTTCTTTACTGATAATCACATCAGGTACATACACAATGCTGAGTTCATAGTATTAGCATTGGGCTGAATGTCTAGTCTCCCAGTTTGTGCCAGCTCACTTGACCACATCTCGTTCTGGTCCAGCCTGGTGAAAAACACGTTGTAGATCGCGGATTCTCATCAAAAAATACGCGCTGCATCGCGTAGCTTCTGAGCCACGAAATAGAATTAATTCATTGAAGCCTCGGAGGGCGAGGCAAAGCTGACGGAAAATCCTCAGCCCTACGATGAGCAATATTCTAAAAAATTATGAACACCGCGATGCAAAAAAGTAAACGCATCATTTATCGCCATAGTCATCTATTCTGCTACAAGAATACGAACAATACGACCACCTGTGTGCTTGGCGTAGACTGGAGGGAAACACTTCAAGGATGTGAAATAAGTACACGCCACATATTGCTCCATCTATCGCACCTACATCCACATCTCATCTCCCTCCTGATTGGTCCAAAGCATCAAAACTTGCAGTGACCAGTCTCAATTAGGCTAGTATGTCTCGCTCGATCAGCCAATGATTCAATCTGCTATCCATGTACTTGATCACAAAATATTTTCGCGACCAATTTTTAGTATCAAGACTTTTAGGTCGATTCGCTCCTTGATCGATAGTATAGAAGTGCTTTTGTAGACACAAAAGACTTCTGGCGAGTACTCAGCGTTGCGTAGACGTATTAAGCTGCGGTGTGGGACCTGATTAGTCCGATAAGTAAAGATCTGTAATGCTAGCTAAATCAGGATATAGTAGCAAGCCTCCCTGATGCTTTAGATCAATTAGAAGAGGGATGTGGATGTAAGGTAATCACGACGGGGATGCAGGAAGAATGCGATACAGGCTTCTTGTTTCCAGAATAGTCAAGCGGATCATTTCCTTCCGTTCTGCCTCTAGCAGTGATTCAAACTCAACATAATAGCGTCGGTCAATGCCTGCTCTGCCAACCCAAAAAGCCAGGACTTGAGCCTGAATATCCACACCCACCTGTCAGAGGGAAGCGCTTAATGTGTCCTCATGTAGGGCTGTGTGTGGACTCGTCCACCAGCGCATCGAAGTCGTTGTAGCCCCTAAGCTCCCATCTTGCCTTCTTTCGACGATTTGCGGAGAAAACGCCCTGAAAGACCTCCTGTAAAGGTGTTGGTAACGACTGCCATAGCTTTGTCTCGTTATCCAACCAGAGCCTCATGATGTGCCGGCCCCTGTCAGTGGATTGGTCATTGAAATTTTCCCGGGCGTGAACCACAGCCAGATTATTTATAATATGCAGTTCGCCTTTTTTAGGAGCATGGCGAACGCAATGCTTAAGTGCAGCAAATTGAAGAGCATCTAGGGCGTCGGCCTGAAGGTCTGAGAGCTGAGGAAGATCTGTCGGCCTTTGAGACATAGGTGTCCCCGTCAAGTTGCACCTCGAATAGAAAAAGAACGGTCATCCATTCTCTTCGTAAAGTAGAGGCCTCGTATCAACACCCTCCTGCCGGACTCCTTCGTGGTACCTATCACTCGAATCAATTGGGGCACTTCTTCAGACTCTCAACACAAGTGCTCCTACTTCTGAAATGGCCAGTCCGCAGTTGCTAAGATGGGGATACCATTTGGTCTTGTAGAAACAAGCTCGTTGTATACTTTGGTGCCCGAGGCCCACATACAGCGACCCCCTTCTTGAGCCTCGCCGATTATGTACATGGCAAGTACTGGGGCATAATCGGTGTGAAATGGCTGATTGTGTTCTTACTTAGCGAATCAGAATGAGTACTCGATTCACGATCATTCGTACCTGGGCGGAATAGCTATAAGCTTTTCGACGATACTCGTGGGGACCTGCAACTATTCCTAAGTCGCGCACGTGGACTGTGTTAAATTAGTATAACAAGTATTCTAACGATCAACGTCGCAAAGGCGCCTCTCACCCAAAAGAACGTTATATAGCTTTTATACGGCACGCGACTCCGAGATGTAGCTCGTCAACCCGATGTAGAGTGTGATATTTTCTAACAAGCTGCATCTGTGAGGCTGGAGGCCTCTAAAGATGACAATGCCTTGAGCATTGAATAATGCTTGGCATACAGATCTTATCTTGGCTCCTAGTGTTGGTAGAGGGAGCGTGGAGGGTGAAACAAGGTCAAGGTCGGCATAATGAGCTGTAAGACTTGTTAGCCTGGACCCAAGATCGGGAAAGCTGAAGTAACGGCTTACTGGAAAATGACCGTAAAGCGAGCCCTATCTCGTCTATCTCGACGAGTGAGAGTTATAAGCAGAATTCATCAGAGCCCAAACTCTGCCCCGACTAAGTAGAAGCATCGATGTAGGGTATCGGCTGATTTTCTGGAATAAATGCATCACTTAGTCGCTTCTGCTCGATTCTCTTATACCGTCTAGTATATGTCTTAGGGCTTGGAATATCCTCTGTCGAGCATGGCATGTCAATGGAATTTGAGGGATAGTAGTATTCCTCATCCTCGGGTCGTCTGGCATAGGAGGAGTATAATCCGCGTTTAAACTGTAAAGACGGTCGATGTCTGCCCATTAGTGATGAGCTATCGTTGTATTTGAGCAAGTCTCCTACTATCTGCTGGAGCGCCTTGCTAGATCGTATGCAACCTGTGGCCGAGGCTGAGATGGTCTTTTGGCAATTTAGACCGGCCATAGGTTTCAACCTTAACAGACATTTCGCAACAAACAGAGTGATACAGTGCTATACAACCTGAATCCTCGACTCACTCCCGCGAAGGCGCAACTTAGGAGCAAAGTTATCTCTAAAGATAACTCAGAATCCTGAGGCTCTTACTTCGACCCCGCTTTTACCTAGAATAGCCTTGCCCTCCCTAAATGCAGTGGGGGCGCTCATCTGTTTCTTAATAGGAAACAACGTGGGGACACTGTGGCAGATCGGTGCTAGACCTCGGGATGTAGGCAAATGTACCAATGTTATGAGCGCTGTCTCTGATACAAGTCCCCCAAAAACTCCCACATCATTTCCCGCTGCTCGATGCCTGTGGTATTGAATTGGTATTGGTACCCTACCCGGCCCGTTAGTACCTCCTTGCGATAACAATCATACTAGCTTCCTGCAAGGTAGCGACAATATTATCCATTCGGATTTTCATGCAAGAGCGGTTCTCGTGCATATGCGTGGCACTGTCCTCATCCACTGCCGACCCTCCTTCGGCTCTATGACCTCTCCACAGCACGAAAAGCCGATGACGTCCGTGGAGGTCGAATTGGGATCCCAACTTGCCTGGCTCTTTCCCCTCATGTACAATCCTACCCAACCAATCTTCACCCGTTGGAATGGTACATCATCACGCCTTAGCTGGCGCATATCGAACGTCGTCGCCATTGAAGCGCCATGACGATCCCATGATAAGCTGCAGTATGTGAAGGTGAAACCCAAAGACATTGCACTGGTAGATGTAAAATCCATAATGATCACGTGACATCAGCATCTCTAACAAAATCTCAAACAGGATTAAGTCCGGGGCTTAAGGCCGGGGCACCTAGCGCCCGGACTAACCCTAACTATCTGCCCTGACATTCTGGGGCGGAATTGTATTACTAGCTTGATAAGCGTTCAAAAGTATCTAGCATTGAAAATGGTTGGATACCAATAAAGTTCATTCTTGTATTCTGGGATGTTCTAATCTAAAGACAAGATGTCGTGGGTATTCTATCGGTGTATACAGCCCTTGGTCCAAACACCGCGCGATGCTTTCACGAAGTGGATGCTAAGCAGATCCTATATCCCTCCCTTTTGTATATCACCGGATTTCAATTCAAGCCCCCGTATCGAAATTCTGCCACCGACAAGCACACCCCCCACTCCCCCCATCAATCCCCCCCGGCCCCCCCTCCGCAATCGTAACATTCACATCGGCAAACGGCCCCAACGCCGGATTAACAAGCTGCCCCCCTACAGCCCGATCCTCCAATTGAAATTGCTTCTGGCTGGAATTGAAATGCTCCCTATCATCTAGACCATAGCAGTAGACCATCTTCTTCGTGATATCGCCGCCGTGACGATCTAATGTGATGGAGACGGGATAGGGGAAGGAGCCCGGTTGAGTAAAGTCGTTGGCGGAGGAGGAGGTGAGAGTTGTGGAGTTGGTGGATGAGGAGTCGGCAGATTTCGATGTGCTGTTTGTGCTTTGGAGGATGGTCGCGGAGTTCCCTTTCTTTGTCCAGATTTGGACTAGGAAGCGCGTTTGGGCCCATGTGCAGCGAACTGAAGCTGCGTTTTCATCTGCGCCTCCGTCTTCGTCGTCGGGGACGGGAGCTGTGATGTTGCTGGACGAGGGATCGAGAGGGGCGGCGGACTTGAGGAAGATTGAGCGGTCGAAGTAGGTGTAGAAACCATAGTGCTCTGTGTCTAGACCGCGATCGAAGAGACGTAATGGTTGTGATGAGGAGTATGGATATAGATTAGCGGCTGCTGCGGTGCCGTCCAGATTAGAGTCTGGAGCAGGAATCGCACTGGTAGCATTAGGAAAAGCGCTGGGATCGGTGTCAGAGTTGCTATTCTGACGTTTCAACATTCGAGAAGATAATTTGCTGGCTGACTCGAAACTCATGAAGAACGGCGTGAATTCTCCATCAAACGGCGCGGCGTTCCTCTCTGTGGTATTACCTAGGAAGATCTGCTCTTCTAGATTTGGCGCCGCAGGAGAAGGAGTGAACTTGTTACCACTGAAGGTGTTCCTAATGTAGAGTAAACGATTTCTAATGAAGCCACCGGCGGAGACAGCGTTAGCGGTATGTACGTATGATCTACCATGGATGCTCGACGAATTGCTAGTGGTGGTATTCGCCGTTGCATTCGTTCCGTTTTGAAACGTGATCTCAACTCTGAAGTTTGGCTGATTTGGCGCACTTGGGTAGAGGCTTTGCTGTTGCTCTTTTGGGACAGCACAACTCCACATTGTCCCAGGGTGGATGCAGTCAGGATTCTCATCTACTGCATTCGGTTGAATAATAGTGGCGACCCCTGTTGGTATGGGTGGAAAATTGGTCAGATTGAGCCACTGAGCTTGCACTGGCATTTTGTTTCCCTTTTTCTTTAGTGTCAATGTCATGACGAGGACCAGCACGAGTATAATTAGCAATATCAGCCCGGCCGCTATGCCAATGAAGATCTTTTTTTCCTTTTTGTTTCTGGGCTTGGCACCGCTGATGCAACCTTTACATCTTGGGAATGTCAACGGCTGCTGCTTTTTCTGTACCCGTGGCGGAAGAGCATCTTTTTCTTTATACTGCCATTGTCTTTGAGTCGCTGTTACATCTCTCGGTGGTGGGTAAAGATCAGCCACAGTGGTCTGCTGCGGTTCGTCATCTCGGTAGTAACGCCCTTTGCCCGGATAGGCAGAAGCGTGTTGTGAGCTAGGCTCATTGCTGTTCCCATCCTTAGGAGACCCAAGATTTCTAGGATCCTGGGATCTAGAAGTGTCTCTTGGAGGCGAGAAGAGATCAGCAGTAGTAGTCTGCTCTCGCTCGGGATGGCCTATACGGACGTCCTCCAAAGGTATCGCGCTTTTAGCAGCCTGTCGCTGCTGAGTAGGACTCAGAGGCTCAGGAGAGAGCGGTTGTTCAGATGCCGACTGAATTCGAGATTCCGGTGGGAGGACCGCTACATACCGTTTAGGCTGCCTCTCTTGCTTGGATGGCGAGTTTCTGGAATCAGGATTTGGACGAGGGTTCGATCCAGGAAGATGTGGTGAAAATGTATGAGTATTACTTGAACGAGTAGATCCAGGAGGCGGCGGTGAGAACGCGCGAGCGGCAGCTACGCGAGGGCTGGATCTAGGAGCCTGTGCAGGTTGAGGATTTGGTTCAGGTGGTAATGGGGGTTCCTCGACGGCTTTGGATGCCATGGGCTCCGATACCGCCGGATTGTTTGGAGGCGGTGGCTGAGCAGTGGGTATTGGCGCAGGAGCCCGTACCACTGATGCAGCTTGGGCCTCCTGAACGTCAGGCGTGCCATCGAGGTCTTCTATCACTGTGGCATCGCTCTGTGGTCTCTGCCTCGACTTTGGCGTAACTGCTTCGTGGAAAGCTGCAGAGAATCGATTCGTTGGCGCTTGCTGAGCAGCAAGAGGTTGTTCTGCCTGTCGCTCAACGTCTTGAACTCCTCCCAGAAGTGTATTCCCTTCGACACCTCGAGGTCCTGTGCTCTCTTCGAGACCGTCCATGGAGACCGAGCAAGTATGATTTTGGCATTCGAAATACGGCGTCGTACTATGCATATCATATAAACATGCTTCGTAGTACTCTGCAGCTGCTCCGAAACCCTCGAATTTGGTGGGCAATAACGCTGATTCCCGCACCATGTTTTCTTGAGGCTCGTCCACAATCATGGTACTCCTATCACGAAGTTCATCCAGCTTAGGCCTCTTTTCGTAGTCAGCATCGATGGTAGAGTCTGTCCAGCTGGTGTGACCGCTTCTGAGGCCGTCCGAGTCTGGAGGTGGAGGAAAAGTCTGTCGAGCCTCTTGCAGACTCCGATCCTGCTTTACGAGAGTCGGTATTCCAGGCACTGGCTCTTTTGGTGGCGCTGGGGTCTTCAATGTCATGGGCGACTTGGGAAAGAATGGAGAGACAATGGTATTCCACCAGCCTTGTGAGCGATGCTTCGTAGCAATGGTGTCCATACTTGATGACTTGGTAAGTATCCTAAGCTGAGACTCTCCAGTACCTGGCCTCTTCTCATCATGGATCTCCGGACTTTCCCCATCGTCTATTTCTGTATAACCCGACATGATTCGAGGGGGCGGTCCCTTCTTGGTCGGTTCCTTGCTTCTGTTCTGGGCATTGTGTTCTTGGGCATCAGGCGGCAAAGGTGGTATAGGGGGAAGCATTGCTGAATCTATCACGCGCGCTCCATTGTGAGTCGGTGCTTGAGAGTAGACGCTGGATGCTGCTCTCGACTTATGGAATTGTGCCGATTCCTCTTCTTCGGCGGACCAAGGTGCCTTCTCCTTTGCAGGAGTCACGACAATTGTGGGCATAATGGAAGAATGTCTATCAATAGCGTGCTGCTCACTCAAGCCTTCAGTCCTTAAAGGGCTAGCCTCAGGACTCGCAGAGTGGTGTGCAAGCTTTTCTGGTGAGACTGAGATCCCTATCACTACTGCCCGGTCCGAGGGCGAAAGATTTGACCATTTGCTTGACGCACGTTTGAGGGTTCCTATTCGTCCCTTTGAGCCGAAGGTCTTCAGAGATTTATTGGATGGTTGATGTCCAAGACCAAGCGTCTCTACCGATGCTTTTCTTGACGAAGCTAAAGAGCCCCCAGCTTGCTTCTTCAATCCCAGGCCAGCGTTCTGTTTTACGTCACCCCCCACAGCTCGCTGTGCAACCGACGGGGGCTTCGAGAAGTTCGTGACTACATTCAATCCCGGCCACCGCGACTTATTGTCTTCCTTCTCTTGTGATAAGTTCCGCCCACCAACTGTGGGTCTCTGTGATGGGAAATCCCAGTTGTTTTGTGCATTATTCCCCTGGGCCGCTTGGCTTTGTGATAGCTTGATCTGGTGTTGTGGTGGGCTTCGTGATGCGTTTGGGGAGGTGGGAGACAGAACCTCTTCACCCATAGGTGAGGAGAAGGGCATCCGAGGAATATTTTGGGGGCCGAGATGTAAGCGCTGGGGAGTGGCATTGTTAGGTTGTGGTCTCGCTGTCATGGTGAAGCTGCGAGGTACGTGGGAGTGGGGGTTGGATGATCTATAGCAGGTGTGCTGTCAGTCACTGCGTTACACATTGCATGCACAGACTCACATTTACGACAGGCCAAGTTGAAATGTCGGCATGTTTGAGTATTAGCATTCGTGTCATTCACTTCTGGTCAATGGGGTTTCGCGCATTGACAATAAGAAGAGTAGTGGTATCAGAGAGTCATTGAGTAAGTGTGCATGAATCCAAGCAAAAGAGAAGGCGACAATAGGCAGCGAAGAAATGCAAGATGTCGTAGTGAAGGTTTCAGCAGGGACCTGATGGCTTAAACAAACATCACAGCTTGACAACCAAAACAACAGAGACCAGATGAGACTATGAAAAACCCCTCAACACTGAGATCCGGAACTTCATTTCAGACGACACACCCTCATCCAACCTCTTGCATCATCATGCTACTCTTTACCCGTTCCATCCCCATCTCCACCTTTCAAGTATGGGAATAGCAACGAAAGGCGCCTAGCCCATCCTCAAAACCCATAATCCACCTGATTGGCCTGCCCTTCCATGCCATCTGAAATGGGGACTGCTATTTGGGTGGAGCTGATTATCAAACGTCTGCTATTAATGACTAGCCGCCGCGATGCTCGTGGTGTGGGACGATAGGAGTGGACGACGTTTGAAGATGAGGTTGAGCCGCATCCTCGCAAGCTCCAACGCCAATCAGCGCTGACTCAACGCGAAAACGCCAGGTCAGGTGATCTGAGCTGGCGCTTAGGGTCTGCTTGCAGGTCAGTACTAATATTATTACCTCCAATACGATGGTTTCATGAAGACAGCGCGCAGATGGGATGGTTGCGATTACGCTGGCACTGATGCGGCCTTGGTGAGTCAGTTCAATGAGCAGGTGCCACAAGTTCGTCTTGCGAAAATGGTTTCTATCGAGGATGGGCGCTACTTTATACATTAAATCAGAACCCTACCGGCACTTCAAGTGGTAGCTGGGAAAAATCTATCGCGTACAAAGGCCCCTCCAACTGATAAGGTATACCCAGAAATCATAGTTATGCTGCATTGTGGCTCGTGATCTTGCCGGCAAAACCATGCTTGGTCGTGGCCAAAGATAGCAAACCCTAGCTGAATGCATGGAAACGATGATGCCCTCCCTGAACTCCGTTTTGATTTGTATCGAGGCCTGTTAGCCTCCCTCCTCTTTCTTGTTCTTTCCCCGGATGGCCTTGACTCGGTCGCTGATGACATCCTTGAACTTCTCCCATGGCGTCCTGTTCAGCCTGTTGCTCAATTCTCGGAAATTGTACATCTCCCCCCAGCAATCTCGGCCCCATTCGCATCCTGCCATATTAACGACGAAATCGCGGTCATGTTCAGAATAGTGTATTCGTGGGTCCTCTCCATTCTCACCGCAAGCGCCCATTGGGAAGCTATTGATCTTTCGTTGTGGGATGAAAGCAGTATGAGGTCTGATCCAGGGCTGATTGGTGTACAGATGCTCCATTGCATCTTGCTCTTTGTGTTCCCATTCCATATGCTTTTGTTCGTAGCCCACGGGATCCCACCAGATGTCTAGGAGACGATCCGTGAAAATGCTCCGGTGGATGAAGAAGGAGCCGAGGTTAAATCCACCGCAGTCTTGGGGTATGATTAGATCGATGGAGTCAGCTCGGCCATTGCCTGTCGGTGAGCGCGCTACCGGGTCGAGGTGAGGAGATTGGAACGGGTGTGAGATATTGAGAGGATTGTATACGTTTATATCGCGGTAAGTATTCCCAACAATGTCGTTGAAAACATGCGTTTGTAGAGGGTAAGAGGGCTCCATAATAAAGGTGTTAAGATCCAACCACCAAAACCTGAGCGATCGGTGTTAGCCATATCTCTTCTGCCACAAGATTCGAGGATACTCTACCATTGGGCCTTTGGGTATTTTCGCATGCAATTCCGGATTGTATCGACCTTTTCCCAGCTTTCTCGCCATTCGTGGGCATATCGTTTCTTAGTACTCATATCGACAATCTCCAGATCGTATCCCCATTTCTTCGCGTATTTCTTCTTGTTTCTCACACTGTCTCTTTCGATTGCCCATTCTCGGGGGCCTTTCCACTCCATGACGCCACCACCTTGGTTGGCTGCTAATATTATTACGAATTTGTTGCCACCGCCGAGCCATCCAGCTCTTCTGTACACCCGATGTAAGGCTGTCACTCTGTCAGTTTGTAGACTCAGCCTGATTAAATGCCGCACTTACGAGTAACGTAAAATAGTATGATCGCTAATATCAAACCAAGTACTATCCCCAGTCGTAATCTTAATCGCCATATGAGCCTCCCCGTGTATGTCAGGAATCGACCCGTCCTGCTATTATTCATAGGCGGCCATCTGCCTCGCCCGAGCTTTTCCTTGTCGGAAAAGTTTCTTCGAGCTCCCATACTGAACGTAGGTAGACTGGTAGATATCTTCCTTGCATGTCTTGAAAAGAACCCTTGGTTTCTTGTTGAGAATGATGGATATCCTTTGACCTCCTCACTCCTCGCTTTTGCAGATGCCCAAGTCACATCATCACCGCTAGCTGATCCATTGATCTGGTAATCACCGTATGTCTTTCTGGGACTAGACTTCCCACTGGCATTGTCGTAAGGACTCGTCAGTCCCGGGCTCGACCAGCCTCCGCCTCTTCTAGGCGACGGCGACCGCGATAGTGACATACTTCCGTACGGTGTTCCAGGTATTGCAGGCAGTGGCTGGCCGAAGCCACCCGTCGGGAGGCCCGACGTGGCCCCTAGACGGTCGTTCGATCGTTGCTCCTGTAGATTCAGCGGCGGGGGAGGTTTAGGGACAGACGACGTGCGTCGTCTGCGCTGAGCTCCTGTCTGGGTCTGGGTCGACGCTGGAGAAGCCACGATGTTTGCCTCGTAGCTTGAAAGATTATTTCTGATGCCGGTGCTTTGAGGACAATGAAACAAACAGAAAATCGTCCAATCAACGAGCGGGTAGCGCAAGAACAGCGAAGGTGCGACCAAGAAATGCAGTCGCGAGAGCAAAGCAGTGACGTCGCTATGCTGATGTCGTGATCGTAATTGCGACGAGGTCGTTGTTGACGGGTGATGGGCAGAGTGATAGAGATGACCTGCTGTCTTTTTTGACAGACTTTCGGTGCTCCCAGGTCCAACTCTAAATGCAACCAGGGGATCCACCGGTCCTGAACTTGTGACTAGCGCCAAGCCCTGTCACAATCTTATCATCCGCGTCCAGCAGCCACCGTGTCTCCTGCGCGGCTCTGCTGTCCTCCGATGAGGTGGGTTGAAGGTGATGCTATACAGGATGATGGACGATGGGCGATGGAAGCTTGCGACAGGAACACAGAGACTGACACTCGCAACGGCAAGCCAATCAGCAAGAATGAGTACTTATTGGCTGATGCAGGCTGGAGATTGGTCTCTTGGCGGTGGGGTGTACAAAATTGGGCATCCGAAAAGGGTGGTCCCTGTATGCAGTTTGCTGATAACGAGAGATGACCTTCGCCATTTGGACGCATTGCAATGTCTGACTACAAAATCAGAACTAGATGTAATGTATTTCGTGCCCTATATCACATGTTGCACGAAACAAGAACAGCATCTAAAAGTCTATCTCATGTGAATCCATAGGAACCAGGATTCATCTTCAAGCCCTCGGATTGTCTCTGTGTATACTGCCAAGCCTATGTCACGAGCAGCAGGACCTCATACTCCAGTTCCATCGCCCCTTGACCATGCCCAATTGCCCATACAACGCCTTCGGGGTATCGCCACCGATGCGCCGATTCGCCTCTTCAAACGCCGTGCCAAGTTAGGAACTCCAAGGCGAGAATCATGGGTCCATCAACAGATAGAGAGCGCCATCATTCCCTGAGGGACCACGTTAGCTGGTAAAACTTGTCCATTCATGCCCGCAATACTTACTCCATGCTCCGCTGCACCGCACGTCTCAATCGCCGGCTGTACTGCTTTTTGTCGTCCGCTGAACCCCAGTATAATTTGGATGCTTCGGGATTCACAAGGGTACGTGGGTCATATGGCGGGTCGGTGTCCTCGATGGCTTCGATGATAGCCTGGACATGGTACTTGAGTTCGTCTGGACGTTTGGGGAAATAACATAGTACGCCCTCTTTCGAGATGCGGTGGTGGAACATTTTGGTCTCGAAGATCACGCGAGGCTGCTCTTCGGGGAAACGAGGGCTGATGGTCATCTTGATCCTAAACATGCCTCCATCGAGGTTCGTCATGGGGCGGCCAAAGTATGTCAGATGCCAGACGAAGGGATTCTTGTCCGCAAAGTCAATGTCGAGGGTGACCATGTCGTTCCTCTTGTAGCTTTCTACGATCTGTTGAAATTGTCGTTCCAGCATTGAAGCCACCGTCGTGTCTTTGCGCACTTGCATAGCGCCTTCTTGGGCCCAGTAGTCGATTTCGCGGAAAAGGACGGTGTGAATCAGTTGGATTCTACGTCTTAGTTCAGGGTAGTTGAACTTTCCAGGCATACTGTTTCCACCACCTTCGAATGCCATTGTTGCGAAGTTCTGATTAGCTTTGACAGAGTTCTCTGCCTCGTCCATTGATTGAATGTATGCATCGTAGTACCACAGAAATCGTCGTTTGCAGAGATCCTTGAAAGGTTCGAAGGGTGGAGTTGCGGGCTCGACATCGTATTCTGAGCGAGGTTCGCCCCAAAGCTCTAAGGCTGGAAACTCATCAACCGTACCGTCCGAATGTATGCCAAGGTAGTCCTCGAGGCGCTGAATGATAGAGATTCGCAGAGTCTCGTGTCTTATCTAGAGAACATTAGTTCCTGGGGGCCTTTTATGCAGCCTACGAGGCTTGAGATACCTTGGCAACGTATTGACCTTGGGCTTTCTTGTCTTCGGAGCTGTTCGCATTCTCGAAACCAGGTTCATTCTCATAAGGATTGGAGGACATTAGACTTTGAATTGAGATGAGAATCGACTCCAGGCCCTGGGCAGAAGACCATTCTTCGCCACGTTCACCTCTCCAGGTTCTACAGTCATGTCATCAGTCAAGAGCAGAATAGCTAGTAAGGAGATACTGTCAATACCCTAGTATGGATCTATGCTCTGTCAGTAGTCCGCCTCAACGTCGTTCAAGCCATAAAACCCACAAGCACACTTTGCCGCCTGCATAGATATTTGGATTGAAGCGACATCGACCTCCATTGGTAGTTTTTGCGGTCACACAAGGCGGTTTACCCGGATAATCTAATTCCTTTTAGTGGTCTATAGTATCAGACTTTGGCATAGTGTCCAACCTTCGGGAAATTTGATACTGAACTGGAGGGGTCATTGTTAATCCTCTAGAACTAGTCGTTTCCTCTCCATGATTTTACACACCTCAAAGAAACCAAACTCATATGGGGTCTCAGGAGGTCCAATAATCAAGGCTTTCACATTTTGGACGTCGCTGTCCCGGCATGCCACCGCAAGCGCTATTCGAGAAGTCAGTTGGGTTGAGTTGCCCAACGCACGGCCGTAAGAAGGGGACCCACAAAGATCGGTATTCTTCTGAATGTCTGAGAGCTCCTACGATCAAAGTTGAGACATGTTTTGGAGCCTGAGGAGCATTATACCTTACGCGTATGACACGGTAAATCCGTTGGCTCGCCATTTGAGAGACCCTCAGTTGATGGCAATGACTGACTCAGCGTAGCAAGCCGGTAAGTCGGAAACAGCAATGTGTCAGATCAAGTAGGAAAAGCAAAACCTTTCATCGAGAAGAGAAGATTTTAAAGATTGCCAGCATGAGTGTCTTCATTGTTACTTCAGGCAAACATGCGGAAGGCTGGTAAGGTTTAGAGCAGCAAACTCCCGAAAACGAGTGCGCGCCGGCCTATTGGGTCCAGAAGCTATTGTAAAGAGTGGTGAAACTATCAAAAATAATACTGGCGTTCAATGGTGCCTAAGTCCAAAGAAATTTGAAGCTCAGTGCTCGACCAAAGCGCTTGAAGGAATCCCTGTACATGTATCAATTTGGTTCAGCCCTACAACGCTGCGCTAGTGGTAAATTACAGTGTGAGGAGCGAATCCTTCGAAGCAGCAACATTGATTTCTTCAGCTGTTGAGCGTATAATGTAGACAGAGGGGAAAGGAACTCGAGTAAATTGTCTAGAGGCGATGCAGAGCGCCCGCCACAGCCTCGAGTAGCAAGCTTGACCTCCTCCGCAAGCCAAGTCCGCTGATCCTCGATTGCCGCTTCACGACATATCACCTACAGAGACTCGACCACCAACTGAGCTTTACGATAATTCACGTCCTCTCCATTTTTTGCCCATCATAATTGAAGTCACTATCTACCAGCGCGACACTCTCCAGTATACCGGCCTTCTGACTGGTTCCTGCAACAAACATCTTAGCTCCCTTCAGCGTCCATTCCACCGATCATCTGCTTCGCCCACGTCGCTCAGTAACACCGCCTGGCGCATTGTACCCACTTCTCACCATATACGATCGATATTCTTTCCTTCTGCGCGAGTCACTGGTGCGGCGCGATTGCCACCCTAAGGTTGCCTGGTGTGCTTCCAACTACACCGCTTCAGCAGCCGCGAATCGACATTGGACTCTACAAGCGGACCCTTGCCAGAATACTCTTGAGTACCCCTTGAGTTCTGGGGCGAAGCTACTCCCTCAAGGTCCACGTCGTCAGCGACTCGCTACGCCTCTCTTTGCTCGGGACAGATTAGACGCACAGACGATCGATAACAGGGAGACCTTGACCAAGCTCTAAAACAAGGGAGGGACATTGGAGGCACAAAGCTGGCTCAGGTGACGCTCCTCAGTGGGCAGGGGGATATCGCGGGATTGGAAGGGAGGCTGCCACGATGAGCACACAGTCAGAGGGCAGGCCGTCTATTGACAAGCGTCCCGGCGATGGTGCCTTTAACAACAATCGGGGAAATTATCGTCATCAGCAAGGCCTTGACGATAATCAATATCAGCAGCACAATGGTCGCACAAACGGGTATGGTCAGGAGGATCCCTCGCGGCAAAGGTTAATGGCCCCACCACCTGGACCGAGTGATACAAGAAATCCCAACGGTAGCCTACCACATTCACCCGTTGACGGACGCAAGGGTGGAAGCAGAGAACCCACTCAAGATTTACCCATCAGAGAACGGTCGCGGAATAACGGAACGCCTGGGGGTGGCAAATCTTCGCATAGTGGACCAAGGCTATGTAAGAAGTGTAACGAGACTCTGACAGGACAGTTCGTTCGAGCGCTCGGAGGTACCTTTCACCTAGATTGCTTCAGATGCCGAGTAAGCCCATCCTCAGTTTCTCACTCGCGGGGCCTGACTTTAACTTTTTAGGATTGCGGGGAGATCGTGGCCTCAAAGTTCTTTCCTGTTGATGATGAAGAGAACGAAGGAGTTCAATATCCACTTTGCGAAGTTGATTACTTCAGGCGGCTTGATCTACTCTGTTTCGACTGTGGGGGTGCTCTTCGCGGCTCATACATCACTGCTCTCGACCGAAAATACCACATCGAGCACTTTACCTGTTCCGTCTGTCCCACAGTCTTCGGTGCCCAAGACAGCTACTATGAGCATGAGGGAAAGGTGTACTGTCACTATCACTACTCTACGCATTTCGCGCAACGATGCAATGGATGCCAGACAGCCATCTTGAAGCAATTCGTGGAGATCTTCAGGAACGGTCAAAATCAACATTGGCATCCAGAATGCTACATGATTCACAAGTTTTGGAATGTTCGCTTAGCTCAGACAGGCGCAGATGGACCTGCTCATCTGCAGGGAGACGAGGATGCTAGCGAAGAGCAACGGGATTTAGTACGTGTTGAGGAAGAGCAAATGGAGGAGAAAGTCTATCGCATTTGGAGCGTTCTTTCGGCTTTTGAAGAATCTTCGGCAGCATGTATTTCGGACATGCTTCTTCACGTTAGCAACGGATCATACGTCGAGGGCATCCTAGTCGCAAAGAAATTCATTTGGCATGTGGATATCCTTTTTGGAGCTACCGACAGGTTGGATCTGATGATGGTTTCTGTAGGTGTGAAAGGTATGTCTAAAATTGCATAAAGGAGCCAAGAAAAACGTCGCGCTGATGACCCTAGGTCTTTCGTACGGACGAGAAGCAAAGCTACTCTGCAAAAAGATTGTCGCTTTCTTCTCGCTACTCTCAAAAACCCAGGAGACTGGTGTGAAAAAGCTTGGCGTAACCCAGGAGCTACTGTCTCTCGTCACTGGCCTGGCACATTACCTGAAACTGCTGATTCGCATCAGCTTACAAGGTGCTTTGAAGCTTGAAAAGGAACGAAAAAGTATTGAAGGCCTTCACCAATTCCTTGCTGATCTGGAGCATCTAGAATCTCTCAAGGAAGCGCAAAATTCGGATCTGCTTTCTGGCGTGTCTGAGCTTGCAGACCAGCAATCCGATCTCTGCCACAAATGCAAGGAGCCGATCGATGATGAGTGCATCAAACTAGATCAGCAGCGTTGGCACCGCAATCACCTCATCTGCGACTACTGCCAAAGGGCTGTAGGTGACCAGGTTCAAGATATATTATGGAGCGAAAGGGAAGGCCAAATTGCCTGTCGACGCTGTCACGAAGAAAGACGGAAAGCCCCCGACGCTGTAGCCAGATTTGAAACAGTCACCAGGCTTCAGCAATACGTATATCTTCTACGGGTTGCTTTAGCTAGATTACTCTCCGTCCTTCGATCCGGGGGGACTCTTCCTCATACTTCAGGTAAGTTTCTGACCTCCTTTGGCTTCTCCAGGATCTGACGAATGGAGAAGATGATCCGAACTTGACAAGCTACGATTCAAATGAAGGGCACCGCGTTAGTCAGACAGGCCAGCTGGATCCACCCCTTCTCCGAGCCAATTCTCGATCCAAGTCATATGGCGGAACTGGAACTACCGCAGCTGATAATAATGCATCGTCGTACGAGCAGACTGTAGGGGAAATGAAAAGGCTACGGTCTACGCGCATGGACACTCAGCTTTCTACAAATATAAAGAAAGCCCGTACATCCCGCATACTGGATGGTCCAGAAGGCTTTAGTCGGCGGCCGGGATCAGCTGGAGCTGATGGGTCAGACCAGCGGAAGCAGCAAGGCTTTCATATAATCCAGGACCCGGAATCTAACAAAGATGCGCCGAGTAGCAATCTGGTCTTCGGCAACCAGGATGCATTGACGCTCGATGATATCCCAAGAATAGTAGCCGCAGAACAAGCCAAAGAGCAGCGGCCAAATGCCTACAGACATGCCAAGAATCAACTCATTGGATCTGGTGGACGTGAACCGAAGTTTCGTTCAGGTCACCAGCGTGGTGTGTCCAGTGGCAATGAGCTTGACATGGCCGGTGGTGATCCGACACCGCAAAGAACCAAGAGGTACTTCTCTGAGCTTTCGGCGTTGGAGCTTTTCATCGTCCGCCATGTTGCTGTCCTGTCCATGGAGCCGCTGTTAGAGGGCCACTACAATCTTGAGGACCTTTTAAATTTGGTCGAGAACAAGAAGCCCGGAACGTTTTGGGGCAAATTTGGTAAGGCGTTTTCCAAAAATGACAGACCAAAGGGCAAGAAGAAGGGCGTATTTGGTATCCCCTTGGACGTTCTGGTCGAGCGAGATGGCGTGGACTCAACCTACGGAGTTGGGCCTGGCGCTATTCGAGTTCCAGGTCTAGTTGATGACACCATTTCAGCCATGCGGCAGATGGATATGTCTGTTGAAGGAGTCTTCAGAAAGAATGGGAACATCAGGAATCTCAAGGACATAAGCGAAAAGCTCGACGCCAAGGAGGTCGATGTGGATCTTTCAAGGGAGAATCCTGTGCAATTGGCGGCTCTTCTCAAGAAGTTCCTCAGAGAACTTCCAGACCCCCTGCTCACCTACAAGCTCTACCGCTTGTTCCTAATCACACAGAGTAAGTCTGATGCCCACTCGCTCGAGTCTAGATTCGCTTCGCTAATAGACGTCCATCAGAAATCAAGGAAGAGTCGCGGAGAAGAGTCCTACATTACGCTTGCTGTCTGATTCCCAAAGCTCATCGAGATTCAATGGAAATTCTCTTCTCTTTCCTAGTATGGGCCTCGTCGTTCTCTATGATGGATGAAGGTGAGGGGAATGGTAGTAAAATGGACACGCACAATCTAGCCACTGTCATTGCACCCAATATCCTCAAAGGGAGAAGTCCAATAATGGGTCAAGACGAAGAGAGCTTCTTAGCCATCGAAGTCGTCAATACGCTCATCGAGTACAACGACGAGATGTGCGAAGTATGTCTATTATTTTCCATACTGGTGACGTACTCCAACTAATTCTACTTCTAGGTGCCCGAAGATCTTCAATCCATACTCAACGACTCTTCTCTCTTCAATAATTCCTCCGACATCACCACAAAAGAAATCCTCAAACGCTACGGCGACATCGGCCGGTCACCCGCTCATCGTCCCCAAATAACCAACCCCGCTCAAGCCGCTGACTCTCCTCCTCGCTCTAAAGAATCTAACGTCCCTCCACCCAGACCCGCTGCTCCAGTCATCACCCACGTCGACACAGATCCCTACCAAACACCCTCCTGGCCCAAAGAGTCAAGCGTACGGCATGTACAAGGTCAAGCGCAGGGCGCGCCAACCTATCCTAGCACTAGCCATAATACCCCACCACAGCAAGACCATGGATTCGCAAACCCAAAGAGCTCGTACCATCGACGAGGCGGTAGCAGCGAGAGCCAAGCCAGTCAAAGGAGCGGCGGAGGCCACACGTATAAGCATTCGGGGTGGGGAAAGCAAGGTGCACCCTCGGGTCTGGGTGTCACTGGTGCCGGATGACTTACCATTGGATCTACAAACGATTCGAAAATGATGTCGCTTTAACGGACAATACCTCTGCGAGGCTCCTTCACCTTTTCCTTTCCTTCCACATAGCTTTGCGACGATATCCCACAGCGGGCGAGCGGGCGTTTCCACAAAAACTTCTTCCTTCTGATATCATCAGTGCCCGAACACGGCAATAATAGGGTTGTTGGGTAGCATGGCATTCGACGGCGTTTTTCTCTTTGAGCGTGGGGACTTCTGGCTGTCTGTCTTGTCTCTTTTGCGCGCAAGAGCTGGCGGCGGCGGCAGAGGGTTTGTTAATGTTTGTGCGGTTTTGTGCGATTGGATGTCGATGTTATGATGTGAGATAGTGTGATACAAACTGGTAGTGCAGAATAGGATGCCTGTAGCCCCCACGGGGTATGAGGGCGGGAAATGCATTGTTGAGGTTTTATACGGATTTTACTCATGATGGGTCTTGATGTTGAGTGAGCTAGCTATTTCTTCAGCCACGCATTGGAATAAAGAGAGATGGCTCCTACTAAGACTCTTTCTCTAGACGAATGGAAGCAAGCGGTCGGTTGTATCCTTTCGCAGTTGATCGTATCTTGGTATATTGATATTTGATGATGGTGGTAGTCTGAGTGGGTAAACCAATTCTAAGAAGGCGATTACGAGTAGAGAGCTGGGCAGATGACGAAGGGGAGAATTTAATAGTATCTTAGGATTCCTGTGGAGACTGAGTCTCTTGACTGTCTGTTTATTGTGCCCGCAAATCTTTCATGGGTATCTAAATACCGTGTCCATGCAAGCCGTCCCCTAACTGCCTAGACACCACGCACGCTCATAAATTCCTAACTCATCAATCATAACGCATGTTTCTCATCAAACCCTACCCCCAAAACCCTACTTCATAACCACCACCACCTCCCCACTCGCATCAATCCACCTCGCCCCCACCCCCTTCACCGCCCTACTACTGAATATCCACAAAAACACCCACACCTCCCTCGCAACCTCCCCCCAACAACTAACCTTCACCACCTCATCCGTCCTCTCAGCCAATTTACCCCCAAACACCTCCATCCCATCCCTAATCTGCACCATCTCCCTCCGCACAAAAATGCCCCACCCAAGCCGTCCTTCGCCAACCGTGATTTTCATGTGGTCCCAGAAATCGGTTTTGGTTTGCGGGGGCCAGGTCGTGGTGGGGATGAACCAGGTTCCGCACTCGAGGGTTTCGAAGGGGCGGGTTTGGTGGTGGATGAAGGGGGTGAAGCCGCGGGAGAGGGGGAGGCGGGAGATGACGCTGGTCATGGAGGGGGTTATGTGGGTGGTGAAGGTGGGGGCTTGGCGTTTGGGGAAGGGGGGCCAGATTTGGGAGGGGGAGTGGGGGAGGGGGGCGCGGGAGGGGTAGAGGGGGCAGAATGAGGGTGAAGGGGGGGTTGGGGCTGGAGGGGGGGAGGGAGTGTAATCGATGGATGAGGATGAGGGTGGTGGGAGAGTCGGGGTTGACGGGCGTGGTGGTGTTGATGGTTGCGAGATTTCAATTGCTGGCGGTTCCATTAGTGGTGAAGATGGAACTTGTGATTGAGGACGCTCTGTATCTGGGGAAGGAACATCGTCGACAGGCGATGGGGGAGGGCGCGGCGTTGCTGAAGATTGTGAGATCCCAGCTGCTGGCTCTTCTGTTGGTGGTGAAGACGGCACTTGTATTCTTGGACGCTTTGCATCTGGTGGAGAATTGCGTGTTGGTGAGGGTGAGCTTGATAGGAAAGGCCGCTTGAGGCATGGCGAGCTGGAGATTTCTAGAGGGCCAGAAGATGGCATGTTTGGCTGAGAGTCTGGAATCGTGCTTGGAGGTGTTTGCCAGGAGTCTGATTGTGTACGACGTAAGATTGGCGCGTGCTCTTGGGGATTGGATTGTCCTGTTGGAGCAGTCCTAGGCCTTGGGAGGGCTGGTGTTCTTCCGACCAGGATATGAGGTGGCTCTTGGATGCCGGTTGATGGAGAGTTTAGAGATGCGCTTGCATTCAGTTGTGATATGATTTCCAATGATGCAGGCTGATCGATAGCTTGACGCAGGTGGCCGGAGACACTGCCGCCTTGCTGTCTCCGAGCGTGATTGACTTGCAAACCTTTCAAAAACCCCTCCTGCAACTTTGCCAGTCTTTCTCCATGGATGTCCCCTTTGCCATTGCCCTGCTTGAGAGGCGTATGCCATATCTTACTGGCCTCCTTCGCTTGCTTCCCAGCTTCGGCAAGGTCATGGATGTTCGGTTGCCATATCCTATGATTCTGCCTTTCCTGTCCATCGTTCTCACCACAAGATTTGGTTCCATATGATTTCTTCTTCTCCGCTCTGTAAAGTCCCTCATCAATGTTCCCTCCTTCCTTGAAACTAGGAACACAGTGCTCATGGTGTTTCCCGACTTGGGCTTCTTCGTGGACAGTCAGGTCTTGCGAGTTTGACAGAATCTCTTGAGTATCCTCTGTTGCATTTTCCTCACCGCCAAGCAGATCAAGCCTTTCCACAGGCTCAAAATCTAAGAAGCCTTTGGCCTCAGATCGGTATCTGGCATCATCTCTTCCTCTACTCGGTCCGGAGACATGCACAAGTATGTCGACTGGATGGGTCATCGCTTGCCGTCATCTTGCCGGGTATAAAGAAAGCTGAACGTAGACTTGGTGTCGGTGGTGCACGGAATCACAGTCTTCTTTGATGACGTTACAGCTTGGTCGCGATGTGTGAAAGATTACTGCCAAGCAAACTTGGTTCTACCTCCGAGGTATATCCGATTGGCCTGACTTTTGGCACATAAAGCTGAATTTATGAAAGAAAGCCCCCCTATATGGATATCGGAGATAACTGGAAGAGACAAACGCAAGGAGAAAAATACAAAAGAATCATCAACCCGAAAGCTGATTCATCTTAAGGTCGTCGACGCCGAAATTCCCGGGACGCCAATGCATGATGTCGGACTCGAACCTGGTAACTCTGCGAGTTATGCAAATCCGACACCATGGAATGCGCCGCATCGCCATTGTACTTGACCATGGAGATTTACCCGTTATAATGATACATAAACACAAATTTAGAGATCAAAGTTACTAATGACGCTGATTTCAATCATGAGTCCCCTGACCACATCATTCTGTATCAATCCAGAGGCCGCAAAGGTCATAGTCATCTTGCAATCACAAGTGTACAAGATTAGGCCTTGTACAAACAACTGTCTAGGATCGTTATCGAGGCATCAGCCCATACATTCACGAATTATAAACTTCCTAGTCTCGTGGGCCACCCAGAAACCAGCCATGCAACTAGACCTCGGTCATTCTATAGAGGTCGTGAGACGACGCGCTCCGGATCTTGGTGTACATGACTAAAACTCGAGGATTCTTTCAGGAGTGCTACTGCTGGCAGAAATTTTCTAGCCCCATCATGCAGTCTATCACTACCTACCTTACAGCGGACATCGATGTCCTAGGGGAGGGGTTTATGTGACCTCTTACCCGTTTGTAACGTGCCACTGTTCTATTTCCCTACATCAAAGCCATCTACAACTGGCAGAGTGCCCGGCCCTCCAAACTAAGATCGATTCCCATCCGATGATCCGAGAGCCACCTAGGTTTCGGAACAGGCATAGGCAACATGGCAAATACTGCTTGTGAACTCATTTGCGCTGTCCAACGGACTCCTACTGTGAGTTGCAGCATCCACATGCAGAGCTGTCAAAAAAAATCCATTTTGGTGGGCTCTCTCTCGGCTGGTGGAATTTATGAGGATACCTCATAGTCGTTATGATCTTGTGCGTTCCACGTTTCTCAATTACATATTGCATACTGCGGGATGAATCTGGGATCGATTTCGATATTAATGCCCACTGCGTTGTCCGATAGGTGGTAGTTTAGAGTCAAATGCTTTTACATATTTGTGCCTCGAGTACTTCGAATACCTTGTCATGCCGGAAGGCATGACATGGTCGAAGTGCCTGATTAGGATCACCTTCCGGAAGAGGTGGGGCCGGCCAATTGTTCATATCGTTAATTCCATTGTATAAAAAGGAAATTTGGAAGATTCGATAAATTTGGGGTTTCAGTCCCAATGCCAGTAGCTTCGTAACCCATTTGCGAGGCGCTTAAAAGAAGACGCCAATTGATGTCAGAAACAAGTCTGACACGTCAAGAATTTAGACTTATTATACGATATGACTACATACTAATCTCAGGCCCCTGGGCACAATGTGCTAACAACCTCGTCAAGCTTTTGATACCATCATTCATCATCTCTGGGAATTTACCTGCAGATTCTGTGTTCCTGCGCTCTGTCCTAGAGGAGTTCTACTCTATTGCGCTCCTCCATTTCCACCAGGCGATTGGCTTCCAACTCTGCTTCCTCCGCTGCAGTAAGCTCGCCAACATCTCTAGTGCAAGCGTGTGGCGAAGTTGGCTTCGGGCTGTCAATCCTCGTCTTCGCTCTCCGTACTCTACGAATGAAGAACAGAATTATAGCGATGATCACAAAGCCCGCAACGGCAGATCCTATCCCAGCACCCACTTTTCCACCTGTGGTGAGATCAGCAGAGCAGCTTTGCCCAGCTGAACAGCCAGTCTAGGATGACTGAAAGATCTCGGCGGTGGTCGGGCTAATTGTTGAGCTGGCAGAAATCACTTTAGAGGTCGAAGGGAGGGATTCCAAAGATGATGGAGTGCTGGAGCCTGAATTCGATGAAGAATGTATCCCTTGTTCCAATTCTTCTGGTGAGGGCGCCCGCAATGTCTCATCGCCAGGGTCTGAGCAATCCCGTGAGCTGTTCTTGTCTTTAAAGCAGCAAGCCCATAGATCTGTAGAAGAGTCATACACTATATCCTGAGTCGAGAAGCTCCCTGTTCAAGCAGGCGCAAAAGTCAGTCTGTTCGTTATGCTCCTGCTGAGACTACGAGACCTACCGCAATATGCCGAGCATTCAGGAGAAGGAAAATTTCCTTCGGTACAACCAACGATGTAGAAGCCACTGGTGTTTTCAAATTGGCGATGTTGAAAAGGCAGATAGAATCTCCCACGCAGATATCGTCGTCGACGCAACAACTTTGAACACCAGAGCTGGGGTCACCACAGGTTGTTTGATTCGTATGTAACTCCCTAGTCCCAGGATTGTAGCAAGAGTCCATACTAAATTCTTGCACCTTTTGGATACAAGAGACTGGTGTCAGGTATGAATTGGAGGGCGGGTCTCAATCCATCCTCCAGCCGTTTGGCAGCAGCCACCTAGCCTTAGCTTACGTGGGACACGTTAGATGAGAGGAATAATGGTACAAATTCTTTACTGCAGAAAAATATTGAAGTGGAAGTTATCTACTTCTCATGTAAATTGACATGAGGAATTTTGACTTTGGATGCCAGTTCAAGACTATCTTACAATACACGTAAAATGTGGTTACAATAGCACTGTGTGCATAATGCATTAGGAAGCGGCCCAGTCATCTTGCAGTACTTCAGCTCTTCCCAGCCCAGCCGCACCTACCTTTAGAAAATGGATGGATGCAATCTAAGAACCAATCCTCCATATCAGAACAAACCTTGTCGTCTTTACAGGCGAGATCAGTATTGAAAACTCTAATACAAACAAATTGAAACTGGTCAAGGTTGATCATCTCGGAGCTGTGTCTTGAGGTACCTGAAGCTTTCAGCCGAAGTTCGGGACGTCTATGGGTGGGGTAACTGCAGACATGATTGGCTGCAGATGGATACAGATGGATTAGTAATCGAACACCATCTTCAATTCCTACTTCGCCTCAGTAACCGTGAGCCTATCACTCCAAACTCAAGGTTGTCGTCGTCATCCATCTGTGGGCGTCGTACAGAATGGGGCTGAAGACCTGAGAAACAGCCGTGTCGACAGAAGATGGAACGAGGGAAGTGGAAATCGATCGCGATGCCAAACGGCCCTTGCCTCAGGACCTCGGAAGTGCCACTGGTACGCAGCAGCACGTCTGAGTGCAAAGTTTAAATTAGAGGTAAAATTCTATCCCTTTCCTTGTGCTCGGGTGGTATAAGCTAACGGGAGATGCACGCATGGGTAGTGATAGGTCAGCTCAGGCTTGCTAAGACTTACTAAGCTGTTCTAAGTTTGGCCTGACAGAGTTGACCAATTATCACCCCTACATCGAGCTCCCCTTAGTGTGTACCACCCGAGCACAAGGAAAGGGATAGAGTTTAACGAATAGCTGACTAATATTAGAGATTTTGCGCTCAGACGTGAGAGAGCCCAAATGATGACTAAGCCCTACACGTCTGAGGTACTTACTGAGGCAAAACGGCCCGAACGCTAGATGATACGCTCCCAGGGCAAAATTCGGGCTAGTCGGGCATGACTGGGAGACAAATTCATCCTTGGAGCCATTGTTCGTACATCGCGGCTTGATTTTCTGGAACGTGATGGCTTGAACGCTGCTGCAAAAGAGCTTCTTCATATTTGCGCGAAGTTACAGATTCTCACTATGTTGGAAATGGCATCTTATAGTGAAGCTTAGCCATAGCGAGATAGCCCGCCGCCATTCCGGCGCGAATATCGGAGAAAGAGGTTATGAATTCGTCTTTAACCCGAAGGCTGAATACTCTCAAGGATTCCATGAACGTTGGAAATCCAGGACACCAGTACCTGATATTAGATTCGAGTCTGGTCCACCATTACGATATTCCACCCGCGGTACTGACATGACCTTGTGGCTCTAGTGTTATGGTCTTCCAGATTTTCACGATGCATCACTGAACTGAAGCGATGGGCGCTTCGTTCGCGAATGCGGTGATCGATGATATATTTGGCATGTGGGTAAAGTAAACTTGAAGGGCACGGTACGCGTCATATGAGTGAGTACGATGTTGATGCAGGTATTGCGAAACAAGAGTGAAAAAGGGTGTGCTTGTATCATTACCATTTATTAAATTTGCAGTGTGAACATTTGCTCACATCGCTGTACAGAAGTGTGTGGAATGTTCAAAAGGGCATAGACCGGGAGATATCTCGTTGGGAATCAGCCTCAGCCCTACTATGCTTGGCACATAGCATAAATATGACACGTCTCCCATAGAACCAAATCAAGTCGTTTCACCTATTCCAAAGGGTTATGAGCCCGGGCTATGACGCCCATTGAGTCTAATCATGAGGATTAGACCCCGTTGTCGCTAATTGCGAGTCGAAAAAAAATTCGATACTGTTCATTAACACCACAAAACCCACAAATCGATAAAAATTATCGATACACCTCTACCACCACAATAACTGTGTGTGGCTACCCATCATGGGGAAAGGTTATAGGGAGTTTCCCAAGTTGAAAGGAGCTTCCAATTTTGACTCATGGAGCGAGGACATTAAACAGTGCCTCATTGTTGATGGGTTATAGAAGTGGATTATTGGAGTTAAGAAACAACTAATAAAGCCTACACGACCTGGAAATGACTCTTTAACCGGTACTTAAGAAGCATACCGACGTGATAAAGCGTCGTAGGAGAAAGACTAAGAGGAGTTCGATAATAAACACCTACTTACTTATGCTCTTATCTTACTATTAGTTAATTCGAAACCTAAGGTCTATATAACTAGAGTTATAAACGCCACTAGAATAGCTATAATACTCCGAAACCATTATAGTTTAAAAGATAAAAACTTAGTAAATAACTACCTAGTAAATATTACTAGGTCGACTTAGAAATAATTCGAGTCTCTAGATAATTACGCCTAGCATATTAGACTTAATAAGAAGAAACTTATCGATATAGGGCTAACTATACCCGACTAGATACTAGCTAGTATTTTCTAATCTAGTCTTAATAAGAACCTCAGACCACTAGTAACAATCCTCCTATATACGGCTAAATAAAATAAAATAGAACTCACAATAGAGGATATGCTATTCGAACTCTAGGAACCGGAGAGGCACACCTAGGAAGAAACAACAAAAATAAACGCTTATATAGCGAAGAAGCTCGATAATAATAGAGGTCGCTAGAGTAAACGTAGCCGTGGTAGCCGTTTCAGAGGCCGTAGTAGGAGACACACTACCAGTAAATCTAACCTATACTGTAATAACTATAAAATACTAGGCTATAAGAAGAAGGATTACTTTATCCTTAATAAGGATAAGCGTCCTAATTAGTGGACGTGCCCTATAGATAAGGAGCACCTTCTCCCTAAAAATAAGAAGAAAATACGAAAGACTAATATAACTAATGGGAGTAAAGAGTCGAAAGCCCATAAGGTCGTCTATGTGTTTAAAACTAAGTAAATTTAGCTATTATTATCCACGAGAAAGTAAATCGCTAAGAAGGCCTATACTAAGAAGCCGAAGGATAATAATTAGTAGATAGACTCTACAGTAGATGTCTATATTACTTACGATAGGTCTCTCTTTAAGACTTATCGACTATTAACTAATAAGAACGTTATCGTTGCTAATGATACACTAGTTAAAGTTTATAGGATTAGTACCATCGAACTCAATATCCTTATTAATGGAGAAGAACACACTATAGGTCTTAAAAACACCTAGTATATACCCGATTTAGTATATAACCTCCTGTCTCTTAGTACGCTAGACTAGAAGGGGTATCCATTTCGCTCTGATGGGCGAGGGAAACTCATCGTTAGTCATCAAACTGGGAAGGTCGCAATAACTAGAAAACGCCGTGAGACCGGCTATCAGTTGGATATATCCAAATCCGATGAATCAGACTCTTGGTCCGATCAATCAGAACAATCCGATCAATCAGATTAATCCGATCAATCAGATTAATCCGATCAATCAGATCAATCGGAATCCGATAAACCAATCATCCTTAAAGCACCTGCCTCAGGAAAGCAGGCCTCCTGGACCCTATGGTATCGACGACTCGGATATCTAAACATATAGGATGTTAAGAAGTTAGCCTCTATGGCCGAAGGAATCGATATATAGAAGACCACCTTACTATAAAATAAAGAGCCACCTCGTGAGCTCTGTAAGTCGTATATTATAGGTAAATAGACTCGTTAACTAACTAGATTAGCTAGGCGAGCAGACCTATATAAACGAGCTATTAATGCTGGCGAGTTAATCCATTCGGATATCGCTAGGGGTGGAAAAATCACCCTAACTAATAGGAAGAAGCGATATATTTACCTCCTCCTTAATAACGCTACTAATTTCGGTGAAATTAGCCTCCTCCGTAAGAAGTCGGAGGCCTATATAAAAACACGCTCCTTCTTTATACGTATAAAGAATCGTGGCACACCGGTATAACGCTTCCGGGGTAATAACGTAGGTGAAAATAGGAGCGATAAGATATTAAAGCTATACGAGGAGTTCGGCGTTTAATAGGAGCCTATAGCTCCGTATAATCTAAACTAGAATAGGGTGGCTAAGAGATACTTTCGGACCCTATTCGAACGAATAAGGTCTATACTATACGACGCATAAATGCCTCTATCTATATAGGGAGAAGCTATTATAACGGTAATATATCTAAGAAACCTTAGCCCTACTAAGAGCCTTAGAGCTATAGTACTATATAAGATATTTATAGGTAAAAAGGCCTATATAGGCTACCTTCGAGTGTTTAGATATATCGTATATTATTATAACGAAGATCCTCACCTTAGGAAGCTAGACTATAAGAGTAATAAATATAGACTCGTTAGTTACGAAGGTTATAACAAATTTAGGCTATAGAACGGCCGAAGAATTATCACGTTAGCAAACGTATAGTTTAACGAATTAGTTAAAATAACTAATTTAGGCGAGGATGAGAATTAATTAACGGAAGAGCGTTTCTCCGAAGCTGATTATCTTTCTTAAATCGATAATTTTGACTATCTAGAAGAAAAAAACTTTCCGGAATAACGTTTCTCCGACCTAGTTATATTAAATGAAAATAATACCGAGTTATCCTCCTTAGACCGTAAGTCTAAACTAACTAACATATATATAGATACTAAATCGACTAGGGATAAGTCTAATAAGGCTCCTAAAACTCCCCGTCGCGTTACTAGGGGTAACGTGCGAGACTACGCCGCCCTTAATAACCCCTAGAAGACTACTAGATCGACCTATTATATTAAGAAATCTTAACCTACTAAAATCCGACGTAGATTTGCTATACGTATAGTTAAGGCCGATATCCAGCCTATACCTAACGCACCTACTACCGTCGATAAGGCTCTTAATAGGCCTAATAGAACCGAATAGCGTAAGGCCTTCGAGGAAGAACTTAATTCCTATAACGTCTAGAAAACCTAGAATTTGGTTAAGTTACTACGTAGTAGGAAAGCTCTTCCTAGCCGATAGGTTATAGTTATAAAGCTAGACGCAAATGGCCTTATCGCTAGATTTAAGGCTAGGTAGGTCGTTAAGGGCTTCTATTAGATACTAGGAGTTAATTATAATAAAACCTTCTCCTTAGTCGTTAAATCGATAACCTAGCGTATACTTTTTATATTAGGAGCTAAATACGGCCTTTTTATAGAACACGTAGATATTATTACCGCGTTTCTTAAGTTATTACTTCGAGAAGAAGTCTATATTAAATAACCTTATAGCTACGTAAAGAACCCTAAGTTAGTATATAGGTTACTAAAGGCCCTATATAGCCTTAAGTAAGTACCTCGAGAGTAGTACCTTACCCTACGAGAGTTCTTTAAGTCTCTAGGTTTTATTCGTATCTAGAAAGACTATTTAGTCTTCGTTTATAAGAACGGTACTATTATTAGTATCTACGTCGACGACCTCTTTATCCTTACTCCGGTATAGGAACTCATCGATATATTAAAGAAGGAATTAGCTAAACGCTTTAGAATTAAAGACCTAGGAGAAATCTTATACTACCTAGGTATATAAATCGTACGTAACCGAAAGAATCGATTAATCTATATTAACTAATCGGCCTATATTACCAAATTGCTTAGTAAGCTAGGGATAGAGAACTGTAAATTAGTTAGCACACCTATGGAATAGGGATCTTATCTGCATTAAGTAGACGACGGTTACGTCGCTAACCCTAATAATTAAGAAGGATATCGCAAGCTGATTAGCTACTTATAGTAGCTATTAATAATAACTCGATTAGATATCTCCTACGCAGTCAGCAAATGCGCACGCTATTGTAATAACCCTATATCTACTTATAACGCAGTAGCTAAGCGTATTATACGCTATCTCTCTAGTACATAAGACACAGGTCTCTACTACTACTATCGAGACGATAAGGATAGAGGCCTATTAGGCTATACTAACTCCTTATAGCGAGATTATATTAACACTAGGCGCTCCACCTTAGTATACGTTTTTCTCCTCTAGAATAGACTAACTAGCTAGTCTTCTAAACGATAAACCACCGTCGCCTCCTCTATAGCTAAAGCTGAATACGTCGGCGAAGCACTCGCTATATAAGAATCGAAGTTTCTTACTCCTCTTCTTATAGAGCTAGGATATAAAGGCGATAACGTAGATTGCGTCACCCTTAAGGCCGATAATTAGGTAGCTATAAAAATGGCTTTAAATTCTATTAGTTACCTACGTACTAAGTATATCGATTTATGCTACCACGTGGTTAGAGAGATAGTAGCTAAGATAGGTAAATTAAGAATCGACTACGTTAAAATAGACGATATATTAGCTAATAGACTAACGAAGGCTTTAGGCCCTTATAAATATAAGGATAACGTTAAACGACTCGGCCTTAGGCCTTAATAAGACGAACATACGAGGTATATAATTAGTCAATGAGAATCAGGCTGCTAATTAGTAAATGGGAGCGTTGGAATGTAACATTCAACATACTTCTTATCAGCCTGATGGATGACACTCAGCCCTATAGGGCTGAGGTGCGGGATCGCTCTATACATAGTTAACCTCTCGTACCTCCATAGATCAATAATAGTCAACCTCATGATGTTCCTACTGACCATCTATCAAACCTATTCCAAAGTATCTCCCACCAGAGCTATATCGGGGGTTCAAATGAAGGCCCCCGTAAAGCCTCCTGTTATAAAGGCTCCTAATAAGTAGGCTCCTGGAATTGCCACTCCCACGTTGGATCCGACATGGCCCTGAAGCTCTTGGCGTCTCGGCAATCAGTCGTGCAAGTCATCCCCTTTCCGCTGTCATCTTGGTGAATGTAACCCGCCCCCAGAGATCCACCGTGAGGGCTCTTGCAGTGTCCATCGGTGTAAAATCTTACACTATGGAGCTGGCCCAGTGCTCCCGATCCGTAATTGATACCGATGTGATGATATTGCGAGCTGGGGCTCCAGGTGTAGCACTAGATGGTCTTCACGTCAGCTTGTCGCGATCAAGAGTTGAGACGGGGGCTTGAGACACGTCTGAGGGATGGACAGTCCAGCTCGAGGGAGCAACAAGATGTTTGGATGAGGGGAATGTTTGTGCAATACATATGCTTACCTGGTCTTCCTTCAAGTTACTGATAGAGTTGGTTGATACTGGACCGGAGCAGTCATTGCTGACGAACGATCCAAGCCATCCTTCCTTGCCGCGTTTGTCAAGCGCTGTTCTAGCATGGCTTTGGTTGGTGGCCGGTAAGGCCAAAGCGGTGGTGCTGAGGAGTGAAAATATGATAGGATTAATGAGATGCATCTTGGTTGATAGAGTATAGAAAGTTTTTGGATGCGAAAATTGGTATTTGTGGATGTTGCTGATGGAATGAAATGAATTTTTGGATCGGAAGTTCTGACCTGCGTCCAGATTATTATAGCGCTGCACAAAGACAACAATCTCAAAGAGCACAATAAGATAGACGGCGAAGCATTGTGCCGAAAGTGCCTGGAGATTCGTTCTGTGTCCTCTTTGTCAAGACACAGAAGATGTTCAAACAAAGCCGACATCAAAGGAGTAACAATGGGAGTCACGAACAATATCAGCGACAACAAAGACATTCGACGCTTCACGGGGATTGTTTCAATGCTGTCTGATCGAAATGAGGTCATTTCCGACACAACCTTTGTCCCCATTGTTGAATGAGACACCACTGCGGAGCGAGAGGAAGAATGGAATCCGGATGACTGTTGCCCGGTGCATGAGTGAACTTACAAGGTTTCATGATGGACGACGACATTGACGCTCCAAAGAGTGGCTCTGCGAGCATACAACTAGGAACGAAAGTCAATCGGGACTTCCCCGTTGAAGCAGTAACGCCATCGCTGTTCATTGATCACCGGCCTGCTAAGGCACGTCTTCGGCATTCATGCACGACTCACCAATCAACACTGAGAATTGAATATCGCTGTTGTTGGAATATGTATTCAATCAATTTGTCTCCTCATGTCCCCGGGCAAAATGGCCGTCCTAAATTGTGGATGCTATAGTTCAGAAGATTATTCCGCGGCGCTAGTACCCAAAGAATATGCAGTACGTTCGAGCACGACACGGAAGAAAACTCATAAGAGTTTCTGTAACACTCTACCTCATTATAGTACGTGGGTTGGAGTGCGAGTCCTTTGCTAATTCAGAAATTCGATTACCGTTTTGCCTTTCATGTGGATTCTATCAGGGATAACGCAAATGCTGAGATAGCTTTTCTTTTTAGTGAACGAGTAGGTAGCGGAATCTTGCACCAAACAGTTCCGGATTCAACACCAGCTTGACAGTCTTATCTGAGCATAGGCAACAAAATCTTCCATGTCAACACTTGTGTCTCAAACGCAGTCGTCAGCATTACAAAGCCATTCTTGCCGGGAAGGGGCATGTCTTTCCTACAAGGATCAGACATTTGTAAGTGGAAGACTTTAATTGCAGCAGGAAGGCTCAGGACACTCTTTCTATTCAATTATGATGAAGTTTTAGGGCCCGTGAAAAAAGGGCGAGCCTTCTTTGGAAATTCGTTGCCAGCGAAAGTTGTGGCCTTGTCTCCTCCGTAGCAGATTTCCTGATGTCGCTTCGAGGCAGCAGCAAGATGTGATTGTCTTCAGCCAAAAGATCCGGCCGAAGTCGACACTCTAGCCATAGTGTTTCCCGTGTTTTTCCTTGCTAGGAGATGGTGATATCTCATTCACCTTCAGCCAGGCTTAAGAGCCAGTTGCCAGATGCTGATTGGCGTTATCTCAGTTGTTACGATTGCGACTGAGAAGGTCTTTCTGGCCCTATGAAGCCGCTGATGCGATAATATTAGAATCCCAACAGAGTGGTCTACCCCGCCTCGTCTTTGTCTGGCGGTACCACACAACAGAGTGAGAGTCAACCAGTCCACCTGGAGAAGAACTTCATAGAAGTCAATTTTCTCAACGAGTTATTTATAGTATAATCTACTGGACTTTACGAAGTGGTGTGTGCCAAGTTCGTCTCAGCTAGGTTGACTGCATAGGAGCTCGCTGGTGCCCATGCGCTGTCTTTACGAAGTTTGTCATCCTCAGGGGCTTCCCAAATAGCTGGTTCGGCCCTATTACGAACCAGCGACGACCCAAATTATCTAGGCGCCCTCCTCGGCCTCATGACCTCCTCTACAAAAGAATGCTGTCCGTCCGCTGAGCTGTCCTGCTTCTCAAACTCAACATACCGCCTCTTCAATCCGCCTGACCTAAAATTTCCTTCAACCGCATCTCGACTTTCTTTAAGCTTTATTCTAGGCTAGGTAGCAGACACGGTCAGTACTCTCAGGCTTCCTTCTTTTGCTAGAAACTCCATGCTCACTTGGCGTAAAGCCTCTGTGACAGCACGAACTGGATCGAGTCCATCGATACTCTTATCAATCTTAGACTACCTCGCTCCCCTTCCATTCTCATCTTTTCCCCACTCACCATGTGTGAGGGATACTATTGCTTTTACAGTGGCTGTCGAGATAACCCTTTTGAAATCGATAGGTGCAAAAGCCTTTCCGAGCCTTTGTTTTGCCCCATGTGGAAAGTAGTTGACGACAAGAAGCGCAATGGCGATTGCCGCGATTGCCGGGAAAGAGATTACAAGAAAAAGAAGATGAACGCAAATAAAGTAGAAAGATCTGATGGCCGCGATGAACGAAATCAAGCAGAGCCAGAAGGTCAACGCATCGTAGAATGGCGCGCTCAATCAACCCGAGCTATCGCTGATTCGCCTTCTGGATACGCTGGACAACCAGAACCAGACAACTCGCGCAGATCCAATCGCCCAGATTCCAGAATCATAACCCCCAGCCCCCAAGATGATCACCCGCGCCCCAGTCAAGCTTCTGCTCGGAGTGCAGAAATTTTGGGTGGAGGACGAAGACGAGGACGAAGAACACGCTCGCTCAAGCCCTCAGTATCGACCAACTTTGCCGCGCTCGCCGACGCAAACGCCTTTCCAATATTCATTCTACGATGGGCCTTCGAAGAGCGAGCGGCGAGTTGAGGGGAGGAAGAGGCGTTGAGGTCTGTGGGGCTTGTTGATGAGGTTTTGAGACCGGGGAATCGGTTGGAATTCTACTTGATCTTTCCTTCATTCTGATTTTTACACTCTTTTGGCATAGGTGATGGAGATTGTGCTTGATGTCAGAAAGCTTTAGGTCGGGGCATTAATTGTGATCTTGCTTGATCTTCCCTTTTTGGTTCCGTTTCTCACACTCTTTTAGCGCAGACAATGGCATTCATACTTGGTGTTGTGAAATTTTAAGTCGGGGCGAGCCGGGGCATCAATTGTGATCTTACTCAATCTTCCACCCTCAAGTGTCCGTGTACGTTCCATTTCGCTGTTTCAATTGCCACTGAAAAGAATCGCTCTGGCCCTATGAAGTCGTTGATGTGATAATATTAGAATCCCAACGGTGTGGTCTACCCCGCCTCCTCATTGTCTGGCGGTACTAAACCAAAGGGTAAGGCCATCTGACCATCTGTAGGAGGACTACTAGAACGAGCCTCTTCATCGTCGTTCATAGGAGAAGTCATTCTTTTACCTACATCAAATTGCTTTCCTTGAGATTCATCGGCCCAGTGGCCTATTTTCAGGACTGAATACACTGCCGTTGCCCTCAGCAGGTCTTGGAATCTCCCATTCGACTGTACGACGAAACGTTGAAGGCCTCGCGTTCTTGCTCTCGTCCTCAGAGACTAATCAGCCCTTTCCATTAAGGCAAGAAGCATTCCTTCTTCTGTAACATCTTAGAATCTTGTCCTCCACGTCCTCCACATAACGCCATCTCACTCAACGCGACCCAAGGCTTCTTTCATCTCTTCCATCTCTAGGAGAACTTGGCACAATAAAATCTCAGTCTTCAAGTGGTAACGAATTCGGTCGGCATTCTCTCGTTGTCTTGCCGTGCTGTCAAGTATTTTCTCACGAAGTAAAAGGACTTAGTGTCAAGGCCAACCGAATCGAGCCCCCTGAAACCCTTGCTGTCGATACTACCTTCCTTTATTTTCGATCAGATCTGCTCCTCCCATCATGTGCAAGACGCATTTGACAGCGTATTCTAAATGTCCGGGCGGCCTATTAGATATTCGCAAGAAATGTGAAGACTTCAAAAAGTATGGTCATTGCGAAAGCTTCAAGAAGCGTCCAGATGAGACAATCCCGGGCAAATGCTCCACCGCCTGCGAGAAAGATCCAGACTTCCACGAAAAGGAGAAAGCTCGCAAGGCTCAGAAGGCCGCTAAAGCAAATGAAAAAGATCCGCAGTCTCACAAGCGTGAAAAGGACCAACCTCCGAAGGTTCAGAATGCCCGTAAAGCAGATCAAAAAGATACACAGCTCCACAAACGTGAAAAGGAACAACCTCCGAATGTCCAGAAGACCCCTAAAGCGAATGAGAAAGATCCAAAATCCCACACACGTAAAAAGGAGCAACCTTCCCAGGCTCAGAAGACCCCCAAAGCAAATCAAAAAGAACCACAGTCCCGCAAACGCGAAAAGAAGCAACCTTCCCAGACTCGCGAAGTCCCCGAAGAAGATCAAAAAGCTTTAGTCCAACAAAAGGCCAAACGTGAAACGGCATTCCAAGCGGATTCAAAGAAATCCCGACGAACAGAGCAAGTGCGTGCTCGAAAAGAGTACATTGCTGAGGCGGAAGAAGCTGCAGATATTGAAGCTGCGGAATATGAAGCGCGTCGCAGGGAAATGGCACGAGCTTCGAATCCTCCACCTGCTCGGAAAGTTAACGCCAGAACTATTCCCAATCCCAAACAAGCCGAACAAGCGGCCCCAGCCCCAACAAGACATCCGCACGGCCATCGCACTCCAAAAGTCCCCAACAACGCGCCTGGCAACACATATCCTTATCCAGCTCCACCAACAGCCTTCCCCTCTCAGCATCGAGATCCATTTCAAGCCACTTACCAAGCCCCTATGGCGCAAGGAAACAGCTATCTGCAGCTGCCCCGTTATCCAACCAACGCGCCACAAGGATACACCCCTCAGCAGACGCCCCCTTATGCAGCTGGATACCCGATCAACGCGCCGCATGGACGCTCAAATTCGTATGGACAAGCTTATCAACCGCCTCGTCGGAAGGAGGAACCGGCGGGTTGGGACGACATGGTGCCGGATTGAGATGAGGGGAGTTTGTTCGCTGGGTGGGGATTAGTTGGAATCAAGCTTGATCTTTGTGTTTTCGTTTCGGGTTTTAGGAGAAGGGGATGGGGTTTGGGCGTGAGGCTGATGGATTTTTGGGGCTGGGATGGTAGTTGTAGTTCTCCCCGCTTTCCCATTTTCCACACTCTTAGATCAACATAATCCCCCAGTCCCCCAAGACCAACCCTCCCTCTTCCACATCGACTCTCCTCTCACTACCCCCAAACGCCTTAGCTCCACTTAATACGGCCCTTCTAAACCCCTCCCCCACTGCCCCTCACTACTCTCCTCTCATTACCCCCAAAAACTCCCAAACCCCCAACGCAGCTCATCTAACTCCAACGCTATTGATGGTTGACCGGTTGACCGCCGACTATCGGTTTGAACCAGATGGTTCAAATGACCAAGCAGTTGATATGCGTTTTCAACTGACTGGTTCAGACGTCTCGAACCAACTGGTTGAACTGTTAGTTGAAACGGTTTATAGACCTTAACGAATTAGGCTTAGCTTGGCCCTATAGGTCAAAGCCCTATGGCCAAACATGCTCAATGCACTCGACTTTGTAGCATAAAGTAGGCATGTTTTTCACCATTTAACCACCATCATGGCTAGCAAGGGTCCGAAGGTGCTTTGCGACACCATACTCGAATATGTGGTGCCAACGTCGTCGTCGACCTGTGAGGGATCAAGCAACGGAGAATAACAAGTCTGAGCTAGGTCTTTGCAAAACTGACTAATGAGAATGCTCAAACTGACAGTGGACTGGTTCAACTATCAGTTGAGCCGGTTGAGGATTTGAACCAACTGGTTCGAGGTTTGAATTACCGGAATGAACCGTTACAACCATCAAAAAAGTTGTCAGACTAACTCCCTTCTCCTACTCACAAACTCACAAAACTCATCCGCTACGTCCCCTCCATTTCCAACAGCATGATATACCTTCTCGGCCGTACCGCCACCCCGTCTCGCATATCTCGTCACCGCCTTCTTCTTATCAGAGATCCTAGTCGAATGAACCGATGTTGTCTGTGTGTAGCCAAAACGCTTATACCCATTCGATCGTTCAGGGATGTGTTTCGTATCTCGTACGTCGTTCAAATATTTGCTCCACCAGCGGTCGTCAGAAGTCATGACACCAGTTTAGCGCTAGATCCCGCCTAGTTAGGGCTGGGGCTGGTGTCATGACTTCTGACGACCCCTGGTGCTCCGCCTACTATTAATATCTTCCTCCACTTCTTAACATGGCCACGAGTACTTCTTACCATCCCTCAGCAAAACCTTCAACATTTTTTCAGAGCAAGGTTTCCTATCAATTCCTTCTCGACAACACATTTCCATTTGAGAAGTTCTGCGAACTTTACGTCACTCATTCTGCTCTGCAATTCTAATTCGTCCATGAGGGGTCTCTGGAAGGCGGGTGCTACATCCACTCTTTGATCTTTCTTTCTCTCGATCTCTGGAAGGTCTGACCTCTGTCTGATCTCCAATCCGCCGGCGATCTTTCCTTGGCCTCTGGCAGGTCGACTCTTCACTCGATTCAGTCTTGCAGCCCCTCGAAGCATCCTTCTTCACCACCGGAACAGCAGGCCGCTCTCATACCCATTCTCACATTTCGTCAAGCCAGCCAACAACTCTCACAAAATGCATCTCCACCTCACCACTCTCCTCCCCCTCCTCAACCCCCCTCCTCGCCCACCCCACAAACACCACCACCACCACCCCCCTCCTCAAACGCGACCACTACGGCTGGATCGGTTCCTTCGCCGGCCCCTGCACCACCGCGCCCATCGGCCCCCGTCCCAAACTCCCCGACTCCCGCTGCATCCCCTTCCAAATGGACCCCCGCGCCGACCACATCGGCATCAACTGGGGCGTCGGCGAATATAAGTTTTCCGCGCTGACGTTCTTTACTAATGGGCATTGTGGGGATACGTTTTGGTATGATGATGAGGGGAAGGCGCATAGGGAGGAGAGGGGGGAGAGTAGGATGTTGGGGGAGGAGAGGGGTGGGGGGGACAGGCAGTGTGTTGGGGATGAGTTTTTTTTGAAGGCGAGGAGTTTGAGGTGGGGGTAGGGGTGGGATTGGAGTGGGGATTGTAAGTGTTAGTGATGGGGTTCTCGAGGTTGGGGCTGTGAGAAGCGCTGCTGTGCGGTGCTGTGATCGTCACTGGGATTGTCGATGTAGGTAATCAAAGAATTGAGCTGTTGATCAGTGAGAGACCAACCAGGATCGAAGAAGCCGGGTATCAAAGAATCAACCGTGAGAACGAGTGTCTGCAGCCCCAAACAACGAAAACACTCTGCAATTGAAAGAGCAGTAGTCCGTAACAGGTAAGACGGAGACATCATCCAAGAGCGGTGACCTCACCTGTTGTCTCCCGCTTGTTTAAGCGGAAACTGAGGCACAAAAGAAATGTTTGAAAGGGTTTTGTCCGGACATCGAGACCTTTAGAGTCCTTAATCAATCACGGGGAACTTACATTCTTTGTCTGCTACAACCCCCATAAAATGTTGCAGCAACAGAAAATCCCCTCGTAACAGAATCGAAAAATAAAGTTAAGCGCACACACAAAACTAGACGTACCAGCGACCATGTACTTCCTCCCCATCATCCTCCTACCTTTCACCCTCACCCTCGCCATCCCCCTCTCCACCATCTCCAACACAACCCTCACCCCCCGCTTCGACCCCACCGTAATGGCCAACCAGCCCATCCCCGACCTAGCCGTGAAAACCTACCCCGGCAAGTCCTGCAAAGGCAAACGTAACGACCACACCGACTTGAAATACAACGTGCAAATGCCCTTCCAAATGCGCTCCTATTATCTCAGCCGCGAACTAGGGCCGGACGAAAAAATGAGCGTGTATGCGAATGCGGGGTGGAAGCCCACGCAGCCGAATCCGATTGATCCGAGTTTGAACGGGGAGCCGGATGCGTGCGTGCAATTTGTGTGGGACGTCTTGCCGAGTAAGACGGGGGAGGGGTGTCATGATTTGGCGCAGAATTTGGGGTGTTTTAAAATTGCGGTGTAGAGGAGGGCGGGGTTGGGAGTGGTGGTGGGGGATGATGGGATTGGGAGTTGTGGATTTTGAGGCCGGTGGGGGAGTATCTATTTTTGACCTGTCTTGTGATCTCGTTGGAGTTGAATAGGACCGCTGGTCGGGAAGGAACTTCTTGGCGACATGTCTTTGCCGCTTGGTAACAGCATATTTCATTGCCCTTCTACTCCGTGACTGCTCACAATTCCTAGTTGAACTCCTTCACACACTCTCAACTGGGAATTTGGAATTGTCATCGGTCATACACTTTGCAGTAACGCAGGCCTCTTGACTTCGAATCGAAAATTGAGCTGACGTAACACAGCCTGAAAGTGTATTCCTGACATCCATCGAAGCATTGAACACACATCCTTGGTTTCTAGATTCAATATGGCGATGAGTAGACTCTCCGATCGATTGTGAGTAATTGCCACCGAGTGACGACGAGACTCCTGACTGACGTCTCGATTTTCAAGACCCAGGCTCCTGAGAGAGAAGCCATTTGCTAGAACACGTGGCAACATGGAAGCCAGCAAACCTTCAATCAAACCAGTCGCCAATCATTCCAATTCTCGCAAGAAAAGAGCTTTAAAGCACAGGAAGAAGAAACCTTTCCGATTTCTGGATCTCCCGTTCGACATCAGAAGGGACATCTACGACATTTGCCTTATCGTCAAAGTCCCCCTTTGTATCCGTATCGACACCTCCAACGGTGGCAATGGCATTGCTGATATCCCTCAAGACAAGGCGGCCGACTATGACGACCTTGTGAACCTGACAAGCACCCATGCAGATATGATACTCTCAGAAATACATTATCGAGATACCCGCCGACTTTTTACCCCTGGTCTTCTCGGCACATGCAGGATCATCCACCTCGAAGCAGCGCCGGTGTTTTATTCTCAGAATACGTTCCGCTTCGAAGATGAGGCGGGTTTGGACGCCTTCGTTTTCTTCAAGCAACGTTTGAGGGGTAATAATCAGGCCTCCATTCGACATCTAGATGTAACCATTCCGCAGATCGTAAGGCTGTGGAACAGCATTGACGGAAGCTGTGAGCTCTCGTTTGATCCCTTCGACGATTGGTTTATACATGCCATCGAGAGCTTCCCAGCTTTGCGATCGCTGCATTTGCGTCTCGATCAAGACGTCTTATCTGGCGAAATCTCCGTGCTTGAACGTTTCTACGCAATCAAAGGGACCAAAGAACTCTCGCTAGAGTTTGGAATCGCTGAACACTGCCACGAGCACGGTAGCTACCCCCGTTCGACCAGGATTGATTTTCGCGTCTCTGCAGACATACTGAAATGGGACTGGAAAGTGACCGGTTGCAAATTAGAGGTAAATAGTGCTCATGAGTTTCTCGAGGAAATTTGGAAGAGTAAGCTACTAGAAGAGGACGAGTGGTCATTGAAAGCTCATTCAAGGAAACGGAGTGCCTTCGTCAAAATAAAGGCTTGAAGTTGTGAGGAATTGAGGCGGCCCTGGCTCTTCATGGATACACTATCAAGTTTTTCTCCTTCAAAGAAGCGTGCAGTCGTCTTGACTTGACGTATCCTCAAACTTTTGGTCAACTCAAACGTTAAGGCCCTAATCAAACTTTCAATGAACTTGTAGAGTGGTTGCGGGCGCTGTAATTTCTGTGGGACCTTTTAGAGAATATCTCATTGCCACTTCCATTTGATGACCATTGACGAAGATCAGGCGAGTCGGAACAGCATGAGAATAGCTGTATGCGGTGGTCTGTGAAGCTGAAGACAGAGCGATATTACACATCCCTAACCATTACGATTGGATGACGCATAAAATGGTGTCTCGCCAACGCGTAGCACGTCCACTGATAGAATTCACCCTGCCTCCCTTCAACCCTTCTTCTTCGCCCCATTCCTCGTCCTAGTAGGCTTCTCCCCCACCCTATCAACCCACGGATTATACGGCGCAGCAACCACACTCTCCGTTGCTCTCTCCCTCGGCCTAAAATCCTCATCTCTCAACGGCTGCCCCATACTCGGCCTCACCCTCTGCTCATCATGCAGCTTATCAAGAGACTCACCGACGATATGGTATTTGGCCCAATTGACCGGTGGCATGCGGACGACGTTTTGAGCGGAGGGGATGGTGCCAAAGGGGCTATTGTTTTGGCCGTCAGGTCTGTTTTCTCCACCATCGGTATCCATGCCATCGTCGTCAAGTTCAGTGCTATCTTGCTCAGTCGCAATGGGCACGATGCCGGACATGCCCCTCGCTTTAATATTCCCCTCTTTCACCCCACGGGCGAAAGCCTCCGGATCCTCAAGCGCCTTTTCCTTCTGCGCTTCCAGTGTCTTCATATCCCGTAGCGCCTGCTGCCGCTGGATTTGTAGCACAGACATGGCGGCGCGGAGGGCGATGGCGTCGGGGTTGTCGGACATCGATATTGGCTGAGAGGGAGGCGGTGGTTGCCAGGGTTGCTGTTGTGGCGGGGCGGAGTGGTCGGTGGCGTATTGGGCATTCTGAGTAAAAGCGGTTGCGTTTTGGGAGGGGGGAGCGGGGTTTGGGGGGTAGGTATGGGGGTTGTGAGCTGTGGCTGTCAGGGGGTCGTTGATGCTTGGTAATGAGGCGGAGATGGTGGGCGTTATGGGGGAATAGGGCGGTGCTTTTGGAGAGGGGGGTTGTGCTTCTGGTGGAAGAGCATGATTCGAGTTTGAGGGGGCGGTGGATACGGTGACTGTAGGCATAATATCACTGTCACTGTCAAATGCGATCTATCGTCTGTAAAGTCTTGGTATTGGAGGTTAGGGAGTGCAGAGTGCTAGGTTGGAGGGAGGAAAGTGTGGCGAAGAGACACTTTGGGCCGACTGCATGCGAAAGCACTGGCCAATGAAAGATCACAATCATGATACCATGTAACAGAGGAAATATTACTGTGTAATGGTATTAATCTATGTACAGATGCTTTGTCTATGATTGGTAGTCCTGCTACCGGAGCCTTTTTTGGGGTGTGTAATCGTACCAACATATCTAGCAAAAAGCAAACACGCACCACATGTGACCCGTACCTTTCTGCCCCAGGGTATATCTGTACAAGGGTATCTAGTAAATAGCAAAGATGGGCGTGCGCATCATATTCCGACCTGAATCATCCTCCGGATTCGATGAGAAAAAGGACAAGCAAGCCACGACGGGCAGAAAATGAGCAAATAGTCATATTCAGATCAAACAAATCACCAACGCCAGGCTTCGTAAACGAGACAAATGTCACTTTTTGAACATGGACATCCGGCTTTTCTTCTTAGCCGACTGACCACCTTCTGGAGTTGGCGTTGTGATCCTCTCACCCTCGGTACCATTATCTCCAGTTAGGTCGAGAGAAGACCATGGCGCAACAGATTGGTTTCTTAGACTCATCCCTAGCCCAAGTCTGTCGCGCGCCGAGTTGCGTCGCACGGGTGCGATTGGCAAGGCTTGGCCAGAGCTGGGAAAGTATGAGCTTGGATCTTTGGCAGGCTCCTTTTTCAGAATTGAGGTCAACGGCATATCGAGCCCAGAGGTCTTGGGACGATCAGAAGGCTGACCGGGAGAGACCTTGGCCCTGCGTTTTGCGGTAGCCGGAGGTCCCAGTATATTCAAGCCAGCGGATTTGATGATGACTTCGTCGACTGATGATGGAGCGTCTAACACAGTTGTTCTGATGTCATCGGGCTCGCTGGTCTTTGATTGCGGAAATTCAGGGTTGACCTTTGGTGGTGCACCGGGTGTGACTGGCGATGAATCGAAGGCTGGTGTGAGGGCAGGCGAATGGGAGAGAGTAGGTACATCGGGTGAGCCAGGCATGCTTGGTGGAGACTGCTCCAAATTCCGCCGAGAGCTTGTCGGACGATATGGCGGTATACGGGGAGGAAACAAGAATGTCTTCTCCAACGGCGGTGGCCGTTCTAGTGGTGCAGGAGCGCTATGTGAGGTTTGCAGCCGAGCGGTGGTAGGCCTGTGTTCAGCAGCAAAGTCGACCACGGCTGAGCTGCTGCTAGAGCCATTATTTAGATTGACCTCCCACCCATAGAGATCTGCAAGCCTATTGGTACTACGGCTGCTGCTGTGTGTAGACACGCCTCCCAATGTGCCACGGCTCACCCTTTTTTGTGATAGAGGTGTAGGTAGGGGCCTGCTGTCTGATCCTGCTGATCTGGTGGTGCTAAGGCCTCGACTGTGTCCCGTCATAGATTGCCTGAATTCTTGCTTCTGTTTTTCCCTCTCCCTGAGCGTTTCAGGAACGCCATCCCATTTCGAATTCACCTTGGGAACGGTGGGGGGCAACTTAGCTGAGGACACGCCCGGAAGCACACCTGTACTCGTCCGTCCGGGTCCTTGCTTCATCAGACGCTTTTCGTATTCAGCAAAGGCTTGAGCCGACGGCTCCTTGGCACTGAAGAGGCTGGCGAAGAAACTTGGTCGTTTTTTGGCAGGATTCTTTAGAGGTTTTGATGCAGTCGTTGATGAAGTAGGTGATAATGGCTGGAAGGGAGAGGTGACCAGCAATTCGGCTGGTGGCTCCCTTGGAGATGGGCAGAAGGTGGATTGCACGGGGGATGTGAGATTGGTTGAGGCCGTCATTCGCGAGGCGTCGGTCGAGACTGTATTGATTGAGTCGGCATCGGATTGTTTGTTGCGGTAAGAGAGTTTGGGCAGACGGCGAGGCGGTTGGGCTTGAGGGTCCATGTGGTTTGGGCTTGGGAGTGGTAAAGCCATGATGTCCCCTCCCACGAGCAGTGACTCTCGTTGTAGGATCACCTACGAGGCAGTGCTCGAGATATGTTGGGGATGGCGGTAGCAAGTGCGGAAGGCGCACAAGTTTCAGGCTTTGGCGTCAGCAGCGAGGTCGAGGGTAAATCGACGATTGGGTCGCAAATCGCCGAGGATATGCGGCTCGAATTACTCTGTCTCACGACAGACGCCGTGTGATCAGCATGTCCGATGGTGGGCATGGAAGAAGCCTTGCAGCACCTTTGATCAAAGAATTGAGGAGAAGCGTGAGCGCTGCCATCGCAGGCGGTTGAAGGTATGAAATGAAAATCAACAACGGGTCGTAAGGATGAGAGACTGGCAAGCACCATGCACCATAAACATTAGTTTTACTTTGAAGCCGGTATGGCACGTGTGCGGTGAAGCATGAGAGTGAGAGCAGGCAGTCGAGGCGTGGTGAAAGCATGCAGGAAGGCTGCAGAGGATTTGATAGAGGCTCCCACTAGTAATTGGAATGGGTATTCTACAGCGAGAAGGGCCCAAGGCTGAGCACCGACTCTTTTTGAGATGGCATGCTAGGCTATCATTGGTCCATCAGATCGCCATCATCAAGCCCACGAGAACGTGTGGAGCTGGTGGAGCTGAAGGAGGTGGTGACTAGGGGTAGTGCCATATGGGATGGCGTTGGTCTTGCGGACTTCTGACATCGTGCAGGAGAGTTGACCGGGATTGCACGTCGCATTGATCTGCCAGATCTCGATCTAGTCAAATTACAGATCTGCTCCTCGGCCCAAGGCAAATCCTCCGTCAAGCCAAGCGAGTGAATGCAGGGATGACATAAGGGAGATCTACTGCTCATTGGCGCGCGGCCGAAAATGGCAATCTGCCTTCAGCTCCAGACGGCGACGCCACCATTCGCAGCCTGCTCTCCTCCAGCCGTTCCAGACACTTCCCGGCCGCCTTTTGCCTTTCCAGGTGTCCGGCCTCATACGTAAAGCGTCGACTGTCTCATCTGGAGATGCTCGCCATCCGGTCTGACCGTTTCCGCCAGGCCATTTCAAATAAGTCGAGAAGGCTGCACAATTGGCAATTCTCGCAGGCTAATGGAGCTTCAGCTGCTGAAGCTTGGCCCTGCCGATCCTCGTCTGGCAGGCAGGTCGGAGCGACAGCAGTTGGGGGATCAGCACGTCAAGATTGCAGCACCAACCTCTCGGTCTGAGCATCACTCCTGCGAAATCTTGGACGACAACATTTCAAGGATATTATTGACTGTGGAATCGTCTGTCGAAATCCTGCCGAGCCAGCAAGTCCTCGAATCGATCTCGAGATGTATTGGTTGTAAGATAGGAAGAGATCCCACCTTTTCTGGGCCCACAATGGCTGCGAGCCTTCGCCAGACAACTACCTTTCATCCTCTTCCTCCTCTCCGTCCCTAGGACCGTAGAGATCTCCTTAGAACGTAATGGCTGAAAGCTTGCAAAGGTCCTTCCTGGTGCGTGATCGGGGCGATCCCTGGTCTCGATTGAGTCCAATTCACTTTTCATTCCTGCACGATCAATGGCCGCGAACTGAGAAGACCATATTCGAGCCTCACTGTCCAGGTCTAGTGCGGTCTTGATGAAAAGGCCATGAGATCTTGCGTGGCCGCTTGCCGGCACCAATTGCCGGAAACGAGGCCTTCAACCGATTATCGGCTACTCCGTGCGGCGAGTCTCTTTCAACGTTAACGATATCAACTCCAAGGGCCTATGGGTACAGGAATTCGACCATCACTAATCAACGCGATAAGGAACTTTGTGGCAAGACTTTTCTCATCCGCACTGGACACACCTCTTTGCCTATGACCAAGCCGGATAAGGAAATGCGGATACGACCTGTGAGTTGTTTGGATCTTTGAGCACAAAACGCCAATGGCGGCTGTAGGTCATATATTTTCACTGTCTGTGGTGATCCTACTATGTGAGCTCGTCTCATTGACCAATGAAGCAATCCCTCACCTCTCGACGCCACGACTGTCAAGGAAGCTTGTTGCAAGGTGTGGCATCCATTGCAATTTATTCATGAAAGCACAGCGAACAATTCTGCAAGCCCAACAGCAATGATCTTCTCACCCATATCCAACCATCACAGGCCAGAACCTCAAGTCCGGTACAGTGTGTCTCGGCATCACCACCCCTATCAAGACTGCCCCACTAATGACGGTCATTTAGTCAGACGACATAGGCAAAAGCTAAGCGCCTTTGATCTCTGGAATTTTCAGTCCGAGAATCTTCGGCAAGGCATCTCGCTCGGCTCAGTCCAAGTCTGCCTACACCTTGCATTGGTGTCATCTCGGCTTTTGGGCAAACAATCTTCTCAGCAATGGATTTGTAGGTGAAGAACGGTGGAGGAAGTCGGGCACATAGGCTGAATAGGCGTTTACCCAGCCGGAGAGGAAGGGTACCATGGGGAGTAAGTCATTACCGCTGACGACCTCGATTTGATGATAGCTCTTCCTGAGAAGGACCACGACGAGTGATACCAATCCCCTTGAGATTAAGTCTCTTGTAGAGCATTCGTTTATCCGGTGGGGATTGCAGAGAGGAATGGCTTGCAGAACATTAACTTCTAATTGATAGCAGCAAGAGTGGGGGCAACGGCTTAGACCGCCAGTGAAAGACCGAAGTTGCATGACACAGTCACACTAGAAGTGGGGAAGAATCTGATGTTGAACAATCAGAGCCTGTCTTCTTGTTAATGGATGTGAGAAGGAACCTACCCCGCAGTGGAAATGTGATGCAGATAGGAATTAAGGTAGGGGACCTTTAATTATCTTCTGTCCATGCTATCTGAGATTTGCTTGTTAGCAGCACAAATATATACTTTCCTTGTAACTGTGATTTGTTTCTGTTCTTCTGATTTCTTTCTATTCCTTTCAAATTTCACTGGCTCGGACTAGGACAAATCCTCCAGCCGCATGGTCATGTCTAGTCTTGTTTTTGACCGCACCTGTTTCTCAGGAACCATCTTCACAATCAGAATACCTTACTGGGGTGCAACCCAAGATGAAATTGTCCACATCATGAGGACCCCCAAGAGGAAGGGAACACTTGGGAAATAATCCTCTCCTATTACCATTGGAGATCATGGGAGCGGTTGTGCCTCGCTCAATCTTGTCCTAGTCCGACCTCGTTCCCCTCGAAACGGAGCTAGTCTCCTACATACATAAACACACCATTATTGTTTCCTCAGATAGTTCTTTCTCTCTCATACAACCTCTCTGGATCCAACGCAAGTGTTGAAACCATTTCCCGCACGTCTTTGCCGCACGTCTTTGAGGAAGAAACTAAAGTCCCACCACGAAAGCTGCTCCACGATCTCAATTTCGGAACACATAATGGCTTTCTACGGTTTCAAGGCTGGACAGAACGGAATCAAGATGGAACCGGGATACAAGTATCTCCCTCTGCGAGTTGGTATGTTCCCACCCCTTTACCCTTGACACCGTGTCTGAATTATTAAAGCTGACATATCACAAAAGGACATCAAGGCAACTACGAATACATCCAGATGTCGGAAGGATGTCCGCCTGCCCAGCAAGCACCAGCACTCGCTCCGCGAACCCCTCCAACACCAGTCCAATCCGTCCAATCCTTCCTCGCTCATTACGCGGCCACTGGCCAGATACCAGCATTGACTACCACCGCGCTGCCCGACCAAGCCACTGCTGGTCAGCAGAACACGCTCCCAAGGCAGACGGGGGGATCTTTACAGGTCCCTCCAAGACGTCCAAACAACAAGCGTGCGGCAGAGAAGGAGGACAAGCCTCAGAACACTCCAAAGCAACAGCCATCAAAGCGGCAAAAGACCACACCCACACCTCCTCCAGTCGACCCGGAAGCCTCACCAAATCCCTTCCAGCGACACACCGGCACCGTGATCCACATCTCCGAAGGATCACAAGATCTCAAGATCAGCATCTTCTGTCGGGCCTTTGACACGGTGGCACTGATCGCAAATGAGATGGATGGGGATATCCATCGAGATGTGCTTCCTGTCTTGCGGAAATGGTTGAAGGTGACCTTCATCTTCGGTGGCGTGGGAGAGAACGGGCGGCTTAAGGCTGCAGATGTGAGACTCAGAGACGAAGAGGATTGAGAAGGTGCATATGGGTGTTTGAGGATGTAATGGGTGGCTGTGGTGTAATGGAGGAGAGAGTTGAGTGAGAGGGTATTGAGTTGAGAGAGGAGTTTCTTGTGCTTTTTTTCTCGGCGTTCTAGATGGGGGGGTACTTTACAAACGGTACTATTATGAAGGGATGCCGGCTTTCTCTTGCTTCTCTTTCAAGGAAGAGATATGATGGTGTGGGAGCAGACAATGGAATCTTTCCCCTGCTGCTCATTATTCAGTGAACGTTTGTCATGATCCAAATATCCTCTGCACCCTCGTTCCCAGAGACAACTCAGACTACCCAAAACTCCCCTGTTCCCACTATGCTGTTACGATTTGGACGTCTCTCAACTCGCTCAAATGTTGTTCCGCGACCGGCTGGTTACCCAACATCGTTAGCCTTCTTCGGGAGATCGACAGAGCCGCATTTGTTTTTGTGACTGCAAGTCTCAAGAGCCTCCCTCTCAAACCTTTGATGATGCATACCTGACTTTGGGGTGACCGGTTTCTTGAGTAGGTTCTTGGCCTTTAGGTATAGCATTGTCGCAAAGCGTGAGATCTGTTTGCGGACTTTCCTAGCGCTGGAAGGCTCATTCTCGTCGCTGTAGCTGCTGCTTCATCTCTTTTAGTCCTTCTGAACATTTGTATGATTGCCGAGCTGGTCTTGGACTTTACCGTGGGTGGGTATCTGTGGTGGTATCAGCCTGATGGCTGCTCTCAATTCCTTGCTCTACCTGCTGATCTGCCAGTTAGGAACTGCGCGACTGGAATATCGAGATTCTTACTACATCGGCTGCTCCTGAAGCCATAATTGCTTCCAGAATCTCTTCTTAAAAGATCTATTCTCTGTGCTTATTGTGGAATTTGGTGTGTTGTTGACGCTGAAGCTACTGCTGGATGCAATCAACTAGCTCAGGATCTCGAAGACATCAAAGTCAAGGAAAAGGGAGACTTACACTAGAGTCAGGGGCTGTGAAAGTGATCACAAAAGGCTGAATAGATCATATGATCCTCATGTTTCAGTGTACTTTTGACTCTGCCTCTCGAGGCTAGCTCGATCTTATTGACGGGGATGCTGCTATGTATGACCCCACACAAAATTTTCTTCTTCCACTCCCTCCTCCTCCACCATCCTCACCATTCTCACCATCCCCCACAACATCTCATTCATCGAACCTGGGCTTCTGCCCTGGCCGTAGCGGTCAAATTGCATTTTGCCTCGTACCTCTGTCTTGCTGTTGCAGCTCTGCAGCTTGTAAACGGTGGACAACGTGTGTTCAGTCCACGATCATCACCCTCTTGTATTTAGGCAGCACCCATTTGTACCATCTATACATCGCACACCACCACCATGGATAACTTCACTGGAAGCTTTGGCAGCAGAACTTTCAATATGGCGGACGAGTATGCTGACGACCATGAAGAGTCCCGCAATTGGGAAACAGGCACCGATCTTCCTGAGAGCCAGTTCGTGCCTCAACCTCCTTTCAATCGTAATCCTGTCTTTCCGGACGAGATCCCCGATAGTCAGGAAGATCCTCGAAACGAAGTTCGGAATAGTGCCGAAGACGACCTCGAGTACGACCTCGACGACTACCATACAACACCTACTGACGACAACGACGGCTTCAACGGTCCAGAAGCTGGTCACAACGGTCAAGTATTTCCGACTGAGATTCCTGATAGTCAACAAGATCCTGCAGACTACCTCTCCGACAACGGCACCGGTAACGATCTTGACGAGCTTTCCACTGAGGTTCCGAGCGACTCTCCTGGCAACGAGCGTCAATTGCAAGCTTTCAATTTTTTCAATAACGCTCTTGGCGTTGCTACTCTCTCCGGTAGTAGTCGAGTCTTTCGTGATGAGATTCCTGATACCCAAGAAGATTTTCAAGACCTCAGCCTAGAGGACAACATCGACGAAGTCCTCACTGTTCGGGACTCTCAAGAAGAAAGCAATCCAGGAGGTGAAGCAAACACTGACGAAGAAGATTTTAATGCTGAGGACACTTATCACGGACATGAAATAAATGCTGGCGAAGGGAATCCTGTTGAGACCACCAGTGTTCATACCGAGGCTACAGAGATAACACCTGGCGGCACTCAGCCTACACACCGAATTGTAAGTCCTGCCCCTAGCTCGTTGTTTATCACACATATTGTCAAATCTTACACTACTACCTCACGTCTCTTCGATTGTGGTAGAGGATTTATTTTGGAGCCATCCCTGTGATAGAACCTGAAGAACCTATCTCTTGCCTATCGAACTTGTCTTCGTGACGCTAACGTCTTGAATTGTTACAGTCTCTTCACGACGAAGGGATCGATCGCAACGGACGCCTGCCTAGCGAGCATCACAAGTACCAGGACACAGGTATGGATGACCAAGCGACTCAACCAACAACTCAGCCTCAAGACGATACTCGTCGTCACGGTTCCAATAGCCGGCTGAGTAAGCAGGACGAGACCGATGTTGTAGTTCTTCTACACCCATCGTCACCAGCAGCATTTGTTGCTGTGGACCTTACCGCAGACGCTGCTCCGCAACATATACAACAAAATCATGACCAGTCTTATATAGAAGACACTAGCGACACAGAGCTTGAAGGAACGTCGATTACTAGCAAGAATGCTAAAGATATTGCGTTACGACTCTCTTCAAGAGTCAATGATATTCGAATGGGATTCATTTTCGGGCGCAACACCTCACGGTCAGACATACTTTTGGTCCGAGATATCCCAAAGGGTACAGTTGAACCGGATCCGAGGTTTGCCGTCAGCAACAAGCATTTTCGCATTTATGTCAATCACAACGGCATTGTCATGCTTGAAGATATCTCGACTAATGGGACTATCGTGGATAACATCGTCCTCCACGGCCCTAAAGCTCCAGACCAATCTGCCAACCATCAGCCAAAAACAACATTGGCCCAAGGTTCCGTGATCGAAGTTCCCATATCTGGTGGTGGAGACTCAATACGCTTCATCGTCGGTCTTCCTGACAGATATGAGGGCAGCAAGAAGTATGGGGAAAACCTGGGTGAATACCTTTCGTGCGTCCAGCAAGCAGAGCGCAAGACTGCAGCTATAGCCAAAGCTGTAGCTAAAAAGGAGAAGGTACCCTCGGACGTACCTGTAAGTAGGATATGCATCTCAATACTCAAATTCGGGGTTGACTGATTTGCAGGCTGTTACCAACGCTCTACCCTCCGCACTGCGGCGAGCTCCGACGCCACTTTCGTCTACATTAATCACAGGCGTAGGCGGCAACAACTTCGGTCTCAACTGGAACGGAGGTGGAAAATACAATATCGTCGGCAAAATTGGCTCTGGAACTTTTGCTACCGTGTACAGGGTGTCTTCGAAGCGAGATGGCGAAGTATATGCAGCAAAACATCTAGAAAAACAGCGAGCCTTTAAAGATGGCATGATCGACCGCAAGTTTTACAACGAGCTAAACATAATGAAGAGGACCCATCATGTAAGTTATGAAACTTTCAAGCAAGGCAAACCCTGACGTTGTGTAGCCTCACATCATCGAATACAAAGAGCATTTCGAGACAGATGATGCCTTGTACATCATAATGGAGTACATGCCTAAAGGCGATCTAAGGCTCTGGACAGACAGGATTGAGATCATGAACGACGAATTGGCGGCGAGAGTGGCCCGTCAAATGCTCGATGCCATATCTTTTTTGCATGAACGCGGTATCACACACCGGGACATCAAACCTGACAACATTTTGGTAGCTGGTGATCATGCAGACGATAAGATCTTCAAATTGGCCGATTTTGGGCTGTCGAAGGAGGTCATTACCGAGCAGACGTTCATGCAGACTTTCTGCGGCACCCTTTTGTATCTGGCCCCAGAAGTCTATCCCGGCTTCGAGCGAGCCAAAGCTGGCTTGCCTCTTGCCAGCACAAAGCGAAAAAGGACCAGTCCGGAGCGCCCCTACGAGCACTCCGTCGACATCTGGAGTCTAGGAGTAGTCTTATATCATGCGCTGGCTGGGAAGCCTCCTTTCCCTTCAAATCAGTATACCGGTGGGGAGTTATTCCTGGACATTGTAATGGCTGTACGGGTAGACTACGAGTTTCTAATCTGGTGCGGCGTGGGCAAGGAGGCCATTGATTTTCTCAAACGGATGATAGTCGTCGACGCTCAATTTCGTGCGCATGAGTCTGACCTCATGACTCATCCCTTCCTGTTGAAAAAATTTCCTTCTGGTAAGGGTACTCCTAACGAGGCTCAAGACCTCGACGCCTCCCAGCTGAGTTTGGCCGATGATAATGAAGACGAGGAGGGTAAGGACGATCCTCGAAAGACCAAGCGAATTCGGAGCGAAATTTGGACCGAACAACATGACGACCTTCCTGAATCTTTTGGAGCTGAAATGAGTGAAATGCTCCCTGGAGGGCTCCATAGATCCTACTTTGAGCCACGACGGACGGAGCCATCGTGGCGACTGAGTTGGGGTCCCCCACCACCTCGATCGCCCAGCGTACTATGGCCAGGGCTACGAGAAGCACGAGAAGCGCGAGAACGAGAAGCACGCAATACTGATCAGTCCGCGCAACCTGAGCATCCTGAGCGTCTGTTTGGCGAAATAGGGTCATCAGCGCTCCGTAGCTCTGGCGTTCTTGGCCAAGATGCAAATCTCGCATTGGAGGTCCCAATGGAAGTCGGGAGTGACGATGGGTACGAAGTTGGCTCTTTCATTGACCCAGGAGGCCCTTCAAATCACACTAGCGCCGGAACGACCGAACTTAACACTTCACTTTCAGGTGCGAACGTGAGAAGCCAACAAAATATCCAGTATCCTGAGCTGTCATCAAACATACCACACAATAGTGCTGCTCCCAGTCTACTCGGCGCTGAAGCACTTGTCGGCCAGCTCAATATGACTTCCCCAGAGTCTAGGGCTTCTGCTCCCTCGGTGGGTAGCAAGCCAGCCACGCCAAAGACACCACTCTCTCCGAATGCTAGCAATGTCGAGCATCATAGTCAAGACCTCAACACCGCTGCAGGCGAGAATGAAAAGAGGCATCCAGAGACGACTACTACACCGTCCCTCGGTCATACGCAGAACCCCTCAGCTGCGTCAATGGCTGAACACCGCTCCTCTGCTTCCAAAGCCAGCAGCGGAGCATCCTTGAATGCCAACACAGCACGTCACGAGAGCCCAGTCGCTGGATCCAAGTCCAAGCAATCAACGCAGGAAAGCAGCGAGCACCATCACGAGGACGGCCAGCAGACCCGCGGCTCAATGAAGAGCAATTCTCCTGCAACAGCCTCCAATAGTCAAGACTTCGCACCCAAGCCAACCACAAGTGTCACCGACTCCCGCACCGCCTTTCAATCCCAAGGCAAATCCACCGCCCCCAAGCCTCCCACTACCGTCACCGACTCCAAAACCACCTCACAATCCAAAGACAAATCCGCCTCTCAATCCAAAGGCAAATCCCCCGCCCCCCCTCCCTCCCCCACCCCCTCAATCCACCCCACCCTCAACCTCGCCCCCCCCACCATAACCACCCCCTCCGGCTTCCTCCTCCCCACCCCCCGCTTCGGCAACCTCATCCTCACAAAACCCTCCATGCCCTCGGTCCGCCAAATTAAAATCACCAGCATGGGCACCTCCTTCGGCCGCAACCCGGACTGCACGTACGTCCACCCCAACATCGACGATCGCCGCGTGCCGAAAAACGCGTTTGATATCCAGATGTGGTATCCGGGTATCGATAGGGATTTGGCGAAGGGGAAAGATGATTGGGCGGGGAACAAGGAGTTGACTGCGGTGATCAGCACACGCACTGCTATCTACATCAAAGTCAACGGCGTGCGCCTCATGAAGGGGCGGGATTGTTGGCTGTTTGGCAGGTTGAGGACTGGGGATATCGTCTCCGTGGTCGAATTACCGGAGGGTCAGATCGCGCAGAACGCATCTGATCGGGAGGTGTTGCAGTTTCGATGTGAGTTTTTCATCGGGAAGAGTAAGAGTGTGAGGAAGGAGGGAGAGGCGTTTGTGGTGGAGATGGAGGATCGGAAGGGGGTGCGCGCCCAGGGTGAGGCGGCTGCTGAGGGTGCTGGTGAGAAGAAAGGGGTGTGAGAAGGGGGGATATCCCGATTGTTTGGTTTGCGAAGGGGACGTGTCCCGATGATTGGCTTGTGGGGGGGAGATACCAGATTGTTAGTGGCTTTAGCTTGGCTTGCGAGAATAGATTGAAATTGAAATGTTTGAAGGTCCTGTGATTTAGTGACTATAAGGGTGAAAACCCCGTGGGATGCGTGTTTAATAGGTTAATAAGCATAGGAGATAAAGGGTTCTCAAAGGGGTTTTACCCGGTGCGAGGTAGATTATCAAGGTGAATAGTCTAGGGATTAAAGAGATTTTTAGGTAAGAGGGTTAGATTTTAGAGTAGCGGTAGGGGTTTCAACTTATTAGCAGGTGGAGATGGAGGTTATTATACACTTTGGGATATAGATTGAGAGATCTCAAGCCTACTATAATAAAATGATAATGGTAGATTTCCCTACATATCAGATATACACACATCCCACCATCCCCACCATCCCAACATCCAACCCCCCAAACCCTCACTCCATCTCCCTCTCCAAATTCTCCTTCGCTTCCCTCTTCATCCCATCCCCCACCTCCCCTACCTCCCCAGATCGAGTGGGCAACACAGCATCCATAACCCTCCCCAACGCTTCCACCGCCTCCTCGCAAATCTGATAATGCACCACCACCCTTCCCCCCATCAATTTTATCCCCTCTTTCACGCCCGCCTCCACGAATTCCTCTTTGCTGATATGCGAGTATTCGAGATCCAACCAACACATATTCGTCTCCACATCCCTAGCCACCTTCCCCCCCCGCCCTAACCACATATCCTGGATTTCTCTAGCGCGAGTGTGCGTGGCGGAGAGTTTGCCGGATAGGAAAGTTTCGTCGACGGCGACGCGCGCACTGGCCGTTATAACGCCCGCCTGTCTCAGCCCGCCTCCCATCATCTTCCTCAGATGGCGCGCTCGCTGTATGAATGCTTTCGAAGCAACAATGATACTTCCGATCGGCGCACCAAGCCCTTTGCTAAAACACATCGTCACGCTATCGAAACACGCGCAATAAGCGAGCCCGCGCCGGCGGCGACGGCTTCCCAGAGGCGGGCGCCGTCGAGGTGCAGGGTTATGGGGGGAGATTGGGCGCGGGCCCAGGTGGAGATGGAGCGGCAGTCAGGGAGGGGGAGGATTGTGCCGAGGAGGGTGTTTTCGAGGGCGAGGAGGCGGGTGGGGGTGAAGTGCGGGTCGGGGGATTGGATGGCGTGGTGCTGGATGTCGGGGAGGGTTAGGTGGTGGGTGTTGCTGGGGAGGACGGGGATGGGCATGGCGCCGCATTGGGAGGCTAGGCCGCCGGCTTCCCTGGTGGGTTGTGTCAGTGGGAGATATGGGGGAAGGGGGAGGGATAGGCGGACCACTCGATGACGTGGCTTCTGCTGTCTGCGAGGACGCTGTGCGGGGGACCGCCCAAGGCGGTTTTTATACTCAGTTGGTTTCCCATTGTGCCGCTGGTGACGAATAATGCGGCCTCTTTGCCTGTGAGGTCGGCCATGTATTTTTCGAGGGCGATGGTCGTGGGGTCTTCGGCGAAGACGTCGTCGAGGAGGGTGCAGGATTGGGTGGCGGCGAGCATGGAGGCGGTGGGGGAGGTTACGGTGTCGCCTGTGGACTCGGTGTCAGTGCTGGCGGCTTGGAGGGGGGGTGTAGGTGAAGAAGCTATGGGGAAGCTGTACTTCTGAAATCGAAGGCTGCGGGGCCGGGAGCCGCCCATGCGTTTCTCTCCTTGGGAGACGAGTCGTGGTTGCCATTGACCGCATGGCCATTCGCACCATTCGTCCTCGACTCCTCAACTCCATTCTTGAGATCTGCCATGATTGCCAAAATCTGGGTTGAGATGGTTCAAGGTGGACGTAGTGGGATACAACGGCTGAAGGAAACGGTTAGCGTGAGCGACAGAAAGGAACGGCTGACGATATACCTTGAGGACCGTGCTCGTTCACCAAGTTGGAACTGTGAATAAGCAATCGTAGTATCCATCTTTTCTCCAGAACTCAATTGACTACACAAAACTTTCGAGGTTTGCCCTGAATGAGAAGGTGATGTCATCAGCCGAAGTTTTCCCACATATCGATAACGTTAGCCTGCCAAGAGCCGTTTGTCATTGAATGGCGCGCATGGAACATCAGATATCGATGTTTACACTTCAGTCTACTGCAATGCTCATCTGAATGATTCGAAACAGAGGGAGGTTTTACTAATCGTCTCTTTTATTATGATTGTTTTGAGCTATTCTATAAGTCCTGATACCATCTACATACAGCGCTAAAGGAAGTCTCAAGGTGAAGAAGCGATAGCTTTCCATGGTACAAAGTCGTGCATTTGAATCGTCGTGGTTGTCTCAGCTGCTGCTTTAGCCGTGTGACAAGATTCATTGAGTGAAGGGGCGAAATAGTATTGCGGGGGAGGAGCGCTTGGTCTAGCGATTCTTGTTTCAGTGATAGTCACAAAGCTTCATTCTCAGTTGCTTCGGATGGTGTTCAATCCAAGTCGTAAGATCATGTGTCGAGTGAAGAGGCGAAGAAGCAATTGTCGGGCGAGGAGCACTTTTTTCAGCGAATCCTGCTTTCCGGGATACATGGTCGGGAAGCTGTATCCTCACACTTTCTTCAGATGATGCAGTAATCATGTTGCAACATCCTTTCCGTGAAGAGACAGCATGATCCTTGTCCAGCCAGACTTGACAATGATACCGAGCGTCCCACCCTTTCCCTATGATAATAATATCAGAAATAGAAACCCGAATCCCGAATTCTCCGAAAGCCAGGGGTATCCCAGGTAACGAGAACATGATCGCAATGAGGTATATCGACGCCGAGAGCATTTAAGACATTAGCCACCGTAGGTTTGAAACACCCAGAATCATACTGAACTCCGAGGATTGACAAAAAACAACCCCTGATAGAGAAATTGACCGTTTGAAGGGAGGGAAAAGGACTTTTTAACACATGCCGTGAGAACGTTAGTCGAGTAACCATGGTGGAGATCCGGGCTCCTGGATCGACGATTTTGCCAGATTGATAATTTTGACAGCAGCCTCGGCCTGAAGTTGCAGTAGGCCAGATTTTCGTGTAAGGAGAGACTTCGAGCGTTGGAAAATATGGCGTTCAGCGGCGCTCGTCTGTATACTGGACCCCTTGCATACTGCCCAGTGCGCTACTGTTCACCGCGGGTATACCATTGGAGAGTGGTGGAAGTGATCTTGAAGGATCTCCCATCGAAGCATGTGGCGGTGCACCATACATTGGAGGCTGTGGATGCATCGCAGTAGCAGTGTTTGGCCGAGCTTGGTCGCGGTAATGCTGCATTTCTTGGTAAATGTGGTGATTCTCCCTGCGAAGAGTCTCGTTCTCTCGACGAGCCAAATCAAGTTCTTGACCCACGTGCTGCAGTTGAACTTGTGCTTCCCGGCCGACCTTGCAAAGGCCCTCAAGATTTCGTACGTGATCCGAGGCTACACGATGGTTAGTCAATGGCGCCAGTGACCATGGTAGAGGTTTGGCCAAATGCACACCTTTCGACAAAATCTCCCACTTGCTTGATTTGCTACCATGGCTGGCCGGGATCTGAGCCCGTAATGTATCGAACAAGGATTTCATCTCGGTCCGCCGCTTCCGTTCCGCTATTTTATGGCTGTTGCGAAGCGCTGGTGTCCGACTATAGGGTGAGGTTGCCTCTGGGGAGTCGGCTTCACTAGCAAGCGAGGTGACTTGCTTGTGTTGGAGGGAATGATGATGGGTGCCAGGCATATCAGGAATATCTAGTGTCAATGAGCTTTGGTACAATCCTGAGAGCGGGCTTCACTTACCTTCATCCAGCTGATGTTGCCCCGAAGGCAATCGCGAGTCATTGGTGACAATGCTGCTTGTGATTGATGTATGATCGCTATTACGCCGAGACATCATAGCAGAACCACTCGCCTCACCACTACCGCTGGATCGATTTGACATATCTGGGTCCGGGAAAGCATAAGGCTGCCCGGCGGTTGGCCTTTCCGCGTTGTAGACATCTTTGTTAGGGTTGGCACTGATCATGGGAGCCGCCTTGGGGCCATTCCGTGACGAAAATGACTGCTTGGATTCTCCAGGGTACTGGGCCAATGGCGACATCGGTTGGTGGATTGAAGAGGTTCCCGAATTGCGAACACCGTTGGTTTGAGGTATTCCACGCTCCCGTTGAAGGCTAGCCGCGATGGAGGATTGAGATTGGTGGGCACTAGGGTTATTGTATGGAGAGCTCACATTATTGATGTGTAGGTTGTTGAGGCCAGTATGGACTTGACTACCGAGACTACTTCGACGAGATTCCTGTGGCGGAAAGTCCTGACTGGAACGATATTGGGACTGATCCTGGTATTGCTGATTGATTGTCGGAAGGCCTAAACTGCTGTGAGATGGTGCAAATCCCGGGGATGGGATTGAGGCAGCAGACGTGGGTCCGTTGTGGTAGTCTGCCGGGTGTGAAGTGGCACCAAGCTGACTGGAGTTCGATGCTCGATGTGGGGAGCTGATGGAAGAGGAGTAGTAGTAGCCATTGGCTCCTGAGGAACCTGTCGAGGAAAGATTAGCATTCCGTATGAAATATGCCCCTGACCTCACAAAGCCATGCGGTATTTAATGCATATCAAGAAGGGATTGATCGATGGTATCAGTGACAAGAGGTCAAAGAGTGTATATGACTTACGAGTGCTTTGAGGGGGGGTAGCCCATTGGTCTGAGGAGCGGTTGTTTGGATATGCCGGAGACGATGGGCCGTTTGGTCCCGGGGGTATCTCATTTGTCAAGGTTGCGATCGACGGTAGCGTTGCAGGTTGAGGTTGTGATGATCGATTATTGGTAGGGGAGGCAGCGGTGGTCTCTTCCCAGATACGAGTAGAGGCCATTCTCAAACCGTTAGGACCTGCATCAGAGTCAATCAGAGTAAGCTTTTTGGATTCAAGAAGTGGACACCTTGCTAGACACTGTATGTCCAATTTGAGAATTATATGTGACAATCCCTTTGCAGCTTCTCGTGTCGAAGATACCGTACACGCGGGCGCACGTTGATGTATCTCACGAGCCTGCTGGAATGTGTGCTTCTTCTGGTGTGCTTCCACGAGCTCCGCGAGAATTCCGGGCGGATTGGTCACCCAAGCCTCAGGCTTGGGAGGGTGCAAATCAGAGGAAAGGGGGCTGCACTTGGTCGCAGGCAGAGGAGGAATGCAAATTCGCCGTGCAAAGGAGAGAGAACGGTCGCATCAAGCGTGGAGGGATTTCGGGATATTCGCTGTAGTGGCAAGGCGCAGATTGACTTTGTGAGTATCAATGGGCGCGGTGGGTCATGGTTGTTGGGGATGGTGGCTTGATGAACGACCGTCAGAATAGAATTCCGAGGATCCGGACAGCGGCTGTCAGAGTGGGTTCTTTTGCTGCGTGAATCAAAGTCTCATTACATCGAGTCCTTGCGTCGAGGGCGACCGGGATTCCCCACACTCCGACACCCGTCACGGGAAGCTGGAGGAGATGGGTGGAGAGGGTCCGCGGTCACAATGGCATTGTCCGTTCTGCTGACCGGAGCAAACAAGCGGGGGGAGATAGAAGGGCGGACAGGAAGACCAACGTTGTCGCATGCAACGGGCGAGAAAGGCAAGTGGAGTATGAAGAGAAGTGACGAGGTGCGGTTGTGACGGGGTGAGGTGAGATGAGTGCAGTGCAACGGTTTCGATCGCAGTGCAGGACGAGCAGATTGGTGCTAATGTGCCCTTGGGAGCAGTGCCGGAGTCCAAAGGGGCTTAGCGCTCCCTTGCTTGGCACGACCTTAGCGTCCAGTCACAGGAATAGCCGGCAGTCGCGGCGATCGAAGCAATGATCGGCCCACTTCTGCCCAACTCTAAATGCTGCCCACTGTGATGTGCGATACGGGACCTTTCATCTCATCTGCTCCTTCTTTGCCCACCTTTCCATCGCACCTCCTGGACGAAATCCGCCCGTCTTCTTCGCCCCGCTGTGTGAAACCACCTCTAGCCCCCCCCTGCGTCTTTCCAGAAGGAATTCATCACAATCTAGAACCCACTAACGCCGGCGTAGCGCACTCGACCGGCTCACAGGCGTCGTGACACGGCCTTCTGATTCGAAGCAGCTCTTAGCCCCCCCCCCCCTTCAACCTTGCGTCAAGCTTTGCAACACCTCGTGGCCTGGGAAAACGTGGCCCCCCTGCTCTCCCTTCCTTCGGCCGGCCTGTGTGTCCCCCCAAGATAACGAGGCACCGTCTGGCGGTCGAGGTAGCACTACGACCGGACCTGCTGCTCTTTCCGACCCGTCAGACATCAGCCTTAGGGGGAAAGCGATCTCGGATGATTGGCTGGCGAGACGATGAAGACAAACGGGGATGAGGGTGATGACTGTGCGTCTGAAGAGGGACCGGTGGGCTGTCAATCTGCAGACTAAAGTAGCTGAGGTTGTACGGCGCTCGTTCATTCATTATGCCTCGTTATTCCTGCATTACTTTTCGGCGCTTTCTGCGCCGACCTTCTCCGCTTTTCCAAATAGCAAATGCTGGCAGCGGACCGGCAGGGGTCCCCCGGCCGGGCGAGAAGGGCAGGAGCGTTGGGGTGAGTGAGGCCCGTTGCTGCTTGCCTCCCGGACCGTCAATCCTTCCACACCCCTTCTGCCTTCCATGTGGTCTGACCGTTCTCACCAGTTCATCACTGG
>JAABUP010000806.1_pt1 | contig 67349 bp, 69 predicted proteins | sample 5559201 | NCBI WGS metagenome assembly JAABUP01 (sample SAMN10711887, study PRJNA513373) | rock metagenome | isolation source: Antarctica rocks | place: Antarctica
GAGTGAGTGAGTGAGTGAGTGAGTGAGTGAGTGAGTGAGTGAGTGAGTGAGTGAGTGAGTGAGTGAGTGAGTGAGTGAGTGAACACTCTATGGTTGTAGAAGTCACCTTGGTGGGAAAATTGGGGTTGGCATAGTCGCGATCCAGCATCCGCTGGAGCTTCTTGTCAAAGGTGGGAGCATATAAGGCACTGCCCCTCAGGATATCCATGAACTTGTCGATGTCTGCTCCATTGCGTTGTAACAACCCCAAAGATGTTGAGAAGCCCACCTGTAGCATATGCACCACTCCATAACAAACCAGACCAGGTCTTGTAGCACAGCAAATGAAAGTAACAATACAACCTGTACCACACATGAATGTAAGGAGGTACGAGGCCACCGTGCCTTACTAAACAGCAGTCATAGCCTTCTGCATATTATGGCAAAACACGTAGCCTTTGCAGAAGGCTGTAACTGCTGTTTACAGAGGCACGGTGGCCTCGTACCTCCATACACTTTGCCATGATGTGTTCTTCAACAGTACGACAAAGCAATGCTGTGCTGTGCAAGATTGGACAGTTCAGGATTGACAATCAGGAACCTTTTGTAGAGACCTAGTGTTAGAATGCAGTTGCTGCAGGCTTCTGATTTTGAATACGAAGCAGCTCTGTTGGTGATTAGAACAGTGTTGGTCAGCCATTCTGCAATTGCCTGGCACCACTGTTGACAGTGTAACAGGCAATGGCCAATTGTGCACACATGTATCTGGATGCAGATTTGTACAAACCACCAGTCAGAAAGACCAAGATGGGCAATGCACCAACCCCAATTGCCATGTTCTTGCATCCAGACAGCCCTGCAGCCCTCACAGAGAGCTTTTCATAGTGATGATGATAATGTAGACAGTTGTGTTGGGCGACGCTCTACAATTTTGCTAGTTCAAACGGCTGCATGTGCCAACCTTACTGTAAGGGTGTCAACAGATGTACGTGGGGAGCTGCATAACACCCCAATTGCAGAGCTTGCAGAGAGAGAAAAAGAAAAGAAAAGACTATGCCTTTCAGCGTTTAATTTAATGAAAAGCCCAGCATTATACGGGCTGCCCAGGCTAAGTGACACAGTTGAGATGGACTCACCTACCATCCATTGCAGATACGATTTCATGCGGTGACAGCAAAAGATTGAAGGGCTTGCAGGTACGAAGATCAATGTGGGACCAGAAGACCTGACAGTCTGTTAGGTCTGAAGAAGAGCTGCCAGGCATGAGCTTGCACATCATTGTGAAATGCTGCACTCACCGTGAGTGATGCAATGAGTTGGTTCAGTGCGAGCTTGGTGGCTGCAGCTGTGCCCACTGCCCCCATGTGCATGGGCTCCTTGCCTAATGAGGCAAGCACTGGCCACGCTCTGCTATCTTGGGGATCATTCTCAGACCCCACCATGATCAGGAGAGCCCCCTTGGAGGCTTCTGGCTGTGACCCCAGCACGGGGGCTTCTAAATATTCGGCGCCCGCTGCTTGAATCCTTGTGGCAATGTCACAACTCTCTTTTGGGCCTGCAGTGAAAGTCTAGTATTGCTGATTGGTGTGTTGGTATATGTGTGGGTTAGTGTGTGGGTATATGTTGACAGAGGATTCAGGCTGACTGGGCTTGATCCTTTGCAATGCAAATTGCTGGACTCATGAAAGCACAGTCATCTGCTTCAGAGTCCTGCTGGATGAACAGTCCCTTCATGCAGCAAATGAAACACAGTGGATCCCCCTGACAACTTGTTGATTATGTTTTGTGGTCATTGATGAACGTGTGTCAGCCCTGAAGCTGAGTGATCATCCTGTGGACGTGTCCAAACATGAGATTGCTTTCAGATCAGCCATTTTCATTGTTTTGGCTCAGAAAGAGACTTACCTATGGTTCCCATTTGCAAAACTACCTTGTTTTGCAGATCTACTGGCTGTTGTGCGCTCAGCAACACATCTTGTATGGCATCAGCATCCGACAGCATCAGCACAAGGATGTCAGAAGCTGCTATTGCATCTGCAGCAGAGTGGTGTACTGCAATGCCAGCTTCTGAAAGAGCTGCTGTCTTGCTGCCGTCACGGTTCCAAGCAGCTACTTTACAGCCCTGCTCAGAAAGTCGCCTTGCAATCTTGTTGCCTGTAAAAACGACTGCACAATGAGGATTCGTGAACTCATGTGGACAAAGTCTTCCTGCATGAGGTATGCTGGGCCGTGCATGACAATGACGTGGCCCAGCAGCGTCAAAATCACTCAAATCTGTATATCTGCCGCAGAAAACTAAGGGCTAAGGAGCTTCAACGCCTGGGAACAATGCCATGTGTGGACCAGAGTGACTTGCTGCGAATCTGAGACATACCTACCCATCAGACCAATGCCTATGACTGCCACTTTGATCTTGTCTGAGCTGACAGAGGTTTCCTGAGCGGATAGTGCCTTAGGGTTGCAGACTCGCCTGCAGCAGCTGTTGTTCTGTTAGCGTTGTTTGTCAATGATAGGTCTGGGGACTAGCTCGTTGTGGGATCACCTGCTGGATTGCACTGCTGCTGCAGCAATCCTGGTTGATCTGCATCGAACGGCGTGCCTCGACAACGCTCGGTCTGCAAGCAGCTGGACGCAGTGATGAGAGTGAATATTGTGCTTGCGGGATTGAGCTCACGCCAAAACGCACCTGATGCTTGGTGCCTGTAAACCTGGGTGGCGTACTGACAGCGGCCAGCCTCACTGCAAAGTGCTGTTGACACAGATTGCTGACCGCAACAACATTGCTGCAAGTTCATTACGGGTGTCATGGAAGAAAGCTGCTGGCCGCACTGTACACTTCAAGGCGTCAGCGTTTACGTTTGCAGTCGACCAAGATCTGGAGTGAAGGCTTATACAAATCAGGCGGGCGACCGGAATTTTACAAGCTAGGATTCCCTTGATGAAGCTTCTGATCAGTCCTTCTGGAAGACATACGCAGTGACAAGGGCGCTTGGTTGTGTCGCGCTATGTCGCAACCTGATCTCTTAAACACCCACGTGCAGTATCCCGTGCTCGGTAAGCTCGGTAAAGACTCTCTCAGTGGTATGAATCCGGTGAAGGTGAATCGGTAAAGTTTGGCAGATGTTTTTGCTGCTGGTCTGAACACAGTGCCGCTATTGCAGCTGACGTGCACAAAGTTCCAGCATGTCATCATGATGTCATAATGATGGGGTTCTAGCAAGCAGGACACCAATTCCTCTTATTGGATGCAAAGCTTCACACTGCGTCAGCTGGTCACAATGGCAGGTCTTTAAGTGGCTGCCAGCCAGTGGTGCAATATTTCAATTGCTCCGGAAATGTTTGCCAAACATCCTCACTGACAGGAGGTCCGGTCAGCGCTACATAGTTCCGTGTGTTTGCGTTGGTGGGAACATGACCCTGTGCCTCTGCAGGCACATCAGCAAAACTGGTGAGGCAGGAATGGCAGCAGTTCAAAGTCGATGCTGTCAAGACAAAACATGCTATGATAACTGCTCTGCTGAGGGCTATTGTCTGTTGTGATACGTTTGATTGCAGCAGCAAAGCATTGCTGCCAAGGCACATGCTTGTCCCTATGTGGGTTGGAACAAGATATTGCAACACCTTTGCACAATCAAGCCTTGCATCCATAATCAGTCTGCTTCAGACTGTGCGTCACTTGAGCAGTATCAGAAAACACTCACCTGGAAAGGCTTTCATGATGGCCTCAGCCAATGCACGGTTGTCGCTGATGTTAGCCAGGACCCTTCCCCCAGGTTTCAGCTTCTTTGCCATCTGTTTCCAGACTTCCACCTGTCCCACACCCCATGGTGGATACATGTACTACAGACTGGCCCATGCACGAATTATATGAATCAATCAGATAGTATCATCGCAACATACGCACAGGGCGGTCAGCTATTTGGTAGCATAAGTTCATCAAAGTCACGGTTCAAGCCTCAGTGGTAACATGCTGATTTCTCAGGCTTCCGTGTCGGGTAGTGGGCAGAGGTTTTCCTGCCTCGCAATTGCGTCTATGGCACTCGCCCTGTCAGCGCACACCCCTTGGGTGCAATTAGTGTCTCATGTTAGTGCATGTTGGCTCACGGGACTAGGGTTTAGGCACACCTAGTAGGTACCTGGCAAGAACGATTAGCTGGAACGCCTGTAAATTCTATTATAAAGTCACTGTCTTGCACGCAGAATATTGGCTGTTAAGGCACCAAACATACCAGAGACGTGTTCATACCACAACAGATCAAAGCACACCTGGTCTACAATGAGCTTGTCAATGCTAACAGAGAAACGGATATCACCTGTTGCAAGGCTGGCAGGATTTGACCCTCAGCAAAAAGGTCCACGACAAGGCCGGCAAAGCCTCCTGGGACGGCAGCATCTTCTGCCAGTGCATCTCCCACATGACACACCTGAGAGGCCAGACACCATCAGTCACTGCATTACTCACCATTACTCACTGCATTACTCACTGCATCAGCATGTCTGGTGTGTTTGCAGGGCTGCACAGCATCTGCATTGCTACAGGATTGCAATGGTCAGAACAGGCAGTTCTCACCAGAAAAGGCTTGAGTTAGGCAAAAACACAGCTTCCGCATTGCTGCAGCTTTGCAGTAAGCAGCATAAAGCAGTCACTTCTACAGCTTTGCAGTAAGCAGCATAAAGCAGTCACTTCTATAGGACCACATGACGGAGCAGACACCTTGAAAGGATCATAGGATACAGCAAACACTTGATCAGGATACGTGTAAGGACACAGCATCTGCACTGTGTTGATCAGGTGATGCAGGGTGAGGAAAATTGTCAGAGTATGCAGCAGGTACCAGTGCAAAGCATGTCTACACAGGACACCAGCATATGTGCAGCATGCAAATTTGGCAGGAGGTGTTGAGACAGGCATGCATTCTGCTGCCAAGGCAGGATAGGGCAGTGGCAGTATAGCTTGACAAGCAGTACACAGTCCTTTTCACAAGATGTAGCAAGATTACTTCATAAGACAGACTTGCTTCAGGGGAAGGGGAAACAGTGCACGACTGTCTGACCACCAATGCCAGGCCTCAGTGCCAAAGTGCCACTTCTGACAGAGGCTCAGGCCACTAGATTCTGAAGAGCCTCATTGAATTGCTTCACCAAGACTCGATGTGTGTCCAGGTCAAAGAGCAAGCATCAAGCATGTGAGACTTTATGCAGACATATGGACAGACATCTGTACAGACAAGAAGGACACTGCCAGAACATGGCCCTACCAAGGATCCAGAATCTTCCAGCTGCTGAAGGCCCATGTGATCTCTGGCAACAGGGTAGATCTTGGGGTCCAGCTCCCACCCCTCCATCTTCACCCCAGGCCAGAAATGGTTCATCAGGTGAGCCACTGTGCCTGCCCCCTGCAAACAAATTCCACAATTAACTCATGCTGAGCTCATTGTGTATGCATTGCGCCGGTCAGAATGAGTGCAGGGCTATGTGTGCAGGTGCAATGAGACGCTATAGGGCATCATCAAGCTTATGCTTGAAGCATAATGCGATGACAGGCAGCTAAGCAGAAATGGCTGAAATGTAGTAGTAGCATGTAGATGCCATGCCACACCAATCAAAGCAGGTGATGCCCAATGCAACATTGCTGCTGCATGTGGCCATTGCTGTGTTCAGGTAACATGTTTGACATGAAGATGTAGGGACTTGCCAAGCCCAGAATTCCAATTGGCCCATCAGGCACCAGTCCTGGTAACAAGCTGCCAATGTCCCTGCAGACACATGTCCACAGTCACGCTCATTGATATTCAAGTACAGTCGCAGTTGTTTCACCAAAACAAACCCTGCAGATATGGGCTACACTGTTTCACAGCACACAGAGGTTGTGGACCTGAACAGCATTTGACAAAACAGCAATTCTTTGGTTGGGATGTTGACTGCAGTGCTCAAACGCGGGATGAGGATGTCCTCTGCACCTAACGATGCTATGAGGTAGTGTTGTGCATGACTGTGGCTTGATGCTGCTCCGCAGAACAGCGAACTCACTGGCAAAGCACCGAGAATGCAATGCAGAGTTGTGCTAGGATCATGTGATGCTTGCCGCAATGCTACAGTCCAGCTTGATTGCATTGTTGATGCACAATGACCATCTGATGGGTGAATGCAATGAACATCTGTGGGCATGCCAGTACAACAAGAGTAGCTGTGCTCACCAGTAGGAGGCTGTGATAGGCGTATCCTCTCTGTACAGGCTATGTATGCTTCCTGAAGAAACAGCAGATGGAGTCAGCATGTGTGCCGCTTTCACATGCAATAATCATGTTGACACAGTACGAGTTGATGTCTGTATCGATGCAAGGACCAAGACATCAGGATGATGATGCATTAGGGTCAAGATGGTGCCTGTCATGCAGCCATACCTGAAGCATCCAGAATCAGGGCTGTTGCTCCTGCCACTTCTTTCATCACATGGTTGTCTGCAAACTACATTTCACTGTCCAGATTGTGCAGGCACACAAGAACAGTTCAGGACCTGTGCTTTAGAGCTCACCTTTACAACAGTAATTTTCTGCAACATTGACTTTTGCTGTTCCAGTACGTAGTAGGGTGCGTCACTGGTATACACGACATCATAAGCTGTCGATGTCTCCTGTGCTACTACTCTGGATGTGCGCCTCAAGTTGTGCCTTATCAGGGGCGGCCGTTGTAAAGCTGTGCCTAGGCTTTGAAAGCGACCAGCCCGCTGACAACACCAACCACCAACACGAACACCCGTGCACAATTCAGTTTGACGAAGTTGCCGGGTGTTCATGACAGCGCGACAAGGTCAGACTCGACAGAGGCGCATCGAGTTTTAGGCGGTATGGGTTCAGGTTCAGAAATGACTTGTGCGCCGTCGGCTCAGGCGCATTCACTTTGCAGCAGCAACATTTGCCGCAGGAAACAGGGACGTAGGCAAGTGCGCTCCTCTCAGAACGGTTGGAAGAGCTGGATCAGGTTGCACCCAAAAGCTAAGACAACAGCTCCGAAACCATCTTTTGTCTGAATGTAAACATAAACTTCCAATGTTGTTCATGTTGTCCATCTGAACGCATGTTGCAAAAACCTTCACGCGCAGATTTACTAGAGCTAGACCTGGTGGCAGTCTTCAACTAAAGGTCTGACCATCTTTTCAAATTTGAGTCACAAGCAATTCACACTGACGGCTTGCTACTCTGCTGACATAGGTGTAAACCATGACGCAATATTCTATCTCAGGCTTGTGGTTGCACTTGTGACCGCCGTCAGGACTGTCAGCCTGTACCTGAGCAGACCCTACGACTGTTGCTCATCAGCTTTTGAAGTCCTGCACTTGACAGGGTGAGTCATATATTACTCATACTTTACTACAAGCAGTGAACTTGCATGGCAGAGTGTGTGTGATCTTGCGGCCAAATTGCCCGCACCAACAATATCAAGCAGCTTTCATCAAGCGGTAGCAGTTTGGACTGTTGCACTTGTTTTAAATACGATTCGACGCCTCAAAAGTATGGTGCCACACCTGTGAGAGACAAAGCTAAAAAGCGCCTCGTCGCCCGACGGTCTGCTCTGCAGCAGCACGAAACACCGTTCAGCGGTGTGTGTTAGCCAAAAGCAAGTCATGGACGTCAGGAGCATAGCTGCAGACGCCCTGTTCAGAGCCTGCTTCACTGGTTGCCCACTGGATCCGAAGACTCTATTGCTTGATGTGAGGGCTGCCAAGGTCTTCAAGCGGAAGCACATTTTGCAGGCACGCACTTGAACGTCCTGAGCATGCTGCAGATCGAGGCGCATATTTACCAGCTGTGTGGTACTGCAGGCCTTTTGTGTCAGAGTCACTGCCAGCGCAGAAACGCTCCTGGTATGGCATGGGTTGGCACCTTGCTTGTCATGCCGTATTCTGCCTCACACTCAACACATTGCATCGTTCAGGACTATTCTGGCGCAAGCTACGATCAGAAATGGTCCAAAGATTGCTGGTAGGTAAGGTGTCAGCTGTCAAACATATGTGCAGCCTGCTGTGTGCGAAACAGAGGGCATTTGCAGGTGGGACAAACCTGTCATACTGTATGGGGATGACACACTGGACAAGAGTCACCCTGTTGCAGCTTTCCTGGTGAAAGAAAAACGAGCAAAAAGCATTTCTGTTTTCAAGTCTGGGTAAAGCTGGAGCTTTTGCTGAAGCCCTACTCAGCATCCTTAAAGAGACACATTGACATCTGAGAGCGGCTGTGATCACAATGCAGATTTGAGGTCTTTGAGGGAAAGTACCCATTTCTGTGCACCCAATCTGTCAAGGCAAATGTGACAGTGGGGTGAGTTTCTGCATACTACTGTGCATGCTGATATTTGTACAATGTCTAGGGTCACAAGAAGCATAGGTCATGGCAGGCACTTGCAGTGCAACTTGTACATCACATCACAGTTGGCATGCTGTGCATGATCTGATTCTGCAGGTACCCAGGCGAAATTATACCAGACCTGTTGTACTTGGGAAACTGGGAGCATGCTGAGAACTTCTCTGCTTTGAAAGACCTTGATGTCAAGAGGCAAGTCAGTACATAACATGGCATTTGATGACTGCAAGCCGTATGAGTCATGGCGCAGCTCAACATATCTGCAAAGTCAGCGCAAGCAGAAAACCAGACTTCTTGTACGTGCACACATGCATCTATAGAGTTTACATCCTGGTTTACCTTGCTTGTAAAGCATGGCATTTTGCATCAAGCTATGCATGTGGATGACTCACTGCATGTGACCAACCCATTGCATATGACGGAAACATGTGAATTCCTGCTTTTGCCAAGGCATGCCTTTACTGCAGGATCATCAGCATTCACAACAACCCAGAGAATCTGCAGGTGCCTAAGGGATTTCAGCATCTGAAGATGACAGTGGCAGATGTACACACACAGGACATCACCCCTTACTTCAACCCCTCCTATGACTACATTGAGGAAGCCAGGCTTGCCAATCAGGGTCAGCGCCCCCTCCTGATCTTTGCATCATTGCACCTGGTTCAGTTGGGTGACTGCCAGACACCAGCAGGGCATCATCTACACTCAGCCATGCTAGTCGTAGTGCAGAAGCTCACTGAAGCAAGTTTGTGCAAGTACTGTTGTGCCATGCACTTGCAGTATTCATCAGTCTTGGAAAGCTCTCTGAGACTGACATCAAGCTCCTTTGATCTGGAATGAAGCCCTGTTGTGCACGACTTTGTATCCACAGAAATGCATTCTTTGAAAACACGGTTTCTTGAGCTGCTTTGGAGCTCCTGCGCTCATCTGCTCTGGCACATTTCTTGCCAGCATTCTCCATATTATTCACATGGCACAGCTTGCACATACAACACCACATTGCTGCATGCTTGCAAAGGGTATGTTTACTTGACTGCATGCTGAGCTGATGCAGTATGAAGGTTCCAAATGAACAGGGCCTTGCCCCCCAAACACAACACCAGTGATTGCACATCATAGCAGATTGTTGACATACAGTACACGTGTGGTGCAGGTGTGCTGCTGCAGTATGAAGGTCCCAAATGAACAGAGCCCCCCAAACACAACACCAGTGGTTGCACATCATAAAAACTGTTGACACCCACTACACTGCATGGTGGTGCAGGGCCTTTCCCCCTAAACACAACACCAGTGATTGCACACCGCAGCAGATTGTTGACATCCACTATGGTACATGGTGGTGCAGGTGTGCAATAAGGGGCATCTCAGCCAAGCAGCCAATTTCACAGCGGCAGGATTCACCAGTGATTGCACATCACTACAAACTCTGTTGACATTTACTGCACAGCATGGTGGTTCAGGTGTGCTGGTGCACTGTGGGGCGGGGGTCAGCCGGTCAGCCAGTCTATGCATAGCCTACCTCATGCGCCGCTTTGCCTGGAATGCAGCCCGTGCCCGCAAGCACTGCCAGTCGCGGCGCAGCCTGGTGAACCCCAATGATGGCTTCTGGCGCAGCCTGTGTGCCTTTGAGCAAGTCCTGGGCATCACTGACAGGTCAGCCTTGATTATGCATCACTGACAGGTCAGCGTTCATTATGCATGACTGACAGGTCAGCGTTGATTGTGCGTTACTGACAGGTCAGCGTTGATTGTGCCCACGCTGTGCAGCTGGGTGTCCTTGCTGTGCAATGACATCAGCTCAAAGTGCTTAGGTGTTGGGGGTTGTATTGACAGTCAGGCTTGTACTTGCTTCACTAGCGCAGCTGATGTCATTTTGAGTTACAGGTATGATACAGTAGTGGCGTGTCGATGCCTTTCTGTACTGCTGTGCTTGCAGTGTTCCATGTGCATGACTTCTCACATTGTGGCAGTGCCAGCTACCCTGCTGAACACTGCCTCAGATTGCAGCCATTCTGGGCCGTTTGCTCATCACGCAATCAGGGAAACCTTGTATATCTTTTATGTATCCAGCCTCCAGCCTCAACTGCACACAAAGTTGTTGCCAGCACAGACCCTCACCGGGGACAGTCAGATTGTTAAACAGTTGGTTGGGTTGCTGCAGGTCAGATCCTGGGGGCTCGGCAGGGGGGCGGGGTGCTGACGCCCCTGCCCTGCTCAGCCAAGATGCTGCCGGCCAGAAGGTTCAGGTCAGTCTGTCTTGCACACTTGCTGGTCAGACGTTCAAACCAGCCGCTGATCAGGCGTTTCCTTGGTGCTGCATACCACCATAGTTGCGTCTGCACTCATTTAAAGCATCAATGGGCATGCAAAACTGCCTGCTTATCTGTGCATAAACTGCTGTATGTGTATGCTGGTAAAATCTTTTGGTGTCTTCCCTGACTTGTTTTGCTGTCTTCCCTAAGTTGTTGGTCAAAGTTTTTGCCCTGTTGGCTTTTTGCAAGCATGGTCATCGGCAACGGGTGATGCTCACATGTAATCCGCCCGACATGCATGCCATCACAGCTTTCTGTGCGGGCAAAAAGTTTGATGCATTTGGCAGATACCTGTGCCTGTCTCCAAGGTCAAGCCCAGGACTGTTTCATATCAGCACAACCAGCGAGCTTGCTGTTGGCTTCAGGTGTCTTTCATCCCTGCCAATAAGCTTGATCAGGCAGCTGAGCAGAAGCCAGCCCAGTCGGCTCCATCCTCTGACCAGCATAACGGCTCACACCAGCACAGGGACAGACAGCCACAGAGCAGTGGAGCTGACAGTCCTCATAGCTACAGCAAGAGGAAGAGGGACAGTCTCAGAGACAGGGCTACAGATGGTGACAGCAAGCGGCATCACAGCAGATCTGATCTGCCAGATCATGACAGTGAGTCTGAGCGTGAGCACAGACACAGGCACAGACACACAGGCAAAGATGACAGGGGAAATAAGGACAGTAAGAGGAGGCATAGAGATCGAGATGATGCTCAGATGAGTGGCAGGGATGATCGGCTTGGAGACAGAAGAGGAAGCAAGGCAGAGAGAGAGGTCAGGGGAGATAGGGATGACGGGGGAGTGAGCGGCACAGAGGGGCAGGCGGCAGCAGCAGGTTCTGCTATGCAAGAGTCTGGGTGGGTACCATTCATTATGCAAGTCTTACATCATGCGCTTGCAGTAGCATTGATGCCTGCCACTAGCAAGGATGGGGACTTGTGCTTGTGTCATGGCATTTGTTGTCTGCAATTTCAGGCAGTCTTGTGTGGTGTTGCAACCTCTGAGTAAACTGCAACTGCACGAGTGTATTACTGACAGACAGATGGCTTTTTCTCTCTTTCTTGTGTGGTCATGTTCTCTCTTCACAAGAACAAAACATTGCAGCTCGTGTGGAAAGTTCAGCATGCAGCTGTTACTGGCAGAAACAGATGCACAAGCTATGCAAGTTGCAACCCTCAAGTCACACAGCAGCAGCATGCTCAGCTGCAAGCTTGAATGTGATGAGAGCTCAGGGACAGTCCCATAATTCATACCTTTTCTTCTGCCCAAGCACTACACTCTGATCTGAGCTGTGCACACCTTGCACAGGCAGCAAACAGCAGCTGCAGAAGCAGACACTGCAGTTGTGCTGGACATTGCTCGTGAGGGTAAGGCGGCAGGACAGCTCAGACTCAGCTTGGCGCCAAATCAGCGCTGTGTCTTTGGGCGGCAACCTGGGGGATGTGATGTGGTGCTGGAGCACCTGTCCATTTCCCGCCAACATGCGCACCTCTCCATGGACCTCAATGGACGCTGCTTCATCACTGACATGGCTTCAGGTGAAACTTGTTACTGTTACTGTTACTGTTACTGTTACTCATGCTCGAAGTTGTTCTGAGGCTTCCTGCCACTGGTGTGCTGCTCTCAGACAGAAGGACATACTGTCAAGCATTGAGATTGCGGACATGGCTTCAGGTTCTATGTGCTCCTGGCGCAACTTGTGTGCTTGATGGTTCCTACAGCCCGCTGCAATGCAGAAGGAACAGCACAAGAGTGTTCTGCATATATATATATATCATCATGTGACAGTGTTGCTTTGAGCGATTTGTTGTCTGTGTGTGGGCATGTCGCAGATGCTGCACAAACGCACTGTATGAGTTGCTGCTGGTTTGCTTGTCTTCCATCCAACCTTAGCATTCCTCCATTGCTATACGTATGTCTGGTGGGAGGGAGTTGGCCAGCAGCCTCTGATTTCACACCTTGCCCACATGTCAAGCTTCTGGTACAGTTGTGCTCTTTGGTAGCTTACTTTACACTCATTCTTCATTTGTGCAATGATGTAGGGCATGGCACAAATGTGGATGGCTTGTGGCTGCGGCCCAAAGCTCCTCGGGGGTTGCAGCTGGGGTCTATCATCAAGTTTGGGGCCAGCTCCAGGACATATACAGTAAGCCTCAGCATCTCAAGCTTGGCTAGACGTGAAATCATTAATGCCACTAAGCACAATGGTTCAGGCAAATTGAGGTGTTTCACCTGTTGCATATGGCATGTTCATGCGAATTTGGCACATTGATTTCATAAGCATGTGATTGTTCCCCTGCCTGCTTTGATTGCTGGGACTGTGCGAGTCGGTCAGCAATGCACTTGCGTGATGTGCATCGGGAAGTTGCTGACTCTGATCTGGTCCAGCCGTTTGTCAGCACCTTTGGTATGTCCTGGCTTCTGGACTGTAACTGCTATAAGCTTGAAAGTGTGTCACATGTTCATCAATCTGTTCAACCTGTGCAATTTACCTCCTGTCCTTCGCAGATATAAGCACTGGCATGGGAATTCTTGGTTTGTGCCACTGATGCAGGTCGTGAAGCTGCCAAATACCTGAGCAACGACCACTGTTCCATGCTCAGTGACAAGCAAAGCACATCACTAAATGATTTCTGGTATCTGCCTATACTTTGGAGCACGTATGTCTTAGCTTCCTGTGCGCGACGCGCACCATTTGCCCTAGACTTCGTTCAAATTATGGAAGCTTGACAGACTTTTTCATCCTAAGAGTCTCATTACTGCTTGGGGCTCTTTCACAGCACGCATTACAGGGTGTTTCCAGCAACACTATATGTGCACATGCACACTCATGTAGCTATTACATCACAGGCTTACTCATGTAGCTATTACATCACAGCTTGAATTGGAAATTCATTACGCAAACACACTAAACAAATCAACACAGGCTCACTAGCAGAGTCTATTGCAGCAAAGGCATAAAAGGCACCCCAATAAGCCCGTGATCCAGTGCATCAAACTGCTCAAGGCACACCTTAATGACCTAAGGGCCATGCTAGCCTTCCTCAGGCGCGTAGGCCACCTTGTGAAGCGTGCACAACACAATGAATTGTCAACTGCCTCACAATCCATGTTATCTCAATTCAATTCAATTGCATTCAACTCAATTCAGTCAATCAATCTACATTTCCTGTCTGCAAAGCAAAAGGTCAAGTTGACTGTTGAGCTTCACATGTCTCAAGATACAATTGCTTTGTACACATGTGAATGTGTCATGTCAAAGCTCACCACCTGCCCTGCAAGCTTGAGCAAAGTCTTGATCAGATGAAGTGGCCAGGGTGGTGAGGTGGTCCTCTGCCTTGAAGGCTGCTTGCTCACTTGCATGTCTTGACAAGAGCTGCCATCTGGGAGCCAGCCTGTCAAGCAGAGATGCGAGCAGCAGATCCTGGTGGGCAGCAATGGTCTCAACACACAACTTCACGTCCTGTCTCAAAAACTCCCAGCGTTGTTTCCAATGGTCAATGAAAGCTGAGTCAAACACCATGCTAGGGTTGCTGGCTGGTGAACTGGATCTTTTGAAAAAGCGAGCCTTTGAGCAGGAAGAGATATATAACTCAAAAGGCCTGATGTTGCCATGCTATTGGGTGCCTCAATGGCACCAGTCTGATACATGAACCACACACGTGGGTCAAGCAAGCCGCCGACCGGGTAAGCCAGCAAGTGAGGCCTCGCTGCTATGTTATCAAGACTCAGCCCTAGCAAAAGTGTGACAAACTGCGCTTTCTCAATAGATTTGACAGAGGTCCAATTTATACCCAGTAGGGCTGGAAGCTGGGTGCACATTGCCCAGACTTGGGTCTGCGAAAAGCCTGCGCCTTGCATCTCACAAACATTGCGTGCAAGCGTAGAAGGCTCTGAACTCAGGAGTCTTGGAAAGGCACTGAGTTTCTGCCTCAGCTGTTCACTGTCCTAGCCCAGCTGGTTTGCATCACAGTCTCTGAAGTCGCAAAGCCACCCATTGTGAGTGCTGCCATGGTCACATGGGTCCCTGTGGCCCACGTCTGGCAAAAAAAAGTCACATGTTGATGGAGACTGTCTGGACTCTGAAGGAACAGCCTGTGATGAGCACCTATGATGACCTGTCTGAAGCTTTCTGAAGTCAACGACATGCCCAACATCATGCTCACAGCCTGAAGCGTCCTGTGAACACGCTCTGGTCCATATGCAAGAGCTACAGAGTGCTTGTGGAGAAGCGTGCACATCTGTGCATCTGAGAAGGCAGTTGCCTGCTGAAGAGCGTCACAGGTGGTCTGTACTGCTTTGAAGTCCCTTGTCATGACGTATGGCGCCCTTTGCTGTACCCCTTTCAGTGTTGATACCCTTTGAAGACAGCCACAAGTACACCTCACTACACTCCTGTGGCTTGCATGCCAGCAAGCGTCGCACTTTCTGAAGCTGTTGAGACAGCTGCTCAGTGCCCAACTCTTGCAGCCAAGACTGCAGGGCAGGTCGCAGCTTGGTCTCGCTGTCCCTGTTCAGGTATGTCTTGTGTTGATAAAGAATCTCTTGGGTGGCTTCAGCAGATGTGCTGGCCTTGGCAAACTCTGCCTGAACGGCAACAGCTTTGTCAGCAGAAGCTGACTTGGCAGCTGATGTGCTGAGCTGGCGCCGCATTGTGTTCCATGGCTGTTGCTTTGACAAGTGGCTGTGACCATGGCAGAGGCGGTGACTGGGCCAAAGCATTTTGCCACACACGGGCAGCACGGCAAGGGCATGAATTCTGCTTGGCTCTTGAGGGCTGGCCTGCGACAAACACGAGCAGCTTGAGCATTCTATGCCAATGAACAGCAGCAAGCGCTGCAGCAGCACCAGCCTTTGGAATCTCTGGTTGCTGTGCCTTGCAGCTGTACTTATGAGGGGGGTTGCATGCAAGTCAGGTGATGCATTGTGTGAAGTTGCTGGAAGCGAGACTTTCTTAATGTTTTGTATTTTGCATTGACCAAAGCATGAAGGACCCGGGCGGCTGATCATGCTGCTTCTGTAGTTCGCATCAAGACACCACCAGTAAGGGCTGCAGCTGTACATAAGGCTACAATGATATCCTGCAGCCATAAGACTGTCCTGACAAAGCTGACAGAGACGTGACAGTGCATATATATGTAAGCTGCAATCAACGCTGAATGAAGCGTGGTTTGCATGTGCATTACCACGTTCACTACCATGTACTGATTTGCACACAAAATGGCAACGCGTGGCTTGTGCATAAGCAGTTATACACAGGGTAGACATATGGTAGGAGAAGTCATCACGTCTGCAAATCCAGTATTGAATTGCACACCTTGAGTATGTCTGGACTCCTACTGGCCGGGAAGCTTCGATGAAGTTAATTTGTTTCTGCCGCAAGCGCCCGGCTGCTGCGCTGCAATGATCACTACGCGCAAGTGAGATTGAACCTATGCCTACAAGGTGTCAACCTCCCATCAACGGAACAAAGAACCAGCGGTTCGCTGGCTCGGAAACAGCAACAGATCCTTCCTGAAGACAGGATGCTTCTTGTCGCACTCCAATTGCAACACGATGAACGCGCAGATGAGGGGTAGAGCAAACTGGGGAAAAAATGGCTCATTCTGATCCGTTGTGACTAATATTACTGGCTCATCCCGCTAGACCTGACACATGAGCCAAGCCAAACGTATAGTCCGGGTCCATCAACCGGCTCGCAGAGTCCGCGGATCCTGCATTGGTGTACAGCAGGGGCTGTTGCTTCAGGGCGAGGATGTTGACTGCGTCAGGCTTAAGGCACCTAATTCAAAGCCTTGGTACCGTCACGTTGTCGGCAGCAAGCCAGGCGGTATTGCAGTCTACATGCCGAAGATGCCGCAATGTCCAGCAGCCGCTGTGGTACGTCATGATTGCCGTGTCTTGAATTGCCGTACAAAAGGAGCTTTGGTCTGACTTCTGATTATGACTGCAGGCACGCTGGCGTGCCAGACACAGCGCGTGCTCTCAGTGGTCTTGTACAAATAGTTGAAACCCCTATTAACAGTATTAAAGAGAGTAATTTGTTGTCGCCTGAGCAGGTACAACACCCTGGCAGCTGCTCCAAGTTGCATGCAGGACATAGTCACTTTGTCAGCTGTCTGGCTCACTCAAACTTTGTTGCTACTCAGCCCAGCAAAGGCAGAGTATTCAGAACTTCGGAGCAGCTCAACAGCTACATCAAGACAGCAAGGGAAGAAGCAATCTTGTCAATGCGCAACAAGATTTCAGCAGCACAGGCTCTGGAATCTTTCTTGCAGCAGCTCACAGTTTGGACACATGAACATCCTGAATACTTGAGCTCAAGTGTGTTTGGTTCAGCATTGCTGTCAATGGCACACGTGGCAACAAAGGCCGAGACCCTTGACAGCGCTGCGACCCAAAATTTCCTAGTTCGTGGCACTGCTGCAACGGTGATCAAAATGTTCATGCAACGGGTCTCTAAAGCCAACAATCGTTCAATATGCAGCATATTTTGGGCGTGTGCACGATTACAAATCAGCCCAGATGATGTGCAACCTGGATTTAGTGACCAGCTTGGACAGAGATTCATCGAGACACATACATCAGCAACTCTACATGGTGTTGATAGTGTTCTATATGGGTGCTCGACCCTGGGTCTCAACCCTCGAGATGGACTTTTACTTGAGCACCTTGCGCAAATAGTGCAGCAACAGTTGACAGCATGTGAATTCTCTAGCAAGGATCACATGCGGTCCCTGAGTACGATCATGGCATCCTTCACCTTTCTTGGTTTACACATTGAGCCACCTCTTGCTGAGCTAATTATCACAAGGGTCTATCAGGGGTTGCTTCTTAGGGCAGGTGATCCACAGAGCGTGCGTCTTGTCCTGTGGGCATGTGCCTCGTTAGGTTACTTGCCTGCCCCACACATGCTACATTGCTTCAAGGACAACTATGCGGCAAGCAAGAAGCATAGTGATGCCTTCCTGGTTGAATGTGACAGCTCTGTGGTATGGAGCCTAGCTGTGCTAGGTGCGCTAGACATGGACTTTTTCAAGATGGTGATTCTCAGGTGTCAAAGGCGGCCGCTGCGAGATGCTCATGTGCAGCAGCTGCATCAAGCTCTGTATGCATTGCAGCCCTTGGTCAACAGCGCACCAGCTTATGCTGAGTGGTCTGAGGTGAGACTCCGCTGTTGTGCTCAACCATCCCATGGTTGGACTTTGGGCACGCATTGCCTACGGCATGGACACAAAGGTCAGCTAGGATGACATTTCAGTGAACGTGCATGCAATAAGGCCAATGCTCAGGCCAATTGAGGTGGGAATCAACACATGAGGCTGTGTCAGCACAGCAGCATGTGCCTACTACCCTTCTGCATGTCACCCACACCATACAGTTCTGCTGCATGACGAATGAGAGCAACATTGTTTACATGCAAATGTTAGACACATCATCTTACTCACATGGAAGGCAAGGGCTGTTGCGTGCAGGTGGCGCACCACGTGCAAATGGAGTGGCCCTTTCCAGAACGGTCATGCAGGAGGTCCCAGACTGAAGTGAACATCTTCTATACCATCCAGCTGATGGGGTACATTCCACTTACAACTTTGCAATCCATGCATGTCTGTATTTCATAGTGTGCACTTGAAGAGCCATCAGTGTGACTAGTCAAAAGTAGAAGCGCCTCTTCTGCTTTTTCTTCCCCTTTTGTTTGCTTTCTGTACTGGCTACAAGTGAGGTGTATTGTTGGCTGCCGTGATGATACGGCACAATGACTGGACCACAGAATATCCCTAGTGCCTTGCTTTACCCAGTTGTGACTGCAGCTATGAAGCCATTGCCGGCCATGACTCTGAAGACGGGCTGCACCCCATTGACATTGCTCTGCTGCCCCAAGCCAAGGTGCCTTGCAAGGTTGCCATTGAAGTGGATGGAGTGTCACATTTCCTGTTTGAGAGTTACAAGCTAGACAAAGGACCAGTTGCTACACGGTAGGGCTCTGCTGGCTGGTCCAATATGGTGCAAACCCAACCTTGCTTCAATAACTGCACTTTGTCTGCAGTCCAGCTGAGTGTTTAGTCATCGTGTTCCCTGAGCAGCCCGGTATAACACTTGGCTTCTCTTTAAACTGACGCCGAAAGGCGTAGTCTTTTCTTTTCTTTTCTTTTAGTCAACATGATGCTTGTATTGCAGTGCAAATCTGTGTGCATTGTGTTAGGCACTGGTGTCAAGCTAATGTGTGCATACATTGCAGTGTTTTGCAGACGCTGTTGTGAAGTGCAGACCAAGTGGCAAAAGCCTATTTAGGAATGCTGTGTTGGAGAAGCAAGGGTGGCGTGTTGTCATTGTGCCATGGTTTGAATGGAAAGACCTGCTCTCATACTCAGCCAGATTTGCTTACCTTGAGAAGAAGATAGGTCATGTTGTGGTGCAACATGCTCGTGATGCCAGGTTGTAGCATCAACACAAGCAACCTTGACAGGTCATGCTGTCAACTTGAGACTTGCATGCCTTGAGCTGGCAGCTTGCAACCGTGACCACTATATAGGTTTTGAAGTTACATGCAGAGTGCTTTGCCTTGAACTTTTTCTAAGCTTGTTCTGACTTCTGCCAATGAATGATGATTTCGCTCGCAATTGTTCAGAAGCAAGCTAGTAGGCCATGCTGGCACTAATGTTGACCAGTATCATCATGAACAGTTATATCATGATATATGTGTAGACCGAGGATTTTTCAACTTGTCTGCACAAATGAACAAGAACAAATGCGTGCATTTTAGTCACGAAGATTGCAATTGGGGGGATGCTCCAAAGCTGCACCCTGGATGAATCATCAGATGCTCTCTGCCTGTTTTGAGATGAATTCCCATCCAGAGGTCCGACAGATGATCTATCGTATTGCGCTGAAGTGGCCCTGCTAGCGTGCCAGTTGTTGCTCCAAGGCAAGCATGTTGACGATGTCAGGCTTAAGACACCTGTTTCAAAGCCTTAGTACCGTCACGCTGTCGGCAGCAAGCCAGGCAATGCTGCAGTCTGCGTGCCGAACATGCAGACATGTCCAGCGGCTTCCTTGGTATGTCACGGTCGCCACGCTGAAGGTTGCCACTGAATTTGAGCTGTGGTTTCACTTTTGGTCTTGACAGTAGGCACGGTAACTTGCCAGACACGGCGCGTGCACTGAGTGATCTTGTACAAACAGATGAAAGACCTTTCAAGAAGCTCAAGAAAAGTGATCCCTTGTTGCGTGAGCAGGTGCAGCACCCTGGCAGCTGTTCCAAAATGCACAAAGGCAGATTACATAGTCCCCAAGCCAGCTGTCTGGCTCACTTTAAGATTGCTGCTTTGCAGGCCAGCCAACTTAATTGGCCAATCAGGAAGGAAAAACATCTCAGCAGCCGCATCATGGTAGCAAGGGCAAAAGCTGCCTTGTCCATGCGCGACCAGTCATCAGCAGCAGATGCCTTGGAAAGCTTCCTTCAGCAGCTCCAATATTGGGCGCGGGAGCACCCAGACAAATTCAGTTCAATTGCATCAAGTGTGGCGCTGCTAGCAGTAGCGCATTTGGCAGTAAAAGCGCTTGAGTGGGCTGGCCCCCAAAATCCCTTGGTCCCCAGCATTATGCAATGCTGATTAGAATGAATTTGCAAGGAATCTCTGAAGCCAGCAACCATTCTGTGTGCAATGTTCTCTGGGCATGTGCGCGGCTACAGATCAGGCCAGATGATGTGCATCCTGGATTTGAGGATCAGCTTGTACAAAGGTTCATTGACACGCAGGCATCAGCAACTCTGCAAGGTGCCAATAATGTATTGACGGCTTGCGAAGCCCTGCGTCTCAACCTTAGAGATGGCTTTGTTCTTGAGCACTTAGTGCAAATTATCAAGCGACATCTCTCAGCAGAGAGTTTTGACAGCAAGTATCATATGCAGTCTTTGTCTGTGATCATGAGCACGTTTGCCTCCCTTCAGCTACACATCCAGCCAGCTTTTGCCGAGTTGATTGTCACAGAGTTTTGCCAGGGCTTGGTTCATGGGGCAGACGACCCACAGGGTGTGAGTGCTATCTTGTGGGCGTGCGCATCATTGGGATACCTGCCTCCCCCTTACATACTAGAGTGCTTGATGAAGAGCTATGCTACAAGCAAGAAGTCCGCTCTGCTACAGTGCGAGAGCAGCACTGTGCTGTGGAGCCTAGCTGTGCTAGGCATACTAGATCATCAAATGATATGGATCATTTCAAGATAGTGCTTCTCAGGTGCTCAAGGCAGCTGCCGCAGCTTGCTAATATTCAGCGCATGCATCAAGCTCTACACACACTGCGGCCCTTGGACAAATCTTCAGCAGCGTATACTGAGTGGTCTGAGGTGAGACCCCATAGCTTGCTCATCTGCAGCAACACCAGGTGGACTTTGGGCACACACTGCTTACAGCAGGAAGCCAACTAGGATCAGATATGTTTGCAAGTGCATGCAATCAGTTTCGATTCAAGCATCTTATAGACATGGGAACAAGTGAGAGCAACATTGTCTACATGCAGATTTGAAGCACCTCATCTTACAAGACCGCAAGCCAGCGGCTGTTGCGTGCAGGTTGCGCACCATGTGCAACTAGAGTGGCCGCTGCATCGGGAACCGGCTAGGCGGTCACAATTTGAGGAACGCATTTACTACACGCTTCAGCAGATGGGGTGCAACTTCTACATCAGCATTTTTGCGATGAGTGCATGTCTTGCACATTGTCGTGCAGAGTTATTAGGGTGACTGGCTAGCAAGCACACCCCTTCCTCTACTGTTGCTTTCGCCTTTTTGCCTTTTTGTGTTCCTTAGAGGCTACAGCTGTCACCTATTGGTGACATCATGTCCGGATTCTGCAGCAGATCTGTAGCAAATGTCTGTTCTAGTGTAAGACCTCACAAGGTGGTGGATACAGCTATGAAGCCATTGCCGGCCATGACTCTGAAGACGGGCTGCACCCCATTGACATTGCTCTGCTGCCGCAAGCCAAGGTGCCTTGCAAGGTTGCCATTGAAGCAGATGGCGAATTTCATTTTTTGTACGAGAGCTACAAGCTGGACAAAGGACCACATGCTGTTAGGTAAGCTTTCAGCATGTAGAGCAATGTTGAAAATACCATATTCACTCCATCTTACCTTTGGTAAGCCTGATATTGCGTTGCATATGTATTCTGTTTGCATTGTGTCAGGCGATGGTGTCAAGAGAATGCATACATTGCAGACTTTGCTGCTATATGCAGGCCAAACAGTAGCACCCTGTTTAGGAATGCTGTATTGGAGGAGCAAGGGTGGCGTGTTGTCACTGTGCCATGGTTTGACTGGGAAAACCTGCGCACAAAAACAGACAAAGTTGCGTACCTTGAGACAAAGATACGCAAAGCTGTGTCACAGCATGCAGTTGATGCCGGGTTGCAGATTAGACTTGTGGAACCTTGACACACTTCACCAAAGGCTTGCACGCCTAAGCTGCCAGCTTTCTACTCGTGATCACTACTGACCAGTACTGAGTACCTTTGAAAGATACACAGTCATTTGGCCTTGTATTCTTTTTCACAGCTCTTTCTGGCAACTGCTCATACCTGATAATTGTGCGTACCTGGGTACATAAGCAAGCATGGCTCTGCTTGCACATATGTTTACCAGAGTCGCCATGAACATCAGCATAACTATGTACAGACCAACTCGGCAGCCCAGTGTAATACTTGGCTTCTCATTAAATTGACGCCGAAAGGCATAGTCTTTTCTTTTCTGTACAGACCAAGATTCGGCAGCACTTATTGTTGGCAATGAAGACAGATTGCATGCACTTCGGTCAAGCAGGTTGCAATTGTGTTGTTGACTGTGTGCTACCTTGGCGCAACTTGCTTGTAAACCAGCAGGCTGGCGGTCTTGGCAAAACGAATGCCTTCATGTGTATGTAGCAGAGCTGAGGTGAACAGGGCAGAGGTCATGTGTCAAGGGGCTAATTTCCTGCACCATTATATTGTGCATGTCCTGTGTCGCAACACACATGAAGCAAAAGAGCACTCAGAGCATTGAATATTTTGACGTTGTCAATGATGAAGTTTTGCTGTCTTTAGTTCTGTCTAGCTAGCTGACATCAAGCTGCGCTTTGTCAGCATCAGCTGCACGTGCCTTTGAGGCAGCGCTCTGCTCAGGACCTCTGGGAAATTCCCTTTTGGTATTGTTTATACCGCTTGGGCAGAAGCTTCTCCAGCACACTCGAGCTGACTGCCTCATCCAAGGCCTCTTTCAGAACCATGGCCTCTCGCAACAGGTCTTCCACCTGTCAACCCATCACAACACTGTGACAAGCAGTTTGCTGTGAAGAAATACAAGATGTCAGCTGATGACCCTGATCTGTGACACATACATACGCAGCATGTATCAGCATGTACAACTGTGGTCCTGTACACAATGACAGGTACCATTGACAAGCTGTGCTTTCCAAGATCAAGCGCTGCAGGCTGCAAGCAATGAACCAAGGGTCTGCTCAATTGCTATGGTCACAAACACAGTGCTTTCGCAGACATCTGATCGACCACAAACTGTCACCTTTTTCTTGTTCTCAGTCATCTGAGGTGTGAGTGTCTGAGCAGCAGCCTGCACGCTGGACTCGCTCTGCCAGGTGGTGTTGCGCATCTCAGGGAACTGCTGCCCCAGTGTAGCTGACAGGCCTGCTTGCCTCTGTTGCAGTAGCTCCACCACTGATGCGCCCTCCTGTTGCACCTCTGCCAACTCCTGTGGCAGCAAAACAAGTTTTCGTAGCTGTGTTCACTCTTGCTTTGGGGGCATTGAGGGCGAGGGGTATTGAGGGCGGGTAACTACTGATGTGGGGGGGGGGGGGGTGGAGGGCAGGCTGCTGGCACTCTGAATGAGCAGCATTACTGAGCCGATTTGGTTGACTGTAGTCTGTGATATATATAGCGCTGTCATGTAAGCAGTGAGCGATCCCAGCAGCACTGCTGAGGAGGGTGCGATGACTGTGTGATGACTGTGCTCATGGTTGCATGTAATGCCAACATGGAGCAATAAACAACATCAACAGCATTGCTGAGTAGCTTTTGGTGACTAGGTTCAGTGTCGTCTGAGTGCTCAATGTAAGCAATAGCAAAGATGACCAGCGTTGCTCTCTGTTGCTCCATTCTCTATTCTCTATCAAGTGTGACAGTATCCCACCAGACGTTCTGTCACCCCACGTGCTGTAGTGCCTTTTCATTTGCACAATCATTGTTGGCGACTGCAAAATGACTGCTTGCTGGCTTTGTATCAATACCCAATCAGCCTTGGCAGAGAAATCAGATTCTGCTTGCAACAGACTCACCTGTTGATCTTTGTTCTCCAGGATTCGGCAGGACCGGCCGAAGAGACCCAGGAATACCAGCTCGGTCTGCTGCAGCCCTGGGTCAGACGCGATCGTTTCCAGCACGTACGCACGGACCTTCTGGGCATCATCCGGCCTGTTACCGAAGACAAACTCTAGCAGCAGACAGTCGTACTCATTGACCTGCATCACACACACGCACACACCATTCAATATTGATCTTAGCCTGAAAGAAGGGTTGGCAACTGCTCAAAGCCAACAATGAAGACAATAACGATTAAATTAGTTGGAAAAACTCAGGCCAACAGGCCTCAGGTGCATGTGAGCAATGCCAGACATGCCCCTTCCTCAACACCTATCATGACACAACCAACAACATGCAGCATATGCAAACATCGATGCCTGCACAACGTTGCACAATTGCAGCGTTGCAATATGTAGACAAACGCCTGCAATGTTGCCTAAGCCAGCATGCAACACAATGTGACAGCAGCCAGCATGCAACACAATGTGGCAACAGCATGCATGCAGAACGCAATGCTGACCTCATCTCTGCCATCTGCATAGGCTGCCACTTGCAACAAGTTGAGGGCCTTCATGAAGCGTCTGTCTGACACATATATGGGTGGCTCACACTTGTCCTGTAGGTAGTCCCTCAAGCTGGTGAGCACGTCAATGACAGACTCAGGTACATCCACTGCACCCACAGCCTTGCCTGCTGTGGACCTGCAGCAATACAACAAAAATATTGAAGAAATAGTGGTGAAAAGAGAAGAAAAGAAAAGTTTACGCTTTTCAACGATCCTTAACAGGAGCCTCCTAAGGCGGCAGCCTGGAGTAAAACCCAGTAGCCAAGGTAACAGATGATAGCACGGATCGAACCAGCAGCAATCATTGGACCTCAAATGGAGCGTCGTGATGATTGAAAGATGAGATTCGCGGCATATCAGTTGATTGATCATCTGTTGTCATTTGCCAGGCATGCTTGCAGCCAATATGCAAGACTGGTCAATGGATCAGTGACTTGGCTTTTGCTTGCTTATTGTGCTGGTATGACCTTGCTCTACTGACAATCCCATCACATGCTAATTAGCTTCACTTGCCTCTCACACAATGTCAAGACAGTAAAAGCTCAGACCATTTCATGCAATCATCCTAACAATCAATCTCAGGCCTGCTTTTGCATCAAAAGTGGCCCGAGGGTTGCTTGTCGCCACAGCATGCACTGACAGACAGACAGACAGACAGACAGACAGACAGACAGACAGACAGACAGACAGACAGACAGCCAGCCAGCCAGCCAGACAGACAGACAGACAGACAGACAGACATACATATTGCACAAAGGGCACTGAGCATTCTGCACTGACCTGAAGTCCTCTAGGTCTAGCCCTGGGCCTGCCTCGGGGTCTGCAGGGGGGGTAGCAGCCCCATTGCTGCTAGCCCCATTGGATGGTGCCTCAGCCACCAGACGAGTGCCGGCGGCCAAGCGAGCCAGGTTGCCGAGCTGCGAGCTTGAGACTTGAGCCACTGAGCGCCTGATCAGGAAACGATCGTACAGGGCATCCAGTTCCTCTGACTCTGGCAGCTCGTTTGATGCACCCACCTGTGGTCAAGTATGGGTTGATAAGAGAGCTGGCGCTTTGTGCCAACCAATATGCAGAGCTTTTGCATGTTTGATAGCTCCAACTAACGCTTGCTCAAGCATTTTGCGGCAAGTGCATGTGAAAACGACCCACGTTGCTGTATGACATGTCTAGGATTTGCAGCGATTGAACTATTTAGTCGAAACATGCAAGGTGCACAAAATCGAGCAACAAACAGCAGCATGCGCCGTCTGAGATGACAGTGTTCTGCTGTGACAGCAAGGCATCAGAGCTACATGCAGAAGCAGAGATGCAGTCACATACAACACAGAAAAGAGAGCCAATGCTCTCAGCAGGAGCTGGGCATCACACTGAGCCCCATGGGCTTGTCAACTTGCATTGGCGTGCCCTCAGGAGGCAACAAGCAACACCACAGAACACATTCAGCACTTGGTGTGAAAGCCAATGCTCCCTGTGGGAAGTGGGGTATCAGACTGGGCCTAAGCTCAGCTGCATTGTCATGCCATCAAAAAGGAACAACCATCACCATCAAGCATGGAACAGGGATGTCTTGTCATGCCATCAAAACGGAAAAACCAACACCATCAAACATGGATCAGGGATGCTTTTTCATGCCGTTGAAAGGGAACAACCAACACCATCAAACATCGAACAGGCTTGTCTTTGCATGCCATCACAAGGGAACAAGCAACACCATCAAACACGGAACAGGGATGTCTTTTCATGCCATCAAAAGGCAACAACCAGCACATCAAATATAGAACAGGGATGAGCAGCAAGGCAGCAAGACTGACCAGGCACAGCAGTGGAACCTCCAGCCGTTGGTTGCCATTGTCAAACAGCCTCTCATTGAGCAGCGTGAGCAGAGCATTCAGGATGGCGCTGTTGGCCTTGAAGATCTCATCAATGAAGGCCACCTCTGCTGTGGGCAGGTACCCATCTGTCTTCCTGGTGTACTCATCATTCTCCAGACCTGCACATAACAATCGCAGTGAAACTTGTGGTAAAATTAGATCAGGAACATGAAATGACGACTTGTGAATTTGAACTCTCTCCTGTACTCACATCTAGAGGGGAAAGAATCATCAGAATGCAGCTATGTAGTTCAAGCAGAAGAACATGCTGGTGCCATGCTCTGCTCCAGTTGCATGTGCACGCATACTGGCAGCTCTTCGACAATGTATCCACTTCCACGCTGTGCAAAGGAACATGGCATTCACATGGACTCGCTGAAATGAAAGTAGATGGGACACAGGTGCTGTTTCTGCTGAGCTGCAGGCCTGCTCATGTGTGTGAGGCATGACCAGGAAAGCCATTGCTTGCAGGCTTTAGATTGTTTCGCGTATTTGCAAAAGCATGGGGTCCAGCCTCTGCAGCTGTTGTGGTCATGATAGCTGCTGGGTTTTCCAGATGGCCAAGCAGAGTGTGAATGCATGTGTCAAGTCTGTATGCTTGCATACGAGGCTGTCACCACATTGCAGCCCGACCAGACGAATTGACCTGCTTTTGCTTGCATAGTGACGTGCTGCTGGCTGTAATCCAGGGACTGAAGGGTTGCATGCCACTGACTGTTGTTGTGCCATGTGAGTACTGAGAGTGAATTGGTCTCATTCAGACTTAGCATTCTCACAATTCACTCAGTCTTTGTATGTTAAACCCCCTGGTGAGTCCTAAAGACAAGGAATGTAATGTATGTATGTGTGTATGTTACCTCTCATGGACAAGGGCCCAAAGAGCTCTTCAGGCACTGAGAACCGAGTCAGCAGCCTCTCATAATACTTGCCGCTTGTTAGCTTGCTGAGTCTGCGACTGAGCTCAGATTTGGCTGTTCCAGGAGGACCCAGCAGAAGAAGATGTTCACTGGCAAGGCCAGCAAGCAATAGCAGTCTGACCTGCAGCATGCTACTCTTGTGAGCAAGCTGAGTGTTGCTATATATGCAAGTGCACATAATTGCACTGAATGGTGACTGATACAATACCAGACATGAGCAGGGTTGTGACACATGCAATGCCAAGCAGCGCTGTTTGTTTGCTGCAACATATTGTTTTGTAAACCATGCTTAAAGCCATGCTAATTTTAACTCCAATAACAGGAACATGCATGCGCACCTCTGTTTCACGCTCTAGCAAGCCCTTTTGTAGCTTCTGAATGGACTGCTGGACCTTCTGCTTCAGTCCCTCAGATGAAGTATCTACCATGCCTTCGAGGCCTCGTGCGTTCTCTGCCAGAATAGCTGCATGCTCTGTGTCTACCTTGTTGGTTAGGTCAGAGATCAGCTGTAGCACACTGTTGTCGACTTTTGTGTTCTGCTGATCTGATCTGACAGCGTGCAAGATCCAGGAATTCAGTGCTTGCCGACGGCGATGGGTATGAGATTGAGAGTGCTGGCAAGTACGAACAGGAGGATGTGCTTGAGGTGCCGCCCTATGTGCAGGCTGCCCAGAGCCGAGGACACAAGTGGGCACCTGCCTGGTGACGCCGAGAAAGCCTGCCGTACTGTGCGCCATGTCGAGTTTGATATGTCGACGTATAGCGCCGCAAACCTTGTGCTGCAGAACTCCGAAACGGTCGTGCTCGACTGCAATATCCGTCAAAATCTATCCAATTATCCTGAAGAAGCTGGACAGTCCCGTGATCATGCTGCCCTTCGAGCTCGCATGTTAGGTTGCTTCGCTGTGCCGCAGGTTATCTGTGCGGCCACACATTGCCATTGAACGACTGGCAGGAACGTTGGCGGTGATCGAACCCGATGTCGGTGCATGCGTTGCACTCGCAGCCTGCATGCTGTGCACACCATTTGCAGCGGTTGCAGCAGCCATCCACAGCTCGCCCATCGCGTTGGACACCATATTCAAGCACAGAAACTGCAGGTTTAAGCTCCACACAAGGCATTGCATCCACCAGACAACACGTGCGATGTCAAGCCACACTTACAGCTGAAGCACCTGCGATACCCATAGCACGAACTGCAAAGGGTCATGCGGCGTTGCTGCACGGCTTGGGAGAAGTCGGAGACATCCCACCAACACTGATGCCATGGCTTCTGCGTCTAGCCCATATAAGGTAGGCAGCATGCCAACAAAGACAGGCAAGCAGGTTAAACATGCAGCATGCCCGGAACATATCCTCATGCGCAGGTCAACAGTGCAAGGAGGTGACTCCAATGTGGCTTTGAGGGACAGTGCTAGAGGAGTGCTGCTGTGGGAGGTACTTCAATGTTGCTGCCTATCAGTCTGCATGCATTTGCCAATGCGATCCCAGTGTGCGGGCAATGTGATTGTTGCAGCATCACACATTCTGGTCATGCCAATGCACTGACAGAGCTGTACAAAGCACCCAATCTAGTCAGCACCCCAAATGCTGACCATGGTAATTTGCATTTGCAGGAAGCCCTGAATCGAGGCCTTTTACCAGACGACAACACTCTCAGGCAGTTGTCAATAGAGCCAGACAGCATAGTGCACGGCCGCAGCTTGGAGTCCATGCAGTGGCCCGATGCTGACTTGCGTATGGTCCTTATACGTGAGCTGCCTTGCCACTCTACTATGCTTGTGTGATCATCACAGCAGATTCGCCTGATTCTGGCTCCTGTGTCAATACTGCTTATTGTACAGTAAAGCTTCCCTCTGCCAACTCCCGGCAGCACAATCTCAATTGCCGTCAGTTCAACAGGGCAGTGTTCATGTGTTTCACATCTTTCATACAGCTGATTTGCTTCCAGTGTATGTGCACAAGTGCACGTGTTAGTCATATTCTGGTGTCTCCAGCTGCCGTGTTTGATGCCCTTTGAACACTTAAGGAACACATGCAGTCATGTCAAGGACCCGTTTGAACTGCTGGTTACCACTGCTGTCATTGTTGTTGGGATCAATTTCACTACTAATCTTGTCATCACTGCTATTGTAGTACTAGTATTAGTGTTATATTTTTTGTTATCAGTATCTTCATGATTATAGTTATCATTGTCACGATTGCTGTCGGCTTATACTCACACTGTCTGCTTGTATGCAGGCTCTTTGTCCCAGCTGGATGTAGCACGTTTTGCCAAGAAGTACCCAGCCGTCATGACGGCCTTGTTACGCAGTCTGCTGGAGGTCACAGTCAAGTACTACAAGGCCCTCCTCGGGTGGGGCCCCTGCCTCAAGGGCATTTGCCCTCCCCACCCATCCTTCTGCTCTTTGCATGCTTGCTGCCTGTACCGGTCTTGCCTCTGCATCTGTTGCATGGATTTTGCCTGTACTTGTCTCACATCTTCAGCTGTTGCATGCAACATGTAAGGTAGGCTCTGTGCCACATACAAGCTCCAGAGCACAAGATTTGGCAACTCTCAGCAGCTCACCTTGTCACAAAGCCATCATAAATTGATGCAAACATTAGGCACTGCTGAATTTACATTAGAACAGACACTGCTGAGCTGCACAACATGTGCCACACTATTTTCATAAACAATCAGCCATATGGCCCCAAGAGGTAATATTAGTCAACGAACGACTGATTTGCGGCATGCAGGGAGGTTGAAGCAGTAGAAGAACGGGCGACAGACAGAGATGGCAACAAGTACATGACTATCAAGGAGCTTCAAGAGCAAGAAGCTCGACGCAGAGCAGGTCTGCTTCGTCTCTTCTTCACTGCTATATCACTGCTCTCAGTAAGTTTTTGCCCTTTCGTTTCATGCATTCCTGCATGCCCCACTCTGAGCTCGTTCATGTGTTTGTCAATCAAAGGAGTGAATCGATCAGCAAATTTAAGGACACGCTTGTTAAACACGTCCTTGATGACTTGTATCATCTTGGATAGAGATGCGCAACACAGACTGCGTTGGAAAGACAAGACTTGTCCCGCACGTATCGAGCTGGAAAGCGTCGTTATTATCATTATCATTATCATTATCATTATCATTATCATTATCATTATCATTATCATTATCATTATCATTATCATTATCATTATCATTATCATTATCATTATCATTATTATCATCTTAAATGGACCCAATGGGGTTGGTCACACTGTGGATGGATTGGTGGACAACATGTTGGCTGCGCTATCTGATTTTGCAGCTGACAAGCACGTTTTTACCTCGCAATTATTAGTAGGGCACAGCCATTTTGCGTGCCCAATGGCATTGCAAGTGGTGCAGTGTAGATTCTCGGCCTGTGTATGTTAAGAATCTACATTGCGCCACTTGCAATGCCATTGGGCACGCAAAATGGCTGTGCCCTACTGTTAATTGCGAGGTAAAACCAATGTTTGGAATACAATATGGTCTCTGCTTGCAAGCATCTGTGATGCTTGGCTGTTGTGCCATGTTGCGCAATCCCTCACTGTTGCACTACTGTTTTCAGGGCGCAACTGTCAGCAATTGCATACCATGCCTTCAGTCTTGCTGTGTCTGTCCTGTAGTGAGGAGCAACCAGGTACTGTTTTTAGGGCGCTACTCAGCAAATTTTGTATGTCATGCCTTCGGTCTTGCTGTGTTTGCCCTGTAGCGAGAGCTCCAGGCTGCCGCCTTAGAGGCTCCTGTTATGATCGCTGAAAAGCATAAACTTTTCTTTTTTTGTAGTGAGGAGCAACCAAGTTCTTCCCTCAGTGGCAGCAGTGGCCCTTCCTGATGATGAGGATCAAGAAGACCAGGAGGACTCAGCAGCTGAGCGTGCAAGCTGGACTCGCGAGCGCAGCATTGCTGAGGCTCTGGTGGGGAAGGTGATGCAGCAGTGGCAGGGGCCCATCTCAACTCTGAGCAGGGCTGGAAAGGCTTTCGAGGGGTTGGAAGCCCTTCTGGGAGGGGCACAGGGGGGTGGCTTCGATTTGGGGGTGAGCAGTTCTCTACCCTCCCGTCAAAGGAATATATTGGCCATTGGACCAGATGTACCGTGACTGTTCTGGGTGTTTTGTTTGGTGATTTAAAGCCTACAGTTTGCACATGATGCATGTTAATTCTGTATTGTCACAACAAGCAGGTGGTCTGCTAGTCATAGGCAGATAGTTGCATGCAGCAACAGCTTGAGATTCAGCAAGCATGGCTTCCAGTTCGAACCTATTGCCCATTGCCACTGCTGCTGCTGCTGCTGCTGATTGCACCTGCAGCTTCAAGTGCAAAATCAGGAAAAAAGTTGCCTTTCTGAACAAATCACTAGGTTTACACAGGTGCCAGGGCTGTCAGTATCCTAGGGTTGTCAGTACCCTAGCCAACAACACCAATACCCTAGTCAATACAATCACAAATTAGTCAAACTAACAGGAAACACTAGTACAGGGGGCGTTATGGCAGCGCAAGGGATGGAAGGAGATGGACAAGATGAGAGCGCAGCTGGAGGACCTGAGAGAGTTGAGGGATTTGGTGCGCTCCCTGGGGAGGGGTGGGGGCTGGGGACCCCTCAGGAGGGCCCCAGTGCAGTACCTGGACATGAAGGGGCGGCCAGGGTTGCTGAGAACTATATTGGAGCAGCAGGAAACCAGGGGGTTGACCAGATCAGATGACATTTCTAGGCTCCTCCCATCTGAGGTAATCATTAGCAGAGCCTTTACATGCCAGAGGCACATGTGCTTTCAAGCCAGGATGTCTGATGAGTCACAACTGACTCCACACCCCAGACTGTAAGGTATCAAATGCAATATTAGAAAAAAGGCCAAGGTTGCTCAGGACCTCCCATAAGCAGCACAAAACAAAGGGGTCCATTTAAGGTTGTTCATGTCTTCTGTGCCTTGCTTTATCTCTGCTTCCACTTGAGGTAGATGGTTTGCAGACTTACCTGCCATGAGGCCTGATCATTGGCCTTAATTGTAACAGCAGGGTCTACTACTTCATCTGTGCACTATATTCTGGGCTCCTTCCTTGGTTTTTTTTCCCAGGCTTGTTTGGTTGCGTCTTGGGGTCCATCCAATATCCGGCTGATTGCCTGTGGTTATTAGGCAGATCCAGTTTGGTTGCTGCCTTCACAACTGGATGAGAAAGAGTTCTTTCTCCAAAGTCTGCCTGATCTTCTTAGTTTTTACTGCTCGTCAAGGCTGCAGCAGGCAATGTGCAACTGCTGCAAATAGCTATGGCAACACAGAACCAGCTCCTCTTTTCTGTCATTGATGAGTTCAGCAGCCGTCACTAACTGCTGTCCCATACCGACACTACTGAGTGGACTGTGCCACATGCACTTGATGGCTCCTCCTGGACAAATCATGTTCCTGTCAAACCTGCAACGACATAACTAGGCAGCAATGGTGCCTAGATTACAATAGTGTTCTCCTAGCAGGTTGGCACCTGTCACAGCAGTCATGGTCATTTTGTACATTAGCTCCATTTACGTTTGTGGCATGTGTAGGCAGCGACTCTGGCCAGAGGAAGAAGTGTGCGCCAGTCCAAGCTGCTGTTCTATGGGAAGCTGGCAGAGAAGGCTCTGCAGACGTATGAGCGTGATGGCTGGGGGGAGTTTCCCACCCAAATAGTGGTGGAGAGGCGGGAAATCCGGCCCACTGCCGACAGGGGTCCCATCCTGCTCTGTGTTGACACATCAGGTGAGATTTGTAGCAGCAGCAGCAGCAGCAGCAGCAGCAGCAGCAATGTTGAGACTGCACCCTCCACAGTATTAGATACATGTTCAAGTGTTGTTTGGCATGCCAAGTTGTCCTTTTGTCTGTTCTAGAAGGCATGATGTCCACTCTGTCAGTGATTGCTGCTGCTGTTGGGGGCTAGCTGGACAAGATGGTCATGTGTCAATGGTTTTTTTGGGCACAGCTTACGTATAGGCTTAAAAAGTCTCAGTTGAGTCAGTCAGGAGCAGCATGATGTGCTAAATGCAGCAGTCAGTGTGAGGCATGGTTTTACAGAGAACCTGCACGCTTGTGTGCAAGTGGGGGTTTGCTTTGTGGGTGCAGGGTCAATGAGGGGGCCCAGGGAGACTGTGGCAAAGGCCCTGGCTTTGGAGTGCATGAGGGCTGCTAAGGCACAGGAGAGGGGCTGTTTCGTCTTTGCCTTTGCCGGCCCTCAAGAGGTCAGCAGTGTTTTTTTGATGTTTACAGTGTGAGATCTTGTCTTGGCTCTGTAGCGCTGCGGAGGACAGTGTGATTCAGATTCACACGGCATTGACCGCAGAACAGCAGCAGACTCTTTATTTTTCCTTCAGCAGCGCTACTGGTGTCGTTAAGTTCGGACAATCTCGTTATCACTCACCTGCAAACTTTCAGAACCATTAGCTCAGCTGAGCTGAGCTGAGCTGAGCTGATGATTCGCAAGTTTGCGGGTGAGTGATGACAAGATTGTCCGAACTCAACGACACCAGCAGCGCTGCTGAAGGAAAATCAAAGAGTCTGCTGCTGTTCCGTGATCAATGCTGTGTGAATCTCAATCACACTGTACAATATCATATTGAACCAATCATGTGTGGCCCTGACTGATGCTGACGCGCAGAAGGTCAGTAGTGAATGCACGTTGTTGCATGCTGAGAGGCACTTAGCCGCAATGACATGGTGTCAATGGCACTGTTTGACAATGTTTGTACAGCTTTTGCTTCTTGACCCTTGCTGCAACAGAGTTAGTGTGTGTGAGTCGTGAAGCTGGCTTGCCATGCATGAGGCAAGAAAGAGCATGGAAGAGCATGAGAAGGTGCTCTGTAGAGGCAACACCACTCAGCAGGAAGTGGCAGAATCATAGTGCAGAATGATTAGCTGGAACGTCTGTAAATTTTTGTTACTTTAGTAAATTGTATTACTACTATATTGCAGCCATCTGATGACAGGATTTGGCAAGTGCAGGTGCAAGAACTTGAGCTTGGTACTGACATGAAGAGCGTGAACAACCTGCTCACTTTCCTTGAGAAGGTCTTCAACGGTGGTTCAGACTTCAACGAGCCAATTCGCCGATGCCTGAGCCGCCTGACAGACGCCAAATGGGCAAATTCGGACATTTTGCTGGTTTCAGATGGCGAGTTGCGACAGCCTGGGCAGGATATCATGCGCAAGCTTTCTGGCGCCAAAGACAAACTCAGTCTCAGGGTGCACAGCTTGATTGTGGGGTCACCAGAGAAGAAGAGGGCTGACCCTGCTGTGCTGAGAGCGCTTTGCAGTCACACACTTCCAAGCGGGAAAAATGAGCAGTTGGTCAGTGAGTTCGATGGCTGGGCTTCTGTGAAGAATGAGAACGCCATGAAATTCGACTGGGATGATGCCATTGGGAACAGCCAGAGGCGAATGGCAGGTCTTGCCCTTGAAGCTGAGAGGCAGAAGGAAATCAAAAGGAAGCGGATGGAGGCGAAGGGCAAGGGGCCCAAACCACCCCCTCGTGGCGGCGCAAGTCCAAAGCCAAAGCCAAGGACGTGCCAAAGGCTGCTTCTCCTGCCTCATTGCCTGTCCAAACTTCTCAGTAGTCCGTGCAGTTTGTTTGAATCACGTTATTTGTGAGGTCTACTTTCCTGTATCTCACTGTGTGAATAGCGGCACACAGTTTCAGAGAATCGCATTAGAAATATCACGCTGCTGAGCTGGCCTCGGCCAAGTTGAATCAACGTCAATGGATGCATCCATATGACGGGATGTCAGCACATGCACAGGCCTTGAGGTGCCATTCCAGACAGAACATTGACTTTGCCGCAAACGCCCATGCACATGTAGTCTCAGACTGGCATTGTGTCTGGCAGCTACACATGTCTTCAATCTAGTGAGGATGTTTGGATGCTCACTGCACATGCGATGAAGCCTAAATCCGAGCGAGCATGATCTGTGCATTTGCAGAGGCCAGGACAGAGGCCAGGAACTAGCTGCGTGCACGCATCACATGCACGTACAGATCTGCGTACAGATGCAAACATATGCGCGGGAAGGCACTTTGTCCTGACCTAACCATGCCTAAGCTCGGGTCTTTGTACGTTCGTCGGCTGTCGCAGATGTGTAGCTATGGCTGACAGCTATCGGCCGTATTTGAAGTGCATCCAAACCACCTTATCCGCAGCTCTTTGCTTGCAGAACTTTCCATGCCAGCAAGTTGAGCGACAAAACAAACCGGAGGTCGAGTTCAACAACAACAGTGAGCTACTACTCAAGCCCATTCTGATATGCCGTAGCGAGCATGAGAAGTGCTTCATTGAGACTTCCATAAACTCCGTCAGAGTCACCTTCAAGATCAAGCAAACAGACCAGCTAGATGCCTTGCTGGTGAAGAAGTATATGGCCTTCCTGATGCAAAGGGCAGAAGCAGTGGGTGTCCTACGAAGAGTGCCAATCGGTGGATATGACGTGTCCTTTTTGATCACGAACTTCCATTGCCAGCAGTTCAATAAGCAAAAGCTGATTGACTTCATCTGCCATTTTGTGGAGGTCATCAATGCTGAGATTCACGAGCTTAAACTGCTGGTGAATACAAGAGGCAGGGCCGTGGCGGTAGATTACATGAAAATGCTAAGCGCATGACATGTCGTGGCATCTGAAATGACAGCTCCATAGCAGCATGGCTGCAGCATGTACAACACCTTCAAAAGCTACAATACTATCACAGCTACTATCAAATACAGTCTAGCCTTTGATGAACGTAAGCATGTCAAATCTTGCAAATGAGGACTCGCATCAGGGCTTGCTTAAAGTGTTCAATCAACTCTCTCTCGACATGGTGCTGGAAGAAGCGTATATAGAATGCTCCCCAAAGTCTCGATCAGCACTGCACCACAGCATTCTTGTCAACAAGTTTTTGGTGGCAGGCATACATTTCCTGATTTTGTGAGGCAAATCACAAAGCAAAGGTTCGTATCACATGCAAGCGAACTCTGATTTGGAAAATGAAAGTGCAGCTACTGGACAGTGTACAGATGTGTCAATGCCCCTGGACACATGCCAGATGTGTTAATGCCACTGGACACATGTGTCACTGCGTTAAGCGGGTAATGAGCAAGCATGCACACAAGCGAACAAGGCTGCAAACACTGTACCTGTGCATGATATGCCAAGCCGATGGCAAAAATTTGGGATGCAGGGCATCTGTGAAGGACTGCCGGAACCTCTGAATCAGCACCAGCAGTGAGTCAGAACCCCCTTCAGCCAGTGCAGCCGCAACAACCTGCCTTCCATGCCACGCATGCCCATTAGTATCCTCATCAGCCACACCTTGGCTGCGGACCCCTTGCCGCTGCCGTGACAGCTGCTGAATGCTGGTGCCTGCATCCTGATCACTAGAGCCCTGTTTGACATTTGCATGTTGCTGATGTTGATCTGACTCATCTGTGCTGTTGGCAGCGACCTCGTCTTCATCAGACATGGCAGCTGCTTGATTGTCACGCTGCACTGCGTCCGACCCTTGCAACCTGCTGGGGTACTGCGCTGTATCAGGACCAGGCAAGGTGCTGATATCCTGTGCAGAAGCTGTCTGATACAGCCCAGCGTTGGTGCTATCTTCTTCTTGACCGCTCGGCTGAGCAGAGTCATTGTCAGCTGCACTCTGGCTGCTGTCGTTTGCCTTTCCCGCCTGTTCAGCAGCCAGCTGTCGCAGCATGCGCCGCTTTTGGCGTGGCGCCAAGCCTGCCAGCAGCCCCTGCTCCAGCTCTGCCTGACTCAACCATTTGTCATCATCTGCTGGCTCATCACTCTGCCTCACAAAGCCTCTGACCATTTGCTGCAGCTCCTTTCGCCGATGTTCCGGCAAAGTCTTGCCATGCTGCTTCAGAGCAACTGCTGCCCGCCTGACATTGTAGGGATGAGCTTCGGAGACTTTCCCGCCAACAGCCTCTGGTTTGACTTTTGGCGGGAAAAGCGGTACCCCATACTGCTGACTCAGCTGCCGCTTGACAGTCTCTGCTGCTCTGTGTGCCACATGATGACAGTCCACACAGAGCAGGACGATGTCATGACTGCGGTGACTCTTCCACTGTACGGGGAAGTTACGCCGGTAACAAGCAGGAACGACGCGGTATCTGAGGTAGTGACCTGCCTCACCACAGGATACGCACTTGTTCTCCTTACTGTGTAGGTAATAGTCATCCACACCTCGCTCTTGGTCCCCCGTCTTGTGCATGAAGCGTAATCTGATGGTGGGAGGATCATCACTGATGCGATCTGCCAGTCCTCTGTTCTGCAGCATCCAACAGAGACCTTTTGCTTAGTGCACATGGTTGCAATGCGAACATGTAGCGGCACAGGTTATAACTGCTTCTGCACAAGAATGGTCAAAGCAAGCACAGAACACCTGACCGTGCTTGCTTGGCCCCTTAGTGCTAGAGTCCTGATTAGGGCATGCATGCTGAAGTGCAATTGTGACCCATGCCATCACCACACGGCCGTCTGGCAGATTGAGATTGAGATGTCAACAGAGCATTGAGCTGAAAACTGTCACATCATGCATCTGTTGATGGCATTCCCACAGATTGTCAAAATGTCATTATGCACCTGTCAGCATGCAAAGCAACGGGTACCTACCTACCTAGCTACCTGTCTACCTACCTACCTATCTACACACACACACACACACACACACACACACACACACACACACGCGTGTGCGCATGCATGTACATGGCTGGTGGGAAGCAGAGTGCACAGCCTGACCTAACAGGAGACCAAACAGGAGTGAAGTACAAGACTGAACAGGCAGTGTTGAGGGCAACTCACCTCATACCAGGTGAGCTTGCGCAGGTCACAGAAGCACAGCAGCTCCCCTTCCTGAGACAGCATCTTGCAGTTCTCATACACGGCCGACTTGGCACTGAACTTCTTCACCAGACGAGCCTTCTGAGCTGCCTGCCGCTGCTCAGGCGTCTGCAGCTGCCGGGCCTGGTTGGCATTTCCTGAGGCTGCTTTTCCAGGAGCACCATACTGGCTGCTGCCACCTCCCGTTGCTGCATCAGCAAGCAGCTTGCACACCTGCATGAAGCATCAAGCCTGAGAGTGTGTCTGCTTTGCTAGGAACATGATACTGGCTGCTGCCACCTCCTGTTGCTGCATCAGCAAGTAGCTTGCACACCTGTGTGAAGGATCAAGCCTGAGAGAGCCCCTATGATGCTTGCTGAAGGTATCTCAACCTTTTAAGATGGCAGTGCATGCAGCATGCAGAGTAGTGTTGCCTCATCATGAGCATGACTATGTACTGATGTCAGCATAAAGATCAGTCATGAATCATTAATAAAAGATCAGTTGACAACCGCGACAACTGTTTAATAAAACCAATTTTGACACTTGCAATCGGTTATTGTGATCAGTCACGTACCAGTTCATGCAACAAAGTCTAATGACTTGAAGGCAACAAAGCATTGATGAAACTGACTGACCTCAGATGCATGTCGTCGCAGCCAGACTGAAACTTGACCAGGTGCTGCTCCTGCTCCCTGCTGCTGTTGAGCACCATCTCTGTGCAGACTTCCTTGGGCACAAGACATCAGGGCTGAAGATGTAGAGGGACGGGCGGCCGCCACAGCCATCAGGATGCCATCTGGCAAAACTGCTTGCAGGGCTACATAAGAAGTCCTGCCTTGAGGCGAAAGCATGCAACCTGGTGCAAATGCATTTGTACACATACAGTGTTTGATCTTTTTAACATATTGTGACATTGTACAGGTTGTACTATGTGCTGTATTATATGCAGCTTGCAACAAGTTTCAGCAATTGAGGCATTGGTATGTGCAGGTACATAGGGCATGCACACAAAGCATGTTTTCTGTCTAATGAACACAACGGATACCAAGCAGCTGCAGAAAAGTCAAGTAGGACTTCCCAAGACCAGACAGGCTATTGCAGCATCATAAACATAGCCAAACAGACTGCTTCCTCTTTTCACTTGAGCCGAGCAACATGCATATCTGAGTATCACAACATGACAGGGATCACAGCAGTGTGAATATGCTGACTGTACTGTGCTCATGCAGATATGTCTGCAGCAATATCAACCTTCATCTTCGTCTCGCGCCACGCCATCCCTCCATTGACATAGGGCATGCACACACTCTGTGACAATTTGCTGGGGGTCCCGGCCAGGCAATCTTTTGGCAATGTCTGCCAGATCAGCGGGTGAGGCCACATGATTGCGTAAGACTGAAGCTGTTGCTGCTGCTACAGCTGCCTGCAAAGATTGGCTCATCAATCAGCAGAGTGCGGGTTGTCAGTGAAAATAAAAGTTTGCAAAACCCACTCTGATTGTCGTCATGCTGAGTCAGTGTTGATGCAGCATCATGAGCTCTTAGTTGTGTACGCTGTTCACCAACAAACTGCATGCATTTTAACTTCAGGCCAATTAAAGAGTCCAAAAGCCCTGTCTCAGTGATCCTCCGGTGCAAAATAGTGGAGCTTGAGTCACACACCTGATCCTACATGCTCGTTTTGCGATGCAGGTGATCCATATAGCTCATGTTTCAGGAAAGGATTGAGCATAGACTGCTTTGATGCTGATGAGCTATGGACAGCAGAGGGGCACAGGAAAACAATTATGCATATAACGAGGCAAACTTGCATATGCACCTGCATCCCTGTTCAGTTTACCCTCATTGGAACTGCTGCAATGTATCTATAGCAGCGTGGCAGTTTGCAAGATGCAATGCACAGGGAGGAGATCCAAAACATACAAAATTATAAATATTGCCCCCCCAGAAAGGACGATTTGACGTAGGCAGCCTTGAGCCTGGGCAGCCTGGTATAATACTTGGCTTCTCATTACATTGACGCCGAAAGGGGAACTTTTCTTTTCTAGAGAACCTTGAGGTGATCCCAAAATGGGCTCAAAATTCCCTTGGCCTTGTAGCCCAAGCTAAGGTGGGGGACCTACCTTTGCTCCCAGAAGGTTGGCATACCACATTATAATATGCCCATACACAGGGCAGACCTTTAGAAACAAGACTTCTCACGCATAATCAGCCTGTTTCAAATGCATGGGCGGCTCACTTGTGGCTGGGGCTTATGGTAAAGGTTCAAGCTGACCCTCTGACACTTGTCCCAGGCTTGCATCACCCTGGACGTGCCTTTCTGACTGGGACCCATCTGGTCTTCTGCCTCCAACTCCTGATACAGCACGTGCGCCAGGTACAAGAGGTAGTGTGCATCACGCTGAGCATAGGCCTGCTGCGCTTCACTGAGAGGCCTGCACAGGACGTGTATCTGTCAGACTGGTACATTTGTTCCCTCTGAAAACGCACGACTGTTTATGGCAAGCTGTGTCACACATACACATCTAACATGACAACATACATGTATACTGTATTGACATGCACACAGCATTCAATGATAGACCAGTTGATGTAATGACATGCACACAGCAAGTTGATACAACGTGTGTTATAATGACATGCAAACAGCGTATAACAATACACACATTGTACAATGCATCTGCATCAGGTCAGAGAATGGAATCTTCCAGAACAAAAACACTGAGCTTGGACATTGCTGTTGCAAGCTATGCTGACATGCTGTAGGTCTGGATCCCAGCAAGAGTGGCACTGCACAACATGGGGACAGACCAAATCGCAGGCCGTGCTGACACGCCATAGGTCTGGATTGCAGTTTGATCTCAATAAAGAGTGGCATTGCACAATATGGGGACAAAACAACATGTCTGCAAAGCAGACCTGACTCTCCAGTCACTTTTCTGGAAGCTCTTGTCTGTGGTGACCTGGCAGTACTTGTCCAGCAGCTTTGCCAGAGAGCGCTGATGTCTGCCAAGAGCCTGCATATTGCCACCATACCTGTCAGAACTGTCTCGCATACCCTTTTCATTGATCAGGGCCGTTTGCAGCATGATCTGCTGCAGCCCTGACTGACTGTGACTAATGCACCATGCCTCTAAACGCTCACCACAAACAAAATGCTTTGTTGTACCTCCCACCCCTCGCCTTGACCCCCTCCCCCGTACATGCCCACCATAGCAAACCATGCTTCATCATAAGCAGGTCCTGCACCCTTCCATAACACCAATACTTGCCCAACATCTACAACCTTGATACTAAACATGACTTAATATGAAGAATACTGCTGAGGGAAAGTGGCCAGGGATGTGCAGTGAGCCAACCTGACACGCCTTCTCAGTGTCAAAGACATTGACCATGTAGATGTGGTAATCCCGCTGCAGCCACAGCACATCATTGTCACCTCCATGTACCACCTGCATACACACACAAGCTGCACCTGCTGGCATTCCTACACTAATGATGCCTCATTTTAGCACTGCTAACGACCTCAGAAGGCAGCAGGTCCTGCTATGGTTTCTCTGCATTGTGCGCAGTGTTCTGCACAGAAATGGCATTGTGCAATGCAGTGTTGATGACAGCAAGCAAGACTCAGCAGCTGTAAGTTGCTGGACAGGCAGCTGAGTGACATGCAGAGAGTCCTACCTTGAGTATTGATGAGTCTGCAAAAATGGGTCTGAGCAAGTGCATGTGGTCATGCAAAGCCAGGGCATCTACCAGATAGTCGGTCTTCCCTGCGGTTGAGTAGCAAGTAGTGCAGTTAGTGCAGCACACATGATCGGTCAATGTCATTCTCAGTACCCTCTTGCTTGAATAATGTAACATAGGACGCAACAGCTCAGCATAAAGCACATGACATTGAAACATACATTGCAGGTTCGTGCTTCCGTTGCAAGCAGGCGGAGCAAATGGCACAATCATGTTGTATCTGAGAGAAGCTTGTGAGCTGTTTTAACCCTGTGGGCTGCCCCAAGTAAGCACTGCCCTAGGTAGGAACTGCCCTAGGTAGGAACTGCCCCAGTTCATATCACAACACAGCTTGTTTACTGTATTCATTACTTGAAGCAAGCCACAGTATCGCACTGATAGGGTGCTACAGGCGTCTGATATGAGTGAGCATAACCTGGAGCGGCCTGAAATCTGTGCCAGGTTGTGTAGAGACTTTTTAGGAGTGCACTTACCAGTTGAAAGCTGCAGCAAGCAGACAAAACCCAGGTATGAATGCAGATGATGATGCTCGACATCCACTGCCAGCATCTCAATGCTTTGCAGGCTCTGCACCAGTGCTTGTAGATCTGACAGGCTTGCAATCCATTTGCAACTGCTCTGCACAATGCTTGCTGGCATGTCTGTGTGCCTGTGGGTAGCATGATGGGGTTGTTAGCATAATGATGTTGGTTGCTGGTGTCAATCCACATAGAGAGTGTAGCATTTCACTGAGGCTCCAAAGCCATGTTGTGCCTTAGCATCACGTGTGGTGCTCCAGAAAGTGGATGTGCGCGGTGCTTACACTGTCAGTACACTATAGACAACGCTGAAACACTTTTTGTGCTTGATCAGTGGTGTGTGCATCTGTTCAACATATGGCTAGCAATGTTGCAAGATCATTCACTGTATATGTAGTCACAGTCCAACTGCAGCATGACTAATGGTAATTAGTTGACAGGAAAAAAATGCCAGGATTGGTGGGGGGGTGATGGAGTGCAAGGATGGGTTGTGTTCAAGGGTGCCCGGGGCATGAGGAACAAAGAAGGTGTTTGCCTTGACAAAGCAGTTGGTGGAGTGCTCTTAAGATCCAGAATGCGCTGCTGGAAAGGGTGCACCGGCAGCAAAGAATCATCAACTTCCTCCTCTGCTGGTAGATGCTCGAAAGGCCTGTCAGAATTGTCTGCCAGCACCTGTGCAATGCATCTACTTGGCTATATACACATGATATGCATGGGAGGGGTCAGACATGACATGCTGGCCTGACAATATCTATCATGACATAAGTTGAGCAATCATTACTCACCTGATGAAACCAGTTCTGTGGTCTGAGTTCTTGCCCTTTCCTGCATTGTGTACACTGTGCCACACTCAGCTTGATTGTTAAATCATAATAAATGCTCGGATCATGAATGATACTCTGCTTAAGCGCCACTTTACGCACCTTTGCTTTCTGTTGCGCCAATATAACACACCTAGTGCAGCAGCGATAGCTGCCATTGCTGTGACTGGGCCACGTCTAGTCGGCATGACGACAGAATGAGGATTCCGAAATTCTCAGCGTGAAATGAATTGCAAAGTGGTCTTCTGGATGTTGCACAGCAGCTTTGCTGAGCAGTGTCTTGCTATGTTCAGATCCAGAATTAGCACAGACCACGCCGCGTGCGGCTGCACTTCACCTGGTCAAAGTTTTTGTATGCATTTCGCACAGTCCGGTATACATGGCTTGCTGCAACGCACGCAAGCTGTCTTCTTTGCAAACACATCGAGTGAAGACGAAACGGCGAGACTGAAGTCAGCAAAGTTTGAATATGACACTGGTCGCGACCATGCCTGCATAATGTCTCTGCCCTTTGGCATTGGCATCCAATGCCAGGGCCGATACAGGCATATAGTCAGCGGCAGTTCCATTATCCTTCATGTGACGCACAGCCGTATCTGTGGGTCTAGCTGTCCGTAGTACCAGTGATCAGTCGATGAGGGGGTCTGACCGCAAGTCTGCACGGAAGGCAGCGTCTGGTAACGCAGTCAGCCGGGTAAGCTTGATGTTCGGGTATGTGCTTCTGAGAGTCGAGCCGCGCCCGATATGTTGAGCTGGGAATGCCTGCAGACGCAGAAGGATGCAAAGGAAAATGCTGCTACTCCCAACTTTGGGAAGGGGAATACATCAGCCCCATCTTCTGGTCCAAACTCAGGTCCAGGATCACCCAGGCTCACATTGTCCCCTCGACTCCCTAGCAGTTCAGCTGGCAACTCTGTCAGACAGATAAGCAATAGCAACCAGCGTCTAGGAAGCGGTTTGCTGCGCCAACTGGATGTCAGCAGGTCTTTGCATGCTGAATCCAGTCAGGGAGCACACTCTTCTGAGCCTGGGTCACCAAATGGTTCAGTTGTTTCTGAAAGTGCCTCTGTAGCATCAGAGAGTGCAGCTCTGCGCAGACGGACAGGTAATCCGCATTTACATATGAATGCTGTTATCACAATAGCTTGCAGAGGCTAAACACGATGACCAACTTGAGGCAGCAATGCTACTGCAGGTGGAGAGTTTGCAAGCACTCCTCAGAGCAATGTCAAGGCCACTAAGACTCCTGCCAGTACAACCAGCAGAATAGGCTCAGCTTCCATGCTGCGGCGTTCCATGGACTCTTCCCTGCCCACTCCACCTCCATCGAGGAATGCTGTCAGAAACAGAGAAACAAAAGATGAGGTGTCCTCAGTGCAGGTGACTTGCATTATGTAATGTTGCCATTTCTTGATGGTGCTATGCTGCTTGGATGCTGGGTGGCTTGGTATCGCCTGCTGTGCACTGCTACCTCTCTTGTGGACATGCTGTCATCACATCAAACTGGTGCTGCACAACAAGTTCTGCTGCTGTCACTGAATGGCACCAGTCGCGCGCAAATACAAGCTCAAATCTAATCACGCAAAACAGCATGTTTTTACAATGATTGTCACTGGGATTGTCACTGCAGGATGATGTGCCTTCCACGCCTCAAAGTGAGCTGTCACAGCAGCTGCAAGCAATGCGCAGAGAGCGTGATTCTGTGCGCAGCAGCAATGTCAGCCTGCAGACAGAGCTGGACAGGTTCCGTGAACAAGTCAGTGCCTTGCAGAGTCAAGGCAGCTCTTTGCACTCACAGTTCTCCGTGTCTGAGACAACCAAATCTGTGACAAACAAGGTATTCCACTTGAGTTCATGATGCAGCAACAGTTTAATGTCATTGATATGTCATAGTGTCCATGGAACTTGACGCACCATGTCAGGCAAGACAGATTGCAGATTGCCTCATGAGCAAACATGTGTTTGTGCTGGTGCTGACCAGCCTGCAGTCCAGTACATGAAGAATCATCTGCCTCGCTGCCTCACTACCTCATGCAAGGGGGTGTGGCCTACTGCAGGTCATGCTGGAGTTGACGCAACAGAGCTTGGCCTTCCAGCAGGAACGCTCACAGCTCACAGAGATGCTGCAGGCTCAGCACGTCCACATGCAGCAGCTTGTGGAAGAAAACCAGACGCAGGAGGCGGCTCTCAATGGGCTGTCCCAACACGCTCAGCAAGCAGATCAAAAGGTATGGACAGACATCACTGCAGCAAGTCTTGCTGACTTGCATCCTGGCAGAATTCTTCTGCAAGTTTGCCGCATCAGGGCCCTGGCCAGAATGTCCATAGCTGTGGGATATCAGAGTGTGTCAAGGCAGTCTCACCTGCAAGCCTGTTGCCAGTGTGAGTTCAACAGCTGAGCTGTATGGTCTGACAGCATTAGGACCAAACTGGTTTGCAATGCGCTTCAGTATGCCCGCCAAGGTACCTGGTGCATAGTCTAGTACGTGACTGATGCATATCTGCAGGTCGCTTCGCTCAACCGTGAAGTGGTTGCCCTGCGGGAGTCTGTGCAAGCCAAAGATGCTGAGCTTGCAAGTGCAACAGCAGCTGGCAGCTCAGAGCTGGAGGATCTCAGGTCTGCTCGTCAAGAGCTTGCTGACAACATGGCAGCAGCACAAGATCAGCTGCAGGTGACCATTGCTCACAACAGCAGACGGCACCTGCTTGGTGTAGGCAATAAGCCTGGGTCATTAGCTGCAGAATGAGTTGTACATTTCAACCATCCTAGTCTCTGCTTCAAAATGGACATTGGCTTTTTTGCGGTCTTTGCTATTAGATGGTTGTGCTGTTTACAGCCCATTCAGTACATTACCCTCTTTGGCACTGCTGTCAACTTGGCACACATCTTGAATCTGATTTGCAGCCTTGAGCAGGTCTCTGCAAGAATCCCCGCTTACCAGCTAGCATAGGCAGCTTGAGCACTTTTACTTGGTCATGCAGGCTGCTACACAGCAAGCGTCACGCTTGAGTGAGCAGGTGACTGCTCTGCAGCAGCAAGCTGGGGTTCTGCAGAGGGACAAGGTAAGCTGAAGCAAACTCACAAATGCATGACAATGTAATTCCATTTAACACCAGTGGAACCTTCTCTTGAGCACCATTATGATCACCTTGTTATTTTGCTGTTAGCACATTGTGTTTGCTGAGCTTTACTCTATAGGCAAGGGCTGTGTCATGCTCAGTATCCATTCACAGCCAAATCCTTAGGTTCAAGAACACGATGTGTCTGTGCAGGTCAATCTGCAAAACGAACTATCCCAGTTGAATGATAGTTTGCAGCAGGCCACACAGCACGCTCAGGAGCTGCAATCCAGCCTAAACGCTGAGACCAACGCCACCAACCAGCTCAAGCAGCAACTTGACAGGAAGACCCGTGAGGCTCAAGGCGTTCATCAAGAGCTCAATCAGCACACAGTCCTGGTGCAGCAGCTCGGCCAAGACATTGAGCAGCACACAGTATCAAAAGACAGGCTGCAGCTAGACCTCCAGCGAAAGACAGTAGACCTGAAGCGCACCAGCGAGGAGCTGGAGACCCAAGCTGCTCTGCGCCGGCAGCTGCAGCACACATGTGACGCACAGACCAGTGAGATCTTGCGCCTCAGGGCAACAGGTGCCAGCAGTGCTTCCACTGTTGAGCTGCAGAGCAAGCAGCTAGAAGGCCAGAACCAACAGCTGCAAGCCAAGGCAGAGGAACTTACGGCTCTGCAGTTGCAGCTCCAGAGCACCATTGGTGCCATGGAGCAGCAGGAGAAGACTCACGCTGCTCAAGCAAGCGAGCTTCAGGCTGAGCTAGTAGTTGCTGGGGAGGCTGCTCAAGCCTTGAGTGGCTGTCTAGCGAGTCATGAGACTGAGATTGCTGATCTGCAAGCTCAGCTTGAGGCTAGTCAGAATGCCAAGCAGTCGCTAGAGGACGTCAGCGAGTCTCAGGACTCAGAGCTGAGTGCACTCAAAGCACAGCTTCAGTCTACTCAAAACAGCTTGGAGTCTGTACAGCAGCAGCTGAGTGAAAAGACATCTGCAATGGAGAAGCTGCAACAGCAGCTGGCAGCGCAGGAGCTGCTGCAGCAGCAGCTACAGGCTGCTTGTGACGACAACATGGCAGAGCTATCACAGGTGCGGGCCGACCTGGGTGGCAGTCAGCTGGTGACACGCAGTCTTGAGAAGCAGCTCGCCACAGCATCCACTGACCTCAACCAGCTTCAGGACCACTCCTCAGAGCTGGAAAGCCTCAAGCTGCGCCTGGAAGCTGACAACAAAGCTCAGGCAGCTCAGGTAGGTGACCTGACAGTGCAGCTGCAGCAGGCCAAGCAGGAGGGCCGCCAGCTGCGCACTCAGCTTGCAGAGAGGGATCAGTACACAAGCAATCTGCAGGCTGATCATGAGCGGCAGCAGAGCAGGCTGCGAGGCCAGCGCGGTGCACAAGCTGAGGAGCTCATGCAGCTTCGAAGCCAAGTGGTGGCCAGCCAGGAGCTGACAGATGAGTTGCAGTCCAAGCTGGCTGAGGCAAACACCAGCAGGCTGCAACTGCAGGGCAGGTCTGCAGCTCATCAACTGTCTGCCCCTGTGCAATGCCAAAGTCTGACATGAATGCGTCATGCATATCAGCTTGTCATGTGTTGCATGGCCCATTCCTCATCTGCATGTCACAGCACAGCTGACGTGCGTTTGCAAAAGCTATGCATGTTGTAATCAGACACACAGCACAGTCACACTTGCAAGCACCAGCATTGGCCGTCACTCTCTACCCCTCATCTAAGTTCATAGCCTGACACCTCAAGTTGGCTGGCTGGTTCTGCTGCACCAGCTCAGCTGCAGCTATTTGCGTCATCTCATGGTATGGTTTGCAGGCATGATGAACAGGCAACACATGCTGCCAGCATCACTGAGCAGTTCGGGAACACTCAGCAAGCTCTGCAAGAGCTGCAAGCAGAGTTTGCTGATCAGCAGCATGAGCAGAGTAATCTGAAGGCTCAGCTGGAGACGTCCAAGCAGCTGCATGCAGAGCTTCAGGTCTTGCATACTGCTCAGCATTCTGAGATTATCAAGTTGACTGAACAGCTGTCAGGTGCTGACAAGTCAGTGCAGGACTTGCAGGTATCCCCTTTTGCTGTATGCCTGATGTTTCCTGGCATCTTGATTGTGTTAGTCTGTCAATGTGAGCACATCTACCAAGCACACACACCAAGCTGTCAACTGTCTCAGCCAGACTTGCCAATTTGGAATGGCATATCTTGTGCATGTATGCGACGAAAGTGATGTTATTTACGGTGCATGATGTGACAGTGCTGTTGACATGGTCTGAGTCTGTGCTAATATAGCCATGCTCCAGGCATGATCCTTGAGCACTTGTCAACACAGCTATACCTGTGACTAATCTAACATCTGATGCATGGCAGGCCCAGCTTGTTGACAAGGCAGAACAGGAAGCACAGCAAGCATCCAAGCTTGCTGACATGACTGCCAAGCATGAAGAGCTGCAAGCCTCAACTGAGGCTCAGGCAGTCTCCTTGCAAACCCTGGAGCAGGATATCTCTGCCAAGAGTGCTGATGCACAGCAACTGCAGACCCAGCTGGAAGGCAGTCACTCAGAGCTGCAGAGCACTCAGCATGAGCTTCAGCAGAGCATAGACGCTCACAGCATGCTTGAGAGTCAATTTGAAGCTCAGACAGCTGAACTTGAATCTGTCTCAGAGCAAGTTTGTGCCCTGAAGGCAGACAAGCAGCAGCTGCATCGCCAAATGGAGACCGCTGCTTTTGACAGGCAGCAGCTGCAAAGTAACTTGGAGTCACACCAGGCTGAAGCTGCAGAGCAGCTGTCCAAGGCTAAAGACCAAGCTCAGCAGCTGCAGGTGAGACCCACATTGTCCTCACCATATCATGGCAGCTGCCATTGAGTGCATTGCTACAGGCTGCCCTAGCACTGGTATCACCTCTGCATTTGCTTTGAGCAGCACTTGCACAAGTCTGTGTGACATCATCAGGCTGTGACTCAGCATAATGTGATCGTCTGATGTGTCAAAGTCCAGTAAGGCTGAATCGTAAGAGGTTGCAAGCTGCAGCTGCATGCCTGACACCCGACATTGCCTGTTCTGAAACAGGTCCAGATGTCCGACCTGCAGCAGGCTGCAGCAGAAGCTCACCATCAGCTCCAACAGCAGCAGGAGCGCTATACATATCTGCAGGCACAGCGTGCCTCAGAGCAGAGCAATGCAGCAGCTGTTGCTCAGCAGCACCAGCAGCATTCGGAAGAAGAGCGCCAGCTGGTACAACAGCTGCAGAAGCAGTTGAATGCATCAAGGCAGCAAGAGGCGGCTTTGCAGGACTCATGCAATGATTATGTGAAGCAGGTGGAAAAGCTGACGACAGAGCTGTCAGCTGCTGATGCCTCTGCACAAGTAGCTCAGGTCAGTTCTGCAGTTCTGAGCAATAACTATCCACTGTTCAGAAGCTTGCATTACCATGCGCCGTTCTAACTGTGGCAAATGCACTGTTGCAGCGCTTTCTGCTGCTTAGGCTGTCATGTTGTGAGTATTTCCTTGTCTAGGTGTCTTTGTTGGGCTGATGACCAGTGCTGGAACATATGCAGGACACTGCCTCCGCTTACTGACAGAATGCTGTGTCTGCAGACTGATTTGGAGCAGCAACTTGCTGCACTGGGGGAGGAGCATAGTGCCAGCGTTCATCATGCTGAGTCACTCCAGTCTCAGCTCAGCAACCAAGAACAGACCGCCAAGCGGCTGCAATCTGACATCGAGACCCTGAGTGGTGAGAAAGCTGAAGTGGAACATCAGATGTCTGCTGCTTCCAGTAAAGCCAAGCAGGTTTCTGAAGAGCTGATGAGTACACGCTCAGCCCTGTCCAGCTCGCAGGCTGAGCTTGCCAGCAAACAGCAGCTGCAACAGCAGCTTCAGCAGCAGCTGGAAGAGCAGTTAGCCAGCACATTGTCACTGAGGGGTGACCTGACAGTCAGTGACAGCAACATCGCCCAGCTGAAACAAGAGTTGAGTGAGGCACATAAGACTGTTGATGACGCAAATCAGGATGTGCAAGCTGCCAAGGTAGAGAATGACCAGCTCAGACACGAGTCAGTACAGCTGTCAGAGAAGGTGCATGCCCTTACAGAGGCCTTTGACAGCAGCAGGCAGAGCTCAGAAGGGCTGCAGAGCCAGCTTACTGGTACACAAGAGGCACTCATCACTGCTCAGAGACAACTGTCAACTGCCAGCTCAGCAAAGGACAAAGTTGACTCAAAGCTTCAGGCTGCTGAGCAGGACCTGGTCACAAAGACCGCAGCTGCCGAGTCACTACAGCAGCAGCTTGATGAACAAGCCTGCATTGTCACCAACCTTGAGACCCATCTGCACGAGTCCAAGTTGACTCAGCATAACACTCAGGCTGAGATGGATGCTGCCAATGCAGCAGCTCAAGCCGAAGCGCAGGCATCACAGCGGCTGCAGCAGCAGTTGAATGAAGAAGCAGCCAACAAGGCTTCATTCCAGTCACACCTGCAGGCGGCTGAGTCTGTTGTTGCTGAGCTGCAAAGTGCCAATGCGGACCAGACTGCACAGTTGACAAGCATGACAGAGCAGCAGCGTGACAGCAAGGCTGCGTATGCTGAGCTGCAAGAACAGTTGGCACAGAAGGAGGCCCTCCTAATGGCGCAAAGAGATGCATGTGCTCAGGTGATACATCTACATGTGCTTGCACAAGTATTACCAACAACACCTCACACAACTGAGTCTCAGCTCTGTTCTGGCCCTGTCTTTCAGCTCTTCAATCAAGTGTGATGGCACACAGCGCACTGTGTGCCCCTTGCATAGGTTTGTGATGAGAGTCACACAACATACCCCGCACCATAACGCCTGCACAGAAGCAGCGTGACAGCATGCATGCCAGTGATCAAATCCCATGCGTGCTGTAGGTCCAGGAACAGTATGAGCATGAGAGAGCTGAGGTAGCTAAGCTGACTCACAAGCTTGCTGAGGATGTGGCTGAGACTGAGGAGCTGCAGGATGGGCTGACAGCACTGGAGGACAAGTTTGCGTCCATCAAGAAAGAATGTGCAGGTCACCACCAATCCCAACCTGTAGCATCTCTGGAATGGGCTGTACTTGCTTGCATGTATTTGCAGTACAACATGCGCCTGCTTGCGTGGAACAAACTGCCTTAAGTATCAGCTTGTGGTAACAATGTCAAGGTGACGGTAGCTGCATAGCTTTTGTCAATGTAGGACTCTTGCTGTTTGCAGCTGCTACTCCTGCAGCAAGATATATTTGCCATAGCACAATATGATTTTGCGGGCTGTCACCTCGACCCTGATCCTATCTGCTGCCAAAACTCCCTGGTGGCTCAAGCCATGATGATCCTCTTGTGATCCCGAACTGTACAAAATTCAACAATGCTGATGACATGCTCGTGGTGCGGTTGATACAGGCTTGAGAAAGCAGCTGAAGGCAGCCCAGAAGCACACAACAAGTCAAGAGTCTGCCTTTGCTGCCCTCACAACTCAGCTCACCAGCGCTACTGCCTCAAAGGCTGATCTGGAACTGCAGCTGCAAGCCAAGGCCCAGCAGCTTGACCACCAGCAGAGCAGTGCTGCCCAGCAGGCTGCTGAATTGCAGCAGCTGAAAGGCAACCATGAGCAACAGACCAGTGAGCTGCAAGGGTTGAAGAGCAACCATGAGCAACAGACTGAAGTCTGTGCTCAGCTTGAGGGTACTGTTGTGCAACAAGCTGCTGACCTGGCACAGCTTAAAAGTGAGCGTGACCAGCAAGTGGATGCCAATAATGAGCTAAAGGCAGATCTGGCTGCTGTTAGCAAGCAGGAGGAAGATCTGCGGTCAGAATTGGACAGACAGCAGGAGATTCTCAGGACTGTGCAGGAGCAGCTTGCAGGTGACGCTCATGAGTGCTTTTATTTGCACATGCACGTGTTTATTATTGCATTCACTCAACTGTGCTTGCATGCGTGCATTGCTTCCCTTTTTGCAATTGTCCAGCATTCATGCGCTCATTCAAGCAAGTGAGTCTGGATGCATGAGGGTATCTTTTGTTGTGCCCTTAAGTCCTCACAACTAACTTGTGGTCAACACCAACATCTTCAAGGGACAAATTGCAACCCTGAATTGTTTTGTGTGCCAAAAAGATGCAATACAGCAATATTTGCGCTGCGCTGTGCAGGCACTGAGCAGCAGCTGGCAGAGTCACAGCAACGTTCTGCTGACCAAGCCCAGGAGCTCACAGCCGCACAGACAGACCTGGACCAGCTGAGTCATACCCATGACAGGTTGCAGGAGCAACTGCAGGTGAAGGTGATCAAGCTGCAACAGACTGAAGACAGCTTGGAGGAGCGCTCAAGGCAGCACAGGCAGCTGCAGACTCAGGCTGATGACCAGTCTGCTCAGATAGTACAACTCAGAGCTGCACTGCAAAGCAGCACTCAAGCTGGGGCTGAGCTTGAAAGCCAACTTGCAGATCAGACAAGCACTGTCTCAGGTAGAGCTGTGCAACTGCGTTGTGTGCACTCGTCCAAAATTTCATTGAGATCTTGTCCCACCTAGATGACCCGCTCATGTGGTGCTGCAGAGGGCCAGTTGGTGATTGACAGTGCTGATATAACCTTGATACTTGCCTGCACATTTGCTTCTCCTTACTTTGTTCAATGTGTAATTTTGTTCTGGCCTCTGCTTTGCCATCTTGCCAAAGTATCCATCAACAACCCAGCTTTGCCAATGGTTTTTCCATCCTGCCAATGCTCTTGTGCTCATTTCCTAACGCATATCATTTGGTGCAGTTCTGCAAGATGAGCTTGCAGCAGCCCATGAGCAGCAACACGCTCAAGCCTCTGCCTTGTCAACAGCTCAGGCAGACCATGACAGGCTGGCAGAGGACAAGCAGGCCTTGCAGCAGCAGCTGCAGACCAACTGTGATGAGCTGGGTCAGAGCCTGCAACAGCTGGAGGGCTTGAAGCAGGATATTGATCAGCGTGAGGCAGCATACAAGCAACAGTTGGACCATGCTGCCAAGCTGCAGTCAGACCTCTTGGCAAGCCAGCAGACGGTAGAGTCACTGCACGCCCAGAGTGCCAGTCAGGCAAACAGCATCTCAGGTGATTGCGCTCTCTGTCTTGCAGTGTCATGTCAGAAATATGACTAGATCAGGTCAGATCTGGATTGCTTGCAGGACTAAACATTACTCAGTCAGTCATGACATGCACACTACACTGGCTCATGTGAAGAGTCTTTGTCTAATGAAGCTAGCCTTGCAGGATATCACTTGACTGTCATTGTCAAGTTTAGATTACAATGAAAAGTGGTTGAGTTATCAAGCTGCTAGCCAGATGTTTGGGGTTTCAAATTCATCACACATACAAGACTCATGTATCTAGTCATGCACAGTCACAGTGCGTTCACAGTGGGTTCATGCCCAGAAAGTAACTATCCCGTAAGCCAGTTTGCTGAGGGTTTCCTGGCAAGAGTCTTGTCATTTTCATTTTTTCATTTTACAATTTACAGTCTGGGGTGTAGAGCCAGTAGTGACTCGTCAGACATCCTGGCCTGAAAGCACAGGTGTATGTGGTGTGCAACAAAAGCAAGCTGGTGGGAGTTCTGTTCGAAAAAGAGCCTAATGTCCCGTTGTTGGTAGTCTGGGCCAAATAACAAAAGGTGCTGACCTCTAATGATGCTGTAAAAAGGGCAGTCAAAAAGGAAATGTTGCTCATTTTCAACCGCTTGCATAGAGCAGTGGCGACAAACATGTTGTTCTCTAGGTGGTTTGGGTCTCAACCATCTGTCAGTCTCAACCCTCAGTGAGTGAGCACCTAACCTGAACTTGATGAGTGAAAACAATGAAGCACTGGGTCTAATGTCACGAAGGTAAGAAGCCATGATATTGGAGTCAAAAACATGTTATCCATGAAAAAGCTGACCTTTGTAGCTGAAGACTGACAGATACCATGGTACCACTTGTCTCTTAAATGCTGCTGAGCATTGACCAATGAAAAAGTCCCATCTGCTCACACACCTTGTCTACTGACTACAGGTTTGAGGGCTGAGCTCCAAACAGCACAGGAAGCCAGTGATGGCCAGGTCACAGAGCTGGCATCACTGAAGCATGCAGCAGCTGCATCAGCTGCCAGTCACCACACACTGCAACAGGAGCTGCAGGCTACAGCTGAACAGCTGCAGCAAGCCCAGGCTGTGGCGTCACAGCTGACAAGTGAGCGTGAAAGTCTGCAAAAGGCCTGTGAACAGCAGACAGCCCGCTGCGACGAGATGCAGGCAGAGCTTCTCAGCAATGGTCGAGCTGCCTCTGACCTGCAAGACTGCTTGCAGGCAGAGACAAAGGCTCTGGATGCTGTGCAGAAGGAGCTGCAAGGTGCTGCAATCTGTGTGTCCTGATTGTTGTCTTCACGATGTGCATTGCACACCAGAAATGGAAACCCCACAAGACATGCTTTAGCTTCTGTATGCTGCATCATGATCACCGGTGGCCTTGTCTCATTTTATCAATGAGGGCTCCCTATAGGAACCGCCAGAGTCTGTGGTGTTTTTACACTTGTTAATGAATGCACTACACATTGACACATGTATGTGGCTACTCATGACGTATTGCATGCGCAAAGTGTGCAAATCCCTTGGGAATGTGTGCTGCAGGGCGCACCAAAGACGTTGCCAATGCACAAGCAGAGCTTACCAGGCAGGCCTCTGAGGTGCAGTCGCTTCATGTCACCGCTGCACAGCTCAGTCATGCAAAGCGTGACCTGACTCAGCAGCTGGAACAGCACCAGAAGGACCTGGTGCAGCAGGCTGAGCAGCATGCCCAGCTTCAGACAGCACATGCGCAAACAACAGCTCACTGTGGTGAGCTTGAGACTCAGGTTGAGGGTCACAAGGAGAGGGCCACAGGTATCTGAACATCATACGCGTTTGCGACCTGAGACTCTTTGGTACACACACAAGCACATGGTGGCACACTCTGGCCTGCAGTGTTAGGCCTTGTTTTCCTGATGTCTTAGAAACAAAACAGCATTTTCAAATGCCTGGTGGACTGTTAGTGCATGTCTCATCAACATCTATTGCCAGAAGTTTGCAGTCCTCACTGATTTGTGCAACCTACATCCTGCAAGTAAATTGTCGGCAATCTGCGGGCATTCAAGGGGGGCAAGCTCAATATGTGTCTTGCAAGTCTGTGTCCAGGCATGTCTAATCTACAAACTCATCACAGGTTTGGCACGTCTAATTTACAAACTCGTCACAGGTTTGGTATGCCTGATTTACAAATTCATCACAGGTTTGGCATGTCTAATTTGCATACTCATCACAGGTTTGGAGGCTGAGCTGAAGCACCAAGAACAAGTCAGTGCTAGTCACGCTGCAGAGGTGACAGTGTTGAAGGATGCAGCAGCTGCATCAGAGGCCAGTCATCAAGCACTGACAGAAGAGCTGCACTCTGCCCATGAGCAACTGCAGCATGTCCAGACTCAGGCCTCACAGCTGACCACCGAGCATGAGCGTCTGCAACAGGCATGCAGTGAGCAGACAGCACGCTGCAACCAGCTTGAAGAGAATCTCACTGGCAGCAGTGACAGTGTCTCAGAGCTGCAGAGGCAGCTGCAAAGAGAGACTGAAGCTTTGCATGCTGTGCAAGTGGAGTTGCAAGGTACAGTCATATACCATGCTGGCATCATGTCACACTGCCTAGCAGCTACGTGGGAGTGTCTAAGATGATTTCATACCTCTCTATTGCTGTTGAGGCTTGCAATGTGTATCACCTACTGTCGCCATTTGTGATCCATCGAGTGACACTGTGCTGACACATGAAGCAATGTGTTGGTGAGCATGGGTCCTAAGACTTGTACAGCTTGTACAGCTCAGATTTTGGTATTTGTGTCAACAGCTCTCTGTGTAGCAATTTCAACCTGCTTTGAGGTTGAGCAAAACTGTGAACCTTCAAATGTAGCATACACAGGCTGAACAGCCCAATATAATGCTTGGCTTCTCACTAAGGTGACGCCAAAAGGTGTAGTCTTTTGTGTTCTTCTCTTTTTTACAGAATACAGACAAATACCTTACTGCTGTAGGCCGCGCTGATGAGCTCAGTAAAGCCCAGCAGCGCTTTGACAGTCAGTGCGCTGAGCTGCGTTCCTTGGAGGCCAATTCAGCAGAGCTTGCTCAGTCCAAGGCTGACCTAACTCAGCAGCTCGACCTCAAGTCTCAGCATCTCAAGCAGCTTGAGCTTCAGCTCTCACAGCAGATTCAGCAGCACGCTGAGCTTCAGACAGCGCACGGGCAGACAACAGTCCGTGTCGCTGATCTTGGAGATGAGCTTAGCAGTGCTCAGCAGAGGAATGCCAGCCAGTCTGCTGAGATACAGACGCTGGAAGACTGCGCTGCTAAGCTGGCACAGACAAGGTCTGACCTGCAGCAGCGGCTCTCAGAGGAAGCTGAGCGAGCCTCGGTCCTGCAGAGTGCATATGAGCAGGAGGTGCACCGCTGTGAGGAGCTGCAGAAGCGGCTTGCAAGCCAGGTAGCTGCAGAAGAGACTCTCAATGCACGTGTCACAGCTCAAGAGGCAGAGCTGAGCTCTGAGAGGCGGCGAATCTCTGGTAACTACTGCTGCCATACTGTCTGCTGCGGCGCACGCAATGTCTGTAGCATGCTCCGCACAAAGGCGGTTGCGTCTTACCCTGCATACCATTCACGGCTGCCCATTGCTTCACACCAGATGATGATCATGCGCTTCACAGATGTCTGGAGTACCCTGTGACACAGAAGAATACCGCCTGCACTATACCATGCAAACTAGCCAATCACATGTAACAGATACTATCGCTCATTAAACACTTGTACTGTTACTCACATCACACTCACAAGAGTGGTTGCCTTTGCAGAACTAGCGGAGGCATGTGCTGCTGCCCAGCAACAATTCGCTTCGTATCATGCTACCATTGCAAATCTTGAAGCGGACAAGTCCTCTCTTGCTGAGTCACAGCAGCAGCTGCAGCTGCAGCAGCAGCTCAGCTCTGCTGAGCAAGCGCTCACCTCCAGGCAGGCAGAGCATGATCAGCAGGTTTCAGAGCTGATTTCTGAGTACGACCAGCAGATCTCATTTCACGAGCAGAAGCAGACAGAAATTGACAGCAAGGTGCAAGAAGGGGTCGCTCGTCAGGCACGCCTGAGTAAGGTGCTGGAGCAGCAGCAAGAGCGGCTGACACAGTACTCAGGCCTCATGACAGCACATGAACAATTCCATCAAGAGTCTGTAGCACGGACCTCCGAGACACAGGCCAAGCTTGATGCCAGCCTGAAGTCAGAAGCTGATCTGACTCAGCAGCTCACAGCCCAGAGTGAGCTTCTATCAAGTGTATCAGCTGACAAGGAGCAGCTGCAGCAGTCACATGACTCAGTGATGACTCAGCTGCAGGAAGCACAACAGGAGCTGGTCAGTAAGGACGACGCCTGTCAGGAGCTGCAGGATCAAGTCAGTAGGTCAGCTGATCTGTTGAGCACAGCAAAGAAGCAGCTCGCCTCTCAGTACTCAGAGCAGCAGTCGCTCCAGCAGCAGCTCAAGCAGCTTCGCACTGACCTGGCTCAGACAGAAGCAGCACGCACCTCAGGCCTGCAGGCTCAGCAGGAGCTAGCAGAGCAGCTGACAGCAAAGCAGGCATCTCTAGCTGAGAGTGACGCCAACTTGGCTCGGGTCGAGTCTGCTCTAGCTGAGTCACAGAGCCAGATTGCTACTCAGGCCCGTGAGCTTGAGACAGCGTCAGCCAGTCTGGCTGCCAGTCAGCAGGCAGAGGAAGAAGCAAAGATCAAGCTCAGCTCTGCTTCTCATGAGCTGGCGAGGTTTGAGCAGCAACTTCAGGAGTGTGTTGCTGACCTGCAACAGGTTCAGGAGCAGCACCAGCATCAGTCACAGGAGGTGCAAAACCTTCACACTCAGCTGGCAGATGCTCACTCAGATTGCCAGAAGGCGCAAGCTGAGTGCAATGCCAAGACAGCTGAGCTGGCTCAGCTGGTGTCAGCTTCTGAGCAAGCTTCTGCCCAGGCACACGTCAAGGATGAAGAGCAGCAGCACCGCATCCATGCTTTGCTTCACAAGCAGGAAGCTCAGCAGGAAGAGGTGACTCGCTTGAGCGCTGAGCTCAAAGCCAGCACACAAAGCCAGGGAGATCTGCTGAGCCAGCTGGCAGAGGCACAGTCAGCATCAGAGTCCCTTCAAGGCCAGCTCACAGCCAGGACCCAAAGCAGAGATGAGCTGTCAGTCAAGCTCACAGAGGCACAAGCGGCTTCACAGTCCTTCCAGGCAGATTTGGCAGCCACCAATCAAAGCAGGGACCAGCTATCAGCCCAGCTTACAGAAGCACACTCTGCAGGAGAGTCTCTCCAAACTGAGCTCAGTGCAGTTGCACAAAGCAGAGATCAGCTGTCACTCCAGCTGGCAGAGGCACAGTCAGCATCAGCCTCCCTTCACGCAGATGTGACATCATGCACCCAGCGCCAAGAGGAGCTGACAGCACAGCTGGCAGAAGCGCACTCTGCATCAGAGTCCCTGCAATCCGAGCTCACAGCAAGCGTGCAAACCAGGGACCACCTGGCAGCTCAGCTGCAGTCTGGCCTTGCAGAGGCACAGTCAGCGTCAGAGTCACTCCAAGCAGAACGAGCACGCTTGACTGCTGAGCTGGCAGCCAGCACCAGAAGCAAGGAAGAGCAGACAGACCAGCTTGCTCAAGCGCAGTCAGACTCAGCAGCTCTCCGAGCTGAGCTTGAGTCTCAGCAAGAGGCTCACGCCAGGCTTGAGAGCGCTCACGATGCCGCTTTGGCCCGTGTTGGCAGTTTGCAGGAGGACACTGCAAGCAGGTCTCAGGCATGCACTGTCCTGCAAGCTGCATATGATGACAAGTTGAGTGCTCTCGCCACTGCTGACGCTCAGGTGACTCAGCTCACTCAGCAACAGCGCACCCTGCAAGCAGCTGCCAGCACAGATGCTGAGAGCATTCAGCGTCTCGAAGCTGATATCTCATCCAAGGCTCAGGTGCTTGCTGAAGTACATGCTCACAGATCACAGCTACAGGCTCAAGTGGATGAGCTGCAGCAAGCACAGCATGCTCAGCAGGGCCACTTTGAGCAGCTGACTCAGAGCCTAAATGCCGCAGAGTCTGAGGCATCAGTCACCATCAGTCAACTCTCAGAGGCCAATGCTGCAGCTGCTCTGCTCCAAGCAAAGCTGGTAAAAGCTCAGCGTGCACAGCATGATGACTCACATGCCATTGCTCAGCTTCAGCAGCAGCTGCAGGCAAGCCAAAGCGTGGCACAGCAGCAGCAGCACGACCTGCAAAGCCAGGCAGCCACCATCAGCAGCCTACAGTCAGATGCCAAGGCATGTGGCAGGCTATCAGATCAGCTCAGCTCTGATGTAGCATCCAGCCTGGGGACCATGCAACAGCTCAGGCTGGAAATCAGCACCAAAACAGATGTCATCTACCAGCTGCAGTCTCAGCTGACCAGTCAGGCTGAGCGCATCTCAGTCACAGAGGCTAGGCTGGTGAGTGCACGCCACGAGGCAGCTCAGGCTAGGGCTGAGTCAGATGCCCTGGCAGCTGCCAGAGTGGAGATGCAGTCTGCCTTGAGTACTCAGTCCGACACACTGCAGCAGCTGTCAGAGCAGCTGGAGAACAACAGTCACATCATGTCTGGGCATCAGGCGGCAGAGGAAGAAGCACAGCTGCATATATCTGAAGTCAACAGACTGCGTGAAATGCATGCTGACATGCAGGCTTCACACGCTCAGCAGGTGAGACACCTGCGGCATACTTAGCTATGTGGGGTAAACTTTCTCTGTCAGCGGCTCAGTGACTATGAGACCTCACTCACTGCATTGCTAGGGTGTACATCCTAGTTGTCAAGCTTAAATGTTGGACACATGCACAGCTGCTGCCAGTGCTACAGACATGTGAATCAAGGGCAGGCTGTGCAGCAACAACCTATTCAACCCTCATATTGGGTCTGCCCTGCCAAACTGACATGCCATCTGCACTGGATTTGCAGGTGCAGGAAGTGCGTGTGGAGCTTCAGCAGCGCAATGAGCTGGTAGCCACACTGGATGCCCAGCTGCTGGAAAGCAACGAAATGGTAGCACATTTAAAGCAGCTGCAGGCGCAGGCTAGCTCGCACAAGGCGGCAAAGAAGCAGCAAAAGGGTAAAAGTGGTCCTGCAGCAGTTGCTGGGTGGGTGGTCAAGACTGGGGTCACAGTGGGGGGCACCCTGCTTGCAGGCCAAGCTGTACAGCACTACCAAGCACAGCAGCCCAGAAGATGATTGCAATGTTGATCATCTTGCATTCATCAACTGGATTCAAACATATCAGCAACTTTGCTGAATGAATGCCATGACATGAAAGAGTGCTGATTGCATGCATGAGATCTGAGCTGTGCATGCAGCCATGATTGCGCGAGGAAAAGGATGTGACAGTGCTGCTGTCTTGACACTGCAGTACTCAAAATTGTTTTGCAATTGCAACACGGCAATGACACCGTCACTTGGCACAGTTGTGAATGTTAGAACAGTTGGTTTCCGGTGGTCCATAACGCATCATCACTCCAATAATTGCCTCTTGTTAAAAAGACGTCATGGCGTGATGACACGTCCCCTGCAGATTCCATATTCAATTGTGTAATATCACACTTAACTAGAGGAAGCATGCGGTACCACTCTAGAGGCCTCCCTTATGGCTTGCCAAATCTGCATCTTGGCCCCATGGGTCAGCAACGCACACCGTACTTGTTGGTCAGGCTGCGTACTTCGTACTTCAGCGACTCATTTGCATCAGTTGTAGTCTGTAGCGCGTTGCCTGACGTCTATGGATAGTGATCAACAGTGGCAAATCCAAAAGCAAAGTTTGCGGCACAACACACTGCATGGTATACAATGTAAGAGCGACATGACATTAGCACGCTGTTTGAAACCATCTGGGACATCTACACAACACCGCAGGGTGATCTGACATCACCTTGCTACACAAGATCCGCAAATACCATGAAGTCTCACCATTTGCAGGATCTGCCTCCTCCAACTTCAAACACCTCAGACAAGACAGTTTGGCTAGATTCATAAAGGATGATCCAACACTAAAAAGGCCCCTGATCTCAAGCTGATGCAACTCAAGCAATGCTTGCCAGTCTAGCGAGAATGAGACAGGCTCCTTGTAAGGAAAGCTAATGCGTTTGACAGTGCCTACATACAAATTGGTGAGTTTGTTCAACCTCTCAAATGCTGGACCAACGTAGACAGGACCAGCCACAACAAGATGTAAGCTTCGCAAACATGGAAGGGTGCCTATACCACACAGGTGACTGGTGACTTGACCATGACTTTGTAAACTTAGACGAAGATCAGTCAGACAAGCCAGCGGTGAGAAATCAGCAGAAACACGGATATCTCCTGAAGCGCTCATGGAAGTGTCCAGACAGTCTGCCCCATGTACAGCACTAATGGTGCAATCTTCAGATATCTGAAAAGATTGCAGAGCAATGCAAGCCATCAAACCCCGTGCGTGCAGCATGCCCAGGTCACTTGATTGCATTCTGAGGTGAATGAGATTTGACGCAAAAGTAGAGTAGCCTGAGTCAGAAACATGTGCCCTGTTGAGATCCAGATCTGTCAGGTGGCTCAGAGATGAGAGGCTGCTGTAGTGTCCCCTGTTCAAAGCCAGCCTGGTCAACATTCGCAGCCCTTGCAAAGGTCTTAAGTCCACAGCGTCATGATGCAATGAAGAGTGCAAGCAGCAGGATGTCAGGGCTGTGAAGCTGGATAGACAGATGACTTCATGCTTATGTATGGTTCTGAGCTCAATGACTGTCAGACCAGAAGACTGATGCTGAAGTGCTCTCAAGTACTTGACAACATCTATGGACCAATCAGTTGCATGGAATGTCTTGACAACAGCAGCTGTGGCTTCAAGCCAAGGCACCAAGCTTGTTGCAACCTGCTCACTGCGAGACTTGAATTTTCCCTTGTCCAAAAGGATGTGGTGTTTGAGCTCAAGATGAGTTCTGAACACATTGCAGAAGCCCTTGCACACCAATGGCAGTTGCCAAAAGGATGTCTGGGCTTTCAGCATGACAGGACACCAGTCACACTCAGGGGTGCCAGGTGTTGGCTCCAGCTCCTTGAACACTCTGGCCCACAACTCCAAAGGAAGAATAGAGATCTGGTCAGTCATAGTGAGACCTGCAAAATGCAGTTTCAGCGTCAAGCATGAGCTTCAGCAGTGTCAAGGCTCCCTTGAAGCTTGCATGAGTTCAAACGGATGTACAGGTTGTAAAATTGCTCTTTGGTGCGCAACGGTTGGCATGTGAAAGTTTGATGACAAGCTGAAACACGAGTGTCTTGCAATCCAACGGTAAGCTGCTGCCAGAACTGAACTGGTTCGCTCTTGCCAACATGCCGTGCAGATTAAAGGAGCACGAGGTGCACCTCTTGACAGTTCTCAGCGCAGTCCCAGAGAAGCTACGTGCAGTTTTTGTACAGGGTCGCAACGACCAAGGCAGAGGTCACGCCACAAGTGCGCAGCTGCTTGCTCAGTGGCTTCAGAGTTGTCTTGCGAGCTACAGAGTGCCAGGCAGCTGCAGGTGTTGCGCGCACCGTTTTGAATCAAAACTTTTGATCGATGAGAACAGCGTGGTTTCAGAGCACAATCACAAGAAACATCTTTTGACGGGTCAAACGCAGTGTGTCGTGCGAAACTCAGGGACGAATTTCGCCCGGCGAAATTATGTGCGAAACAGTGCGAAACTCCGGCGAAATAGCAGACCTTCACCAGTTTGGCTCAAAGTAGGTGCGTAATGCAGCGAAAAGGCAGCTGGTCCCGTCTACATGTTAAAGTAGAAATGTTTATTGTCATCAAAATCCATGTTTCGGACCGGCATTCAACATCAAAATCCGCTTTTACCTGGGTTGATACCTAGCTAAAAGTTGCCTGACATCGAAAAAGGAAAATGTTGCTGGCTTGCTGACATAGTTTGACTTATAAGGCTTTGCTGTTGAAGTCCACGTCAACGTTGATGCTATCTTTGGCTGCATTCACAGCACTATTCCCTAGATCCCAACCCTATATACTTTGGCTTACATTGTGGATCTACACACACATAGGCCTGCCATCTGCTTTGTGCTTGTCGTTGGCAGGTGCAGACAGTTGCGGTGAGCCAAAAGCTTTCGCCGTGACTGCCAGGCGGCAAATAAGCGGCAAATACTTTCGCACTGACAGTCAGTGCGGAACTAGTTTCGCCCATTTCGCCCGCTTGGGGCGTCGACGCAGGCCGTGCGAAACGTTCCGCACAGTTTCGCATTGCGAAAGTTTCGCATTCCGCACGACACACTGGTCAAACGTGCCGTGCGAATTCCCCTTCGGCATGTGCTTTGCTGCAACCATTAGGTATGAGGACTGGCTGTGTAATACATGCACGAACGAGGCCGAAGATTTGCATACCAGGGCACCTGACCTTGTGTTTTGAAGACAGCACATCCCGACTGACGTTGCACCTCTTGCCTGTCCAACAACCGTCGCTTGTGCGATGATCGCAATGCTGACGCAAAACAAAACCTCCAAGCACGCAGAACATAAGGCTGAGGGCAAAGAGGCCCCTATCAGGTTGCTGCACAACCGCAGAGTGTGATGTTGCTACGGTAAAGGTTGTTGTGTAGCTTATATCTGAATTCGGTTGTGGCTTTAGTTGTTCTTGCCTCACTTGTGATGTCAGTTCCGTTTGTTTGTGTCTATCAACTCCCTTGAGTATTCATTTCCAAACCAGGAATCGGCAATCTTCAACTTGCAGACTTTACACCTTAAGGACCAATCTTTTGCAATTTTGAGTAGACTTAACCACTCTATATTTGGGCACTCTCAGAGATGATGCAGACATTGTCGTACTCACATTAGGCTTCAAGCGCTGCCTGTCCTACAAGAGATGGAGGTTAGAAGTTGGTCTCAAGCTGATCTTCCCGTTCTGAGCTTGGCCGCCCTGCCACACCTGCAGAGTCTGATGTTTCTAGACGCCCTAGCTGCAGGTAAGTCATCTGCATCTGCCATGCAGGAGCTCAGCAAGAGATTGGCTTTGGAATTGTCCAGAAGCTGTGTTTGACAAGTGTGAATGTGTGAACATGCAAAGAAAAGTTGTCGTCACCTGCCGTGCTTTATTCATTTCATTGGACCAGCACACTTTCAGAAGTTTCTTGTTCGGCTGTGCCGCACTGGTCTGGCAGCATGAAAAGCAGTTGAGGCTAACGGTTGTTCTGAAACAGCAAGTTCACCTTATCTATCCAGCGTCTAACACTAGGGACACTGTTTTTCCACATGTGGAGGACACATTTTTGCATTGTGGGGCCACACCATGTGTGGAACCTTGTCCAGTAAGGCCGCACAGTATGGCCGTACCAAGGAACAAAATGTTCATCAAATCTCAAATGTCTTGTAACTGTCAAGACAGCAACAGCATCCTGCATAACCTTATGCTGCTGAGTACTGATCAAAATGTTTGCTGATTTGTGAAGCTACACATAGCTCAATCGTTGCTGCCTCTCTACAAATCAAAAGTCTGAAGCAAGACACAGGTCTTGTGCTACAAAGCAAAGTGGACGCTACCACATCAATGAAGTCTTGTCCATGACCCACAACATCGAAGAAACCAGCCAGATCAAAAAGGCAAAGTGTAGTACCTCAGAAGCGCAGTGCAATAACAATGCAAAAGCATCCAGTCAATGTAAACATACTGCCAAAACCGCAGGGCTACATGACAGCACAAAGCATGACTTTGAATCTGGGTATCTGCTTGTTCAACAGATCAGAAAGTCTCGGCTCGAGCTCACAGAAACAAGATCAGCCAGCACACAGCCTGTGCTGTAGACAAACAAAGCCCTTGACACTTTTTGGTCAAGATTCTTTCCATTTGTACATCAACCACTCAGTTGCATCAACCAAGGTCTGAGCGTGCGTTTTGTCTGGCGTCTACGGTGTAGTACTCACCAGTAACAAATCCAAAAACAAAAAAGTGTGCGAGAAATCACTGCATGGCATGCAGTGTAAGGGTGATATGACACTAGCATGGGCTGCTGAGCATTCTGGGAAATTTAAAAAACATCTGAGGACAATCTGACATCACCTTCCTACTCAAACCCCCTAAATACCATGCACTCTCACGATTTGCAGGTTCTGCATCCTCCAACTTCAAACATCTCAAATGTGACAATTTGGCTATATCCATGATGGATTTACCAGCACTGAAAAGGCACCTGATCTCAAGCTGACGCAAGTCATGCAATGCTTGCCAGTCTAACGAGAACGAGACACAGTCTTTGAAAACAAAGGTGGTGCCTTTTACGGTGCCTACATACAGATTGGTGAGTTTGTTCAGCCGTTCAAATGCTGGACCAATGTGCGCAGGACCAGGCACAGTGAGGTGTAGGCTTTGCAAATGTGGGATTGTGCCTAGACCAAACAGCTGACTGGGTCGACTGTGATTTCGCAAACTTAGCTGAAGATTAGTCAGACAAGCCAGCGATGAGAAATCAGCAGCAATACAGATATCTCCTGAAGTGCTCAAGAAAGTATCTAGACAGTCTTCACCATGTACAGCATCAATGGTGCAGTGTTCAGATACTTCCAAAGATTGCAGGGCAACGCAAGCCATCAAACCCCTTGCATGCAGCATGTCCAGGTCACTTGTTTGCACCCTGAGGTGAACGAGATTTGAGGCAAAAGTACAGTAGTCTGAGTCAGAAATGCGTGCTGTGTCGAGATCCAGATCTGTCAGGTGGCTCACGGCCGAGAGGCTGCAGAAACGTCCTCTGTTCAAAGCCAGCTTGGTCAGCATTTGCAGCCCTTGCAACGGTGTCAAGTTCACAGTGTCATAGTGTGCGTCGTACAAAGACTGCAAGCAGCAGGATGTCAGGGCTGTGAAGCTGGCTAGACAACTGACTTCAGTCATGTGTCTTGTCTTCAACTGAATGTCTGTCAAAGCAGAAGACTGATGCTCCAGTGCTGTCAAGTACTTGACAACATCCTTGGACCAGTGATTGGCATGCAATGTCTTGACAACAGCAGCTCTGGCTTCCAGCCAAGGCACCAAGCTCGCTGCGACCCGCTGATTGCCAGACTTAAGCTTCTTTTTGTTCAAAAGTATGTGGTCTCCAAGCTCAAGGTGAGTTCTGAACACACTGCAGAAGCCCTTGCACACCAACGGCAGTTGCCAAAAGGAGGTCTGGGCTTTCAGCATTACAGGATGCCAGTCCCACTCAGGAGTGCCAGGTGTTGGCTCCAGCACCTTGAACACTCTGGCCCACAACTCCAAAGGAAGAACAGAGACCTGATCAATCATTGCGCGACCTGTAAAATTCATATCTAATGTCAACCAGCGAGCTTCAGCGTTGTTAAGGCCCAGTGTTGAGGTCATTGAAGCCTGCAATAGTTCAAAAAGGTGCACAAATGATTGAGATGGCTCTTTGCTGCGCAATGACTGGGATGTGAAAGCTGAATGTTCAACGGTTGACAAGCTGAAATACGATTGTTTGCACTTCAACAGTAAGCTGCTGTCAAAATTGGTCTGCTTTGCTCTTGCCTATACTTCATGCAGGTCAGAGGAGCACGAGAGTAGATACCTCTTGCCGGTGCTGAGCGCAGTTCAAGAAAAGCTACGTGCAGATCTCGCAAGGTCCAAGGCAAAGGCCACGCTACAGGTGCGCAGCCGCTTGTTCAGTGGCTTCGAATTTCGCTTTTGAGCTGCAGTGGAACGGACAGCTGCAAGGCGTTGCGCGTGCGCATATACAAGAGGTTGCCGGTGCCACTGATGGAGTAAATGCAGATCAGCGTGGTTTCAGAGCACAAGCGAGAGAGAGAGAGAGAGATTACAATGCTTTAGCCAGCCAGCAAGTCTGATCGATTATAGAAGAAGACGAAGGTCAAATGTGGAAAACATCAAGACAGTCTAGAACGAACTTGAAAACCTGCATATGATCTTGCTGCGCAAAAAAGGATCTCATGGTGTTTGTGTCCGTGGAAAACAAAGG